>Ga0209181_10013069_pt1 | contig 10430 bp, 10 predicted proteins | sample MAT05_FD_187208 | JGI IMG/M metagenome (GOLD analysis project Ga0209181, IMG submission 187208) | Freshwater microbial communities from Lake Fryxell liftoff mats and glacier meltwater in Antarctica - MAT-05 (SPAdes) (version 2) | ecosystem: Environmental > Aquatic > Freshwater > Ice > Liftoff...
CGTTAGTTCCGGGGGACACCCGGCAAGTAGCTTGTGAAAGCGAGAATCGTGATCGCTTGCTGTCAGTGTCGCGGCTATTTGGAGCCGAAAGACTCGCCAGAGACACGACTCCACAAGAAGCTGCGCCGCTTTAGCGGTTGCGGAGTGTCACGGAGGCTCTCCATGATTAAAATTCGTTTCTTGTTGAAAGCCACGCTGATGCTGGTGGCTATAATCGCCAGCGTATCGCTGTTGTTCCCGTCACAATCCGCGTCCGCACAAACGGGCACCTGCTCGGTCGTTGCCATCGCCACGCTGACCAATAACGTGCCCCAAACCCGCACCGCCCGCTTGCGCGTGATTGACACCGCCGACAATGGGCGCATCGTCTATAACAGCGAGGTGATTTTTCAGCGCAACGAGACCAAGACGATTGAATTCAGCGGGCCCGTCCTCGACACCTACATGATCATGCTCAATCGTGCTGGGATGCGGCTGGTGTCGTTTGATCCGGTGTTCACGGGTGATCCCCTCATTTGCGATGAAGTGGTGGTGTTCATCGGGGATGGGCGCATCAATGACGGGCGCAACCAACGCGCCGCGCCGCTGGCGGGGTATTGTGATGGTGTCGGGGGCATCGATATTTACGACATCGACTCGCGCGGCGAGGGCACGCTCGCCTTTGATGTGACCGCCCGCCAGATCACACAGGCGCTCGCGGCGGCACAAGCCAGCGGGCAGAATCAGTTGATCGAAGAGGGGTATAGCAATCAACTGTATGCCTTGACCAGTAACGAGCTTCAATTGAATGGCTTGGTGGATAATAACGCCGATGCGGGCAGCAAGTTGTATACCTTCATCGTGCCGGGGGATACTTGCTCGGTGCGATAACATGGGGATACTTATGACATGAAACAACCAGACGGTGGGGGCGGTCTGGTTGTCTCGTTACAAAATGATGGCAAAAAAGTGACACACTGATAAAATATAGAATGAGGTTTATTTGTAATGATTGTCATGATAAAGTCCAAGGATAGAATACGAGTTCTGATTCAATCAATATCCAGATTAGTGGAAATCTCAATGATGACTCTGAAAGCTTTGAAAAATTGGTGACTACTCAGGCATAGAAACAGAATAAAATAAATAGGGAGGCATGAAAACGTGAAGAAAAAAAGGAAAATACCCCTCGAAACGTGGATGTAGGGGCGGATTAGGCGCTTGTCAATCGTTCGTTAACACGAAAGTCCGCGCGCCGAATATCCGCCCATTTGCCGCCAAAGGTCATTTCTCCCTTTATTACCGACCGTTTTTCAGCCTGAGCAGTTACGAAAAATTGTTCCAAATTTATGGGCGGTTGAAGAATATTCGTGGGTATAAAGTATATTTTGAATTTTCGGGCTGTAATTTTCTTCAAGAAAATGCTGTTCCGTTTCTAGGAGCTTTGGTGACTACTCAGGTATAAAAACAGAATAAAATAAACAGAGAGGCATGAAGACCTGAAGAAAAACAGGAAAATACTCCTCGAAACGTGGATGTAGGGGTGGATTAGGCGCTTGTCAATCGTTCGTTAACATGAAAGTCAGTGCGCCAAATATCCGCCCATTTGCCGCCAACGGTCATTTCTCCCTTTATTACCGACCGTTTTTCAGCCTGAGCAGTTACAACTTTTGTGTAATATGACATTGGCGTCGCAGTTACAATCGTCCGTGCAGACCATTGTCCTATAGGGGCGTGTCGATCAACGGCAGTAAGATATAAGCTTAGGAAGGGGCAACGATGGCGCATCCCAATGACTACCTCTATCTGACGACTATTGGGCGCGTGAGCGGCGAACCGCGCCAGATCGAAATCTGGTATGTGGCGTTCGAGGATGCCTACTATTTGGTGTCCGAGGCACGCGGCGAAGCGCAATGGGTCAAGAATATTGAAGCGCAACCGTCGGTGATCGTGCGCCTTGGGGGGCGCGATGGCACAGGCGTCGTCGCACACGGGCGGACGGTCGATCCTGACGAAGAACCAGAGCGCGCCGCCGCTGTTAGCGCGCTGATGAATGCGAAATACGGGTGGAGCGATGGCTTGATCGTGGAACTGCGCCCGACAGAGTGAGTGTTTCTTAAGAATTGCGTGCTAAGATTGCTGGCAACAACCCTATCATCCCTACCAGAGGATTTTTTCATGTCTAACGCAACAGTCGTCATGATCACCGGTGCGCGTGGCAATTTGGGGGCTGCCGTCGCCCGCGCTTACGCCGCCACAGGTGCCCGTCTCGTCTTGGTGGATCGCCAAGCCAGTGATTGCGAGGCGCTTGCCGCTACGCTCGCTGTGGAGTCGCATTGCGACGGGGGTGACCTCGGCGATCCGGCTGCCATCGATGGCATTATCACGCGGGCGGTAGCGCGTTTCGGCGGCATTGACGCGCTCGTTCATACAGTCGGTGGGTACGCGGCGGGTACACCCATTCACGAATCAAGTATCGATGTTTTAGATCAGATGTATAACCTCAATGTCCGTCCCGTGTTTATCACGGCTGGGCGCATGGCGGCACATCTAGTCGAACGAGGGCAGGGCGGCAAGATCGTCGTCATTCTTGCCAAAGCGGCGTTAAAGGGACAGAAAAATGGAGGGGCGTACACCGCCAGCAAAGCCGCAGCATTGCGTTTGATCGAAAGTATGTCGCTAGAACTGCGCGATTTTCAGATTAATGTCAACGGGGTTTTGCCAAGTATCATCGACACGGGGCGCAATCGCGAAGACATGCCCAACGCTGATTTCAGCAAATGGGTGACGCCGGAGCAGATTGCGGAAACGATCCTATTTCTGACCTCGTCTGCCGCCAATGCTATTCACGGTGCCAGTATCGAGGTCTACGGGCGATCCTAATGAAGGTGTCTTTATCGCTATTTTCCCGTTAATTATGGAGTGGAAGATAGTTGTCGCTAAAAGTGTGGATCACAAAACAAAAAACTAGCATATAATCAATTAAGCAAGCGAAAGAGTTGATAATTGCACCAATACTTGTTTGAATCAACACCATTCTATTGTAGACTTGTGGATGTTGAATATCGAGGATGAGGGAACTAAACATGCGAACTTTGATACGTTTCATTACTTTCATCGTGGTAGTGATGGCATTTGCCGTTCTGCCGGTCGCCGCGCAAGAAAGCCGGGCAGCGCTCAATTTGATTACGCCTAATGCCCCTGTTGGTTTGGATTCTGAATTTAATGTGCTGATCCAAGTTGAAGCGGGTGGTTTACCTGTGGATGCTGCCGCTGCTTATCTCAACTTTGATCCGGCTGTGTTCCAAGTGGTGCGCGTCCAACCCGGCACCTCCCTGCCCATCTTCCTTCAGAGCGAGATGGATAACGTCGCTGGTACGGTCAACTTTGCCGCTGGTCAATTCCCCAGTGCTTACCCCACGGGTTCGTTCACACTGGCGACCGTTACCCTGCGCGCGATTGCTGAATCCGACGCCGCGTTGATCTCGTTGAGCTTCGACAGCCGTCGTCAGACCGATGTCGTTTTCGCGGGTCAATCGGTGATGGCGGAAGCGGTCGGCGCGATGGTGATGATCACCAAAGATGCCGCCCCCGCAATTGAAAATGTCACCGCACCGGTGATCACCGAAGGCACGGGTCAAATCGGCAATGCTGCGATTATTCAACTTCCCGGCGCGGATGTTGTTCCGGGCATTTCCACCCTCGCCCCAGTGGCTCCTCCTTATGCTGCCAATCTGAGCGATCCGTCGTTCTGGGTGGCAGAAGGCGCGTGGGCACAAGCAGTCGCAGCCGATGGCAGCACGGCTTGGTCGTTAAATAGCGCGTCGAGCGCGTCGGCGTTGCGTTTGGCACAACCGATTGACCTGAACGGCTTGGCGTCGGCAAATGTCGCGCTCAGCTATACATCGGGCGTACAAGGACAGATCGAATTGATGGTCGAAGGCAATGGCGTGTGGCTGCCCATCGCGTTTGTCAACCCGTCGGCGGAACTCGCCAGCGTGGTGGTGGCGCTGGATAGCTATGTCGGGCGTGTGGTTCACCTGCGCTTCGTCTCCACTGCGGCTGCCGAAGGTTCGGTGGCGGGTGCTTCTTGGACGATTGACGCGCTGAGCATCACCGGCAACATGATCAGCTTGGATCGCGGTGCCGAAACTGAAATTATCACCCCCGAAGGTGACGGCGCTGTCGAAACCGGCACCAACTAACTCGATTCTTCAACCTTGGTTTTGAAAAGGCGGCGCACGACACGGTGCGCCGCCTTTTTTTGCGCGTATGGCTATACATTACCCACATCTTTTTTGAGGGGGACAGGGGATGAGTGAGAGACCAGATTGCCATTGCATAGAGAGAGGGAGAAACCGGTCCACAAAAGTTCTTAAAAATCCCCTCAGCAGCTACGAAGTGGGGAGGGGATGCCGACCTTCGGTCGGACGGGGTGGGGACATACTTTCGTGATTCACTGAGGGTGCATTTCACGTTGGTGCAAAACGCGCTCGTAATCAAACAGGGTGATGTATTTTGAACTGAATCAGAGTCTTAAGTCCGGTGTTTTGTTATGAAATCATAGCGATGCACCAAAGTGAAATGCACCCGATTCACTGAGTTTGACTTGCGCCGACACGATCTTTCCCCTATAATAACAGTCAAGAGGGTTGTAAAAATGCAATGTCAATAGGTATTTCGTAGAAATTTTACGTTTTTCAGTTGCTTTTGCCTTAACCTATCTTGACTCATGTTCCAAAATGTATATAATTCAAGTTGTCAATCATTTTTCCTTCTGGGGAGGAACACCATGCAGAAAAAGTCCTATAACAAGCCGGAAATCAACGAAATCGGCCGTCTGAATGAAGTCATCAATACCCAACGTGACAGCTTTGACACGGATGGCGCACCGCCGATCCGTGGCAACATGGTCATCATTCTGTTGACTCTCTCGCAGTAATTTGGCTCCAGTTTGACAAAACAAAATGCCGAGTGTCCCTCGGCATTTTGTTTTCTTAACACCCCCCAACGCCTCCCTCTTGATTTGCCATTGCTCATTTCAAATATGATCGCGTACAATACGCGCACTGTATCTATCCCAACACCTAAACCGATAGACCGATTTTGAGCGCCCAGTGGCGGGCAGTGACCACGTTATTTCGCCCTGATTGGATAAGACAACAAGCTATGACCGCGACATATTTTTTTTACGGGCTAACCATCCAAGCCGACACCCTCCTGCCCGGTTTCCGTGTTGCGGAACCCAACCTCAATGCGGTTGATATCCACGTTTGGTTTCGTGAACCCGCCGAGTATGCGGCTGTTTATAGCCGCGAACAAGCATGGGCAGACCATCCTTTGTATCAAGATCGCCGCCCTCAGGATGAACAACAACAAGGGATGCGCATTTTCGTCAGCCCCGATGGGGAGTACACCCGCCTTCATTATTCGACCGATGTGATCTTCACCGTCAACCGTCAGGCGACCCAAATTTTTGTGCAAGCCCCGCCCGATACGGCGCTGGAAATGATCTGCGCCTATTTCGTCAATCCGGTCTTAGCGTTTTGTTTGCGGTCGCGCGGGTTGACGTGCCTTCATGCCAGCGGTGTCGTGGTCAATGGACGGGCACTTATCTTTGTGGCACCGTCTGGGTCGGGCAAATCGACCTTTGCCTTCCAATTTGCCAAACACGGGCACACCATCCTGTCCGATGATATTTGCACCCTAGTCGACACCCCCGAAGGTCTCTCGATCTTGCCGGGCTATCCTCATCTGCGCCTGTGGTCGTGGACGGTCGAAGAATTGCTAGGGGACGAAAATGCTTTGCCCCTGATCGCCCCCGACTGGGAAAAACGCTATGTCGATCTCAACCGATCCGAGTATACTTTTGCCGCTTCCCCTGTGCCTTTGGGGGCGGTCTTCATGCTGGATGGGTTTAGTGACCGGGTGAGTATCGTGCCCATCCCCAACCGTCTCGCACTGATGACGTTGATGAACAACACCTACCTCAATTACATGATCGACCACAAAATGCGCAGCGACGACTTCCGCTGGTTGTCGCGGCTTACGCACAGCGTGCCGGTCTATTCCATGATTCGCCCCGAAGACATGGAGCGCATCGAAGAGTGCTACCAAGCGGTTCACGATATGGTCGTCGCCTCACCAGAAAAGTAGAGTCCCGATGTATTCACTTCAACAATATGGACACATGATCCGCGACACGGTACGTATCACCGCCTATGAGCAAGCGCTTCGCCGCGCCATCAAACCCGGCGATGTGGTGGTGGATGTCGGCGCGGGGACGGGCATTTTTGCCTTGATGGCGTGCCAATATGGGGCGCGGCATGTCTACGCCATTGAACCCAACCCGCTGATCGATCTCGGTCCGGCAATGGCGGCAGCCAATGGCTTTGGTGACCGCATGACGTTCATACGCGGCATGTCTTCGCAAGTCGAACTGCCAGAACGCGCCGATGTCATGATCGGGGATTTACGCGGACGCTTGCCGCCTTTTCAACTGATGGTCGATGCCTTTGTGGATGCCCGCGCGCGCTATCTAAAACCGGGGGCGCTCGTCATCCCCCAGCGCGATACCGTCTATGCGGCATTGGTGGGCGCGCCCGATACCTATACCAATGAAATCCTGAAGCCGTGGGTGCAAAACCTTGCCGGCGTCAAAATGGATACCGTGATGTCGATCATCCGCAATTCGGTCTTGCCCGATCCCATCGACCACCCGCAGGCACTGTTGACGCCGCAAGTCTTTGCAACACTGGATTATGACGCGGGCACGCTGGCGTTTGCCCCCCAACCGATGCGCTGGGAGGTCACGCAGCCCGAAACCTTGCACTTCGTGGCGTTATGGTTCGATGCCGTCTTGTTCGAGGATATCGGCTTTAGCAATGCCCCCGGTGCCAAATCGCCCCAAGTGTATCAACGCCTGTTGTTGCCTTTCCAAGCGCCGCTAGCACTGGCAGCGGGTGAGATCGTCTCTTTGACCTTGACCGTCAGCCCCGCGCTCAGCAATGATCACACCTATGTTTGGCAAACCCAAGTCTTTGCCAACGCCGAAGCGCCCAAGCCGCGCATCGACTTTAAGCAATCGACCTTGTTCGCCACCCCCTTGACCGGGGTGCGCAAACGGTCGGCAAATTTTGTGCCCACCGTGAAAATCGAAGGCAAAGCGGTGGCGCGGGCATTGGTCTTGATGCAAGACGGCACGGCACTGAGCAGCGTGGCGGGGAACATCGCCGCCGAATTCCCAGCGTTGTTCCGCGATCCCGCCGAGGCACTGTCATTTGTTGCCAGTTTGTCACAACAATATAGCAGTTAATGGGGCTATCATTGGTTTAACACGAAAATGGGGGTGGGCGTGTGCGCCGTCAAATGGTGCAACCCCCCCCAAGCACTCATCGCTACCATCCTTTTTATGAGGAGATCATAACGCACATGGTCATTCAACCGATCACCAATATTCTGTTTCATCATTATGGCGAAGAAGCCGTCATTCTCAATCTCAATACCGAACGCTATTTCAGCCTCAACGAAATCGCCATTCGCATGTGGGATGTCTTAAGCACCACCGAGTCGTTCGAGAGCGCGTGTGCCCTCATCGCGGACGAATACGAAGCACCGCTCGATGTGATCCAAGCCGACGTGACGGTATTCATCAAATCGCTGCAAGAGGCGGGCATTGTCGAACATTCCCAATCCGCGCCCAGCTAACGAGAGCGATCCGCACCGCCGGAACTTCGGGTTACGCAACCAGTGGTTCCGGTTAAAGCGTCGCCTCGCCTATCTAGGATCGCTGGCACTTCTCAAGATCATCGATTGGATGCTGCGCACCTGGGGCTATCGGCGGACGAGTCGCTGGCTGGTGCGGTTCTCGCCCACGCCCGATGCCGCGCGCTCCGACAGCAAGCGCGCCCGCATTTTGGCGTTGGCGGTGGATAGCGCCGCCACCCAACGCCTCGTTGATGTCACTTGCTTACGGCGCTCGCTGGCGTTGTGGTGGCTTTTGCGTTGGTTGCGGATTCCGTCTGAGGTGCGGCTGGCGTTTCGGCTGGCGAACGGCAAAGCCGACGGTCATGCGTGGGTAGAACATCACGCGCAAGTGATCAATGATCTGCCGGATATCGCAGCGCATTATCCCATCCTCTATGGTGATCAACTTTCCCCCGAAATGGCAGCCAAAATCTAATGAGCGGACTCTTTGCAGTATTAAACCTAAATGACCGCCCGGTCGATGACGCAGTGGCGCAAAAAATGCTCAACCGCCTCCGCTATCGGGGGATGGATGCCCAGACCCTCTGGCATGAGGGCGCGCTGGCGCTGGGGCACACCCAAGCGCAAGTGACCTCTTTTGATGCCCATGACCGCCAACCCGTCACGCGCAACGGCGTGACCATCGTGGCGGATTCCGGCTTGGTCGCCCGTGCCGAGTTGGTGGCAGTGTTGAATGCCCAACGCCACGCCGTGACGCTGGCGACGCCCGACTCGGAACTGATTTTGGCGGCATATCAGGTCTGGGGGGAGGATTGCCTCCAGCACATCATGGGCGAATTCGCCTTCATCCTTTGGGATGCCCACCAGCGCAAATTGTTGGCAGCGCCCGACCCGCTGCGGGTGCGCGAATTGTATTATGCCCAGGTCGGCGACACGGTGATCATCGCCAATGAGATCGCGGCGGTGCTGTTACATCCGGCGGTGTCGGCGGCGCTCAATGAAGCGATGATCGGTGATTTCTTGCTGTTTTCGACCACCGACCGCCACATCAAAAACAAAACCATCTTCGCCGATATCGAGCGGGTGCCGATTGGTCACGCGCTCATCGTCCACGAGCGCGCCCTGCGGCTGCATCAGTATTGGAATTTCCCCTATGATGAGCCGATGCTGCGTTATGATCATCCACAGGCATACGTCGAACATTTTTCGGCGTTGTTCACCCAAGTCGTCAAAGAACGGGTAGAAAATATCGATAGCGTCGTCGTGCAAATGAGCGGCGGGATGGATTCGACCTCGATTGCCGCCACCATCGCGGGGCTGATCCGTTCGGGCGCGATTCAAACCAAGTTGTCGCTCATCAGCGCCGTCTATGACCGTATCGTGCCCGACAACGAAGCCTATTTTGCCAACCTAACCGCGCAATTTTTGGAGATCCCCACCGAGTTTTTGGCGTGTGATGGTTTCTACCCGTGCGATCCGTTGCCCACCCGCATGGAACCGATGCCTGATTTTTCGACCGGTTTCACCAGAACCTTGGATGGACGCTTGGCGAGTTTGGGCAAACGTTCGGTCTCTGGCAACGGCGGTGATGAGGTCTTCACCAACACCCCCCTCTATCAAGTCTTGCTGCTTCACCCGCTGCCCGAAGCCTTCGCGCTCTACCGCTGGCTTTGGAAGATGACCGGACGGCGTCCCGGCTTGGACGGCACCCGCGCCTATCTTCAGCAACTCTTGATGTTTGGGCGCGAATCCGTCGTACCGTCGAGCTTTCCGTACCCGGTGTGGCTGCAACCCGAATTTGCCGACCGCCTCCACTTAAAGGAACGCTTGCAGGTGCCGTGGAATGTGAGCCTCAAGAAGTCCCACCCCACCCAGCCGGAACTCCCGATTTATGTCGGCTTGGGGGCGTGGAATATGCGTTCCGAGTTCATCACCCCCCATGACCATACCCCAGTGGAGACGACATTGCCGTTCATCGACCTCCGGCTGATCCGCTTTATCTTGTCGGTGCCGCCCACACCGTGGAACCGCCGTAAGCTGATGCTGCGGGAAGCGATGACGGGTAAATTGCCGACCGAAGTCCTGCGCCGCCCCAAGACGGGGTTATCCGGCACAGGTGTCGCCTTCACCAGCCAGCCCGGTGGCGAATGGCTGGACGCCTGGGAACCCGTGCCCGAACTGGCCCAGTATGTCCGGCGCGATGCCGTGCCGCCCGTGTACAAGTCAGGCAGTCGTGAACGGGCGTCCGTCGACATGCGCCCGTTGTTCCTCAACCAATGGTTGAAAGCGCTCCACGACTGGCTTCGTACCGAAAAACCCCAAGGGTGATGCAGCTTATGGCGAAAAAACTTGTGCTTTTCCTCAGCTTTTGGGTGATATCCCTGTTGCCCGCGCACGCCCAAGACAGCGCCGAGCCGTTGATCTTATGGAGCCGAGGCGACTTGTACGCGACCGTAGACCTGACCGCCCTCCCCGTGAAATTGACCGACGACGGCAACATTTCGGGACCGGCATTATCGCCCGATGCCGCGTGGATCGCCTATAAAACGGCGTCCCCCATCGGGCTGGCGGCACTGGCGCAGATCGAAGCCGAAGGCGAGATCGCGGAATTTGATCTGCCGTCGGATATCGTGCTGTTCAACCTTGAGGCTGGCTTCGCGCTGCCTGTGACGACCCAACCGGAGGGGGCGTCGCTGTTCGTAGACGGTCAAACCGACAACGCGATCTTGCGTTCTGCGCCGGCG
>Ga0209181_10013073_pt1 | contig 10429 bp, 11 predicted proteins | sample MAT05_FD_187208 | JGI IMG/M metagenome (GOLD analysis project Ga0209181, IMG submission 187208) | Freshwater microbial communities from Lake Fryxell liftoff mats and glacier meltwater in Antarctica - MAT-05 (SPAdes) (version 2) | ecosystem: Environmental > Aquatic > Freshwater > Ice > Liftoff...
GGAATCCGCACGGTGAAGCGAGTGCGGTTCCACCCTACCCGAGAACCTGATGGACTCCTCCTGCTCACACCCTCCGGGCGCGGCAAACGTCCTCCTGCGGACGCGGCGTCGAGCAGCCGCCGCTGCTGACGTTTGCTATAAGCCAAGGCAAACCCAACATCAGGCGATGCACTCGCGCACTTGGCCAAAAATCGTTCGCGCTGCGCTGCCACTGTCGGTACGCCGTTTCCTGCACCGCGTCGGCAACTATGCCAACGACTGGATGTATCTGGATACCTTGCGCCAGCATGGCTTCAAGCCGAGCTTCATGATCGACGTTGGCGCCTATCACGGCGAGTGGACTGACTTCGCGAAGGCGCTGTTTCCGACCTCAGCCGTGCTGATGGTGGAGGCCCAGCAGGGCAAGCGCGCGCGACTTGATCCGATCACACGGCGTTGGCCCGATGTCGCACTCAGCACCACGCTACTCGGCGCCGAAAGCGGCATCAAGGTGCCGTTTTTTCGAGATGGAAACCGGAAGTTCGGTCTTTATCGAAGGCAACAGCGAAGGCCGAAGGCGACTGGAACTCACCACGCAGCAGCTGGACCAGGTGCTAGCCGAAAACGGACGTTCAGCAACCCCCGTCGACCTCATCAAGCTGGACGTTCAGGGCTACGAGCTCGAAGTGCTCAAAGGCGCCGAACAGGCCCTGGCGCGCACCGACATCGTCATCGCTGAAGCCTCGATCATGCAGATCAACCAAGGCTGTCCGCTAATCGCCGACGTCGTTGCATACCTGACCCAGCGAGATTTCGTACTCGTCGATCTCGTTTCCCAAGTGCGCTTTGCCAACGGCGCGCTGTGGCAGACCGATCTGGTGTTCGCACGCTCCACGTCCCGCTTTCGCCTGAAGACTGGCGAAAGCCTTAATCGTCAGGACTAAGGACTTCCCTCAAGTCCGTCAGACAGACGGTCACTCATGGTGATCGAAAGCCCTGAATCCCGCCTCCCGAACCATCGCGTCGCGCTGCGCACCCTTAAGATCCTCGCGCATCATCTCCGCCACCAGACCCGCGAAGCTGGTCTTCGGCGACCAACCCATGAGTTCGCGGGCTTTCGACGGATCGCCGAGCAATGTTTCGACTTCCGCCGGGCGTCGATACCTGGGATCGACACCCACGATGCGCTGCCCAGGTTTGACAGCACTGTCAGCAGGCGCAGCTCGCACAACGGCGACCTCATTAACTCCCTCACCCTGCCAATCGAGCGCGATGCCGAGTTCGGCCGCAGCGAACTCAACAAACTGCCGCACCGAGTGCTGAACCCCCGTGGCAATCACGAAGTCCTCGGGCGTGTTCTGCTGCAGCATCAGCCACATCGCCTCGACATAGTCCCGCGCATGCCCCCAGTCGCGCAGCGCTTCCAGGTTGCCCAAGTAAAGGCAGTCCTGCAATCCCAGATGTATCCGGGCCATCGCGCGAGTAATCTTGCGGGTGACAAAGGTCTCCCCGCGCAGCGGAGACTCATGATTGAACAGGATGCCATTGCAGGCATACAACCCATAGGACTCTCGATAGTTCACCGTGATCCAGTAGGCGTAAACCTTTGCCGCGCCATACGGTGAGCGCGGATAGAAGGGCGTAGTCTCACGCTGTGGCGTTTCCTGCACCTTGCCGAACATCTCCGACGTCGAGGCCTGGTAGATGCGCGTCTTCTTCTCCAGCCCGAGAATGCGAATCGACTCCAGCAGCCGCAGCGTCCCCAACGCATCCGAGTTCGCCGTGTACTCCGGACTCTCGAAAGACACCGCCACATGGCTCTGCGCACCCAGGTTGTAAATCTCGTCCGGCTGCACCTGCTGCACGATGCGAATCAGATTGGTTGAATCCGTCAGATCCCCGTAGTGCAGGATGAAATTCCGGTTCGACACATGCGGATCCTGGTACAGATGATCCACCCGATCCGTATTGAAGGACGACGCCCGGCGCTTGATGCCGTGCACCACATAACCCTTGGCCAGAAGAAACTCGGCAAGGTAGGCACCATCCTGGCCGGTGATACCGGTGATCAAAGCTATCTTTGACATTTAGGTTTCCGTTGCAAGCCGTCCGAACAAACGGCGTAAGGCGTGTACTATCGAGGGCAAACAGACGCCATATTGCGCGCGGGTCGCCATCGTGTGGGAGGAGACCGCGCCTGGGAGCAGCACGGCGGCAAATTTCTGTTTACACTAGCCAGACCGAGTCGAGCGCTACGACCCTGAAAACGACAGTGCGCGGATGTTTCTGGCTGCTGCTGCCTGCCGCCAACCCATGGCCGCCAGCATGAGAATCATCGGCCATAGTGGCAAAAAGTATCTATTCTCCGGATACTTCAAAAGGATCGCGAATAGCGCTGCTCTTGCCGCTATCAAGGTCAGCGCGACAGCCCTGAAATCACGCCATTCCTGTCCGCCGTAGGAGCTCAAGCGAGGCACACAGCATAAAATGCAACCTGCCAATATAGTCAGCAGCAAAACGGGTTCCAGCCAGCGGCCCAGTTGCGGGTGAATCCGGCCCAGCAGGCGCGCAGCCTCTGGGTAAGTGCTGGCGCCTGCCAACATCTGGTAGACATGATGGATCGGTATCCCGAAATAGTAGTCCCATGGTGCAGCTCTACGATTATCGCGCGCCAACGCCGCCAGTTCAGCTTGCGCCTCCGACGAAAGCGGCCTATCGACGTGCGCCGCCTTCAGAACGGCCTCAATCCGACGCGCCTGCTCCTCGCTGCGGATTGCATGCACGGGCACCGAGTCCATCGTCAGATGCTGGCCGCGAAACCAATAAAACCCGATATTGGTCTTTTCCCGTTCCGTGCCGTACCACGTCCGCACCCATTGGTTGACGCCGTTCTCGGAAAATTCGTTGTGGTCCGCACGCCATAGATTCGGGCTACCACGCACGTACTGGCTATAGCTGGCGCATATCATTAGAGCGACGAACACTGGGCCCCAAAACGCCACAGTCAGGGCTCTTCGCTGACTCGGGGCGATCCACCAGCACCACCAGGTCGCCAGTGCCAACAGCGACAGCCAGAGGATCGACTCGGCTCGCAGCAGCAGCGAACCGGCGAGCCCCAGCCCGCACACCCATGCAGCGATCCCAGGCGTCTTGCCGGCACGCAAGCGCTGAGTACACAGGGGAAGCGCCAATGCTGAGCAGGCTAAAAACGCCATGTTCAACGTGTCGGCGCCCGGCAGACCGACGAAACCGGAAGTCCAGGGCTGTGCGAGCAACAACACGCTCAAGGGAGTCAGATACCATCCCGATCCAGTCCAGCGCCACAGAAAGAGCAACATCGCGCACAGCAACATCGTTTCGACAGCCAAGTTGAAGACGCGATTGCTCTGAACCACGGCTTTCCAATCTTGTCCCGCGGCAATCGGCAAAGCCAGCAGCGCGGAGGTTCCCGGAGGTCGAAGATAAAGATCGGTCGCCATTTCGGCGCGTGTCGGCGGACGCCCGTGCTCGGCGATGAATTCGGCGCGCGGGTAGTAGTCTGTTGCGAAATCACCGACCAGGTGTGCCGGCTCCCATTGCGCGGCACGCAGGAACAGCACAAATCGCACCACCAACAGCATTATCAGCAACAGCTTGAGCCAGTTCATCGGCGCCCGTTGAGCGGGACCGTCCGACATCTGCAAGTCCGAGTGGGCCGGGCGCACGTTTATCGAACCAACACCGATCGGAGTGCCGTCAACACTTTGTCTATCTCCAGCCCGTCGATCCAGAGAGGCAATCGCAACAGCCGATCGCTGACATCGTTGGTGACCGGCAAATCACCCATGGCTCGGCCGAATCGGCGACCCGCGGGTGAGCTGTGGAGTGGAACATAGTGGAAGACAGTAAGGACACCCAGCTCTTTCAGCGCCCCAATGACGCGGGTCCGCTCCGCGACATCGCGCAAGAGGATGTAGTACATGTGTGCGTTGTGAACGCAGTCGTCCGGCACGATCGGCCTGCGCAACAGCTCCGCTGCCTCCAGATCGATCAACTCGGCGTGATAACGATTCCAGACAGCCATGCGTCGTTCAGTGATAGATTCGGCGTCATCCAGTTGCGCGGCAAGAAAGGCTGCAACGATCTCTCCCGGCAGAAAGCTTGAACCCACATCCACCCAAGTGTACTTGTCGACCTGGCCGCGAAAGAAGCGACTGCGATTCGTGCCCTTCTCGCGTACGATCTCGGCGCGATCGACCAGTTCGGGGTCATTGATCAGCAGCGCACCGCCCTCACCGGAGATGATATTCTTGGTCTCATGGAATGACACGCAACCAAGCGCTCCGAGCGATCCCAGAGGCTTACCGCGCCAATAAGCCATCATTCCCTGCGCAGCATCTTCGATCACCAACAACCTGCGGGATGCAGCAATTTCCAGAATCGGATCCATAGCGCAGGCGACACCCGCGTAGTGGACTGGAACGATCGCACGAGTGTTGGACGTGAGCGCGGCCTCAATGAGCGATTCATCCAGATTCAGCGTATCCGCCCGAATGTCGACAAACACCGGAGTCGCCCCTCGCAGTACAAAGGCATTCGCTGTCGACACAAATGTGTACGACGGCATGATCACCTCATCCCCGGGCCCGACATTGGCCAGTAGTGCCGACATCTCAAGTGCGGCCGTGCACGAGTGCGTTAATAGCGCGCGTTTCACCCCAAGGCAGCGTTCAAGCCACTGATTGCAACGACGCGTGTACTCGCCATCCCCTGCCAAGTGTCCACGGTGATGGGCATCGGCGATATGCTCCAGTTCGCGCCCGGTCATGTGCGGACGATTGAATGGGATTTGCAAATCAGCTCCTTGCCACCAAGACAAGTCCAGCCACTACGAGAATCAATCCTGTGATCCGCCCCGCTGTCAGGGTCTCGCCGAACAAGGGAGCCGACACCATGGCCACAATTAAAAAGTTCGAAGCCATGAATGGATAGGCGCGGCTCAGGTCCAAAGCACTGATCGCGAACATCCAACACAACGACGCCGCAAATGCCGCTGCGAACGCAGATATTACCCACGGTCGAAAAAGCAACTGAAGGACTCCAGGCCAAACGCGCAACCACTCAAACGGCGGGGGCTGAGTTAAACCGACTTGCCACTTAAGGACAAGCTGACCGTAGACGGTTAACAGTACCGTCGCCACCACCAACATCCAGGCCAGAGCTTTGCTAATTTCCAAACTATTCGACCTATCGAGAACTAGTTTTTGCCGTTGTCGGGGCTCGCGGACCTGCCAAGGAAGATTGCCATTAGAAGGACGTCCCAATAGCGCCCCTGACGAAACGCGTGCTGGCGCAAGCGACCTTCACTATGCCATCCACTGGTCTCGTAGAGCGATATCGCGCCGGAGTTGAACTCAACCACCCGCAACCACATGCGCCGAAGACACAATGCTTCGCCAGCGTAGTCAGTAGCCAACCCCAGTAATGCTCGCCCGATGCCTTTGCGCCGCTGCTCGGGCGAAACCACAATGCCGAACTCCGCGACCTTTCCCACCCAGTCAATCCCGCGCCACTGAACATATCCAACGAGCACGCCCGTTGATTCTTGACGAGCAGCAAGGCAAAGATCGGACAACAAACCACCCCGATGGAACCCTCGAATCCAATCACGTTCAGCCTCAATCGACGCCGGAACTGGAAAACCGAGCGAGCCATCGCGGGTAGCTGGATCCGCACGCCAGCTTTGGAGCGTCTCGGCATCGGTCAACTCGAGCGCAGTTAGGCGGAGAGAATGGCCAACTTTATCGTTCATTGTCATGCGTTCGCTCCAAATTAACCCGCTTCCACACCAGATAGCGCGGCCGCGCAAGAACCTCCCGGTGAATGGCGAACAGATATGCCGCCACTACACCAACTGCAGCCATGATCATGCCCATCATCGAGATTCCCAGCACCAGCATCAGAGTGATTCCGGGCGGCATTTGCGCACCAAACAACCAATATTGAATCAAAACGGCAAGCCCATAGAGCAGGCAAAAGCTCATCGTTGCTATACCAATGCCGAAGAACACGCGTTGCGGGATTCGCGAGTAAGACACCAGACTTTGGATCGCGAGATCAAGGCGCTTAGAGAAGGTGTAGCTGCTGCGTCCTTCTGGGCGCAAGCTGCGCACCACCGGTACTACGACCCAACGAAATCCAATGCTCTGCATAAGCGGACCGTAGACTACCGAACTTTCACCGAAGCCTCTCAACGCACACGCAATTTCGTCGCTGAACACCCGGAAGGTCCCAATGGCCGGTATCGCCACGCCGGCGGATTCACGCGCGACGACCCGATGGAACAAGTTCGAAGTCAATCCTTGAACGAGACCGTCGGAAACAGTTCCAGTCTTGCGAGTGTAGACCACATCGACCTGCTCGCTAGTTAGAGTGGTGACCAGTATCGGAATTTCCTCTGGAACATCCTGCAGATCCGCGTCCATCAGCACGTAAACGTCCGCACGAGCGTGCTCCAGTGCCGCGGCGATCGCCGCGTGCTGACCAAAATTCCGCGACAAGCGCAACAATTTCAACCTGGACTCGGTCAACGCCATCGCGCAAAGTTGTTCCCAGCTGTCGTCGGCGCTTCCATCATCCACGCACCATATATCGAGCCCACCAGAACACTCTTGTGCGGCGCTAATAACCCGCGCGACCAACTCGGCGATTGTCGACCCATTGTTGTAGACAGGTATGAGAACTGCCAGATGCATCAGTACTGTCCGCCGACAAATAGCCGCAATTCAGGCGCCACATAGTATTCACCGAGACCAACCGGCACTCGGCTGCTAAAACCGAGGAACCGCCGTAGGCGAGGACTGGCGCTCTGCAACTGACTGTCGCTGAGCATTCGCGGGAAATCGAAACGCTGTTTCATCCAATGCCGGCACACGTTGAAGGTCACAGCATGCCGCGGACGGTCAGTTCGATTAACACCACCCAGGTGAAAGGTGCGAGCATTGAAAATGACCGCGTCCCCCGCTCGCGGATAAACCGCCGCGGCATCCGCAAGGAACTCCGCTTCGGTCGGCACCTTGAGACTCAGATGGGAACCGCGCAAAAATCGAGTAGCCCCATTTTCCTCAGTGAAATCGTCAAGCGCTATCATGACGCCAATATTGGTAACATAACCTTCTACCTCGGCCTGTGCATCAACGTGAACCCGTCGAGAATAGTTATGCCCATGTGGTGGCAAGGATGACGACGTGTAGGCGTAAAGGATGCACCAAGGCGAAAGCACGCGATCCAGGACCGCGTGGATACGGTCGTTGTCCAGTGCCGACATGAAGCAAGGATCTCGCTCCATCAGGTTATGCACCATCCAATGGTCGCGATAGCTGGGATTGGCGCCCCATGTTTGAAGATCAACATCAGTTTCGCGTTGCAGCGCCGATCTGAGGTCTTCAATTTCCGTCCTGAACACACACTCTCTAACAATGGCAACGCCAGACTCTGAAACATCGCGAACCGCAAGCTCGACGAAGTCGACCATATCTACTTCCTCATTATCACTCGCAAGTACTTGAAAAGATGAGCTGTCAGTGGTGCGGCCCGATCAAGGTAGCGCCGAATTTGGTCTGCGGCCTCTGCGCCTTCGCCGTGGAGAACATCACCTTGTCCCAGGTACCACTGCAGCGTGACGTGCACTTCGCTGAATCCTGCGGCCATACCAGCTGCTCGCAGTTCCTCTGTAGCGATTCCGCGAGTCGGCTTTTTCCACGGCTCGGCAGCAATGAACAGCTCGCGATCTACGCCGTAATCGGCCTCGACCAACTCTTGCTGGCGCAGATACATCTGCACCTCCCGATCCAGCCAAGGTGCACGGGACGCCGAATCGACACTAGACTCGTGAACGGCCGACCAGAAAGCCCGGTTAGGAAGCAGATCGGCGTAGAACATACCGCCTTTAACGAGCACGCGACAAACCTCACTCAGAGCGGCTTGGTAGTCCTCCAGATGATCAAGGACGGAATACGCGGTCCCAACCGAAAAACTTCCATCATCAAATGGGAGGCGCTCGCATCGACTTTCTGTGAGATGAATGTTGCCAGGCGATAGATCAACTCGTTCCATCATCGCTGGCGTCACGTCCACACCATGCACTTCTGCGAAAAGATCGTGCGCCAAGGACAGGATGAAACCCGTCCCACAGCCTATATCGATCAGATTTCCCGCACCAGTTTGTTCCGCAAGCTCACTCAGGACCCGACGAACGGCGTTCCTATTTTCGGGCCGAAAGTGCGGTTCACGCTCGTTGTACGTCTGGGCCATCGCCGAGTGCACAGCAATGTTAGCCCGTACCGTATCGCTCGAATCGGATGCTGGGTTGTTCACTATCGAATTCTCCTCAAGAAGACAGTGCGAGCATTTCAGTTGTAGCCGTTCCACTCATGAACAGCGTGTCCAGAATGGAAACTGCACCCAGAAACGGCCCATGCAATTGCGGATACGGCTGCAGCTTGGAGTAGTCTGCGTAGTCAACGAGGATACCGGCTTCATGGAATTTAGCCTCGTTAAGATAGGCCTGAGCTGCCGGCCCGGAAAGGTAGCGCTTTGCTCCCAGGCGGCGGCAAATCTCTACCAGCCGGCTCGTCGGATCAAGTAGGTCTAGTTCGCGCTCGTCAACGACGTCATCCGCCGACCTTAATCGTGTCTGCAGCCGAAGATAAGACACGACCCATTCGATGAACAAACGATTAATCTGAAAAAGGTGATCCAGGCCTTTCGCATCACGATATAGGTCACTTAAGGTGTCGAGCAGGTCACCGCAATGGGGCGCACGGGCGTACGATTGTGCCAGTGTACGCAGATGCAGATCGGCCCAACGGCGCTCAGCCACAGTAACTTCGCGAATCCGCAAGGCACTGGAATGCCGTATCGGAATCGTCAGCCAACATTCTCCCTGTTTTGTCTTGATCCTATTGCGGTTGCGCCAATCACTCTTCGTCGACTGAACAGTGTCCAGAAACACAAATTCATCGCTGCTCGCAATGATCGAAAAATAGCCGCGCCACGGTATGTAGTTGGACTGCAGAATTGAGACCGTCTTCAATTTCTCTTGACCTCAGCATTTCGTCTGGAGAGAAACTTAGCCTGCGTCTACTTAGATTAGCTCGCGACTTCCGTCGGGAGCCCATCAGTCACAGCTGCTCTGGGACCAAGGCTTCTTTATACTTAATCAAAGTGCGCGATCGTGATTAATAAGCTGCAGCACTAGGAACGGTCGTCGCATCGACAACCCTCTGTATTGTATACTGGGCCTAACGCCGTAGTGGTCGTCTAGCGCCAAATCTTTCATTCGGTGCGGATCCCCACAAATGATTGGACATGCGCGTTCGTAATCGATGTCACTTGGCATTAGCGCAACCCTGCTTCAATATGTACGCACTCTAGCTGAAATTTCCTGCGGGAGCTTCGGGCGCAAACTGACGCCATCTAGAGCAATCCAGAGCAGGCGCAGATAGTATCACGGCCGGGAGGCAGGCCATGATTAGGAGCAACCGCCGGCTTCACAGTCACTCCGCCACGACCGGCTAGTCGGCGCCAGCCGAAGGGCCAAGACGGCGGCTGAGTCACCGATTCAGAGGGTTGGGGGTTGCGGTCGTGAGTCAGCATCCAGAACAGGATCCGGCAACAGTAGCGAGTGCCAACGCGCTGCGTGCGCGCGGCTACCAAGGGCCTTGCCTGCACTGCCAGGCCTGCCTGTCGGCAACTGAGCGGGTTCGTCGGCCAGTGGCTGCTGCAGTTGCACCGAAAGTTGGGCGCTATCGCCTCGCTGTGCACGAGTACCGCCGACGGGGCGAGGTGCGGTAGCTTTTCGCTATCGAATAGCAGCACCCCGCAGCCGCAGGCCAGCGTTGAGGGTAGCATCCTGGCGTGCTGCGGGCCCAAGCCTGAGTCTCCAACGATGGCAGTTCGACGGTATCCGCGCAGTTCATGTAGGCGGGGCCGGATCAGAGGACCGGCTCATGGATTTCCGTTCCGGTGTTGATTTTTGGAACCGCTGTTTGCCGTCGGAGTATAGGAAATTCAAACTTCCTTTTCGAACAGTCTGGCGAGTAGGCGGTGGTCGCGCAAGCGTCGGTTTGGACACGGATCGGACGTTCGCGAGTGGGATTTCGGCATCGGGGGGGCGCGACGCCTCACCGTCCGTGGCGATTTCTCGCTGATTCCCGACAGCGGGCCGAGCGCTTCCCTGCGGGATCGTGGCCGCTTCGTGGTGTCTTGCCTGGTTTCGCCGTCGGCGTCGTGGCCGGCGAGGTGTCACGCGGCATAAGCGGGCGGGGCGCGCGGGGCGGGTCGGTAGTGCGCTTTTACCAGCGCGCGGTGCTTTGCGAAGTGGGCGAGGATGGCGCGGATGGCGGTGGGTTCTTCGATGCTGGCCACGATCCGCACCGCGCCGCCGCAGTGGACGCAGGTGCTCACGTCG
>Ga0209181_10013075_pt1 | contig 10426 bp, 11 predicted proteins | sample MAT05_FD_187208 | JGI IMG/M metagenome (GOLD analysis project Ga0209181, IMG submission 187208) | Freshwater microbial communities from Lake Fryxell liftoff mats and glacier meltwater in Antarctica - MAT-05 (SPAdes) (version 2) | ecosystem: Environmental > Aquatic > Freshwater > Ice > Liftoff...
TTTCCACTGGAGATATCTCCGCGGCGCGGCGATCGCGAGGCTATGGCAATCCGGACAGCCGGCTTTCACTTTGACCGCCCCGCCGACGATTCGAACACACATCAGCAGCATAGATTTCCCGGAATTCGCTGGATCTTGACGCTCATCGGCTGCTTTCGCTGAATTCTGATCGAAACGCCGCCGGTGCGCGCGCGCCGCGCTCCACCGAGAATCGAGGCATGTCAACCAATCAACAAAGCCACCCTTCAACCTCCGGCACGCACGCTCCAACGATTTCCTCGCGCCCCTTGCGAGCCTGGCGCGCCAGTCTCGTCGTTCTGCTGTGCGCCGTCAGCTGGCTGGCTTTCAGCCCGCACCCGCCGCCGCAGGCCGACACCGGCTGGGACAAGCTGAACCATCTGCTGGCTTTCAGCGTGCTGACGGTCTGCGCCTGCAGGGCGTTTGCCGGCACCGGGCGGCATTTCGTTCGTGTGACGTCGGCCATGCTGGCCTACGGCGTGTTCATCGAACTGGTGCAGACGCAGATTCCGGGCCGCAGCGGCGAGTGGCCCGACCTGCTGGCCGACAGCCTGGGCATCGGCGCCGGCCTGCTGTTCGCAGCACTGCTCGACAGGCTGCTGAGAAATCAGCGGCGGATCATTCCGCGCTGGCTCACGTTCTGAGCCACTGAGGGTCGACACTGCGTTCAGGCGTGGGGCGATGGGCCCGGCGCAGCGCAGCGAAAGACACGCCATGAATCAGTCCCTGCTCACCCTGGAACTCGACCTGCCTCAAGGTCACCGCCCGGCCAGCGTGGCCGACCGCACCGGCTTCGAGCTGGGCTGGGATCATGCCCACCACGGCCTGGTGCCACCGGCCGGTCTGCTGCTGGCGGGCACGCCGGTCAGCCAGGGCTGGCTGGCAGGCAAGGCCGTGTTCGGCCGCCGCACGCTGCTGTCGACGCGGCCGCTGCGGGTCTGGTTGCGCCTGCGCACCGAGGCTTGGCTCGCCGGCCTGGACTTCGACACGGCGGGCATCACGCCGCTCTGGCTGGCGCAGATCGAACCAACGCACTGCCCTGTCACGCGGCAGCGCCTCGGCGGCTCGACAGACGCGCCTGTGACCGTGATGCTGCCCGGCCCCGCCGGCTGCGTGGCGAGCAATCTGCTGGTGTTGGGCCAGCGTGCCGCCAGCGCGCTGGAAGCCGTGCGTCACTGCATTGCAAGCGTCCTGGCAGAGACCCGCCTGATCGAGGCCGGCACACGGCCCGCGCTGCCCGGGTTGAGCAGCGAAGAAACCCTGCGCCTAGCCGCGCTGCTGGGCCTGGCCACCGCGCTGCCCCACGCCGAAGCCGCCAGGCTGCCGCTGCGCGTGCTGCCACCGCCGCAACTGCGCCCCTGCAACCCCGCACAGCAACTGCAGGCGCTGCTCACGCTGCAGTTCATGCGGCCCGGCTGGAGCGAGCGCCTTCGCACCCTGGCCGACCTGCTGCCCGACGCCGCGCTGCGCCATGACTTCAACCTCTTCGTTGGCGCACTCGCGCCGCGACTGCTGGCCGCCGGGCCCACTGCCGACACGCGGACCACGCAGCAAACCCTGGAAGACGCCTGGGGCGACGCCCGCGTGCAGCGGCGCTGGTTGCAACTGGCGCTGCAACTGGGTGCCGAAGGCAGCACCGAACTGCTGCGGCGTGCGGCCGCAGCCGGCTTGGTCGCACCGGCCACCCCGGCATCGCGGCGCAGCAGCCGCGCTGTGATGACCGGCGGCGGCGCGGCGCTGGCCCGCGTTCATGGCGCCGCCGGCACCGCTGCTGCTGCGATGGGCGCAGGAACGGCAGGCAGGCCGCCGAAGAACAGCGCGGCCACCAGCGGCGCCAGCGCATCGTGGGTCAGCGGGCCCTCTGGCCGCAACCAGGTGAAGGTCCAGTTGATCATGCCGAACAGCAGCATTGCCAGCGGCGTCTGAAGCTGCGCATCGGTCAGCTCCGGCCGCAGGGCGGCGATGGCCGCGGCGAAGGCCGCCACCACGCGTTTCTGCGCCGCCAGCACCTCGCCGCGCTCCAGTTCGGCGAGGAACTTGACGTCTTCGGTCAGCACGCGGTGTTCATCGCGCGCGCTGGCATAGGCGTGCATGAAACGTTCGATCAGGGCGCGCAGATGGGCCTCGGGCGGCAGCCGCAGCGCCGTCACGTCCGCCACCAGCCCTTCCAGGCGCGCCACGTGGCCGCCGGCAATCTGCGCCAGCAGGTCGTGTTTGTCGCGCACGTAGTGGTAGAGCGTGGCCTTCGATACCCCGCAGGCGGCCGCCAGCCCCTGCATGGTGGCGGCCGTGAAGCCGCGCTCGGCGAACAGCGCGGCGGCTGCCGCGAGGATCTGCCCGCGCTGATCTTCCCAGCCAGCCGAGCGCGGCCGCGCCATGCTTCAGCGCTCGTCGAACGAGACGACGACTCGCGCGCTCAGCGGGTGAGCCTGGCAGGTGAGCACGAAACCGGCGTCGATCTCGGCCCGCTCCAGGGCAAAGTTGCGGTCCATCCGCACCTGGCCTTCCAGCAGCCTGGCACGGCAGGTGGCGCAGACGCCCGAGCGGCAGGAATACGGCACCTCGATGCCGGCGCGGGCGGCAGCGGCAAGGATGCTTTCATCACCGGGCAGGAAGTCGATCTCGCGCGTGAGGCCGTCACGCACGATGACGACGCGGGCGGTGGCGGCGTCACCGGGCCGGGGTGTGTGCGGAGCCGCCTCGGCGGCGCTGGGCGGGATGCCGAACCGTTCGACGTGCACGCGCTCGGGCGCGACGCCGGCGCCGATGAGCGCGGCCTCGGCCTCGTCGTTCATCGCGTGCGGACCACAGATGAACGCCTGCTCGGGCTGGCCCGTCAGGCGCAGCAGTTCGGCCAGCCTGGCGCCGTCGAGCCGGCCGCTGTTCAGCGGTGAATCGACCATCTCGCGAGAGAACACCGGGTGCAGCACCAGCCGCGTCAGGTGGCGGTTCTTCAGGTCTTCCAGCTCTTCCCTGAACATCATCGTAGCCACGTTGCGGTTGCCGTAGAGCAGGCTGACGCGGCTGGCGGGCTCGGTGGCGAGCACGCTCTTGATGATGGCCAGGATCGGCGTGATGCCGCTGCCGCCCGCCACCCCGAGCACATGGCGGCCGATGGCCGGGGCGGACGACAGGGCGGCGCCGAAGCGGCCCTGCGGCGGCATCACGTCGAGCGTGTCGCCGACCCTCAGCGTGTCATGCAGCGATGAAGTGAAGGCGCCGCCCGGCACCCGTCGCACGCCCACCCGCAACGGTTCGCCGGGCGCGGCGCAGATCGAATACGAACGACGCAACTCCTTGCCCGGATGTTTCAGCGTGAGATATTGGCCGGGCGTGAAGCCGAAGTCCTCTTTCATGCCGGCGGGAACGTCGAAGGTGATGACGAGGGCGTCGTCCGTGTCGCGCCGCAGGCCGGCCACGCGCAGCGGGTGGAAGTGCAAGCTGGTCATGGCGGGTCGATCCGGCGCCGGGCAGTTCGAGCGAGCGTCGCGACTCTCATATCGGCTTGAAATGTTCGAAGGGTTCGCGGCAGTCCAGGCAGCGGTGCAGCGCCTTGCAGGCGGTGGAGCCGAAGGCCGAGATGCGCTCGGTCTGCAGGCTGCCGCAGCGCGGACATTCGACGGCGCGCGGGCGGATGCGGATCGCCACCGCCGCACCGTCCGCCGCACCCGAACCCCCAGCCGCCGCCAGCCCAGAAGGCGGCGCGATGCCGTATTCACGCAGCTTGCGCCGGCCGTCGGCGCTGATCCAGTCGGTGGTCCAGGCGGGAGCCAGCCGGTGTTCGACGCGCACCGGGCCGAGGCCTGCCGCGAGCAGCGCATCCGCCACGCTGGCGGCGATGACCTCGGTGGCCGGGCAGCCGCTGTAGGTGGGCGTCAGCACGACGTGCAGGCCGCCGCCCTCGGCGTGGCGCACGTCGCGCACGATGCCCAGATCGCACAGCGAGACGGCGGGAACTTCGGGGTCAGGCACGCCGGCGAGCACCGCCCATGCGGCATCGATCCGGCTGGCCAGCGCGGCGCCCGCGGTCACCACGCGCCCCCGGGATAACTGCGCTGCAGTACCTGCATCTCGGCGAGGATGAAACCCATGTGCTCGCTGTGCACTCCCCGGGTGCCGGTGCTGATGAAAGGCGTGTCGGCGGGCAGGTCGAGCCGCGCTTCGGCGAACACCGCCGCCACCTCGATCTGCCATTCGGCGCGCAGCGCATCGCGCGCCGGGCCCAGGCCGGCGGCCTCGGCGTGGGCGTCGACCTCGTCGCGCTGGAACATCTCGGCGGTGTACGGCCAGGCGCGCTCGAGCGCGGCGCGCAGGCGGGCGGCCGACTCCCCGGTGCCGTCGCCCAGGCGCATCACCCAGTCGGCGGCGTGCCGCTGGTGGTAACGCGCTTCCTTCAGCGCCTTGCCGGCAATGGCGGCCAGTTCCTCGTCGTTCGAGGACAGCAGGCGCGACCACAGCGCCTTCAGCCAGCCGGCGAGCAGGAAGTTGCGCAGCACGGTGTCTGCAAAGTCGCCGCCGGGCGCGTGCACGCTGGCTTTGCGCAGCGGCAATTCGACCAGCGTGAGGTTGAAGAACTGCCGCTCGTCGCGCAGGAAAGCCAGCTCGTCTTCACTCGGCTTTTCGCCGCCCGGCTGCCCGGCCAGACTGCCTGCTTGAGTGAGCAAGGCACGCGCCTGGCCGATGAGGTCGAGCGCCATATTGGTCAGCGCTATGTCTTCTTCGAGCACCGGGCCGTGGCCGCACCACTCGGCCAGCCGCTGGGCGTGGATCAGGCAGGTGTCGGCGATGCGCAGCCGGTATTGAAGCGGGGGCGTGACTTCGAGATGGATGGAGCCGCTGGCCGAGGTCATGCTGCAAGCCCTACATGTGGTTGACGGAATCGGGCAACTCGTAGAAGCCCGGATGGCGGTACACCTTGTCCTCCATCGGGTCGAAGTACATGTCCTTGTCGCCGGGGTCGCTGGCGGTGATGTCGATGCTCTTCACCACCCACACGCTGACGCCTTCCTGGCGCCGCGTGTAGACCTCGCGCGCCAGCTGCACGGCCATGCGGGCGTCGGTGGCATGCAGGCTGCCGCAGTGTTTGTGGTCGAGGCCGGCCTTCGCGCGGACGAAGACTTCCCACAACGGCCATTCGGCCGTTGTTTCCGTCTTTGGCCATTCGGCCGTTGTTTCCGTCTTTGGCCATTCGGCCGTTGTTTCCGTCTTTGGCAATTCGGTGGATATCGTGGATGAGTTCATGCCGCCTGCTCCTTCATCGACTGTTCCTTCATCGCCTGTTTCCGCGCAAACGCCGTGGCCGCGTCACGCACCCAGGCGCCTTCGTCCCAGGCCCTGACACGCGCCGCCAGCCGCTCCCTGTTGCAGGGGCCGTGGCCGCCGACGACACGCCAGAACTCGGCCCAGTCGATGGGTCCGAAGTCGTGGTGGCCGCGCTCCTCGTTCCAGCGCAGCAGCGGGTCGGGCATGGTCACGCCCAGCACCCTGGCCTGAAGCACGGTGGCGTCGACGAACTTCTGCCGCAGGTCGTCGTTGCTGATGCGCTTGATGCCCCAGCGCATGCTCTGCGCGCTGTTCGGGCTTTCGCTGTCGGGCGGGCCGAACATCATCAGGCTGGGCCACCACCAGCGGTTCACCGCGTCCTGCACCACCGCGCGCTGCGCCTCGGTGCCGTCACGCATCATCACCAGCAGCGCATCGAAACCCTGGCGCTGGTGGAAGCTCTCTTCGCGGCAGATGCGCACCATGGCGCGGGCGTAAGGGGCATACGAACAGCGCGTCAGCGGCACCTGGTTCATGATCGCCGCACCGTCCACCAACCAGCCGATGACGCCGATGTCGGCCCAGCTCAGCGTGGGGTAGTTGAAGATGCTGCTGTACTTCGCCTTGCCGCTGTGCAGGGCGTCGATCATCTGGTCGCGGCTGGTGCCCAATGTCTCGGCGGCGGCATACAGGTAGAGGCCGTGGCCGCCTTCGTCCTGGATCTTCGCCAGCAGGATGGCCTTGCGCTTGAGCGTGGGCGCGCGCGTCGCCCAGTTGCCTTCGGGCAGCATGCCGACGATCTCGGAGTGGGCGTGCTGGCTGATCTGCCGCACCAGCGTCTTGCGGTAATGCTCTGGCATCCAGTCCTTGGCCTCGATGGAGCCGCCGGCGTCGATGCGCTCGTCGAAGCGCTGTTCCAGCACCGCTTCTTCGGCCGAACGCACGGCACGGCGCTCTTCCTTCGGCGCGGTGTCCATCGCTTGGGTGTACATCGTCTGGCTCCTTCAGTGAGGGTGCGGGTCACGCGGGCGCGACGGAGTTGCTGGTCACACGCGGCCCTGACGAGGCCGCCTGTCAATGACGCGGCGGGCCTTGCCCACCAGCGTGCGCTCTATCGAATCGGGCAAGCCGACGTGCACCGAAGTGCTGACGCCGATCAGCGACTTGATGCGCTGCTGCAGCTCACGGGCTATGGCATCGCGATCCGCGTCGTGGTGCGCGGGTGTCACCTCGCAGCGCACCTCGACCTCGTCGAGCAGCTCAGGCCGCGTCACCACCAGTTGATACTGGCCCGACAGCGGGCCCAGTTGCAGCACCAGTTCCTCGATCTGCGTCGGGAACAGATTGACGCCACGGATGATCAGCATGTCGTCGCTGCGGCCGACGATCTTGCCCATGCGCCGCATGCTCCTGGCGGTGGGCGGCAAGAGGCGCGTCAGGTCACGCGTGCGGTAGCGGATGACGGGCAGCGCTTCCTTCGTCAGCGTGGTGAAGACGAGTTCGCCTTCGCTGCCGTCGGGCAGCACCTCACCCGTCACGGGGTCGATGATTTCGGGGTAGAAATGGTCTTCCCAGATCACCGGGCCGTCCTTCGACTCGATGCATTCATTGGCGACGCCGGGGCCCATCACCTCGCTCAGGCCGTAGATGTCCACGGCGTCGATGGCGGCGGCGGCCTCGATCTCGCGGCGCATCGCTTCCGTCCAGGGCTCGGCGCCGAAGATGCCGACCTTCACCGACATCGCGCGCGGGTCCAGGCCCTGGCGCCGGTATTCCTCGACGATCACCTGCATGTAGCTGGGCGTGACCATGATGATGTCGGGCTTGAAGTCCTCGATCAGCTGCACCTGCTTTTCGGTCTGGCCGCCGCTCATCGGCACCACGGTGCAGCCCAGTCGCTCGGCACCGTAGTGCGCGCCCAGCCCGCCGGTGAACAGGCCGTAGCCGTAGGCGATGTGCACGATGTCACCGGCGCGCCCGCCCGAGGCGCGGATGGAACGTGCCACCAGATCGGCCCAGCGGTCGATGTCGCCCTGCGTGTAGCCCACCACGGTGGGCTTGCCGGTGGTACCGCTGCTGGCGTGGATGCGCACGACCTGCTCACGCGGCACGGCGAACATGCCGAACGGATACTGCGCACGCAGATCGGCCTTGCTGGTGAACGGAAAACGCGACAGATCTGCCAGCGAACGGCAGTCGGACGGCTGCAAGCCGCGTGCATCGAAAGCCTGTCGGTAGTGCGGCACCTTGTCGTAGGCGTGCTGCAGCGTCCAGCGCAAGCGCTGCAGTTGCAGGGCCTGCAACTCGTCGGCACTGGCGGTCTCTATGGTCTCCAGATCACCCGGGGCGGGGAATTTGACGGTCATGATCGCAGCGCCTTCAGCGGCGGCCCGGGCCCATCGGCAGGCCCTCGATGAGTGGCTTGCCCTTCACCGTGTAAGAGCGTCCGCGAAAGGCCGCCACCGCCTCACCGCGCTGGTTGCGCACGGCGATGTCGTAGACGCCCGTGCGGCCCGCCTTGCTGACCTCGGCCGCGGTGGCGGTGAGCACATCGCCCAGTTTCGCCGCGGCCAGCAGGTTGACGTCGAAGCCCGCCGCCACCGTCACCTCGTTGTAGGCATTGCAGGCAAAGGCGAAGGCGCTGTCGGCCAGCGTGGTGACCAGGCCGCCATGGCAGATGTCGTGGCCGTTGAGCATGTCGTCGCGCACCGTCATCACCAGCGTGGCGCTGCCCGGGCCGATGGCCAGCACCTGCATGCCCAGAGCCTTCGAGGCGCGGTCGCCGGCCCACATGGCCTCGCGCGTGGCTTCGGCTATTTCTTGCGGTGTCATGCTAGTGAGGTGTTGCATGCTGTGAGGTACTTAAGAAAACCGATGGATTTGGGCCTGTGGCCAGGCGCAAACCGCAGCGATACCCGCAGGTATCGCGAGGATTTGCAACGGCGCCACAGGGCCGAAGACGCGGTTTTATACGCCGATTGGCGTGCAACACCACACTGGATGAAGACATGGCGTCAGCGGTCCTTGAACACCGCGGGCCGCTTGCCCAGGAAGGCCGTCACGCCCTCGGCGAAGTCATGCGAGCGGCCGCGCTCGCGCTGCGTGTCGGCTTCCAGCGTGATGGCGTCAGTGAAGTCCATGACCATCGAGGCATCGATGACCCGCCGGGTCTCGGCCAGCGCCTTGGAAGGCATCGCGGCCAGCCGCAGCGCCAGAGCGAGCGCCGTATCGAACAGCTCGGCGTCGTCGACGCACTGCCAGATCATGCCGATGCGAACCGCCTCTTCGGCCGGCAGTTTGTCGCCCGTCATCGCCAGACCCAACGCGCGCGCCCGGCCCACCAGGCGCGGCAGCAACCAGGTGCCGCCGGCGTCGGGCACCAGGCCGATCTTCGAGAAAGCCTGGATGAAGCTCGCGCTGCGCGCCGCGATGACGAAGTCGCACAGCAAGGCGACATTGGCGCCCGCCCCGGCCGCCACGCCGTTGACGGCGGCGATCACAGGCACCGGCATCGAACGCAGCCGCGTGCCCAGCGGCCGGTAGTAGCGCTCGATCACCGCGCCCACGTCGACGGCGCCGGCGGTGCTGGCCATCTCGGCGTCGTTCAGATCCTGCCCCGCGCAGAAACCGCGGCCGGCGCCGGTGATCACCACGGCGCGCACGGCGGGGTCGGCGGCGGCGTCTTCGAGTGCCGGCAACAGCAGCGCATGCATGGCGGCCGTGAAGCTGTTCAGCGAGGCCGGGCGGTTCAGCGTGATGACACGCACCGGGCCGTGCGTGCTGATCAGCACCGGGGCGCCGGGCGTCTTCTCTGGCGTGGCATCGATCATTGTGTCTCCGGGTGGATTCGATTCTTCGACCGTATGGTCGGCGAATGCTAAGGGACGCCGCCGACGGCTGCAAGCAGCCCCGCAACTCAGGTGCCCATCCCGAATCTCTGCTCCAGAAACCCGAGCAAGGTGCGCACCGTCTGCGCCTCGCCGCCCACCGGCCGGCCGGGCCGCGCCGTGTCGTTCCAGGCATAGAGGTCGATGTGCAGCCAGTCGATCGTCTCGGGCACGAAGTCGGCCAGGAAGAGTGCCGCGTTGATGGCGCCGGCCTGCGGGCCGCGGCCGGTGTTCACCAGGTCGGCGATGTCGCTTTCGATGCCCTTGTGATACGGCGCCCACAGCGGCAGGTGCCAGAGCGGGTCGCCGATGCGCAGGCCGTCGTCCACCAAGTTGCGGGCGAGCTGCATGTCGCGGCAGAACAGCGCCGGCAGTTGCGCGCCCAGCGCCACGCGGGCCGCACCGGTCAGCGTGGCGAGATCGATCATCAGCCCGGGTTCGCCCTCGGCGCCGTAGGCCAGCGCATCGCACAGCACCACGCGGCCTTCGGCGTCGGTGTTGCCGATCTCGATGTGCAGACCCTTGCGTGTCTTGATGACGTCGCCGGGCCGGTAGGCGTTGCCGGCGATGGCGTTTTCCACCGCCGGGATCAGCAGTTGCAGCCGCACCGGCAGCTTCAGCGCCATCACCAGCCCGGCCAAGCCGATGGCGTTGGCCGCGCCGCCCATGTCCTTTTTCATCCAGCGCATGCCTTCGGCGCCCTTGATGTCGAGGCCGCCGCTGTCGAAACACACGCCCTTGCCCACCAGCGTCAGCTTCGGGTCCTTCGGCCGGCCCCAGTTCAGTTCGATCAGCCGAGGCGCGCGCGTGGCAGCCCGGCCCACCGCATGGATGGCCGGGAAGTTGGTGTTCAGCAGGTCATCGCCCACCGTCTGCTTGACGCGCCCGCCGTGCTTCTTCGCCAGTGCCATCACGGCGACAGCCAGTTCGGCCGGGCCCATGTGCTCGGCGGGCGTGTTGACGAGGTCACGGGTGGCGCAGACGGCCTCGGCCAGCAGCAGGCCGCGGCGCGCCGCGTCGCACGGTGGCAGCAGCAGTTCGGCAGCGGCGCGACTTGCCGGTTTGTAGCGGTCGAAGACATAGCCGCCCAGCGCCCAGGACAGCGCGGCGGTCTCGGCATCGATGGGCAGGCCACTGTCGGCAAGCCGGTAGCGGCCGGGCGGCAGCGCCATCGGCAGGGCTGCCAGCGCAAAGGGGTCGGTGGCGTCACGCACACCGGCCCACACGGCCTGCAGGCTGCCGTCGGCGCCGGGCAGCAG
>Ga0209181_10013077_pt1 | contig 10426 bp, 10 predicted proteins | sample MAT05_FD_187208 | JGI IMG/M metagenome (GOLD analysis project Ga0209181, IMG submission 187208) | Freshwater microbial communities from Lake Fryxell liftoff mats and glacier meltwater in Antarctica - MAT-05 (SPAdes) (version 2) | ecosystem: Environmental > Aquatic > Freshwater > Ice > Liftoff...
GCTGTGCGCCGACATCGACGGATTCAGCTTGCATGCAGCCGTGCGCTGCGCTACCAATGATCGCCAGGCGCTGGAGCAGCTGTGCCGCTACATCACGCGCCCGGCGCTGGCCAACGAACGCGTGCAAACCATTTCGGCGATGTCGACACCGGCATCCCCGACAGCTGGCCGCGCCGGCTGCGGCGGGCTTTGCAGCCCGGCGTGCGTGCGCGCCCCCGGTTGCTGGACCTGGACTCGTGGGGTTGCGCCGCACTGGCCCTGGCGCTGTGCGCAGTAGCCGCCCTGGGCGGCGCGGCCTGGCTGTGGCAGGTACGGTCGCAGGCCGCCGTCGCGTCGGCAGCGGCGGCAATCGAGTTCCTGGATGCGCCCGGCTGAACGACATCGACACCCAAGCGCAGGGCCTCGCCGCCGATGTGGCTGCGGCAGCCGATGACGAACCCTGCCCCGCCGAAGTAACCCGGCACCTGCTGCGCAGCAGCCTGGATGGCCTGCTGGTGCGCCGCTGGTGGCTGCAGAGCGAATTCGCATCGAATCGCCTGTGGCCCGCAAGGCCCGACGCCCGCGCTGGACCCGGCGGCGGCACCCGACGGCCGCCTGACGCTGATGTCTCGCCGCTCGATCGGCGCCGAACTGCTGGCCGTGCGGCCCATCGGCGGCGCGCAGTCGCTCGTGGCCTTGCTCGCCCCCCGCGCACTAACTCTGCCCCAGCAGGGGCCATGGCAGACCGACGGCGCCACCGGCGAACGCATCACGCTGCAAGCTGGCGACGGCCGCCGGCTGCAGGTGTGGTCACGCGACGGCGCGGCAAGCCCCAGGAAGGCCTTGATTCAAGCCGGCCAGGCTTCGGCGCGGCATGGCATGGCCATCAGCGTCGATGTCGACCGCGTGGGCTTCTGGGCCGACTACTTGCGCCAGCTGCCGGGATTGCTCGCAACCGCGTTGCTGTGCAGCGGCGCCATGGCGGCCTGGGCCTGGCGTCATGGCGTGCGGCGCGCGCGCCTGGTGCACAGGCTGGAACGCGCCTTGCGCGAGCGCCAGTTCGAACCCTGGGTGCAGCCCATCGTCGACCTGAGCACCGGCCGTTGCGTCGGCGGTGAGGTATTGATGCGCTGGGTGCATCCGCAGCGAGGCATCGTCGCACCCGGCGAGTTCATCGAGGTGGCCGAGCAGACGGGCCTCATCGGCGGCGTGTCGCAGCTCGTCATGACGCGCGCCGCCCACCGCCTGGCGCCGCTGGCGCGCCAGCACCGGAAGCTGTACTTCTCGTTCAACCTCACGCCCGACCAGCTGCGTGCGCCACGGATCGCCCAGATCCTGGCCGACCTCTTCAACCCGGATACCCTGCCGCGCGAGCAGGTGCTGCTGGAGCTAACCGAGCGCGAGATCGTCGACCCGGCCACGCAAGGCGCGCTGACCGCATTGCACCGCGCCGGCTGGCACATCGCCATCGATGACTTCGGCACCGGGCACAGCAGCCTGGCCTTGCTCGCACGGCTGCCGATCCAGCGCCTCAAGATCGACCGCGCCTTCGTCGCCAGCATCGGCGCCCGCAGTGCCAGCCGCCCGGTGCTGGACGGCATCATCGGCCTGGCACGCGAGCTCGACATTCGCCTCATCGCGGAGGGTGTGGAGACCCAGGACCAGTGGGACTACCTGGCCGCGCGCGGTGTGGGCAGCGCCCAGGGCTACTTGATGGCCAGGCCGATGCCGCTGCCGGCTTTCGAACAATGGTTGGCCGGGCACCCGCCGGCCACGGCCGTTGTCGGCGAACCCGGCGCGCCCGATGCGCCCGATGCGCCCGAAACAGCGCTGCCGCTGCCAGAGCACGAACTGCAAACGCTGTGGCAGCGCATGCGGTCCACCGGCGGCCTGGACATCCGCGACCGCATGTACCACCTGCGCAGCTACGGGAACTGCTTCGTCGCCCGCGAGGCGGTCGACTGGCTGGTGCGAGAACTGGCCTTCAGCCGCGCCGAGGCTACACAGATCGGCCGCCGAATGGTGGCCCTGGGTTGGGTGCGCCACGTGCTGGACGAACACGACTTCGACGACGCCGAGCTGTTCTTCACCGCCAGCGTGGAATTGCAGGCGGCACCCGTGTCGCCACCGGTAGACGACCTGCGCCGAGCGCTGCGCGCCCTGGATGGCGGCGTCCCCTTGGGCACGCACCGCCGCGGCTTGCTGGCGCACCGCCGCTGCGCCAGCGGCCGCGGCGTCGTCGACTGGCTGGTGGCGCGCCATGCGGTCACCCGCGACACCGCCGTGCAGTGGGCGACGCAGTTGATGCGCAAGGGCATGCTGCGGCATGTCTTCGACGATCAGGCCTTTCGCGACGACGGCACCGTGTACCGGCCGGGTTGAAAGGCAGCGCGCTGACGCAGGCCCTCAAGGGCCATCGCGATGCCGGCCTGCGATGTGCGCCAGTGGCAGTCGGCAGTCTTGAAGTAGTTGCGGCGATGGAGATGGCAGGCAGTCAGATTTCAAATGCCCACCGTGAGATTGACCCATGCATCCGGGAGCCAGGACAGCACCAAAGCCTCCAGGCGCTTGTCGGCACCGGTGAGGATGGCGATTCCCATGACACCCAGGACCAGTGCAAAGCCCAAGCGCATGCGTTCGACCCTCGCCAGCACCCAGTTGCGGCCGCGCACGAATCCGGCCCGGGAAGCGTAGGCCACTGCGACCAGCGGCAAGGCGGCGCCGAAGCCGAACACGGCCAGCACCAATCCGCCCCGCGCTGCGCCGCCGTCGCTGGCCACCAGGGCCAGCGCCGAGCCGAGCAAGGGCCCTGAGCACGGGCTCCAGACCAGGCCCAAGACGCCGCCAAGCAGCAGCGCGCTGCCGAGCGAGCGTCCGTTTAGGCGTGCCGATGCCGCATTGGCGCTGCTGGCAATCGGCAACATCCAGCGCGAAAAACGTTCGCTCAACGCGGGCACCAACATAACCATCGCGAAGGCGATCATCATCACGGCGCCCGCCGTGCGAACGGTCGAGCCGTCGATTCCCAGCGCCGGCCCCAAGGCGCCGAGAAACACGCCGATGGCGGCGAATGACAGCGTCATGCCCAGGCCCATCGCGACGGGCGCGAGACGGTTTCCCTGGATGCTGCCGCCGACCACCAGCGGCAGCAGCGGCAGCACGCAAGGCGACAAGGTCGTCAGCCCTCCAGCAGCCAGGCTCAAGCCCAGTTGCGGCAATGACAGGCCGGTGAGCACCTCGGCGCCCTTACAGAGCCGACTTCAACGCCGCGCGGATGCCCGCTTCGGTCGTGTCACCGATCAGCCGCCCGCGTTCTTTGTCACCACGCAGGATGACCATCGTGGCCTGCGTCTGGACCTTGTACTGCTTCTTCAGGTCCTTCTCGGTGTCGTAGTTGACTTTGAGAACCGTGACATCAAGGCCGGGTTCGGCCTTCAGCGCCTGCAGCACCTTGTCCTGTGCGCGGCAGGTAGGACACCAGTCGGCGTGGAATTGCAGTGCCACGGGCTTGTCGGCCTTCTGCGCGGCGGCCAGCGCCGCGGCGCTGTAGGGCTTGAACTCGATCGCGTGGGCCAGTGCTGCGGAAGTCAGCAGCAGTGCGGAGACAATCAATTGGCGCAAGGTCATGGTTGGCTTTCGTGGTGGTTGGACAGGGACACCGGTTGCAGCGAGCGCTGCCTCCAATGGCACGTAGTTCGATCCAGCCCGGCGCGGGGTTACAGCAGCCAAAACAAATTCTTCGGTCCAGTACGTAACCAAACCGCCCCGAGCTTCGAACTTGAACAAGGACACGTGAGCGACGATCTGGAAAGCCGCCTTCGCGGGTTGTGGGTGCTCGCGCAGTCTGGCGACGAAGCCGCCTACCGATCCGCCCTGACACTGGCCGCAGCGCGGCTGCGTGGTTATTTCCTGCGCCGCATGCGGACGCAGCCCGACGATGTGGAGGACCTTGTGCAGGAGACGCTGTTGACCATCCATTTGCAGCGTGCCACCTATGACCCGGCGCTACCCTTGACGGCCTGGTTGCACGCTATCGCGCGCCACAAGTTCATCGACTTTCTGCGTCGCCATGGCCGATCGGGCGCGCTGCACGACTCGATCGACGACGTGGACGAGACTTTGCTCCCTGTGGTCGAACACGATCTCACCGCCCGTCGCGACATCGGCAAGCTGCTGGATCGGCTGCCCGCCGAGCAGCGCCAGGCCATTCTCGACACCAAGATCGAAGGGCTCTCGGTGGCGGAGGCGGCCGCGCGGTCGGGGGCATCGGAGTCGGCTGTCAAGGTGCGCGTGCACCGCGGGCTTCAGCGGCTGGCGGCATGGTTGCGGAGCGAGGCATGAAGACGCAAGAACTGGTGGAACTTTTGGCATACCGGGCTGGCCCGGTGGCGCCGCGCGCCGTCCAGCGAAGGCTTGCCGGTGCCGCGCTCGCAGGCCTGGTCGCGGCCGCGATCGTCATCATCGTCGGGCCGGGCGTGAACCCGCAGCTCGGCGCCATGGGGGCGCCATTGATTCAGAAGCTGGCTTACCTGGGCGCACTGGCTTTGGCCGCAGGTTGGCTGACTGATCGCGCCTCGCGTCCCGGTGTGCCGTCGGCCGCCGCGGCGGCTTCGGTGGTGGGCGTGTTTCTGGCCATGGCCGGTCTCGCCTGCGTGACGCTGATCAGCGCACCGGCGGGAAGGGCTGGCATCCTCCTGCTGGGCAGTTCGTGGAGCTCCTGTCCGTGGCGCATCGCGTTGCTCTCCGCACCGGCGTTGGGACTTCTGCTGTGGGCGATTCGAACGCTGGCGCCATCCAGTGGCTGGGTCGCCGGCTTTGCTGCGGGTCTGCTTGCCGGTGCGCTGGGAGCGCTGGCGTATTCGCTCTATTGCACCGAGACGTCCCCGGCGTTCGTGCTGGTCTGGTATTCGAGTGGCGCGTTGCTCTCGGCTTTGGCAGGCGCCGCTCTTGGCTCGCGTCTGTTGACTTGGTGAATCGCGAGCGACCTGCCTGACGCCACCTGATCACCCTCTGTTCCCAAGGCTGAGTTCGTTATGGAATCGATCTACTACGTGATGGCCTGGGCCTGCCACCGCCGCTGCAAGCACTGCTACGAAGACCGTTTTCGGCCCTATGTTCGCAAGGAACTGGCGGGTGTGGTGGAAGAAGCGCAGCGCAACTTCCCGCGCATCATCGACCACTTTCCGCGCAACATGCGCTACGTGGACCTGGCCGAAGGCCAGGGCCAGCACAGCGAGAAGATCGGCCGCATCGTGTTGTCGGGCGGCGAATCGCTGCTCGATGCAGTGCGCGAGACCGTCACCTACCCGGTGATCGAGCGGCTGCAGCAGCGCTACGCCAACGAAGGCGGGGTGAAGATCGTGGTGCAGACCACAGGCGACCTGCTGACCGACAGCATCGTGGGCGAACTGCTCCAGCGCGGCGTGTACATGATCTCGGTGGCCAGCGTGGACGATTTTCACGTCGGCCTGGAAGGGCCGGACAAGCAGAAAGCCTTTGTCGACAAGCTGTCGGCGATGTTCGACCGCCACGGCATGCGGCGTTCAGGCTTGTCGGCCACCACCCGCAACTGGCACGAAGAAGAAGGGCCGCTGTACGGCTTTTTTGGCGCCACGCCCGACTCGTGGATCGGCAAGCTGTGGCCGCGCGGCCGCGCCTGGGACAACAGCCTGACGCGCTCGACGGTGGCCGACAACTTCTGCAACCGCTGGTCGGGCGGCCTGAACTTCCTGCGCCACCGCTACAACGGGTCCGAGGTCTCGGTCGAACCGGATGGCAGCGTCTACCCTTGCTGCGTGAAGACCGCGCTGCCGCTGGGCAATCTCACCGAAGAGCCCTTGATCGAAATCCTGGACTCGCTGGTCGGTGTGCCCGCCTATGAGGCCATCACTGCCGGCCACCCCGAGCGCATGGGCATCAGCCAGGGCTGGGACGAAGCGCGTTTCATCGAGGCCTCGCGCACCGCGCTGCCCAACGGCATGGCTTACGAAAATCTGTGCATCGGCTGCGACCGTTTTCACGAACAAGTGCTGGGCCCTGTGCTGGCACAGGCGCGCCAGCGGCGCGAGGCAGCTCGGGGAACACCCGCCGGCTCCCTGCCGCCCAAAATTCGAGTTATCCCTATTCAAGAGAGAACCGCATGAAACGCCGGCAACTTCTTTTGCTGTCCTGTGCTGCTGCCGCTGCCGCGGGCCCGTACTTCCCCGTGCAGGCGCAGGCGCAGGCGCAGGCCCAGACTGCGGCGGCCCTTCCCGCCTGGCCCCAGGTGCTGGACAAAGCGCGCGGGCAGACCGTCTACTGGAACGCCTGGGCCGGTGATGAAAAGACCAACGCCTTCATCGCCTGGGTGGGTGAGCAGGTCAAAACCCAGCACGGGGTGACAGTGCAGCATGTGCGCCTGAAAGACACGGCCGAGGCAGTCACCCGCGTGGTGGCCGAGAAGGCGGCAGGCCGCGAACGCGGCGGCGGCGTGGACCTGATCTGGATCAACGGCCCGAACTTACTGAACATGAAGCAGCAGGGCCTGCTGTTCGGCCCGGTCACCCAGGCGCTGCCCAACTTCGCCGCTGTGGACACCACGCGCAAGCGCTCGAACGTCATCGACTTCACCACCCCGGTGGACGGCATGGCCGTGCCCTGGCGCATGGCGCAGATCGTCTTTGTGTACGACTCCGCGCGCCTGCGCAATGCCGCTGATGTGCCGCGTTCTGCACCGGCACTGCTGGAATGGGCGCGCAAGAATCCGGGCCGGCTGACGCATCCGACGGTGAACAACTTCCTGGGCGCCACTTTCCTGAAGCAGGCCTTGGTCGACCTGTTGCCTGACACCGAACTGTTGCAAAGGCCAGCGACCGACGCCAACTTCGACGCTGTGACCGCGCCTCTTTGGGCCTGGTACGAACAGCTGCGCCCGCTGCTCTGGCGCAAGGGTCAGCAGTTTCCCGACAACGGCCCGGCGCAGCGCCAGTTGCTCAACGACGGTGAGATCGACATCACCTTGTCCTTCAACCCAGCTGAGGCGGCTGTCTCCGTACAGGCCAACCTGCTGCCCGCCACCGTGCGCAGCTTCACTTTCAGCAAGGGCAGCATCGGCAACACCAGCTTCGTGGCCATTCCGTACAACGCCAGCAACAAGGAAGGCGCGCTGGTGGTGGCCAACTTCCTGTTGGCGCCGGCCACGCAGGCGCGGGCGCAGGACATCCGGCAGATGGGCAACCTCAACGTGCTCGATGCCGGCAAACTCAGCGGTGAGCAGCGCGCGTTGTTTGCTGCCCTGCCCACGCATCCGGCTCTGCCGACGACGGCCGAGCTGGGCGCGCCACTGCTGGAGCCGCATTCGTCTTGGATGACACGCATCACGGCCGAGTGGGGCAAGCGCACGACGCGCTGAGCAGCCGCTTGGGGGACCGTTTGGATGAAGATTCGAGCGACGGTTTGAGCGACAGATTTCGAGCGGCCTCGCTGCTGCGCTGGGCGCCGGCGATCACGCTGGCGGCATTCCTGTTGCCCATCGCGGCGGGGCTGGCCGGCACCTTGCTGCCCGCCATGGGTTGGCTGCCGGCCCTGGGCGCAAATTCCTTCAGCCTGGCAGCCTGGCACACCCTGTTCCAGGCACCGGGCTTCGTCAGCGCTTGGCAGTTGACGCTGTTCACCGGGCTGCTGTCGACACTGCTGTCCCTGCTGCTGGCCCTGGGCGTGGTGGCCTTCCTGCACCAGCGCCCGGCGGCACGGCGCCTGGGCGAGTGGATGGCGCCGATGCTGGCGATGCCGCACTCCGCACTGGCCATCGGATTCGCCTTTCTGATCCTGCCCTCGGGCTGGTTGTCGCGTGCCGTGTCGCCCACGCTGACCGGCTGGGAGCTGCCGCCCGATGTCAGCACCGTCGGCCACCCTTCGGGCTGGCCTTTGGTGGCCGCGCTGCTGCTCAAAGAAGTGCCTTACCTGGTGCTGATGACGCTGGGCGCGCTGAACCAGATCAACGCCGCTGCGCAGTTGGCGGTGGCGCGCTCGCTGGGTTATGGACCGGCGCAGGCCTGGTTCCTGGTGGTGCTGCCGCAGGTCTATCGGCAGATCCGCTTGCCGGTCTGCGCGGTGCTGGCCTTTTCGCTGTCGGTGGTGGACGTAGCGCTGATCCTCGGGCCGAGCAACCCGCCCACGCTGGCGGTGCTGGCAGTGCGCTGGTTTGCCGACCCCGACACGCGCTGGGTCTTCCCCGCGGCGGCCGCGGCCACCCTGCTGATGCTGACCGTGCTGGGCAGCCTGCTGCTGTGGCGCGGGCTCGAAGTGCTGGCGCGCCAGTGGCTGCTGCATCGCACCCGGCAAGGGGTGCGCAGCGCGCGTAGTGCGGTCGCGGCCGGCCTGGCCACGGCGCTCGCAGCGGCCCTGCTGGGCGCGGCAGCGACTTCGATGCTGGCGCTGGCGCTGTGGTCGGTGGCCTTGCAGTGGCGCTGGCCGGCCTTCCTGCCCAGCGCCTGGACCTGGGACAACTGGTGGCGACAGGCCAGCAGCCTGGTGCCACCGACGGTCACCACGCTGGCGCTGGCAGCGGTGTCCACCCTGCTGGCGCTGGTGCTGGTGCTGGCCTGCCTGGAGAACGAAGTACGGCGCCGGCCGTCGGGTCGCGCAGCGAGTGGCGACCCGGGGATCGCTGGCCGGCGTGCGCTGTGGCTGCTGTACGTGCCGCTGCTGCTGCCGCAGGTGGCGTTTCTTTTCGGGCTGCAAGTGCTGCTGGTGCGCGTCGGCGCCGATGGAAATTTCTGGGCTGTCGTCTGGGCGCATCTGATGTTCGTGCTGCCCTACCTCTTTCTCTCGCTGGCCGACCCTTGGCGCGCCTTTGACCCGCGCTACACCCGCACCGCGCTGAGCCTGGGCGCCAGCCATTGGCGTGTCTTCTGGCGCGTCAAGCTGCCCATCCTGCTGCGGCCGGTGCTGCTGTCCAGCGCGGTGGCCTTTGCAGTCAGCGTGGGGCTGTATCTGCCCACGCTGTTTGCCGGCGCCGGGCGCATTGCTACCTTGACCACCGAAGCGGTGACGCTGTCTTCTGGCGCCGACCGCAGGGTCATTGCCACCTGGGCGATCTTGCAAGCAGCGTTTCCGCTGCTGGTGTATGCACTGGCAGCGGCGCTGCCGCGCTGGCTCTACCGCCACCGGCAGGGCTTGGCACCGTGAAAGTGATGGCGTAGATGCATCCCGATCTGCAACTGGAAGGCGTGCAACTCAGCGTCGGCGGCAGGACGCTGTTCGAGCCTCTGCACGCGCGGGTCCACGGAGGCCAGTGCCTGACCGTGATGGGTGCCAGCGGCTGCGGCAAGTCCAGCCTGCTGGCCTTCGTCGCCGGCACCCTAGACCCGGCCTTCGTGGCGCAAGGCAGCGTGCAGGTGGGCGACAGGGTGCTGAACGGTCTGCCGCCGGAGCGCCGCCGCCTCGGCATCCTGTTTCAGGACGACCTGCTTTTTCCGCATCTGTCGGTGGGCGACAACCTGGCATTCGCATTGCCGGCGGCGGTAAGACCGCCAGCGCTGCGACGCCAGCAGATCGACGCCGCGCTAGCCTCAGCCGGGCTGGCCGGCTTCGCGCGGCGGGACCCGGCCACATTGTCTGGCGGCCAGCGCGCGCGGGTGGCACTGATGCGCACGCTGCTGGCGCAGCCACTGGCTCTGTTGCTGGACGAGCCGTTTTCCAAACTCGACACCGCCTTGCGCGCCGACTTCAGGCGCTTCGTCTTTGAACACGCCCGCTCACGCGCATTGCCTGTCTTGCTGGTGTCGCACGACGAGGCCGACGCGGCGGCTGCTGGTGGCTCCGTTATTGAGTTGGGCGTGGGCGCCGCCTGAGGCGCAGCGATCTGCGTGCGCACCACTTGCTAACCGCACTGCGTGCAAGTGACCGTAGATCGCTGATGCGAACGGGGGAGGTTATTCCTGGGGCCCATCCTCAGTTGGGGAGCGAGCCGGTTTCGCCCGGCGACGCCGTGCCGCAATGGGCGACTCGGCCGCCGCGTAAGCCGCCAGGCCCGCCTGGCGGTCGAGCGGCACGACGGTCTGCAGCGTGGTCCCGCCGGCGGGCTGCAGTGCCGGTGGATAGAAAGCGAGCTTCTGGCCCACCGCGAGCTTGTCCTGGCGTGCGAGGTCGAGGTCGCGCTCGTTGACGCCAGCAATCGGCGCGACCGCCACACCGTCCACGATCTCCAGGTCGAACCACCAGCGCTTGACGGGGTTGCGCGCACCGCCGCCTGTCCGGTCGTCGTGGTCGATGAGTTGGCGGCGCGAGGCGGGCACGTCGATGGACAGCCACAGCAGCCGCTCGGATTCAACCAGGTCCTCGCGGTTGTACGGGCAGGTCTTCATGCAGCGCCCGCAGGCCGAGCCCTTCATGTTGGTGAGGCGGTACTTGCCGCACTTCTCGACGTCGGGCTTCCAGATCTCGTAGCCGTTGAACATCACTTTCG
>Ga0209181_10013079_pt1 | contig 10426 bp, 3 predicted proteins | sample MAT05_FD_187208 | JGI IMG/M metagenome (GOLD analysis project Ga0209181, IMG submission 187208) | Freshwater microbial communities from Lake Fryxell liftoff mats and glacier meltwater in Antarctica - MAT-05 (SPAdes) (version 2) | ecosystem: Environmental > Aquatic > Freshwater > Ice > Liftoff...
CTGTCTCCAGGGGCCCGACGGGTGCGTTTACGTCGTGGACTTCACCGACAAGCGGGCGGCGCACCTCGACCCGGTGGACAGCTGGGACCGCACGAACGGCCGCGTCTACCGGCTCGATTACGACGGCACCCCGAAGCCGGTGGTGAAGCACCTCCGCAGGCTGACGTCACTGCAACTCGTCGCCGAACTGGAGAACCCGAATAAGTGGTGGCGGAACGAAGCGCGGCTCGTGCTGGCCGACCGGCGCGATACCGAGGCTCACGCCCTGTTGCGCGAGCAGGTCCGCCGCGGCCGCGACGTGGCGGCGCTCGAGTCGCTGTGGGCGCTCCACGTCGCCGGCGGGTTCACGGCCGAATTCGGTATCGAACAGTTGCGGCACCCTGACGATCATGTGCGGGCTTGGGTGGCGCGGCTCCTCGGCGAGGTAGAGGCGAGTAATCAGGCAACCCACATCCGGCTCGCGGAGATGGCACGTGACGAGCGGAGTTCGGTCGTCCTCGCACAGATCGCGTGTACCGCCCGCAACCTCGACCCGGTGGGTGCCACACTCGTCGTCACCTCCCTGGTATCGAACCCGGTGGCGAACGCTGATCCCTACCTGCCGCTGCTGACCTGGTGGGCGGCCGAGTCGGCGATCGATCGTAACCCGGGCTCGGGCCTCTTGATGGCGCTTCAGCCTACTGGCCGGCAGGCGCAGCAGCTTCAGTTGCTCACCGCCGAGCGTGTGGCCCGTCGGCTCATGTCGCCGGACACGCCCAGTGGGGCCGACAGTCTCGGCTTGTTGCTGGAGCGTAAGTCCAGCCTGAGTGACCCGAATGCGCTCCTCAGAGGTATGGCGGCTGGCCTTCAGGGCCGAACCCTACCTTCCGTCCCCGCGCGGTTGTCGGAACCCCTCACGGAGCTGCGCAAGACGCGGCCGCACGACCCCGTCTTGGTCGAAATCCTGGCCCGGATGAACGACCCGATCGCGCTCCGGCTCGTCGCCGCCCGCCTCGCCGACGAGGCGGTGCCGGAAGCCGAGCGCCTAAAGGCCATCGACCTAGCCAAGCAGGTGAAGCCGGACGGCACACTGGCCGCGTTTCGTGAGCAACTCGGCAAGGCCAAGACAGATTCGCTCCGCGTCGGCTTCCTCGGCGGGCTCGAAGCGTTCGACGACCCCGCGGTCGCGCCCCTCGTTCTCGACTCCTACGCCGGCTGGTCGCCGAAGGTGAAGCAGCGCGGCGTGCAACTCCTCCTCAGCCGCCCGACCTGGGGCAAGGAACTCTTCCGCCGCGTCGAGGCGGGTTCGTTCCCGAAAGCGGACCTGACGGTCGAACACGCCAAGATCGCGGTCGGGCTGAACGACCCGGCGCTCACCGCACTCGTCGAGAAGCAGTTCGGCAAACTCCAGGCCGCGACCGCCGGCGAGAAGCAGGCCCGCATCTCGTGGCTGAACGTCGCCGTGAGCCGCGAGAAGGGGGCCGACGCCGGCCGCGGCAAGACCCTTTACACGAAGCACTGTGCCGCCTGCCACACGCTCCACGGCGAGGGCGGCAAGGTCGGCCCCGACCTCACCACCGCCGACCGCAAGAACCGCGGCTACATGCTGGCGCAGGTCGTCGATCCGTCCGGGTACATCCGCCCCGAGTACGTCGTGCAGAACGTCGGCACGCACGACGGCCGCCGGCTGTCCGGCATCGTCGAGCCGTCGGCCGGCGACTCGGTGACGCTCGTGAACGTCGTCAACGACCAGCCGGTGCGCACTGTTCTGGCGAAAGCGGATGTCGAGACGCTGACGCCGTCGGCGGTGTCGCTGATGCCCGAGAAGCTGCTCGACACGCTGACCGACGCCCAAGTCGCCGACCTGTTCGCGTACATCGTGGCCGACCCGCCGCGGAAGGTGGAGCCGGCCGCGCCGGCGGCGAAGGCGAAGCTGCGCGTCGTGCTCGTGTCCGGGTCGTTCGAGTACAAGTCGGATGAGTCGCTGGCCGCGTTCGCCAAGCACCTGGAGGCAACGTACCCGGTCGCGTGCGTCACCGTGAAGGCGAAGGCCGAGAAGGACACGACGCTGCCGGGGCTTGAGGCACTCGACAAGGCCGACGTGGCAGTGTTCTTCACGCGCCGGCTGAAGATCGAAGGTGCGGACCTGGAGCGGGTCCAGAAGTACGTCGCGTCGGGGAAGCCGGTCGTCGGCGTGCGGACGTCGAGCCACGGCTTCCAGAACTGGCTGCAGATGGACGCCGATGTGTTCGGCGGCGACTACAAGGGGCACTTCGGGGCCGGCGTGGTCGCCGACATCACCCCCGAGAAGGCGGCGCGGAACCACGCCGTCCTGAAGGGCGTCGCGGCGTTCAAGTCGAACGGCAGCCTGTACAAGAACGCGGCGGTGGCCGAGGACGTGACCGTGCTCCTCCGCGGCGCCATCCCGAAGCAGGTCGAGCCGGTGGCGTGGCTGCGCGAGCGCGGCAGCCAGCGCGTGTTCTACACGTCGCTCGGCCACCCGGACGACTTCCGCGACCCGAACTTCGTCCGCCTCCTGGTCAACGCGCTGGCGTGGTCGAGCCGCACCGAACTCACGCCGGGGAAGTGAAGCCATGGCGAGCCGACCGCCGTGAGGCGGCGGGTGACGTGCTTCGGGAACGTCACCCGCCGCCTCACGGCGGTCGGCTCGCCGGGGTAGTAGCTTTGGAACCTGAATGATGCCGCGAGCCCGGACCTTCGCCGTGCTAGTTGCCCTCGCCGCTCTCCCGGCGATGGGGCAGCCGCCGGCCGCGCCGAACCCGCCGCCCGCGCCGCGGGTGGCGACCGAGCCGTCGGCCCGTGGCGGGCGGCCGTCGCGCCCGGTGGCCCTGCCGCCGGCCGGGGCGCGTAAGCTCGACCGCCACGGCGACCCACTCCCGGCCGGTGCGCTCGCCCGGTTCGGCTCGGTGCGGCTGCGGCACGGCGCCAGCCTGTCGGCGCTCGGCTTCTTCCCCGACGGCAAACACCTCCTCAGCACGTCCGCAACCGAGGACGGCTTCCGAATCTGGGAAGCCGCGACAGGCAAGGAGGTGGCCCGGCTGGATGCCGTCATCGCCACTGCCGCCGTCGCCCCGGACCGCACCGTGCTGTTCGCGTTCGAGGGGCAGGCCCGGGTGTGGGCGCCGTTCGACGGCGGCCGCGTCCGTGTGCTGCCGCCGCACACCCTCCCGCCGGAGGGCGCGTCCGCGCTCGCGGTCCACCCCGGGGGCAAACTCTTCGCCGCCGCCGTCCCCGCCGGCATCGCGCTGATCGACCTGACGACCGGCGACCGCACGGCGGAGTTGAAGGTGCCCGGCGACCAGCCGCCGCAGCGGATCGTGTTCTCGCCGGACGGTCGGTGGGTGGCCGCGGCCGGCCCGCGCACCGGCGTCTGGCTGTGGAACCTCGCCACCCGCCGGCGCGTGCGGACCTACCCCGCCCCGGGCGATCACATCGACTTCGCCTTCTCTCCGGACGGCAGCCGGCTCGCGATTGCCGGCGGCTCGCTGGCGCTGTTCCACACTGACTCCGAGGAACCGGTCGAGGGCTTCCTCGCTCCCGAGACGCCCGTCCACGTCGCGCGGTTCACGACGGACGGCAAGGCGATCCTGGTAGTGCAGGAGGACGGCAGCCTGTCGCGGCTCGACGCCGTCACCGGGCGCGAGAGGGAGGGCTGGGCGGCGCCGACCGGCGCGGGCGCGCAGGCGCCGGTGGCCGTGGCCGTGGACGGGGCGTGGGTGGCGGCGATGGACGACACCGGCGGCATCCGCGTGTGGACCCCCCGCGACGGGACCGGACCGGCCGTGGAACGAGGGTCGCCCCTGCGCGACCCCGGCTTCTCGGCCGACGGGAAAGTCGCGTCGGCCCTCGCGGCGGAGGGCTCGGTGGTGACCTTCGATCCGGCCACCGGGGCGCCCGGGCCGTCGTTCGAGACCGGGTTCGGGAACACCAACGCGCTGTACTGGGACGCCCGCACCGGCCTCGCGGCCGGGCTCGGCAAGGCGGGCGACGAGCCGGAGCTACACGTCCGCGACGTGGTGAAGCGGAAGGTGGTCGCCCGGTTCGCGCTGACGCAGAGGGCGTTCCCGGTCGTGAGCTTCTCGCCGACCGACGCGACGCAATTGGGCATCTTCGGCGACGTTACCGCCGGCCTCTACAGCACGCGGACCGGTGCGGCGGTGCGGACGTTCGCCGCCGGCGTGCCTGAGGAGACGACGCACGGGGCACTGTCGGCCGACGGGCGGCTCGTTGCGGTGGCCACGACCTCGGTGACGGTGTGGGAGGTGGCGACGGGCCGGAAGCGCTTCGAGCTGGCCGGCCCCGCGGAGCCGCACGGCGTGACGTTCTCGGCCGACGGCCGCTGGCTCGCGGTGGTGGACCCGGTCGAGGTGGTGCTGTTCGACCTGCGTACGGGAACGGCGGCCCGGCGCTTCCGGGTGGGCGGCGGCGGGTCGGGCTTTACCTGCGTCGGCTTCGCGCCCGACGGGTCGTGTGTGGCGACCGGCAGCGACGACGGCGTGGTGACGCTCTGGGACGCGGCGACGGGCGAGGCGCTGGTGGCGTTCGACCGGCACGAGGGGCCGGTGACCGGCCTCCGCTTCTCGGCCGACGGGACGCGGCTGGTGTCGGCGTCGGAGGACGGCACGGCGCTGGTGTGGGATGCGACGGCCCGGCCCGCGCCGGCCGCGGCCGTGACCGGCGCGGACGAGGCGTTCGGCCTGCTGGCGTCGCCGGACGCGGCGGCCGCCCACCGCGGCATCGCGTATCTACAGCGGACGCCCGACGTGTCTGTGAAGTTGCTGGGCGATCGCGTCGCGGTTCCGCCCGGGGTGCCGGCCGGGCGGGTGTCGCGGCTGGTGGCCGACCTGGGGCACGCCGAGTTCCCGACGCGACAGGCCGCAGTGCGGGAGCTCGGCGACATCGGGGCCGAGGCCGGGCCGGCGCTGCGGGCCGTGGCCGCGGCGCCGCCGTCCGCGGAAGTGCGGCGGCTGGCGGGCGACCTGCTCGACCGGCTCGCCGCGCCGCCGACGCGGCCCGACGACCTTCGCGCGATCCGGGCCGCGGAGGTGCTGGAGACGATCGGCACCCCGGCCGCGCGCGACGTGCTGGCGCGGTGGGCCGCGGGTCCGGCGAACCATAGGCTGACGACCGAAGCCGCGGCCGCGCTGGCGCGGCTGACGCCGCGGCGCTAAGTCCCTTCGGAGCCCTCGCGTGAACCGCCTCGCCTGGTCCGTTCTCGCCGCCCTCGCCGCCGCCGCCCCGGCCCGCGCGGACGGGCCGGCCGACCTGTTCCCGGCCGACACCCTCGCCTACGTCGAGGTCCGCGACGCGGCGAAGCTCGCCCCCCAACTCACCGCCGCGCTCGCCGGCAGCCCGCTGGCCGACGTAGCCAAGTTCGTCGACGCCCGCCGCGACGCCGCCAAGACGACGCACGACATCCTCGGCAAGCCGCAGCTGGCCGTGCTCGGGCTCCTCGCGTCGCCCGAACTCGCGTCCGAGGTCGGCCGTCTCGGCGGCGTCGCGGCCGGCGTCACCGGGTTCACGGCCGGCGGCGACCCGGAGGCGGCCGTGGCCGTGCTCACCGGCGACAGCGCCGCCGCCGGGCTCGCCGCCCGCGGGTTCCTGGCGCTGGCCCACGTCCGCCGCGTCGCCGCCGTGGACGGCGTGCCGGTGTACCAGTTCCGCCTCCCGCAGCAGTCGTTCGACCCGAACACCGGCATGCCGAAGATCGACAACAGCAAGTCGCCGGCGGAAGGCGGCTACGAGGCGACCGCGGCGTACACGCCGGGGCTGTTCGTGTACGGCACCAGCAAGGCGGCCGTCGCCGCGGTGCTGACACGGTTCCGCGGCAAGGGCGGCCCCGCGCTCGGCGGCGTCGCGGCGTTCAAGGCCGCCCGCGGCGCCGGCGCCGGCCCGGGGCTGTTCGTCTACGCCGACGCCGCCGCCCTCGTCACCAGGCTCGACGCGGCCCGCGCGGCGGACGGCGGACCCGAATCCGACGCCGTCGGCTGGTTCCGGCTGGTCGCCAACGACCGCGGCGTTCGACACGTCGCCGGCACCCTCCGGTTCCGCGACGGCGGACTCGTCGCCGACCTGACCGCGTCGTTCGCCCCCGACGCCGCAAGCCCGCTGCTGGCGTTGCTGTCCGGCCCCGGGGTGAAGGCGGAGTTGCTCGGCCACGCCTCCGGCGCGGGGGCGTTCGCCGCGACCGTGACGTTCCCCGAGAAGGGCCGCGCCGCGGCCGTGATCGGCCTCCTGGACGCGGCGGCGAAGGCGTCCGGCGCCCTCGGCCGCACGCCCGGCGAGGCGGTCAAGGAGTTCGAGACCCGCACCAAGACGCCACTCACCGACGGCCTCATCGGCCGAACGAAGGCGGTGACCGTGTTCGCCCCGAAGCAGCAGCAGCTCGGCAAGGGCGTGCCCGCGCTGCCGACGGTCGTCCTCCACACGGAGACGGACGAGGTCGCGGCCGGGTGGGAAAAGGTTCTGCCGGAACTCGTCGCGGACGCCGCCGGCGGCGAGCCGGTGCAGCCGTCGTCCGAGGCGATCGACGGCGTCACCGTGCTGTCACTGCCGGGGGCGGAGCTGCCGTGGAAGGCGGCCGTCCACTACGCCCGCAAGGGCGCGGTGATCGCGGTCGGGCTCGACCGCGCCGCCGTCGCCGCGGCCATGACCGCCGGCCCGGCCGCGGTGGCGCTCCCGGCCGACAGCCCGGCGGCGCTCGCGGGGTTCGTGCGGCTCGGCAGCGCGGCGCGGGCGCTGCTCGCGGCGGGGACGCCGCCGGCCGGGCCGGTCGTGCCGGTGGCGACGCCGCCGCGCAACGGTCCCCCGCGGTTCGGCCCCGACGGCAACGTACTGCCGCCGCCCGAGACGCAGCAGAAGACTGAAGAGAAGGCGCTCGGCGGCGTCTGGGTCGCGCTCGACGCGCTGCCGCCGCTGGCCGCCACCCTCCGCCGCGACGGCGACCGGCTCGTGGTGGAACTGGCGCAGCCGGTCGGCAAGGACGGCTTCGCCCCGGCCGTGACCGCGGGCGTGGCGTGGTTCGAGGCGTACCTGAACCGCCAGAGCAACCCGAACTTGGGCGCGTACCCCTCGTACGGGCGCTTCCGCTGATTCGCGATTGCCCCGCCGCGGGGCGCCGTGTACACTGCCGGCAGAGAACCCCACCGGACCCCCGATGCCCGGCGCCCCGCGACTTCTGGACGGCCTCCTTCGCCTGCTTCCGCAGGCCGGGGCTCGCTCGTCCCGTCGCGTCGGCTGACCGCCCGACCCGACCGACCTTCGCGGCCCCGGACCCCAGGTTCCGGGGCCGTTCGCGTTTACCCGCCCCTTCCGCGAGGACCGCCATGCCGCCGACCGCCGACCCGAACCGCGTGATCGTGTTCGACACCACGCTCCGCGACGGGGAGCAGAGCCCGGGGTGCAGTATGAACCCCGGCGAGAAGATGGAGATGGCCCGCGCCCTCGCCGACCTCGGCGTCGACGTAATCGAGGCCGGCTTCCCCATCGCCTCGCCGGGCGACTTCGAGAGCGTCCGCGCCATCGCCCGCGAGGTGCAAGGCCCGGTCATTTGCGGCCTGGCCCGGTGCAACCCGGGCGACATCGACCGCGCCGGCGAGGCGGTCAAGGACGCCGCCCGCGGCCGCATCCACGTCTTCCTCGCCACCAGCGCCATCCACCGCGAGTTCAAGCTGAAGATGAGCCGGGCCGAGATCGTGGCCCGCGCCGTCGAGGGGGTGAAGCGCGCCCGCGACCTGTGCGCCGACATCGAGTTCTCCCCCGAGGACGCGGCCCGCACCGAGCTCGACTTCCTGGCCGAGGTCGTCGAGAAGGCGATCGAGGCCGGCGCCACCACGCTCAACATCCCCGACACCGTCGGCTACGCCACGCCGCAGCACTACGCCTCCGTGATCCGCCACCTGAAGGCGCACGTCCGCGGCGTCGAGAACGTCGTCCTGAGCGTCCACTGCCACGACGACCTGGGCATGGCCGTGGCGAACAGTCTGGCGGCGCTCATGGAGGGCGCCCGGCAGGTGGAGTGCACCATCAACGGCATCGGCGAGCGGGCCGGGAACACGGCCCTCGAAGAAGTGGTGATGGCGCTGAAGACGCGGCAGGACTTCTACGGCCTGACCACCGGCATCAACACGCGGCACCTGTACCCGCTGAGCCGGAAGCTGAGCCACATCACCGGCATGGCGGTGCAGCGGAACAAGGCGATCGTGGGGCAGAACGCCTTCGCACACGAGGCCGGCATCCACCAGGACGGAATGCTGAAGGAGCGGAGCACCTACGAGATCATGCGGCCGGAGGACGTGGGCATCGCCCGCACCGAGCTGGTGCTCGGCAAGCACAGCGGCCGCCACGCCCTGAAGCAGCGCGTGACCGACCTCGGCTATCACCTGACCGACGAGCAGCTGAACCGGCTGTTCGACGAGTTCAAGAAGCTGGCCGACAAGAAGAAGGAGGTGTACGACGCGGACATCGAGGCGCTGGCCGAGAACCAGCTGCAGTCGGCCGCCGGCAACACCTGGACGCTGGTCGGCTTCACGAGCACGGCCGGCACCGGCTCGCAGACCTCCGCCGCGGTGTCGCTCCGCCACCTGGACGGCTCGGTCCACCGCGACGCCGCCGTCGGCAACGGCCCGATCGACGCGCTGTTCAAGGCGATCGACCGGGTGAGTGGGCTGCCGGTGAAGGTGGTAGACTACCGCGTCCGCTCGGTAACGCAGGACATGGACGCGCTGGGCGAGGCGCAGGTGGAGATCGAGCACCGCGGCCGGCGGTCGAAGGCGCGGGCGGTGAGCGTGGACGTGGTGGAGGCCAGCGCGCTGGCGTACCTTGAGGTCATCAACCGCGTCGCCAGTCGCCAGGTGCGCGACCGGCTGAAGCCGACCGACCACCTCCCGCCGGAGGCGGTGACGGCGACGACGTGATCCGTGGGGCCGGTTTCCAACCGTCCGGTCTAGCTTGGCCGATTGGAAACCGGCCCCACGGATCACGTTCCTGCTGGGGTGGTAGACCTATAGGTTGCCCGGGTTGTGTGCGTAGGGCTGGTCATCATCATGCCTGGTTATCCCCCTCACCCCGCGTGCTTCGCCGCGACCCTCTCCCCCGAGGGGAGAGGGTGGGCCTGGCCGGAACCCATCACGGGTGGGCAACCACGCGTCGACGCAACACGCGTCCGCGACGCGCAGCCCGCCCGTGGAGGTGGCCGGCTGCGCCCACCCTCTCCCCTCGGGGGAGAGGGTCGCGGCGAAGCACGCGGGGTGAGGGGGTTAACCACGCACGACGGAATCCGATTCGGGCGACGCAACCCGCACCACGCGCGGGTCAGTGGGATTCGCGCCGCGCGGCCGTCATCCACCGCACCAGATGAGCAGCGAGACCGGAGCACGGACGGGATAACCCGTGATTGCTGAACCGGACGTGCTGATCGTCGGGGCCGGGCTCGCCGGGCTGTGCTGCGGCAAGCGACTCGCCGAGTGCGGCATCACGTTCCGCATCCTGGAAGCGTCCGACGGCGTCGGCGGTCGCGTCCGAACCGACCTCGTGGACGGCTACCGCCTCGACCGCGGCTTCCAAATCTACCTCACCGCCTACCCCGAGGGGCGGCGGGTGCTCGACCTCGCCGCTCTCGACCTGAAGCCGTTCACCCGCGGCGCCCTCGTGTGGGTGAACGGCCGCTTCCGCCGCGTCGCCGACCCGCGGGCCGAACCGCTCGCCGCCCTGTCGCTATTCAACCCGGTGGGCTCGGCCGCCGACAAACTCCGGCTCGTGAAACTGTACTGGGCCGTCACCCGCGGCCGGCTCGACGCGCAGACCGCGAAGGACGAGCGGCTGACGCTCGACCTCCTCCGGGAAACGGCCGGGTTCGGCCCGAAGATGATCGACCGACTGTTCCGCCCGTTTTTCGGCGGCGTGGCGCTCGACAAGGAGCTGACCACCTCCAGCCGGTTCTTCCGCTTCGTCTTCCGCACGTTCGCCGAGGGGCCGGGTGCGGTCCCGGCCGCGGGAATGCAGGCGATTCCCGACCAACTCGCGGCCGGTCTCCCCCCGGGGTCGGTGCGGTTCCGCGCGGCTGTGCGGCAACTCGGCCACCGCGAGGTGACGCTCACCGACGGCGAGGCGCTGCGGGCGCGTGCGGTCGTGGTCGCCACCGAGGGGCCGGTCGCGGCGCGGCTGCTCGGCGACGAGATTCCCGACCCCGGCTCGAACGGCAGCACGACGCTTTGGTACGCCACCGACCGCCCGCCCGTGAGCGAACCCATTCTGATGCTCGACGGGGAGGGGCGGGGGCCGGTGAACAGCGTGGTGGTGCTGTCGAACGCGGCCCCGGGCTACGCCCCGCCGGGGCAGGCGCTGGTGTCGGCCGCGGTGGTCGGAGTGCCGACGGAGGACGACGCCGAACTCGACCGACGAGCGCGTCAGCAGTTGCGAGCGTGGT
>Ga0209181_10013082_pt1 | contig 10424 bp, 8 predicted proteins | sample MAT05_FD_187208 | JGI IMG/M metagenome (GOLD analysis project Ga0209181, IMG submission 187208) | Freshwater microbial communities from Lake Fryxell liftoff mats and glacier meltwater in Antarctica - MAT-05 (SPAdes) (version 2) | ecosystem: Environmental > Aquatic > Freshwater > Ice > Liftoff...
CCCTGGCGTATAGCTTCCATGCTCGCCGTGGCGGATCACAATGTACCAACTACAGATCGCACGCAGGGCATTGCCGATCCGATTTCGCGACTGCAAGTGGAAACGCTGGACAGCAATTGCGATGAGTTTGGTATAACCGAGTTTAGGATGGCGGATGTGCGCCAGGGCATCGTGCATGTCATTGGACCGGAGCAGGGCGCGACCTTGCCGGGCATGACCGTGGTATGTGGTGATTCGCACACCAGTACGCATGGCGCGTTTGCTGCACTGGCGTTTGGCATTGGTACATCGGAGGTTGAGCATGTGATGGCGACACAATGCTTGCTGATGAAAAAAGCCCGTGCCATGCAGGTGTTGGTGGAAGGCACGCTCGGTAAGGGTGTCACTGCCAAGGACTTGGTGCTGGCGGTGATCGGCAAAATTGGTACTGCGGGTGGAACGGGCTATGCGATCGAATTTGCCGGTAGCGCGATTCGAGGGCTGTCTATAGAAGGTCGAATGACAGTATGCAACATGGCCATCGAAGCAGGTGCCCGCGCTGGCATGATAGCGGCGGATGAGGCCACGATCAGCTATCTTAAGGGTAGGCCTTTTGCGCCGCAAGGTGATTTATGGGACAAGGCAGTAGAGTACTGGTGTACTTTGCATAGCGACGAGGGTGTGCAGTTCGACAAGGTGGTACACCTGGATGCTGGGGAAATAAAACCGCAAGTAACTTGGGGTACCTCGCCGGAAATGGTGGTGGCGGTGGATGGCAACGTACCTGATCCAGCAAGGGAGAGCGACCCCGTGAAGCGCAGCAGTATTGATCTTTCTTTAAAGTATATGGGATTACAGCCGAATACGCCGATTACTGAAATTCAAATTGATAAAGTATTTATCGGTTCATGCACCAATGCTCGCATTGAAGATTTGCGCGCTGCGGCAGAGGTGGTGCGCGGCAAGCATGTTGCTGCCAATGTGAAGCTGGCGATGGCGGTGCCTGGCTCTGGACTAGTCAAGCAGCAGGCTGAGCATGAGGGTTTGGATAAAATATTTGTCGAGGCGGGTTTCGAATGGCGCGAGCCAGGATGCTCTATGTGCCTTGCGATGAATGCGGACAAATTGGAGCCAGGTGAACGATGTGCTTCAACTTCCAACCGCAATTTCGAAGGACGACAGGGGTCAGGCGGCAGGACTCATTTAGTGAGTCCTGAGATGGCAGCAGCAGCAGCTATTGCCGGCCATTTTGTAGATGTCAGAAATTTTTAGGATTACTTTGCATATAGGAGGAAATGAGAATGTTTAAAATAGCGTTGGTGTTGTCCTTGGTTATGGTAACAGGATGTAATACCGTAGGAGGATTTGGCAAGGATTTGTCAAAGGTCGGCGGCACGATTGAAAAAACAGCGGATGAGGTAAAGAACAGCAATGGAAAATAGCAATGGATAAGTTCGTCTGTGTTGATGGCTTGGTTGTACCGCTTGACCGTGCCAACGTGGATACAGACGCGATTATCCCCAAGCAATTTCTGAAATCGATCAAGCGCACCGGTTTTGGTCCCAATCTGTTTGACGAGTGGCGCTATCTTGACCACGGCGAACCAGGCATGGACAATTCCAGGCGGCCACTCAATCCGGATTTTGTGCTGAACCAGCCGCGTTATCATGGTGCGCAAATTTTGCTAGCACGTGAGAATTTCGGCTGCGGTTCATCGCGGGAGCATGCGCCGTGGGCGCTGGATGATTACGGCTTCCGCGCCATCATCGCACCTAGCTTTGCCGACATTTTCTGTAATAACTGTTTCAAAAATGGTTTATTGCCGATTGTGCTGGATACTGCGAGCGTAGATAACTTGTTTCAGGCGGTGAACGCAACGCCGGGCTATCACCTGAAGATTGATCTGGAGCAGCAAAGCATTGCTGCGCCGAATGGGGTGGTGTATCGCTTTGAGGTAGATGCCTTTCGTAAAAATTGTTTGTTGAATGGGCTGGATGACATTGGGCTGACCCTGCAGTATGTAGGAGAGATCAAGGAATATGAAGCACGGCGTAAATCTGAAGCACCGTGGTTATTTACCTGAATCAATTGCGTAGGCCGAGAAGAAAGTTGAGTTTATGAGAATCGCTGTATTGCCGGGTGACGGCATTGGGCCAGAAATTGTTGTACAAGCTGTTAAGGTGCTAGAAGTCTTGCGACGCGAGGGACTGCCGTTGGAACTGGAATACGCACCTATTGGAGGTGCGGGATATGATGCTTCGGGTGATCCACTGCCGGATGCTACGCTGAACTTGGCACAGCAGTCGGATGCCGTATTACTCGGAGCAGTGGGGGGGTATCAATATGACGCTCTGCCGCGCTTGCTACGTCCGGAACAAGGCCTGTTGCGCATTCGTAAAGGGCTCAATCTGTTTGCAAATCTGCGCCCGGCGCAGTTATATCCGGAGTTGGCAAATGCGTCTCCGCTGCGTCTGGAAGTAGTGTCTGGGCTAGACATTATGATTCTGCGGGAATTGACTGGAGATATTTATTTTGGCCAGCCGCGCGGCATTCGGACGCTCGATAATGGTGAGCGTCAAGGTTTTGATACCATGGTATACAGTGAATCCGAGATATCCCGCGTGGCGCATGTTGGCTTCCAGATTGCCATGAAACGCGCTGGTGAAAATGGTGTGGGGAAAGTTTGTTCAGTGGATAAGGCTAATGTGCTGGATACGAGTATGTTGTGGCGTGAAATAGTGACTGAGGTAGCAAAGGAGTATCCGTCAGTCGAGCTGTCGCATATGTATGTGGACAACGCAGCGATGCAACTGGTGCGGGCGCCCAAGCAGTTCGATGTAATTCTCACCGGTAATATCTTCGGTGACATCCTGTCGGATGAAGCTTCCATGTTGACTGGCTCCATCGGCATGTTGCCTTCCGCTTCGCTGGATGCGAACAACAAGGGTTTGTATGAACCTTGTCACGGCTCCGCACCGGACATTGCAGGCAAAAATATTGCCAATCCGTTGGCAACAATTTTGTCATTGGCAATGATGATGCGCTATACATTTGCACGCGTAGATATCGCACAACGCATTGAGTTTTCTGTGCGTAAGACTCTGCAACGGGGTTTGCGTACTGCGGACATTGCTGAGGCGGGTATGAAGAAAATTGGTACGGATGCGATGGGTGATGCCGTGGTTGCGGCGATGTTAAATTAATTTAATGAGATAAACCACTGGCTTGGCCAAGGGATTTCTCAAGATTCGACCTACACGTCAATCGTATTGAAACTTTTGTTTCTTATTAAAATAGGCGTCGCAAGATGAACAGAGTATTGGAGTCTGAATCATATGAGATGGGACTGTAAATATCGTGTGGTTTTTATTCCCAAAAGGTAGAGGCGAGCGATATTTGGGCAGCACATGGTTACCAGCGTCTTTGATATGATCCCGTATGATAGACCTCGGGCCTGCTGGGGGTAATTAATCAAGAGGATGGAAGCATGAACAAGAAATACGATGTCGCGATATTGGGTGCGACGGGTGCTGTTGGCGAAGCAATGTTGTCAATTCTGGAGCAGCGCAACTTTCCGGTCGGCAAGTTGTTCCCTCTGGCTTCTAGTCGTTCTGCCGGTTCTACAGTGACATTCCGCAATCAGGAAATTACGGTTCAGGACGTGGAAGATTTCGATTTTTCACAGGCGCAGATCGGTTTGTTCTCCGCTGGCAGCAGTGTGTCGGAAAAATATGCGCCGATCGCTGCGGCAGCTGGTTGCGTGGTAATTGATAATACTGCGCAATTCCGTTACGAGGACGACATTCCGCTGGTGGTGCCGGAAGTAAATCCGCATGCCATTGCGCAATACAAGAACCGGGGCATTATTGCCAATCCGAACTGTTCCACCATCCAAATGTTGGTGGCGTTGAAACCTATCCATGACGCAGTAGGTATAGAGCGCATTAATGTTGCTACTTATCAGGCCGTGTCTGGCACCGGCAAGGAAGCCATTGAGGAATTAGCGGAGCAGACACGTGCTTTGTTTAATCATCAGGAAGTGAAGACCGAGGTTTATTCTAAACGCATCGCATTTAACGTGCTGCCGCACATTGATGTGTTCATGGATAACGGTTACACCAAAGAAGAGATGAAGATGGTGTGGGAGACTCGCAAGATCATGGAAGACGAGACCATTATGGTGAATGCTACTGCTGTGCGGGTGCCGGTGTTCTATGGTCATTCAGAGGCGGTGCATATTGAAACACACAAGAAAATCACAGCTGACGAAGCGTGTGCTTTGTTGGAAAAAGCGCCAGGTGTGCAGGTCATGGATCGGCGTGAGCCTGGTGGCTATCCCACTGCCATCGAAGCAGCAGGGCAGGATGCGACTCTGGTAGGGCGTATCCGTGAGGATATATCACATCCGCGTGGTCTTAATTTGTGGGTGGTGAGCGATAATGTACGAAAGGGGGCAGCACTTAACAGCGTGCAGATTGCCGAGATTTTGATTGAAACGTACTTAGCGTGAGCTTTTAGCTTGCGCTGATAACCCCATGATGTTATGTTGTTCGTGTTAAATAAAATCTTTATAAAGGTGGCAGTGTGCTGAAATCACTCGTCAAAGCATTGGGTCTGGCTATCGGTTTGGTTTTGTCTGGTTTTTCTTATGCGATTAGCATGGGCGATATTAACGTGACCAACACCTTGGGGGAACCCATGAATGTGTTGATAGAGCTAGGGACGGCCAGCAAAGATGAAATAAGTAGTCTGTCTGCACGCTTGGCTCCGCCCGAAGTATTCAAGAATGCGGGCTTGGATTATCCATCCGAGTTGCCTCCTTTGAAATTCAAGATTGAGACGAATGCTAATGGCGAACCTTATATTAAGATAACTTCAGCGCAACCGATTAACGAGCCGTTCGTTAATCTATTGGTGGAATTGACTTGGTCGTCTGGCAAGCTGTTGCGAGAATATACTTTCCTGCTTGATCCGCCAGGTTATGTTCCAGTGCAACCGCAGCCAGCAGAAGTGAAACCGGTAGAGCCGAGCATTGTTGATGTGTCCGAGCTTGAACCCAAAGGTAAGGAAGAGATAATCGAATCTCCGTCGCCAAGCACTGCATTAATGGTGGATGAAAAGCAAGCTGTTGACGAAATACCTGCTGCCGTTAATAGACCCAATGAAAGTAGTAACTTTGCTTCCGGCGCTATCAAGGTGAAACGCGGTGATACCTTGAGCAAGCTTGCACTTCAGATAAAGTCTCCCGATGTTAGTCTGGAGCGCGCGCTGGTCGCTCTGTATCACACCAATGTCGATGCCTTCGATGGCAAAAATATGAATCGTCTGAAAACAGGCAAAATTCTGCAAATGCCCGGGCAATCCGAGCTGGATAATCAGTCGCAGATGAAAGCTGTGAAAGAAATCCGTGCTCAAGCCGATGATTGGCATGCCTATCGCCAAAAACTTGCGGCAGCGAGTGGACTTGCGACAGGGGATGAATCCAAGCAGGAAGCTTCAGGTAAAATTAGCACCACTGTCTCTGATAACGCCCCCGCAGCCAAAGAATCTGCGAAGGAAGTAGTGAGATTGTCCAAGGGTGAAGCGCCCGGTGACAAAACTTCTGCAGGCGACAATGCAAAAACTTTGCAGAACAAGCTTCATGCACTGGAAGAAGAAGCAATCTCCAAGAGCAAGGCGCTTCAGGAAAGCAATGAGCGTGTTGTAGCGTTAGAAAAAAATGTCCAAGATTTACAGCGCCTGATCGATTTGAAGGGGCAGCCACCTGCAGCGCAAGTGAAGCCTGTCCAGAACCCAGTTGAAGGGCAAACTGTAACTAAATTGAATGAAGACCAACTTGGAGCTATGTCACAAGTCCCTGCTGTTGCTTCGCAAGTAGCTAATGTTGCTTCTGAGGTTGTAGCTGTCAGCGCAGTTGCGACCGTCAGCCCGGTGAAACCAGCCAAGCCAATAACCAAGCCCAAGTTGGTCGCTACGCAACCTTCCTTGTTGGAAGTGATACGTGGCCAACCGCTTTACATGGCTGGCGGAGCGGCCGCGCTGCTGGGGCTGGTTGGACTTGGCTATCTGGTGACCCGGCGGGGTAAGGACAGCGGAAAAAAAACTAAATTGGGTGATAAGCCGATTGAGCATACGATAGGATCTTCTAATCAAATGCTTACACCTACAGCCTCTTCTCCAAAGACTGATGATCTTACTAATGCCATTGCTACGACCAGCGGTACTAGTCAAACGCAGGCCGATGATTTTGATCCGATCAGCGGGGCAGACTTGTTTTTGAGTTTTGGTCGTGATGAGCAAGCGGAAAAAATTCTGAAAGAGGCGCTGATCAAGAATCCGGCTAATCATCAGATTCATCTCAAACTGTTATCCATTTATGCGAACCGTAAAGATGTGCATTCATTCGCTACCATTGCGCGTCAGTTGCGGGATTCAGACGATACGAGTGCTTGGGAGCAAGCAGCCATAATGGGACTCAAGCTTGAACCCAACAACCCAATGTATGGTGGAAATGTAAGTGTGACAGGAGAGGAGTCATTCGTTGCCACTCACTCTCCCGATGTCATACTTAATGAGGGCGGGGCAACAAAACCGCCATCCTCCTTGGATTTTGACCTCGACCTTGATTTTGATGCACCGAAAGCATTAACAGATACCGCTGAGACAAGTAAGTCTGGATCTGTCTCAAAGAGTACAACGATGGACTTTGATGTGACTGCCAGCCATGCAAAATTGCCTGCGTCGAGTACTGGTAGAGTCGGAACTACTCCAATAAATTTGGATGATTTTATTTTAGATGTGCCAGCTAATCCTGCTCTAACCCCGGCAATGACTACTCCGACGAACGCCAATGAACCTATTGATTTCTCGCTGGACTTCCCTTCTACAGATAAAAGTGCGAATAAGCTTGAGGTTTCCCCTGTGAAAGCTGAGCCCAAGGAAATAATGGATATCGGTTTGGGCGATATCAGTTTGAATCTGGATAAACCTGTTGTTTCTGCTCCTGCTCTGTCAGTGGAGGAAAGGGATGCACAATGGCACGACGCCGCTACCAAGCTGGATCTCGCTAAGGCCTATCAGGAAATGGGTGATGCTGCAGGCGCACGTGAAATTTTAGTAGAAGTTGTACGCGAGGGAAATGAACAGCATCGAATGGCTGCTGAAGCATTGCTACGGCAACTACCTGTATAGTTATATATATATACATCGAACGGCAGCCCGCATTTACGGCTGCCGTTTTTATTGAGTCGACATCATTGGTATGTCTCGGTATTCCTATTCAATCATCACAAACTACAGGATTGCTGCTTGCAGGTTTTTCTCTGTTTAGCAGTGACTTTTGTTTTGTCCACTGCCCGCTTGAATACACTGTTGCGTCGCACGCGCTGGATTGTGCTATCGTTGCTCATCATTCACAATGCGTGATGGCATGATACTAACTATAGTCTGCGCCCTGCGTACGTTGGCGCTGCTGTGAGAATTGCACTTGGTGTGGAATACGATGGCAGCCAGTTTTTTGGTTGGCAAAGTCAAGCCAGTGGCCATACGGTGCAAGATGCACTGCAAGTTGCTTTGAGCGGCATTGCCAACGAACTTATTTCAGTTATCGCAGCTGGTCGTACCGATACTGGTGTGCATGCGCTGGAACAAGTAGTGCACTTTAATACCAACGTAGAAAGGCCACTGACTGCTTGGGTACGCGGCGTCAATGCCTTGTTGCCGAGCAGCATCGCTGTATTGTGGGCACATCCTGTGCCGGAAGAATTTCATGCGCGTTTTTCTGCCCAAGCACGTAGTTATCGCTATCTACTTATTAACCGTTCAGTGCGCAACGCCATGCGGTATGGTAAAGCAGGCTGGTTTCATGCGCCACTGAATGTGGGGAAGATGTGTGAGGCCGCACAGTATTTATTGGGGGAGCATGATTTCAGTGCCCTGCGTGCCGCGGAATGTCAAGCCAAATCACCCATCAAAAATTTGGCACAACTCGATATTCAAAAGCAAGGCGATACCATAATTTTCGATCTCAGCGCTAATGCCTTTCTGCACCATATGGTACGTAACATCGTTGGTTGTCTGGTATCTGTCGGAAAGGGCAAACACCCGCCGCAGTGGATGCGTGAAGTGCTGGAGGGTAAAGAGCGTAGCCTTGCTGCACCAACTTTTGCACCAGATGGTTTGTATCTGTACCGGGTTACTTTCGATGCGAAATGGGAATTGCCACAACTTAAGTAGGGTGAACTTGAGCACTACATTCAAGGTGCCTCAAGTGACACCTTGTTCGTGGCGAGATGATTACCTTAACTTCGTTTTGTAAAATATTTTAATGATGTATCAGTGTTTCTTCATACGTTGAAACTTTAATCAGAGCTGGGAACTCTCGTTTGCTCACCCGCTCGGGACCGATAGATTGAAAATATTTAGATTGCAATTTAGTCAATGGCTTGAATGCATTACAATGCTGCCTCGATTTATTATCAACCCGTTTCATTACTATGACCCGTATTAAGATTTGCGGTATCACGCGTTTGGAAGATGCGCTGGCCGCCGCATACAGCGGTGCAGATGCGCTCGGACTGGTGTTCTATAATAAAAGTCCGCGTTATGTGACGATGAAGCAGGCTGCTCTACTGGCGGCTGCGATTCCGCCGTTCGTGACGCTGGTAGGATTGTTTGTGAATGCCAGTGCAGAAGCGGTGTATGAAATATTGCAGCAGGTACCGTTGGATGTGTTGCAATTTCATGGGGAGGAAGAACCAAAATTCTGTGCGCAGTTCGATCGACCTTATTTGAAGGCGGTGCGAGTCAAAAATGGGGTGGATTTGGTACAATGTGCGGCGCGTTATAAAGATGCACAGGGTTTGTTGCTTGATGCATTTATCGAAGGTACGCATGGTGGTACGGGGGTATCGTTTGATTGGACACTGATTCCGCACAATTTGCCCCGTCCTGTAGTTTTGTCCGGGGGCTTGCACGTGAATAATGTGGTTGATGCAATCAGGCAGGTGCGACCTTGGGCCGTGGATGTTTCCAGCGGTGTGGAAGCTGCGAAAGGAATTAAGGATGCAGCGAAAATCGCCGCATTCATCAATGAGGTTAAGAAAATTGGCTTACAACTATCCTGACAGCACGGGTCATTTCGGACCTTACGGCGGTATTTACGTTGCCGAAACTTTAATGGGCGCGCTGGATGAGTTACGTGTCGCTTATGAGCATTATTCTGTTGACCCTGAGTTCAAGGCCGAGCTTGCCTATGAGTTAAAGCATTATGTCGGGCGCCCCAGCCCGATTTACCACGCGCGGCACTGGTCAAAACGGCTGAATGGCGCGCAGATTTATCTTAAACGTGAAGATCTTAATCATACCGGCGCGCATAAGGTAAATAACACCGTAGGTCAGGCGCTGCTGGCCAAGCGCATGGGTAAACCACGTGTAATCGCCGAGACTGGCGCGGGGCAGCACGGTGTAGCAACGGCTACCGTGGCGGCAAGGTACGGCATGGAATGCGTGGTGTACATGGGCGCGGAGGACATTAAACGTCAGGCCACTAACGTATATCGCATGAAGCTCTTGGGCGCTACTGTCGTGCCAGTAGAAAGCGGCTCCCAAACTCTTAAGGATGCGCTCAACGAGGCGATGCGCGATTGGGTCACTAATATCGAAAATACTTTCTACATCATCGGCACTGTGGCTGGGCCGCATCCGTATCCGATGATGGTGCGCGATTTTAATTCAGTGGTAAGCAAGGAATGCATGGTTCAGATGCCGGAATTGGCAGGGCGTCAGCCGGATGCGGTGATTGCCTGCGTGGGGGGAGGCTCGAACGCCATGGGCATTTTTCATTCTTACATCGAAGTGCCTGGCGTGCAGCTTATCGGTGTGGAAGCGGCGGGCAGCGGCATTGCCAGTGGCCAGCACGCAGCCGCACTGACTGCGGGCAAGCCAGGCGTGCTGCACGGTAATCGTACTTATTTGCTGCAGGATGAAAACGGCCAAATCATTGAAACACACTCTATTTCCGCTGGACTGGATTATCCCGGTGTCGGCCCTGAACATGCATGGCTTAAAGACAGTGGGCGCGCGCAATATGTAGCCATTGAGGATAGTGAGGCGCTACAAGCTTTTTATGATCTATGTCATTACGAAGGTATTATTCCGGCGCTGGAATCTAGTCATGCTTTGGCCTATGCGGCCAAGATCGCACCGACAATGGGGCGTGATAAAGTCTTGCTGGTCAACCTATCCGGACGAGGCGACAAGGACATGGCGACCGTAGCGCGGGTTTCTGGTATTGAACTGTAACCTTTTCTGGAATTACTTTGCAGGTACCTCATGTCACGCATTCAGACCACTTTTGAAAAACTTAAGCAGCGCGGCGGTAAGGCGTTGATTCCCTTTATTACGGCAGGTGATCCTAATCCGCAAATTACTGTTTCGCTGATGCA
>Ga0209181_10013083_pt1 | contig 10424 bp, 7 predicted proteins | sample MAT05_FD_187208 | JGI IMG/M metagenome (GOLD analysis project Ga0209181, IMG submission 187208) | Freshwater microbial communities from Lake Fryxell liftoff mats and glacier meltwater in Antarctica - MAT-05 (SPAdes) (version 2) | ecosystem: Environmental > Aquatic > Freshwater > Ice > Liftoff...
TCGGCAGTTCGAGTTCGAAGGTAATCGGCGACCCGGGCGGCAGTTTGATGGTCTGGCCGGCGGCGGCGTCACGAAGGTTGCCCGCGGCGATAAACACCGCCGGAATCACCGTTGGCGCACCTGGTCTAAGGACCCAAACCACGGCCACCAACACCATCGCGGCAATGGCTATAATCTCGCCGCGCCACGACGACCGGCGGCGCGCTTGCTCATCAATCCACCCGTATTCAAAGTCCGCCAGCGCCTCGGCATAGCCTTCGGTCTCGATAATGTTTTGCTGCACCGCGACGCGTTGCTCGGTTGGCAGTTCATCCTGCAGATACGCCAACCAGATGGTTTCTTGTTGTTTCACGGTTCTTTCCCTAGTGACGAGTTCTGGCCGGACATCACGCACTTTTCGAGTTTTTCCCGTAAGCGAAGGGCTCGATTGCGCAGCGCGTTCATTTGCAGGCCCAGTTCCGCGGCGAGCCGTTCTCGCTGTTTGTCCTGATAGTAGGAGAGCAGCAGCCGGCGCTGCTCAGGCTCCAGCGTCGCCAGACAGCGGCTGAGGCGTTGAGCCAGCTCATCGGAAGCCGGCAGCGAAAGCCGGGCGCGGGCGCGGGCAAACTCGGCGAGTTTGGTCCGCTGGCGAACGTTCCGCGCCGCCTCTTCTCGCAGGAGCAAGCGGGCGATCCCGAACAGATAGCTCTCGATCCTGTCGACCGGTTCGCTCTCCGCCAGGCGCCGCGCCAGACGGTCCAACGTCTCGTCGGCCAGCGTCTCCGGATCCACGCACCGCTCCCATTGAAAAAGCCGGACCAACCGCCACCGGAGCTGCTCATAGCGGTCGGCTGCCTCTGGTCCCAGCGCCGCCAGCAGACTCGCCAGGTGGTCCGCCGTCAACGCCAGTCCCCCTGCAAAACGAACCCGGACCAGTACGCTGGATGGGACCAGCGCGGCTCCGCGCGCAGCGTCTCCTGCGCGGCGTGCAACGCTGCCGATGGGGTTCGCTTGGCGCGAAACAGTTCGGTATAAAAATGTTCCATCAGCCGGGCGGTCGCCTGATCGTCGACGCTCCAGAGAGAAGCGATCACCCGGCGTGCCCCCGCGTGCAAAAAACCGCGCGCCAGGCCGATCGTCCCTTCGCCGCTGATCTCCGGTCCCGAGGCCGAACGGCAGGAGCTGAGCACGACGAGGTCGGCCCGGATGCTCTTGCCGTAGAGTTCGAACAGCCGCAGGGTCCGGTCGGGAAGGGTGATGCCCGACAGTGCCGGCTCCCGGTCGTCCACCGTCGTATGCGTAGCAAAGTGGAGAATTCGCGAGGAACGGAGCGCCTGGTCGATGTCGGTGGGACGTTGAATGGGCGTCAGCGCCGCGATGGATTCGGCTTCCTGTAAGGCAAAGCGAAGTGTGGGAAGCGCAATGACCGAAACAATCTGATGAGACGACGGCGCCCGTCGGCGAAGCTCTGCCAGGACACTCAACGACGGTGCCAAAGTCACCTCACTCGTCGTCAGTAAATGCCAGGGCAGCCGGGCGAGCGGCCCTTCCGGAGACAGTACCAAATGCCTTGCCGCTATCGGTAATAGCTTCTGCAACGCCGGCAGCTGTTGCTTCCAGGCAAGGTCCGCAACCGCAAGACGGGATTGCCTAGCCTCCGCCGTTTCGTTCGGCACGAAGGTAAGAGGCACCGTAAGCGCGCCCAAGAAAGAATCGACTTGCGTCGCGAGTTGACGGCGGCCGGGCAGCGGATACGAACGAACGCCCTGCGGCGTGATGACGAACGCCGCTCCCTCCTCCTCCGCCAGCCAAAACTGGACGAGAGTCGTATCCGGTCGCGCGAGCCCAAGTAACTCGGTGGGCGACCTCGGCTCGGCGGCGAACTCCCGGCGCAATGCCGCTTGCGCCGTTCGCCAAGCGCGGAGCAGCGTTTCGACTTGGGCCCGGGAGCCCGGAAGGCGCTTCTGTTGGGCCGAGAGTTCCCTGCGGAGCCGACGCTCTTCCGAGTTGACGGGGGTCTCTCGTTCATCGAGTTCATCGAGTAACAGGCGCGCCCGGGCCCGTTCGCTCACGGCGAGTGCGTCCTGGGTTCGCTTCATGGCCAGCAGCTTGCTGATTTCAAAATCGTAGATACTACGTTTGGTCGCAAAGTAGCTAGTCCGCAGCTCCGGGCTCAGAACCCGGCTCCTCGTCTCCTCGATAATCCCGCGGGCCCGGGCGATCGTCGCTAGCGCTTGGCTTCGTTTCGTCGCGGCCCACTCGATCGCCGCAAGCGTGGCGAGGGCGGAGGCCTCGCCTGCGCGGTCGCCGACCGCGACGTGGAGGTCGATGGCCTGCCGCCCCTCCGACTCGGCTTCGACGAGTTGATTTTGCCGGAGACGATAAGCGGCCAGACGACCGTGGGTGTAGGCGGCTCCGGCGCGATCCTTGGCTTCGTTCTTGGCGGCCAGCGAAGTGCTATATAGCTGTAGCGCCTCCGCGTTCTGACCGTTACGGAAAAGTAGGTCGGCTAAATTCTGCTGGGCGTATGCCTTCTCCCGCGCGCTGGGAAGGAGCGCAATGGCCGCGCGGAAGTTGGCCTCTGCCCCGGCCGCTTCCACCAAACCCAGGTTACTCAACGCATAGGCTTCGTAGCGCGGCTCCTTCGCTTGGCGAAAAAGCGCGATGGCCTGTTTGTGCGCGATTGCGGCGCGGGCTGGATCTCCTAGCGCGGCCAGTATCAAGCCCCCATTGTTGACCGCGTGAGCTTCGCCAGTGACGTTCTTTAACTGGCGCCACTGGACGGCCACCGTCTCGTATGTCTGCAACGCAGCCGAGAGATCGCCCCAAGCGGCGTAGACGTTGGCGATGCCGAGCAGGGTGTAGGCGATACCCGGCCCGTCTTTGATCTCGTGCCGAATCGCCAGCGCCGCTTCGAAGTGGTCCTTCGCGGCAACGGTTTCACCAAGGTCAGTTTCAGCGATGGCCCAGTTGTTGAGGATGACGGCTTCCTGAAATCGGTCCCCGAGGCTTCGGTGAGTCGCCAAGGCTTTTTCGAACCAGGGCACGGCCGCGGTCGGGTTACCTTGGGACTGGTAGACCCGAGCAAAATTATACTGGACGAAGCCGAGGTGCTGGGGCGTTTCGGCTTGAGGTAGAGCCGCCGTTAGGATGGCAATCGCTTCGGCAGGCGTTGGCGCGCTACGCACCTGCTCGAGCAACGCTTTGGTGTCCAGGGCGGACAGCGAGGCGCAGGCGAGACTGACCACGGCTAGCCGTCGAAAGAACATACAACTGTTAGTTTAGAACAACACCTTCAATCTGAACCCGGTGATTCAGCCAGCGCCGTAATTCTGCCACGACTGGCCCCGGCCATTGATGCGAACAATCCTTCTGACGCTCGTCAAGCCCTTCGGCACTTGCGAGAAGTTACCCAGCCCTACTCACCAAAAGTTGACCATCAACGCGGCTTTCGCGTCGCGGGACCTCCGGCTCTCTGCTATGCGGTATCGCCCCGCAGGAGGATGTCAACTTAACGATCTTTGCGCATCAAGAAAGGACTTACACGCCTGCGGCGCGCATGCTGCCACGATTCTCAAGGGCCTGCCACGTGGCGATGCCTGATTTCGAGGTGGTCAACTCTATCCAAGCAGAAGTGGTCAATTTCCCATGAGCGCCGAAGAATGAAGCCCGAATTGCCGAACTGACCTGCCACCCTGCGAACATCCGGCAGAAACGTTTCGGTGTTCAACCAGCGGCGCAATATCCTCATGGCCGCAGTCGAGCGAAGGCGCAAAGTCGAACGCTTTTCGCGATGCGGCTTTGAGCACAACCGGGTAGCGGGCGAAGCCAATATTCGTCAGGGAACTGGCAAGGGAAAAACGGAATCGATAGGTCAATCGTACCGAGGTGTTCCCGTCGAGCGAGCGTCGGAGAAAATCAGGGCAGTATGTTGACGATCAGTCCTGGCTGTGTGGTTCGGCTGCCGATTGAAATCTCGATCGGTTGCGGTCCTAACGGGCAGGCGAGCGGGACCTGGATATCGACGAAGAGAAACGGCGGCGATCCGACGTACTGGGTGGTTTTCAGGATCGTCGCCGGTAACCGGCAGAGGCGGGCACTCATGACCGGCAGTGGACTTCCACTGCCAATTCCATTCAACACAACCTGAATAGTACCGTCGGGACGCTTGAACCCAAACGGAATTAGATTCGAAGTTCCGAGACGAATCGGTAGCGATGGTTTCGCCGAGGCCGTCGGGATCTCAATTGAGTGGATCGTGTTCCCGCTTCGCTGGACAGCGATGGTGTTGGTGCCGTCGGGAAGAGTGGGCGGGGAGACGGCCACAATCTGATTTCGACCGGCATAGTAGACTGCCGTCGACGCCACGCCATTGATTAACACCCTAAGATCGGCGTTCGCCGGCGGCTCGTTCGGAAGTGAAATGCTATCGGTGCCGAAGATGGTGAATACGGTATTGGGGGCCAAGGCACCGGTCAGAAAGCTCGTGCTATCCACGATGCCGACCGCCGTGAACGGTACCGGGCGAGTGAGTAAGTAGGCGACAACGCCATCGTGGTCGGTCAACCGCGCAGTCGATGGGCTGTCGGCGTTGCCTCGGCCAAAGTAGATGCGGCTCAAAAGGGGCAGGGAAGCGTTGTTGAGAACGATGTGATCGAGCGTTTGCGTCTGGCCGTCGAAGACGTAGGAGTAGTTCTCCGCGGCCGGTAGACGAGTGGTCAGATTGGTGAAGCCAGGGATGGTGACCTCTTCGGCGAAGGAGTTCCAATCCCCGGCGGCGAGCACCGGAATATTACTCGGCAATCTCTCCAGTTCCTCCCGAACAGAGCGGAACTGGGCTTGGCGTTTGGCGGTTACCCGGGGGTCCCCGAGGTTAATCCGCGAACGCATGTGAACGCCGAGCAGAGCAAAGGACTGATTGCCGACGCGGGCGCGGAGCAGGATCGGCGGGCGATCGTGCGTCAGTTGACCCGGCTCAAACTGATCGTCGTTACCGAGTTGCGCCACCGAGTCGACCGCGACGCGCGAGGCGCGGACGAGAAAGCCGGTTGTGATGCCGCCCGGGTCATTAGAAGGAGCCGTGAAGGCGAGGTAGTCAGAGCCGATCGCGTCCGCCGCCCGCTCGAGCACCGAAAGGCTTTCGACCTCTTGGATGACTAACACGTCGGGGAGGCCAAGCTGACGCTGCACGTAGTTGCGGAGCAAAACCAGTCGCTCGGGCAGCCCGGCTTCATTGAACAGACGCTGCACGTTCAAGGTGCCGATGGTGAACTCGTAGTCGGTTCGTCTCGGAGCGGCCGCATTGGTCGGTTGCCCCGAGATCGAACCGGCGAGCGGATCAGCGTAAATCGTATACGTCCGCGAGCCAAAATCGAGCGGGCCGGTTACGGTCTCAAGGGTAAGCCCCGCCGCCAGCGGGGCACTCGTGATGATCCGAATCAGGTTCGGCCAAGGAGCTTCATCAGTGCGGCGAAAGGGCCGCGGGGCGTCGATCGTGCCCCAGGCGGTTGTCCCGTTCGTCGGCGCTACGATGTTCAGCCGGCTGCGGACCAGCATTCCCTCATAGCGCTCGAAGTCCCGATCCGCCGCCAGTTGAACCGGCGACGGAAGGGTTTGATTTTGAGCGCGGAGAGTTAGGGTCGGGTTGGTGAGTTCGGTGAGCGGAGCGCTCTGCGGATCGGCGGCCGGGCGAAACTCCACCACGTCCGCTTCCACTTCGAGGGCCGCGCCCGGTTGGGCCACCGCGGGCGGGAGCGATTGGGTGAACACGAGGATGCCAGATGACGCGTTCGGATCCGCCACCGGCATCTGGAGGTAGAATCCGTTCGTGCGTCGCGCTGTAACGATGCCCGTAGTGATCACGCGCCGGCCGGCGAACGGGCTTTCCGCGCCGGGGCCCTGGATCTCGGAGATAGTCAGGCGGAGCGTCTCTTGCGGAGCGGCGCAGTTGACGGCCGCGGTCGAGCGATTGCGCGGAGCCGGCGCTGCGATGGCGAAATCCGTGCTGTTGTCGTCGGTATCCTGGCAACCGTTGCGAGCACGGATGGCGGCCGTCGTGTTTGATAGATCGCGGGTAGGGGCACCTTCGAACTCGTTGGCGGCCAGGCCGTAGCCGACCCGGTCAACGGCGTCGTTGGCCGCGTTGCGCAGGACGACCTTGCCGGCAGAGGACGACATTGCCGCAGTTCCGGTGGCATCCGCGGCGGGGAGATTGACGGTTCCACCCGCACCAGCCGATTGCTGGATCAGATAATACTGGCCCGGTTGCAGCGTGCCGGTAAGCAGAGTCGACTGAAAGGCGGTGGCGGTGGCGCCCGCGTATTGAATCGTCCAACCGTCAAGCGCCTGGGTCTGGGCGCCGCGGTTGAACAGCTCGATGAAGTCATTGCGAAACGTCGCCCCGGTGTTGCCGCCTCCCCCATAAACTTGACTGATGACCACTTGCGCCCGGAGGGCGCTAGCCAGGAGAAGGACGAGAAGATAAGAGCGCATCTCTACCGATTGTACTGGGGCGTTATGCCGCGCAAATTTGCCCAAACTTGGTTGATTGCGGCGAGGACGTCAGCGGGAAGCGGTCCGTCGTTGGCCGCGGCGAGATTGGCGTCGAGTTGGCTTTGCTTGCTGGCGCCCAGGATGATGCCGGTGATAGGCGTATGGTGTAAAAGCCAATTTAAACTTAAGCTAATCAGGCTCCGCCCAGCCGCGTTCGCAATCTGCTTCAACTCCGCGACGGCGGCGAATTGGGCCGGGTGCCAGTAGCGATCAAGGTACATCTGGTTGCCATCGAAGCGGGTGCCGGGCAGCGGAGCTTCCGCGAGTTGTTTGCCGGTGAGGAGGCCGCCCGCCAGCGGGTTATAGATGTGGGTTTCGACGCCATACCGCGCGCACATCGGCAAGAATTCGGGTTCGATGCCGCGGGCGAGCAGGTTATACATGGGCTGAGAAATCTTCATCGGATGCCTGCACTGGGTCTGCATCTCCGTCACCTGCCAAGCGGGGTAGTTCGAACAAGCCAACTGCCGGACCTTGCCCGCATCAACCAACCTCGCCATCGCTTCGAGCGTTTCTTCGATCGGCGTCGCGGGGTCCGGCATGTGGAGATAGTACACGTCGACGTAGTCGGTTTCGAGGCGCGTGAGAGACGCGTCAATCTGCTTCGCGATGGCTTTGGCGGAGAGGCCAATGTCGTCTGGCCCGTCGCCCATTTTGCCGCGAACTTTGGTAGCGAGCCGAATCTTGTCTCGACGGCCCTTTAGCGCCTTCGCCACAATTCGTTCGCTCACGCCTAGGTTATAGACATTGGCCGTGTCGAGAAAGGTAATCCCCTGATCAAGCGCCGAGTCGATCAGTTGGAGCGAATCGGCTTCGTTGAGTTGCGAACCGAACGTCATGGTGCCGAGAACGAAGCGGGAAGTCATTGGGCGAGCACCTTGATCACTTGCTGGGCGAGGGCTTGGTAGCCAGCCGGGGTGTAATGAACGTTGGCCGGGAGTTGGCCGGACTGATCAGCGGAGAAAAGATCATTAATCGTAATCTTTTCGAGCTGCATCATGCGAGCCGCAACGGCGTTGTATTTCGGAACGTCCGCCGGCTCGCGCAAGGGGGAGATTTTGCCGGCGGGAACCGGAGTGGTCGACGCCCAAATCAACCTAGCCTTGGTTTGCTTGAGACGCTGAACAATGGAATGGAGGTTTTCGGCGTACTCTTCTAGCGGTACTTGATGATTGCCGTCCTCCATCTTCTTGAGATCGTGAAGACCGAAGTTAAAGTGAATGACGTCCCACTTCGTGTCGCCTAGCCACTCGTCGATTTTGGCCAAGCCGTTACGGCTGTGGGCGGCGTTTCCCTCGTTGTGCACGACGGTCGCTTTGCCCTTCAGGGCGGCGGTGACAAACGGCGTGTAGCCGATCGAGATCGAGTCGCCGATCACGAGAATCTTCAGTTCCTGGGCCCAGACGGGCAGGGCGAGAGCGAGCAAGAGGAGTGAGCGCATCAGACTCGATGATAGTTGAAATCGACGTTCGCTATTGTCTCGCTGCTATCGTGCCGCTGCTATCTCGCCGATGAGGCTCGCTTGGATGTTTTCCGTTGGGCCAACTTGGCGGCTGGCGCTTTCGGCGGCGCGGGCTTTGGGGCGGCCACCGGCGGAGGGTCCGGATAAGTGATCGCCGCCGCTTTACCCTCGTAGAGCTGTTTATAAACGGCAGCGTTGCGGAGTACCGCCTGGACGTAGCCGCGGGTCTCGTCAAAAGGAATGGTCTCGATGAATTCAGCCGGCTCCCGGTAGGACGCGAAAGTTCGCCACTTAATCACGCGGGTGCGCCCACCGTTATAGGCCGCCAGCGCTTCATGCCAGTTACCCTCAAGTGAATTGAGTAGATGCCGAATATAGTAGGTACCGAGGTGAATATTCACCGTCGGGTCGAACAGCATGTTCGGGCTAAAGGTGGCCATCCCAACCCGGCGAGATAGATCACGGCCGGTGGAAGGAAGAATCTGCGTCAGGCCATAGGCGTTGGACCGGGAGACGACCGTCGCGTTAAACTCCGATTCCTGCCGGATCAGCCCCGCGACCACGTAGGGGTCAATCTCGGCCTTCCGAGCGAACTTTTCGAGCGAAGCCCGATAAGGAATCGGGAACGCCAATTGCCAAAACTTCTCGCTCACGGCGGTCGCCGGGAAACTCAGATATCCCGGCAGCATCCCCTTTATTGTTCTCACTCCCCGGTCGACTTGCCCCGCTTTCTGCAGGGTGCTGGCCAATTCCATCGCCAGATGAATGGGAACCTTCTCGCCCCGGGCGCCGAAGCGGAGTTCGTTTTCGGCCAAGCTGTCCAGCCCGGCAGCGACGAGCAGGCGCGCCCGCTCAATCCGCATCTGGGTGGCCTGGCTTTCCTGCGCTGGAATGCTCGGCTCCGCCGCGAAGCGAAGCTTACTGAGCCATCCGTCCGGCAGGCCCACCGCGGGGTTCTCTTTCAGCCGGTCCGCGGAGATTAAAGAGTAATAAGTGTTAGGGAAACGCTCTACGACCGTCCTGTAGTAAGTAGAATTCTTGGTCAGGCGCCCGAGAAAGTATATGGCCGAGTTTACTTTATCGGAATCCGGGTATATTTCCGCGTGTTCGCGGAGTAACTCGGCCGCGTTCGGCCGGCGGCGGATGTAACTGGACCAAGTCAATTTCCAATGGCAGAAGGCGGCCTTGGGGTCATTCGGGAAGTTGGCCACGCAGGCTTGGTATAGCGGCTCATAACTCGCATATTCGTTCTCCGTCAAGTGTCGATAGGCTTCCGCCAGAATGGCTTCTAAGTACCACGGCGAGTGCGAGTGGTGGTCGGCCAGGCGGGCAAATGCGGATCGGCGCAGCGTGTCCTGGTCGGCTCGTCTTGCCGTTTGGTAAAGATAGTAGGCACGCTCGGCATCCACCTCCGCAGATTCTGGGCGAATCGCCTGCAGCGCATTCAATGCCGCGGGATACTGGCGGGCAAAGTAGTCGGCGGCCGCTAGCCGGACTTGAGCGAGTTCTCCCGGGACGCCGCGCAGGTCCATTTTCGCCCGGCCCGGAAAAACCGGAAGAAGCTTTGAGACCCGGGCCATAATGTTCTCGGGAATATTATCTGGCATGCCAAGTGCTCGCCACGCCGGTTCCGCCGTCGCGGCCTCGGCCGAAAGAGGATAGTAAAAGTAGACTCGGGCGAACGTGGCCCCGGCCAAGTCTAGCCGCGCCGAAGTTTGGTAGGCTTGCGCCAACGCTAAGTCTGCTGCTGGCTGCTGCAGTTGGGGGCGAAACCGCTCCAGCAGCGCCGCTGCGGCGCGTGGTTCGCTGACAGATGCGGCAAGCAGCACGGCGCGGTTTAGCAGAGGGGTGCTCGTGCCGGAGGCTAGCAGCAGTGGTGCTAAGTCGGCTAGCGTCGCTGCTTGGTCATGGAGGCCGAAGTGGGCTTGCGCCGCGTAGAACGCCAAATAGTCCTCCAAGGCTGCAAACTTCAAGCCCTTAAGGTGACGAAGGGCACCCGCAAAGTCGTTGCCCTCGACCGCTGCAACCGCCAAGGCAAAACGGGCGGTAGACGCATTGGAGCGCGAAGCGCACGCCTCCAACACAGCGCGAACACCGGGCTTAGAGGGTGTCGCGCGCAGTGCCCTCGCTTCGCTCTCGCACGGAGCTACTCCATGAAGGGGACAGGCCGTTAGAATAAGGAGGATCGCGGTGCGCATGCCGTTCACACTATTCTGACGCGTTCCGGACGAAATTAGTTGGATGATTCGAACGAGTACCCATTCGGGTATAGTTCAATGCGTTGGGTCTTATTCCCCCGCCTTTCAGCCACGGTGCTGCTGAGGCAGGAGTGGGCAGAGCCATGGTCGAGAAAGTTTCGTCGGCCGGGTTCCGATGGCTTTGCTCCCATGACGGGTAGCGCCCGCTATCGCGGGTAGGCTTCCCGGCGGCT
>Ga0209181_10013086_pt1 | contig 10423 bp, 5 predicted proteins | sample MAT05_FD_187208 | JGI IMG/M metagenome (GOLD analysis project Ga0209181, IMG submission 187208) | Freshwater microbial communities from Lake Fryxell liftoff mats and glacier meltwater in Antarctica - MAT-05 (SPAdes) (version 2) | ecosystem: Environmental > Aquatic > Freshwater > Ice > Liftoff...
ACTTGAACGGTCAAGCGACCATTGCAGTCACTGTGCGTGATACAGGACTTGATGGCCTATTCGGCGCTGAGGACGATGGAATCGTTACCACTTCGTTTAGGGTCAATGTCTTGCCAGTGAATGACGCCCCAACGCTTTCGTTGGCGACGCCCACGCTCGAACTGGATGAAAACGCAGGTGTACAACTCTTGTTACTCGACGGAATCGCTTCCGGTGGAAAGGAGAGTCAAAACCTCGTTGTAACCGTCAGTAGCGACAACCCGAGTTTGTTTAAGACGCTGAAAGTGAATTACGAACAAGGAAGTACGTTTGGCACGCTTGAGTTGGAGACGGCTGCGAACAAACGGGGCACATCGAAACTAACGATCACAGTGGATGATGGTGCACTACGCACTAGCCAAGTCGTCGATGTGGCGGTTCGAGAAAGAAACGATTTGCCAACGGTCAATCCGATTGCTGCCGTCGTGGTGGACATGGGTACGACCGAACGCATCGTTTCATTGACAGGAATATCCGCGGGCGGAAGTGAGACGCAGGATGTTGAACTGACAGCGTTTTCGTATGGTTCGACTTTGATAACGGACATCGTGGTAGACAGGTCAGGGAACTCGAGTGCTGCGAATTTGAAATTAAAGTTTGCGCCTGAGGCCAGCGGATCGGAAACGGTCTCAGTGCGATTGAGGGATGCGGGTATCAATGCAATCAATCGCGGCGAAGGAGGTGACTTGAGCAGTCGCGTCAGAACGAATGAGCCCTACTACGATGTGAATGGGGACGATCTCTTGTCTCCCCTCGATGTCTTAGTCGTTATCAACGCGATCAATCGAGACGGAGATGGCGAATGGGAGGAGGCGAGGCAAGCGGAACTCGAGATTAGCCAAGCGGTTGCTGCCATTGGCCGAGCTACTCAACAAGACAGTCAAACAGGCCAAGTCTGGTCGGACTTGAACTGGCTGTGGCAGGAACAAGACGACGTCTATGGTCCAAAGAAAGGGAGGGTGAGGTAGTTTTGTCTCGTCGCTAAGGCGAATACTGATTCACATCAGCAGGCACTGACGCAATCTTAGTACGATAGAGAAAAGCGTCGGAGGTGAGCAGCGAGACGAGCAGTGCTTTCATGCTGCCACCGTTGTCTTTGTAAGCGAGATACGCTTCCTGGAGAACCGGCGCGTCGTGGTACGTTTCGTTGCGGCCCATCCAGAAACGAAAGGCGTGGCGGACGAAGACTTGTTCGGCGCGTTCGCTTTCAGCGAGCTTGCGAATCAGCGCAATGGCGTCGGCGACTTTTCCGTCGAGCATCGTGTCGCCGGAATCGATGATCTCGCCCGACGTATCAACGGGTTCGTCTAGTTCGGTAAGCCGATACAGGCCGGCGTGGTTGTACATTTCAAATGGCAGCCCCAGCGGATCCATCTTCTTGTGGCATGTCCAGCAATAATCTACTCGGGTCACCCGCATCCGCTCACGCAGTGTGTTCTTGGGTTCATCGGGAAGCATCGCATCAACGGTGATTGGCACATCTGGAATACCGCCGCCCAGAAGCCGTTCGCGAATCCATCGACCACGGCGAATCGCCTGGTTGTCCATCGCATCGGAATGTGAAACGAGCCAACTGGGATGGGTCAGGATGCCGAGACGTTCGCCCTCGGGGGCCGTAGCCAGAATACGTTCCGGAAGCATGGACCCGTTGCCAAAACTACGTCGACTTACACGAACATAGGTATCCGGCCCCGACAGATCAGTCTCCGTGACATCGTGATTAACGTTGTCTCGCTTCTTCTTTTCATTTGAATTCGGCGGTTCTTTTCCTGGGTTCGCTTTCTTCTCAGCCGCAACCGACGCGGCTCTTTCTTCTTTCGAACGCGTCCTACCAAAGTAAACACGATCTGCATTGGTAGCCACGACCTTGTCGGTGGTTAGCAACTGCTTTAGTACATCCTTATCTTCTTGCAGAATGAGTTCGATCAAGCGATCGGTGCTGGCTGTCGCGTCAAACATAGCACGGTAGTGGGACTCGCCTCGATTGTTTACGCCCGTTTCCGCAAGTGCTTTCGCGTCTTTACAGATGTAGCCGCCCAAGTCGTAATCAAAATAATCGCGGAAGAACTGCAAGACGCGTGGCTTTCGTATGCTGTCAGCAGCCAGCATACGCTCGACTTCGCGCTTCACATCCGCCTTCGTTCGCATCCGTCCTTCAGTGATTGCCTTGCGTAGCTCTCCGTCTGGCCTGATGTATCGCAGCGCGTGGTTAACCGCTAATCCCAATTCCCAATCCTGCAGCATGACGCGGCCGTGTTGATCGGCTTTGCCGCTGTCGGCTAATTCGGGTCGGAAGAGCGCGTCGCGATCAAGGAAGATGGATGACAGACCAAGGACAGCACCGTCTTTTTTGCCGAGCTTCTCGACGGATTGTTTGACAACGGTGAGATAAGCGTCTGACTCCGGTCTCGTCGGCGGCCGGAAAGTCATCGCTTCGAAAAGAAAGTCTACTGCAGCACGCAAACGCTCGTCAGTCACGCTTTCTTCCTTCATCAGGTCGTAAACCGGCGTCAGCGGACGAACAACCTTGGTGCTGTAGACAAGACTTGTTGGCAGCCCGCGAATATCGCCTTTCATCTTGTCCGCGATGGATTTGGGATCGTCCGTGATTTGATACGGCTGGGCGATACTGAGCGGGCCATCCGCCATGTAGCGAATGATGTCGTTTGCAACACTCATGATCTGGGTCGCTTCGGCGCTGTTGACGGTGTAGAAGTCCGGGTAGTTTTCCAGGCCTTGATTGCGTGCCGATGACAAGACAGCGGGGACACTTTTGACTGCAGTGGCGTATGCGACCGTCCCGCCTTGCCACTGGATGATGCGATCGGTTCCGAAGTAGAGTTTGAGTTCACCGCCATGGTTAGTGGGAACGACATCGCCATGCGTGCGAAGGCCCGGCTTCTCCGGATCGAACGAAGGTTCCGTGTTGATCAATTCGTTCAGCCGCGTGATGTGCTCTTGAGGAGTCACCCGCCAGATGCGTGCCGGAGAGGAAGTCGGCTCGAGTTGGAGGCCATCGGGTAGCGGACCAAAGAGCAAGTCGTGATCGACGAAGTTTCCTTTGTTCGGATCGAGGTGGTCACGGAAGCCACCTTTTTCGTGCATCACTCGCGTCAGTTCACCTACGATCCAGTCTGAAAACTGCAACCGCTCGACGACCTCAGGCTGGTCCTCGTCCGGTGGTGGCATCTCTTTCAAAGTGACCTGTGCCCACACGCTTCTCCAGGTGCTGGCGTTGAGTTCATCCACAGGCCCCAAATCATGGAGCGAGAGATTGCCTTCGGGCGCTGTCTCGCCATGACAGTCGACGCAATGGCTCGCAAGAAACAACTTCGCGAAGCTGCCAAAATCTTTGTTGATTTTCTGCCCAGGCGTGTATGTTTCGCCACTGGACACGGACACAAAGCAGCAAGAGAGCGACAGAGCCAGAACGAATCGGAACCGACTCATGCCAACACTTCCTTGAGTGGCCCCGTAGCAGAATCGAACTTCTTGGCCATCTTGTCGTCCATGTTGAAACGATCCCAGTTCTGGCCGGCCGCACGCAGCAGCGATGTGTAGAGCGCGTTGATCGGTCGCGAGCCGTCCAGTTGAGTGAAGCAACCGGTTTTGAACGCGCTGTCAAAGTTACCTAACAGCATGACCGGCCAGTTCGCGCCATTGGTATGTTGCTTGTCTGCGTTATTGCTCGTGTAAACGATCAGCGTATTGTCCATCATCGTGCCACTTCCTTCGGGCACGCTCTCGAGCTTTTCCATGATCCGCACCAACATGCGACTATTGTACTGGCGAATCTTGATCCAGATCGGATTGTCGGGCTGGTCCATGTGACCAAGGTTGTGTCCCTGTTGATCGATGCCCAATCCTTTCCAGGCCCCGAAGATCTCACCACGCCCCGATCCAATGGTCAGCGTATTGGTGATTCCCGAGGTAAGGGCTGAGATGCCGAGGTCAAGCAGCGCATCGTGCCAGTCGGTTTCGAACTCGGGGTTGGTGTATCGCTCATCCACCGTGGGCGCGAACTTACGCAAGTGATCAGCCACCGTGTCCAAACGATCGCGCAAGCCGTTGACGTCTTTGAAGCCTTGCACGTATTGACCGTAACGCTGTTGGTCCGAGACCGGAAGCGATTGTCCCTTGGCAGCAGCAAGCTCCTGGACTTGGTTCAGCAGACTCGATCGGGCTTCGTGCTGGATTCGGATATTACCTGTGGAGATGCCGCCGTAGAGCATCTGGTAAAGATGATTCGGATTCGAATGCATGAAGATCGGTTGGGCGGCACCGCTAGCCGACAGCGTCGCAATCGTCGGCTTGGTCTTCATGTTCTCGATCGAGTCCATGCCGATGCACAGATGAGGCATCAGAGTTTGTGGCAGTACTTTGCTCAGTTCATAGTCGATCGTCGACGCACTCGGTGGCACTCCGTCACTTCCTCGATAGCCGCCAAGTGCACCGAAGAAGGCGCTGTGCGACGGGCTGGTGTGAATGCCATGCAGACCGTTGATGATATGCAGTCGTTCCTTGTAAGGTTCGAGTGGACTGATCGGCTCAGGCAGTTTGGCTTTCGCGAGCGAGCCGCTGTTCATCATCCCTTTGGGAATGCAGGTCAATGGATCGAAGCCCTGATTCTGCATGAAGAACACGATACGCTTGGGAGTCGCGTGGTTGACGGGCGCTGCCAAGAGTCGTTCAGGAATAAACGAGCCACCCAATGCAGCACCAGTGCCGGTGGCGATTCCTTGCAACAATCTTCTACGAGTGAGCATGTTTGATCTTCCAAGCGTACCCCACATTTTAAAGGGGACTTGCTTTGAGACGGGTTGGGCAGGTTTTGACGTCGTTTGCGCGATGCGGTCCCCTCATTCTAATCTATCTAGGGGCTCGCTGTCACCGTCTTTTCGATCTACAACAGAGCAATCGCATCTTTTTTCGGATCACTTAATCAGGAATTGACGATCACTGGAATCCATTTCTTCCGCCCAGACTTGGTAGCGGTGCTTCAAGTCTTTAACGATGTCCATGTGCTCAAAATACAGATTATGTCGTTCGCCGATATCGGCCTCCAAGTCGAACAGCAAATCATTGGTATCCGCATCGCGGATAAACTTCCACTTCCCGTGGCGTATGGCAGACTGGGTCCGCAATCCACGTTGGATGCGCCAACAAAAAGTCCGTTCGCGTTCTGGTTCGACGCCACTCAGCATGGGCAGTAGGTTGATACCGTCGGGCTTGTAGTCAGCCGGTGTTTGGGTTTCTGCGGCGGCCAAGAATGTCGCTGTCAGGTCCATGGTGATCGCGGCCTGCTTGACCGTCTCGCCTTTGGCAAGCCGCGCTGGCCAACTCATCAAACAAGGCACATGAATGCCGCCTTCCCACAGCGTCGTCTTATGGTGAAACAAGGGGCGATTGTCGGACAGTCGTTCACCTCCGTTGTCACTGCTGAACACGATCAGAGTGTTTTCAACGATCCCCGCATCCTCAAGTTCACGCAGCATCATCCCCACGCCGAGATCAACGCGCTCGACCATCGCACGATAGATCTCGCGATCGCCCTCGTACATGTTCTCCTTCGTGACCATTGGCGCCAGGGGTTTATCAGGCGCTTGCCAGGGGGCGTGAACCGCCAAGTGCGGGACATAAAGAAAAAAAGGCTCGTGCGCATGATCGCGAATGAATTTTGCCGCGCGTTCATTGAGCATGTCGGTCAGGTACTTGCCATCATGTTCGACACTCTGCAGTCCATCTCGCAGCGCGTGGGTTCCATCGGCATAGTCATGCTGGTAATAGTCGCAGTGTCCAAGCAGTTCGCCGAAGTACTCGTCGAAGCCGTGATGCAGTGGATTGAACTCATCCTTCATCCCCAGATGCCACTTACCGAATGCACCCGTCGCGTATCCCGTTGACTTGAGGAACTTGGCGATACTGGGGTTTGTCGTAGGCAATCCGAAGCCGTGAATGTCGGTGCTGCGGACCCATTCATCCGACTGGCGAACAAAGCATTCGGCTCCATTGCCCATCGCATACTCGAACCCAACTCGCTGCTGCCAGCGCCCGGTAATGAAGGCGCAGCGCGTGGGCGTGCAGACAGGAGCGTTGGAGTAGAAATTCTCGAATCGCAATCCGTTGGCGGCGATTCGATCGATATTGGGTGTACGGATGTCCTTGCCGCCATAGCAACCGATGTCCGCGTAGCCAAGGTCGTCCATTAAAATGAAGATGATGTTCGGTTGCGAGGCCCGCAACCATTGAAATGGGACCGTCAAAAGCGAAGCGATCAGCGCCAGTCTCAACAGGGACATCAACAGGGTCATACGAATCAATCTCCGGTTCCGATGCACACGATTTCTTTTAATCCTCGATTGAACAGTTTACCATGAGCCTATCCCAGGCATTGAGCGGGCCATTGATTTGATTGGGTTGCACGCCCATTTTCACTTGTTTGCCATTATTGCTGTGGCCATTCTTTCTGGCCTTTTCGAGTCGTACAATCCAGTTCATCCAAAGGCCCCCTGCTGGCTTGTCCAGCAGGAGCCAACGTTTTGAAATTAGTGGTCAAGACTTTGGATCGTCGTAAACACCTCGGATGACCGGTCGAATGGTAACTTGGTCGGCAAGCCTTTTCAGGGGCCTTTTCAGGGCCATATCGACGCGGCCAAGATCCTTGAGGTCTTTTAACGAAAACGCCCACCCCCCCTCCCTTGGCCATAAATCATAAAACCTTGCAAGTGCTGCTTTTGCAATGGTTTGCGACATTTTGGTGCCTCCTGACATGTGGGAAAAAACAGCTTGTTTTCCCCCCAAGAACAACTCCAATTTTTTCGAAGTGCCGTTGTTCACAGACACTCGGATGCATCGACGGCTTCCAATAGAATCCGTTACAATCAGCGTCTTGCTTACCACCATCCTCGCGAAATTTTAGCGTGAGGGGTGTCCGAACACGAACACTAAGTGAAATGGTTTCGACCCTCACGATGAACGACTTCTCCTTGGGTTCCATTTCTCTGTTGATCCAGTCATTGCAGAAGGGAGATTCACGGTCGGCGACGGAGCTTTTCGCTCGTTACTTTCCACGGTTGCTCAAGCTTGCGCAAAAGGTGTTGGCCGCGCGTACCCTTCCGATGGAAGCGGATGACGCGGTACAAGATGCATTCCTGCAGTTCTTTGGCGGCATCCAAGTTGGCAATTATGATCAGCCCTTGCGACGCGACGATTTGTGGCGAATCCTAAGCATGATCACGGTACAGAAGGCTCGCAAACAGTTGGGGCGCGAAGCGACAGCCAAGCGTGGTGGCGGACGAGTGCGATTAGAATCGCAAATAGGAGGCACTGGTTCGGGGGCATTTCGATTGGACTCGCAACTCGGAAGTCTTTCGACGGCTGAATGCGATTTGATCGTTGCGGAGATGTTTGAGCAGCTTGATGACGAACTGCGTGAGGTCGCCATCTTGCGGATGGCAGGTTACACCAATCCAGAAATCAAAGTGCTCCTGAACAGTTCGCTTCGGTCTATCGAGAGGCAAGTTCAGATTGTGCGAGCAACATGGAAAGAATATTTGGACGGAACTTGAATCAAATTCGTCCAAACAGAGCCAACGATGAATCTCCTTACATCAACATCGAGTCAACGATGACGCACCCAATTTCAGATCCGACACCTTCGGTTCCCGATGCGAGAACAGTCCCGTCCAATGTGCAGCCTGTAGCACCAGCGTCTCGAGAACAACTGCTGCGCATTCATGCTGCATGTACCGAGCTTGAAAAGCGCTGGGCCTCGCCGAAACGGATAACGATAGAAGAGATTGTTACTGCGGAAAATAGCGACGAACTCGAACATCTGCTCGAATCGCTCATTCGTTCCGAGTTGGAGTTGCGCGAGAGTGAGCCGTTGCTACCGTCGGCAAACGAGTTTCACACGCGGTTTCCAAGGCATACCAACGCCGTCATCCGCGCGTTCTGCCCCGTCGAGCGATTGCTGGAATGGGATGAGTATGCGTTTTCGACTTTGAATGTTTTAGAGGCTGGAAGCACCGGGCCCGAAGGTGCCTCCGTCGACGGTTTCACCGTGAAGTCCACGGATTCACACCCAAGGTTGCTCGGCAATTATGAGATCTTAGAAGAGCACGCGCGCGGAGCGATGGGGGTGGTGTATCGCGCACGGGATGTCCTATTGGATCGCATCGTGGCGGTGAAAGTCATTCTTGCTGGACAATTTGCATTGCCAATGGATATTGCAAGGTTTCGAAACGAGGCGCAGGCCATCGCCGCCCTTGATCATCCGAACATAGTCCCTCTTTTCGAGTTTGGCGAAATCGATGGTCAGCATTTTTTTTCGATGCCCTGGATCGAAGGTGGCAATCTAGCTGACAGAATTCAACAAAATCCATTACCGCCTTTCGGAGCAGCGGAGATCACTATCCAAATCGCCCGAGCCGTCCATTACGCACACGGGCTTGGTGTTATCCATCGCGATCTGAAGCCTCGCAATATATTGATAGACGGCAAGTCAGGTATTCGAGTCTCCGACTTTGGTTTAGCCAAGATCGTTAGCTCCATGCAAGCGTCGACGGCCAAAGCCGAGCTCACGTTATCTGGGCAAATCGTAGGAACCCCTGCGTATATGGCTCCCGAACAAGCCCGAGGTTCTGCTGACAAGCTTTCCGATATCTACTCGATCGGGGCGGTGCTGTATGCACTATCGACGGGCCGCCCGCCATTTCAAGCTGCCACTCCACTGGAAACGCTGCGCCAGTTGCAGGACACAGAGGTCGTCGAGCCACGCCGCCTTAACGCACAGATTCCTCGCGATCTTGAGACCATTACTCTGAAGTGCCTGAACAAGCAACCCGGCTCACGTTACCCGTCTGCCGAGGAACTGGCCGATGATTTGCAACGTTTCGTCGAAGGGATACCGGTGGTTGCACGTCCGGTCTCGCGCTTGGAACATTTGGTGCGATGGACACGGAGACAGCCCGTGGTCGCAGCGCTTGGGATAATTATTTTCGTATCGTTGGCGGGCGGCCTGGCCTCGTCGCTGGTCTTCTATGGTCGCGAGCGGCAACAACAACAACAATCAGTCAGGAATTTCGAAATTGCGTCGGCCGCAGTCGATAAGTATTTGACTGAGATCGCAGCCAGCCCGGAATTGAAAGCACACGGACTCGAAAAGTTGCGAAAGAACTTGTTGACGACCGCGCGAGACTTCTACGAACAGTTGGATCAACAGCCGCTACGAAACCAAGCGCTACAAGTTAAGCTTGCAGAAGCATATAAGAACCTTGGCTACATCAGTCAAGAATTGGGGGATCTTCCCGCAGCCATTCACAATTACGACCAGATGCGGTTGGCCTACGAGTTACTCTCAAGCGAATCGCCGCAATCGATCGATTACCGCAGTTCCATTGCAACGAGCCACCACCAGCGCGCCGGTATCTATACGAAACTTGGCAATTCCGCATCGGCAGAGTCGGATCTGCTAGCCGCGATTGCAGGATATAAGGCGATCACATCACTGACCAATGCGATGCACTACAAGGTTGTGTTAGCGCTAACAACAGTGGACCTTGCGACGCTCTATTCGAACCAAAATCGCGATCAAGAAGGGCAAGCCGCATACGTGGACGCTAGTACCATAGCGACAGTTTTTTCAAGCGATTCCGCGGAGATGGTTGAACAGGAAATGGGACAAAACATGGTGCGAGTTTACAACAGTTTGAGCGCCGATTGCGAACGTCGCGGAAAATTGGAGGAAGCAGCAACATGGCTTCTTAAAGCAATTCCGGTTTCTCAGCGCATGCTCCTCGGTAGTGCCGAAGCACCAGATTTGCGATTTGACCTTGCAAGCTCGACAGGGAAGCTTGCACTGGTTTACCAAAAACTCGACCGCACGGACGAGGCTCGGAACCATTTCAAGCAGGCCGAAGAAATCCTTGTCCCGCTAACCAAGGAGCATCCCTTGGTACTTCGTTATCTCGACGGACTGGCGGCACATTGGCTGAATTATGGTGCTTTGGAGTATGGCCGGCACGCATGGGTAGAAGCCGAGCGTGCGGACCAAGAAGCGCTCCGCTTGTATAAGGAATTGGCCCAACGACAGCCCGATGCGGTTCAGCACTGGTTAGACGTCGCTATGGTTGATTGCAACTTAGGAGACTCGCTCTATCGACGAGGTAAAACTACCGAAGCGAAAGCGGCTTTACTGGACGCACTCAATGCATTGGCCGTTGCGAAATCTCTTGAACCTTCGCACATTAATGTCCTTTTTTACTCTGCAACAGCCCAAAACAACCTAGCAAATGTTCTCAATGGTGAAAAGAAATATGTCGAAGCGGCTGAAGCCTACAGATTCGTAATCGAAGCCATGCGACAGCTCGCAGCCGATAATCCG
>Ga0209181_10013087_pt1 | contig 10421 bp, 8 predicted proteins | sample MAT05_FD_187208 | JGI IMG/M metagenome (GOLD analysis project Ga0209181, IMG submission 187208) | Freshwater microbial communities from Lake Fryxell liftoff mats and glacier meltwater in Antarctica - MAT-05 (SPAdes) (version 2) | ecosystem: Environmental > Aquatic > Freshwater > Ice > Liftoff...
TTGAACTGATACTTTGTTGCGCCTCAGTCATGGAGAGCCCGCTACAATCCTTCGTCGCGCCTAGTCTCATCTCAAAATAATCTGACCAAACTATCAAAGACTTCGTGCCCCTGCCACTAGTGGCAGAGGGTGGCCGAATAAGGGATGCGACTATTTTTTGATAGGATTTACAGGATGAACAGGATATACGCCCCTATTAGCTCCTGTTCATCCTGTAAATCCTGTCAAAAATAGCTTTCGGTAAATCATTAATCAAGTTGCGTACATACCGTAGTTTTACTCCACCGCCTCAACCAAACTTTTCACTAGAAAAGCCTTTTTCGGATCAGCCAAAATCTTGTCTGTTTTGAAAAGAATCTTCCGCTGTTCGTTGGGCAGCAGATCGAAATAGTTGTCCGAGAAAAAGCCAGTTTCTTCTGTTTGAAGGTATACATTTTTGGCGAGCTTGCCGTCGGTTTGCAAGGAAATGGAATAACCAGTCTCTGATTTTTCAACGCTGGTGATTTTCAAATCTGGTTTAGGCAATTTCATTTTTCGAGGTGGCACCGCGTAAAATAGTCGGCGGCTGTACACGGTGGTTCCCAGCGAATCGGTGAGTTCAATTTCCATCACACAGTTTTCCGGCTTTTTGCCGTCGAGCACGGTTTTGAGCGGCCCCTGCCAGAGTATCTTGCTCGAATCGGGCGAAATAAGCAGCCCAGCCTGGTTAAAATCAAATAATTTATCCCCCTCAAAGGTGTATGAATGAATGTGAAGCGTTACTTCCACCGAATCAATTTGATCGTTCACACCAAAGATTTTCAGCACATTATCCTCCAAAATGGGCAGCGCTGCCACAGGCTTGAACGCTTCGCGAGCATAATAATGCAATGCTTTCCAACGGCCCAAATAGTCCACACTACTCCAGGAAGCCACCGGCCACAGGTCGTTTAGTTGCCAGTAAAGCGTACCCATGCAGTAGGGCTTGTTGCGGCGGTGTGCCTCAAAACCGGTGCGCATGCCTTCCGCTTGCAGGAGTTGACTCACGTACACGAAATCCTCAAAATTCTTAGGGTTACGGTAATCGCGTTTCATGTATTCGGCGATGAGGGCATTGCCACGCGGGTGTTTTTGGTGCAGCAACATTACCTTACTTTCCAGTTTCCGATCGCCTGGTTCGGTAAAAGATTGGATGGTGCGCCATTCGGGAAAACTTTGAAACCCGTATTCACTCATAAAGCGCGGTACTTTTTTATTAAAAATTTCAAACGGTTCCTCATCGTGCCATACACCCCAGTAGTGCGAATCGCCTTCGGTCAATGATTTTGGATTGGCCCGGCCGTATTTCGGCGAGCTTTCCCAGTAAGGCACTCGATCGCCATTATTTTCCACATAAGTGCGTAGAATATCATTGAACAGCAATTTGTATTCGCGCCAGAGTTGGGTACGTTGGGCCTCATTGAACTGCATTTGCCAGCCCCAGTTCTGCCAGGCTTCGTCGTTTTCGTTGTTGCCGCACCATAGCGAAATGCAAGGGTGTTGCCGCAACCGTTCAATCTGCTCCAGCGCTTCGAAAGCCGCTGTTTTCAGGAATCGGCCACTGCCGGGGTAAAGGGCGCAGGCGTACATGAAATCCTGCCAGACCATGATACCACGGGTGTCGCAGAGTTGGTAAAAAGTTTCGTCTTCATAGATGCCGCCGCCCCAAACTCGAAGCATATTCATGTTGGCGCCCACCACATCGTCGAGCAATTTTTTGGTGCGCGAAGGGTCTACCCTATCCTGAAAAATATCTTGCGGAATGTAGTTCGCACCTTTTGCAAACACGGGTTTGCCGTTAAGCTTAAAATAGAATGACTCACCCTTTTCATCCTTCTGGGTCACCAGTTCTACCGTTCTAATCCCCATTCTGATATCTTGACGTTCAATGGTTTGAACGCCCTTTTTTATTTCGATGGTAAAATCATACAGGGGGTGTTCGCCCATACCAGCACACCACCACAGTTTTGGATTTTCAACATCGTAAGTGACCGAATCGGTGTGGGTTCCGGGCCATAGCACACGGTCTTCGACCGCCTTGCGCTTGCCTTCTTTAAAAAAGACCGAGACCGGGAATTTAGCATCCGAGCGGTATCTAAATCGAGCCACCATACGCGCTTTTTCAGGGGAGATACTCTGTGTAGTAATGAACACATTTTCAAACAAGAGTTCATCCCAAGCTTCCAGCGTTGGTTTTTGGAGAATGCCGCAACCTACGAAACGCGGCCCCCAATCCCAGCCGTAGTGGAATTGTGCTTTTCGAGCGAGTGTCCTTTGTCCGCCAGGGAGTTCGTAGCCCAGATTTTTCCAGGCTTCATCTGTTTTTTTGAGCGGGCTTTCAAAGTAGATATGCAGTTTATTATCGGTTGGCTTTAAAAATCGTTTGGCATCTACCCGCCAGGTGCGAAACATATTATCGGTTTCCAGCAGCAACGAATCGTTGAGATAAATCTGTGCATAAGTATCCAGGCCTTTAAAAATCAGCTCGACGTGCCGCTTTTCAAGCACCTCAAGGCCCACACTAAACGTGGTTTGAAACTCCCAATCTTCCTTTTCAATCCATTGCAGTTTCTCCTCGTTGTCGCGCCAAAACGGATCTTCAATCATGCCGTTTTGAAGCAAGGCGGTGTGCGCACTTACCGGGATTCTCACAGGCTTCCAGGTTGGGGTGTTGGCCTGCCGAAATTCCCACTGGCCGGTATTCAGTGGTTGGCGTACTGGTGCGTAGTTGACTTGTGCTTCGGAAATCATAGGGGCGATTAAGAACAGTAAAGCGAGCCCTGCCTTCGCTATGGCTGCGGCGGGTAAAATTATGAATCGTTTCATGCGGCAAAAGTAGAGAGAAGGGTTGTTAGATTTGAAAATTTCGGAGATTCGCACCGAAACTGAGACCTGGTTGGTTTTCGAAAACCTAATAAGTTTACAACGTACGATATGGATTGCCAGGACTATTTTTTGACAAGATTTACAGGATGGACAGGAGATAATAGGGGTGTAAATCCTGTCTATCCTGCAAATCCTGTCAAAAAATATCGCTCAGCCGACAAGAAACGTTACGTAGCTAAACAGACTATCTAAGTTATCAAGCATGAAAATTCTAATGGTTTGCCTCGGCAATATCTGCCGCAGCCCGCTCGCAGAAGGCATTATGAAACAAAAAATCCGGGAAGCGCAATTTGACTGGGAAGTAGACAGTGCCGGAACCGGGCATTGGCATGCAGGACAATTGCCAGACCGTCGTTCGGTCATTACCGCTGGACAACATGGTATTGACATTACGGATCAGCGCGCGCGTCAGTTTCAGGCGGATGATTTTGATCGATTTGACAAGATTTTTGTGATGGATACGGAGAACCTCCGCAATGTATTGCGCCTGGCCAGCAAAGCGGAACACCAAGCTAAAGTCGAGTTGATTTTGAATCAGACCCACTCCGGGCAAAACCGCTCGGTGCCTGATCCGTATTACGACGACGACGGTTTTGAGGAGGTATTTGGGATGTTGGAGCGGGCTTGTGAGGCGTTTTTGGGGCGGGCATTTAAGCCTTAAAACAAATAAGGTAAGCGGTATAGTAGTTTTTTTCTGCTGTTCATGAATTACACTTAAACCTGCGCCAAAAAGGCAATTCCTAGCTTACGAGGCGCTATTTTAAAAATATTTTTAGCCTAACCTAAAAATAAAAAATACCTTTGCTGAAACTTTTAGTAAAGCATGAACACTGTCCCAACCACCTCCGCCGAGGAAAACTACCTTAAAGCAATCTTCAAGATCGCCGAAAAAGAACCCGGCGCAGTGCTCACCAATGCCCTCGCAGCTGAAATGGGCACCTCTGCAGCTTCCGCCACCGATATGCTGAAGCGCCTGAGTGAAAAACAATTGGTAGTCTATGAAAAGTACCGCGGGGTAACACTCTCCGAAACGGGCAATCGAATTGCTACAGATCTCATCCGAAAACACCGGCTCTGGGAAGTGTTTCTCGTAGACAAGCTCGGTTTTGCCTGGGATGAGGTACACGAATTCGCCGAACAACTCGAACATATTCAGGGCGAAAATCTCGCCGAGCGCCTTGATGATTTCTTGGGTCACCCGCGTTTCGACCCACATGGCGACCCGATTCCTGATGCCCAGGGTCATTGGCTTCGCCGGGCTCAGGTTCGACTCTCTACCCTAACACCTGGTCAACGCGGCATTGTAACCGGGGTAGACGATCACTCCTCCACCTTTTTGCAATACCTGAATGAACTCAGCCTCGGACTCGGCGCAGAACTTGAACTTTTAGAAAGAACGGCTTATGATCAGTCTACCAAAATCCGCATCAGAACCCGGGAATCAGTATTGAGCGAGAAGGTTTGTCAAAATCTTTTTGTTCGAATCATTTGAAGTTAATATATTGATAATCATAGGATAGTATGAAGAATAAATCATCAGTTTCAGCGCCCAAAAATAGCGGACGACAAGGCGCTCAATCGCTTTCTGAAGTAAACAGCACCGTAGAAACCAATGTAAAAGGCAATGCATTTAAGCGCCTTTTTGCCTTCATGGGCCCGGCCTATCTGGTGAGCGTGGGTTACATGGATCCCGGCAACTGGGCCACAGATCTCGCTGGCGGAAGCCGGTTTGGCTATGCACTGCTCTGGGTACTGCTCATGTCGAACCTGATCGCGTTGTTGCTTCAAAGTATGTGTGCCCGCTTGGGTGTGGTGGCTCAGCGTGATTTGGCACAAGCGAGTCGCGAACTTTACCACCCGGCAGCCAATATCTTCAACTACATCCTGGCAGAAATTGCCATCGCAGCCTGCGATCTGGCAGAAGTTGTAGGCATGGCCATTGGTCTACAACTGTTATTCGGAATTCCACTTTGGTGGGGCATGGCCATTAGTGTGCTGGATGCTTTCGTGATTTTGTTCCTCATGCAGTTGGGCATTAGGAGATTGGAAGCATTTATACTTGGTTTGGTCTTGATCATTGGTGGCACTTTCGCAGTACAAATGTTCCTGGCAAAGCCCGATTTAAGCGAAGTCGTAGTAGGTTTTATACCCAGTATTCCAAATACAGAAGCCCTGTTCATTGCTATCGGGATTATTGGCGCGACAGTAATGCCGCACAATTTGTATCTCCACTCCGCGCTGGTGCAATCGCGAAAAGTAACGCGCACCGTGGAAGGGATCAAACGTGCCATCAAATACAATATCATCGATTCGGCCATCGCACTAAACCTCGCGCTATTCGTCAATGCAGCCATTTTGATCCTTGCAGCAGCAGTTTTTTACAAAAACGGATACAATGGCGTGTCAGAAATACAAGATGCGCACCGATTACTCGAGCCGCTACTGGGCAAAAGTTATGCCCCCGCTTTGTTCGCCATTGCCCTCATTGCAGCAGGGCAAAGCAGCACGGTAACTGGTACGCTGGCCGGACAGATTGTGATGGAAGGATATCTAGATCTCCGTATTGCACCTTGGCTTCGACGCATCATCACGCGTTTACTCGCGGTGATTCCGGCTATTTTGGTGGTGACCATTTTGGGTGAAAATGCCACAGGCGATATGCTGGTCATGAGCCAGGTAATCCTGAGTATGCAGCTAGGTTTTGCCATCATTCCACTCCTGCATTATGTAAGCGACAAACGGCGTATGGGACAGTTTGCCATCGGCCCATGGGCAAAACTGGGTGGCTGGGTAAGCGCCTCGATCATCGTTGCGCTGAATATCTGGCTTGTAGGTGAAACCGTGATGGACTGGGCGGCGAAAGGGCAGTGGTTTGTGCAACTCGTAGTCATTCCAATTTTGCTCTTTTCGTTGGGGATATTGTTTTACATCACCCTGAAACCCCTGGTTGCCAAACGGATGCCGCAGGCAAAAGTATACCTGCCGCACGGGGCTTTCAAAGGTGTTGATCAGTTGGAAGTACCTGAATATCAGGACATTGCCATTGCACTGGACTTCACGGAAGCAGACCATAAAACCATGGAGCACGCGCTGCATATCGGCGGGAAATCCACCAATTATTACCTGATCCATGCCGTAGAAACCGCTGGCGCCTGGGTCATGGGCAGCGATATTCAGGATATGGAAACCAATTCAGATATTCAAAATCTGGAGGAATATGCTATTGCACTCCGCGAACTAGGATACCAATGTGAAGCGTGTATTGGTTATGGCTCAGCCAAAAAAGCGATCCCGCTTCTGGTCAAAGAGAAAGGTGCCGATCTATTGGTCATGGGTTCACATGGACACCAGGCATTTAAAGATCTGATCTTCGGCACTACGGTAGGTGCGGTAAGGCATGCGGTGGGGATTCCGGTTCTGATTGTGCGGTGATGTACCCCGGAACTCTGTTCCGGGGCATGATAAGGCTCGGAACAGAGTTCCGGGGTACAAACGGGCTTTATCATGCCCCGGAACAGAGTTCCGGGGTACTAACGGGCTTTATCATGCCCCGGAACAGAGTTCCGGGGTACTAACGGATCTTATCATGCCCCGGAACAGAGTTCCGGGGTACAAAAAAGCCCTTCCGAGGAGGCATCGGAAGGGCGGTGATCCAAATGGTTTTTGCCACGCTCGCCAAGGAAGCAAAATGCTTCCCGGCGATAAATGGCAGTATGGGGTATAGGCTTAATGGAGCGTTTTCAAAAGGCAAATCAGGGTATTCACTCGAGACAGGGGCCTCGTTCCGTTTGTTCAGGGATTATAACAGGGCGTGGAGTTTTAGGTGTTTTCAAAGGTGAATGCCCTGATACCATAAAGTGTGAACAAGGTGCAGAACTTTTTTTTAAAAAAATTACTGGCACACGGATAAGGAACGCGGTTGGAATAAAGGTACAATTTTAGCGGCCTTATTTTGCTCCCGAGTCCTCGGGATTGCTCATCGATTTTTTAGTCCCAGTGAAGATCGCTTCAATCCGTTCTAACCGTGTGCCATTTTTGCGTACAGGCTAGCTAGGGTTGCTCTTTTTTAACTTCAAAAACGGTCGCTCAATCAAAACCCAACTGATCCGCGCCAACAAATAAGTCCCCCCAAAAGCAAGCAAAATATAGGTTGTTTGAGCCAGCACTGGAGGCCAGTTACTCGCGAGCAACCAATCACCAAAGCCCCGCTTCCAGGCATATTCGAACATGTGGTGGAAGACGTAGAGGCCGTAGCTATACTTGCCAAGGTGTTGAAGGAAAGCATTTTCACACACCCGACGAGTAGCCGAGCGAGGATCCGTATTGAGCGCAAGAAAAAGTAATGCCGCAAATAAAATCGCCAAAAGGGTATACAGCCGATGCTCTGTTCCATTCAGCAAAATATGGACAATCTCCCAGCCTGTCCAGCAAAAAAGTATCCGTGCTATCCAGAATTTATATGGCAAGGATTGCAGCCACCCGAGCCGTAAGGCCACCGCGATAAAGGCCCCAATAGCCAAACCGTCCATTCGACAAAAAGGCAGGGTATACGCCGCCACAGAGAGTTCCGTTCCGACCACATGATCGGTCATATTACGCAGGCCCGTACCCATGGCAAGCAGCACCAGACATAGGATTGCTAATCCTCGCCTAGGCATAAAATACACCACTATAGGCCATAAAATATAGAACTGCTCTTCTACAGCCACCGACCACAAGTGATTGAGATTTAACACTTGGCTGTGCCAGAGCCAGTCGTTTTTTAGCCCCATCGCAATATTGGGCGTAAACGTAAAAAACCAGGCAAAGGAGTCATACCCATGCAGTCGTTCGGGGGCTTTTTCGATAAAAACGATCGTGAGCCAAGTCACAAGCACGGCAAAATAATAGAGTGGAAAAATGCGCAACACCCGCCGCCTATAGAATCCCGAAAAGTAACCCGGCTTTTCTCGCGAATCGAGCAAAATACCCGTGATCAGAAAGCCCGAAAGCACAAAAAACAGATCCACCCCCATCCAGCCATTCTGAAAGATGTAGAACGTGCGCTCGCTGGCAAAGTATTCTCGCATCAAAAAGTGGCTCAACAACACCGTCAAAATAGCGATGCCACGCACCCCGTCTAGTGCCGGGATGTGGCCCCTGAAATTGATGTCCGATTGTTGAGTATTGTCCATTGACTTCTTCAAAATCAAGCCCTTAGTACCGATGAAATAACGCATCGTTGATCTACACGACAAGCACCAAATGCTTCGACTTCACTTCTTCTCCCAAAAAAATCGCCGCCTTCCGGTCAAAATCTTCCGCAGACTCCGTGGTGAAATATTCCACATCCCCTCCCTTGCTACATACCGCTTCGATTTCCGGGTGGCGGTGAAGATACTCAGAAAGGCTTATAGCCACTAGCTCGCCTTGCAATAGCAGCTTAACCTGAGGCGGCAGAAATTGCCGTATTTTCTGCTCCAACAATGGATAATGGGTACAGCCCAACACCACGGTATCAATTTTAGCAGACTGCGCCAGCAATTCATCCAAATATTTTTGGACAAAATAATCAGCCCCAGCTCCTTCATGCTCATTGTTCTCGACCAGCGGCACCCACATCGGGCAAGCTTGTTGGAATACTTTTATTTCAGGGAAAAACTTCTCGATTTCGATGACGTACGACTGCGAAACCACCGTGCCACGAGTAGCTAAAACCCCCACATGTTTTGATTTGGAATACTTCCCAACAATTTCCGTGGTCGGCCTGATTACCCCCAGAACCCTCCTTTCCGGGGCGATTTTTGGCAAATCCTGCTGTTGAATCGTGCGCAGTGCCTTGGCCGATGCCGTGTTGCAAGCCAAAACTACCAACTGGCAGCCCATGTCAAACAAGTGCCGGACACACTCCAGAGTATAATGATATATGGTGTCAAAATCCCGCGGACCGTATGGTGCTCGGGCGTTATCACCCAAGTAGATGTAGTCGTATTGTGGAAGTTTTGCGCGGATATCGCGAAAAACAGTGAGGCCGCCGTAGCCGGAGTCGAAGATGCCAATGGGGGCTGGTTGGTGCATGGGGCTATCAGTTAAAACCGCTCATCTCCAAAGGTCTTGCGGCGTTGTGGATCATCAAAATGTCAATGCGTTGTTCGGAAACGATGTAATAAACCAGCCGGTAATGCCCCACAATATGTTCTCGAATATTCTCATGAGCCAATTCCAGAATGATGCGACCGCCAAGCGGGAAGAGCATGATCAAATCTATTTTTTCAAAAATCCGCTGTGTTTGAAGACCAGCACTGTTTTCTGACATAGACGACCAATAGGCCACGATTTGCTCCATGTCTTGATGGGCTTGTTCGGTTCAAACGATTATCCTAACCATTTTTGGTACTTCACTTTGATCTTATTGTGCGGGGTAGTTTGGTCATTTTTCGACTGCTCCAAGGCAGTTTCGATTTTGTAGATAAAAAGAAGCCTCTCCATCAACTCGTCAATGGAGAATTGATCTGAAAGTTGCTGAATATGCTGGATGACATTGGACTTCTTAAGCATAAGAATATTTTGTACCAAAGGTAAGGAACGCGGTTGGAATAAAGGTAGGCCGTGGCCTACAATCTCTTTCATGGAACGCGGGTTTACAGAAACGTAAAGGACATTCAAACATGATATACTGCTGACAGACCTCCAGGGGTAGGCTTTGCGTAACTTAAATTAACCACCCATCCGTTTCTTACTCAACTCCGTAAAGAACCGATTCAACTCATCCACTGAATAATATAACACCTCCCTGGGCTTCGAGCCTTCCGCAGGGCCAACAATACCAAGCCCTTCGAGCTGATCCATGATCCGGCCTGCGCGATTGTAGCCGAGCTTCATACGGCGTTGAATCAGGCTCGTGCTGCCGTGCTGGGTTTCCACTACCAAACGCCCCGCATCTTCGAGCAAATCGTCCATATCGGCAAAACTGAATTGCTTGCCACTTTTGCCATCGCCGCCCTGCTCACCTTCCGGATGGAACTCGGGCAAAAAGAAGGGTTCCGGGAAACCCTGTTGTTTGGCAATAAAACCAATGACCCTTTCCACCTCCGGCGTGTCTACAAAAGCGGATTGCAAACGAATGATATCGCCACCCACCGAAAGCAACATATCGCCGCGCCCAGTAAGTTGCTCCGCACCGCCAGCATCGAGAATGGTACGGGAGTCAACCTTAGATGCCACCTTAAATGCAATACGTGCCGGGAAGTTGGCCTTGATCACACCCGTGATGATATTGACCGACGGACGTTGCGTTGCTATAATAAGGTGTATGCCCACTGCACGCGCCAACTGAGCCAGTCGCCCAATGGGTAACTCGATCTCCTTGCCCGCGGTCATGATCAGATCCGCAAACTCGTCAATGATCAATACGATGTAAGGAAGGAATCGGTGCCCCTTGTGGGGGTTGAGACGTCTTGCTACAAATTTGTCGTTGTATTCCGTGATGTTACGAGTCTCTGCTTTTTTCAGCAGGTCATAACGCGTTTCCATCTCAA
>Ga0209181_10013089_pt1 | contig 10419 bp, 8 predicted proteins | sample MAT05_FD_187208 | JGI IMG/M metagenome (GOLD analysis project Ga0209181, IMG submission 187208) | Freshwater microbial communities from Lake Fryxell liftoff mats and glacier meltwater in Antarctica - MAT-05 (SPAdes) (version 2) | ecosystem: Environmental > Aquatic > Freshwater > Ice > Liftoff...
ATTCACAAATTGTGGTAAATCTTTAAATGCCTGTGTTATTTCAGTCCCCGGTTGCCGGATGATTGCCCCATAAGCAGCCAATACCACTTTGCTGCCTGTATTTAATCCTGTACCGGAATAATCAAGTGTATCAATGCTGGTATTGGTATAAAAATGAACATCTCTCAAAAGATTTATCCTCTCCAGGATATATTGAAAATAATCTCCGATATTCTGACAGCTCAGTTTATTGCTATCATCGGCAGTAATAAATAAAAATTTGGCCAGGCTCAGTTGTCCCGTACCCAATATATGATTGGCAATGGTCAATATTTCTGCAGGCTGTTTGGTTGGCGTGTACGGTGTATATCGTTCGCTTCCGATGGCTAACAGTAAGGGGTGCACGCCGGCAGCATCTACAGCATGCACTTCCTGTAAGCCCGGTATTTCCTGTTTCACAGCATTGCCGGTAATTTCATGAATCAATTGTCCAAAGCTGGTATCTTCCTGTGGCGGCCTGCCCACAACGGTAAAGGGCCAGATGGCATTTTGTTTTGCATACACTTTATGCACTTTCATTAAAGGAAAATCATGTTTCAAACTGTAGTAACCCAGATGGTCGCCAAAGGGGCCTTCAGGTTTATTTTGGCCGGGATACACTTCACCTGTAATCACAAAATCTGCATCGGTGCTTATGCAATAACCATCTTCATATACATAACGAAACCGTCTTCCACCCAGCACTCCCGCAAAAGTCATTTCACTGATACCTTCCGGCAAAGGCATAACTGCACTCACAGAATGTGATGGCGGACCTCCCACAAAAATGCTTACTTTAAGTGGTAAACCTTTTTTGTTGGCCTTGGTTTGATGCACACCAATACCCCGGTGCAACTGGTAATGCAAACCTATTTCCTGGTTAAGCGTGTATTCGTTACCGTTTAGCTGAATACGGTACATACCAAGGTTGGCATTCATAATACCCGGTTTGTCTGCATCTTCACTATACACTTGTGGTAATGTTACAAAAGCACCTCCATCCCTAGGCCAATGCTGAATAAGCGGAATATCTTCTATTTTTATTTTGCTGTGCAGTACCGGCTTTGATATCGGATTTTTGAGGGGCAATGCTTTCAATGCAGCCAGGCCTGCCTTTAAATTATTTATGGGGTGTTTGAGTCCTTCTATTGGATTACTCTTAAGGTCTATTAATTGCTGAACGAGTGTAAGGGTATCCCTGAAAATAAACCGGCTTCTGTTTAGCGTACCAAAAATGTTGGAAGCTGCACGGTATTGGCTGCCCTTTACATTTTCAAATAAAAGTGCCGGGCCACCGGCTTCAAACACCCGTAAATGAACAGCGGCCATCTGCAGGTGTGGATCTATTTCTTCTTTTATTCTTATCAGTTGCCCTGTCCTTTCAAGATCGAGCAGGCATTCCTCCATTGATTTATAAGCCATCTGTATTTTTTACTTTGTAAATGTAAAACAGATTTGCCTGCTTAAAGTTGAAAACTTATTTATAAAAATCCGGAATTAATGCATGGGCGGCGGTGGCGGTGCTCCCATACCTCTGCCCACTGGTGCCTGCCCCTGAAATTTATTAAGCCTGAAGATGAAGCTTAGCATATAGTACCTGCCCAGCCTGTTGGTACGTGTATCTGTAAAGCCAGATGCAGTAACATTCCTGCTGATATTGGTATTTTCATTCAGCATATCCAATGCCTGCAACTTTACCGAAAGATTTTTCTTTGCAAAGAATTGTTTTTCCAAATTGGCATTTATGATCAATGGATTGGTACTTACATTGCTTCCAAATCCATTGTTGATCATTTTATCTATATCATAACTGAATATAATATCCTTTGGCAAAAAAATCCTGGAATTATGGGAGATGGTATACACCCTGGTAGTAGCATTCAATTGTTTTTGCAAACTGTATTCACTGTTATTTAAACTAAAATTAAAAGCAATATTAGATTCCAGCCATTTTTTAAGTTTGTAGTCCATGGAAAAACGTTGACCCAATAACCAGTTTTTACCTTTGTTTTTCACATCATTTACAAAAGATACGTTGTTAAAATAGCTAAGATTACCACCAAGGTTAAATACAAATTTCCTGTTTTGGATAGGCTTGGAGATGTTATAAAATCCTGATACTGTAAAAAAACCATTGGCATTTAAATACCTTGTTTCCTGGGTGCCAAATCCTTTATCAAAAACGTTGTTTACTATTTTATCATTTGTAAAAGATGCAGTAAGATTTCCAAAAAATACATTGCCACTTATAAAATCAAAATTGTTGTACCTCATGCTGAGGGTATTGGTAAACTCAGGCCTCAAATCAGGGTTGCCCACAACTATAAACTGGCGGTTGGATGAATCTGTTACTGGCTGCAATTGCGAAAATGAAGGTTGATTGGTTGATCCATTATAATTGAAACTTAAAGACCGGCTGCGTGAAAAATTATAAGCATACCTGATCACCGGAAAATAGTTTACAATATTTTGTTTGCTCTGGTACTTGCCCGTTACAGAATTGGTTTGAATACTTGCTGGCTGAATGGCAAGGCCTAAAGAGTAATTGTATTTTTTCTGGTTGGTTCTAAAGTTTACTCCAAACCTGTTGGTGATATAGGTGTTGTCAAAAATATTACTCAGGCTTTCGTCAAATTTTTGTTCGCCTGTATAAGGGTTAACGGTATAGTTTTCCCGGTCATTGCCGGTGACCTGCCTGTTGTAAGCATAGTTAAATTCAAGACTTTGCTTTTTATTCAACGGCTCAATATAAGAAGCCCTTAACCCGGTATTATCCGTTGTATTATCCTGCAGAATTTTTTGATACAATGAATCTGTAATGGTTCCTGTTGGCCTGTAAATAGTGCTTAAGTTTTCATAATCCTCGTCAGATTCATTACTGCTTGTTCCTGCATTAAGGTTAAGAGAAAGTGTTCTGCCTCTTTTTTTAAAGCGGTGATTGAATAAAATATTTCCATTAATATTGGGTGCCTTGGAATCGCTCAGGCTGGCGGTGGTTCCTTCATTACTTTTATTTCCATTGGGGTCAAGAAATAAAAAATCTGAAAGGTTTTCTCCGCTGGATTGCCTGTAACTTATACCAGGTGTAAATTTTAAGTAGTTAAAAGAATCAATCTTATATTCTATGTTAAAGGAAAAACGATTGTTGGTATTTACACTGTAATTATTTACGTTTTGGGTATTTTTTATAGTTTTATTCTGAAAAATATTTTCCTGGCTGATGTTTTGAAAAACCGTACTGCGCTTATCAGAAAAGCTATAACTGCCATATGCAGATACTTTTGGCCCCCATTCATCTTTAAAGTTGATGCCCAGAGATTTATTTACATTGATCCCATCGCTGTTTCCAAAATTTCCAAATGCAGCGCCTGCTCCTGCTCCTCCTCTACCAATACCCATGCTGCGTGCCATGCCACCCATCATACTTGCCATGGCACTTCCGCCACTTCCAAAATTAAAAGTGTTGGCATTGGTATTATTAATATTACCAATGATGGAAACCTGTTGGTCATTATTAAAAATATTGAGTGATACGCCACCGAGATAACGTTCATCTGTGCCCGCACCTGCAGTTACATTTCCAAAATATCCTTTATTCTTATCTTTTTTTAATTGAATGTTCAGCGTTTTGCTTGCATCGCCATCTCTAACACCGGTAAAGGCGCTTTGATCTCCATAATCATCAATCACCTGTATCCTGTCTACCATATCAGCATTTATTTCCCTGGTGGCTGTGGTTACATCACCGCCAAAAAAATCTTTACCATTTACTTTTACCCTGGTTACTTCCTTTCCTTGTGCAGTTACTTTGCCCGCTTTATCTACTTCAATACCCGGTAATCTTTTAAGCACTTCCTCCACGTTATCATTTTTACGATACATGGTACTGTCAATTTTATAGGAAACCGTATCTTCTTTTATCAGAATTTTAGCAGCTTCTACCGTTACAGTTTCAAGCGTATAATCACCGGGGCTCATTGCAATATCCCAAATTATCTGTTCACCCGTTTCATTGGTATAATCGTATTCGTTAATGAATTTTTTATAGCCAATATACGTGATGGCAATTGTAACCTTTCCTGCATTTATATTTGAAAAACTAAAACCACCCTTATCGTTAGACGCTGTTTTTAAAGTATCTTTTTTACCTGGATAAGATAAGATCACCGATGCGCCTGAAAGTGTTTTTCCTTCACTGGTTTTGATGGTACCCCTGATTTTTACCTGTTTTTGGGCAAAGGATACAAAAGAAAGCAGTAAGCTGGTAAGGAATAAGAAAAAATATTTCATTGAATGGGTTTATTATGCACTTTTTTATGCATTTAAAAATGCAATATGCGACTATTCTACGAATGATTTCATAGATTTTGATAAATGGCAGCAATTTATCTTTAACGGTTAAACTTTTTTACTAATCAGGAATTTTTTTGTTAAACGATTGGATAAATGAGATAACCGCCTGCCTGAAAATATCTTCTTCTCCAAAAAGAAAATGGTGTCTGATGGGTAATGCATATATCGGGTAACCGGATAATTCCTTTTCGAACTTCTGAAGCCTTACTGCATCTTTTTCGGTAGTGATGATGAGTTTATTGGAAGAAATTATTTTGCCAAACTGTTTGATAATATCTGCCAGGTCATCTGAAGAAAAAATATGATGATCCGGATACCGCAACATATCATAAGAGTGAACATAACTGTTTAAAAAATCTTTCAATGGTTTTGGATTGGCAATACCACATAACAACAATACATCGGTTGATTCATTTAAATCTGTAGTTGCGTTATTAAAAAGATGGTAGGGATAACTGTAAATAATTTCTGTAAAAAATACCTGTTGATGCCTGAGCGGATTTATTTCATTGATGATCGATTTTTTTTCATCCTCAGTAATATCAGCTTTGCATTTGCTAACTACAATAATATGAGCTCTTTTCATGCTGGTTTTTACATCCCGCAGATCGCCTGCAGGTAGCATAAAATCCCTGGTATATAAATTTTTATATTCTGTCAATACAATATTTAAACCTGCATTTACGGTTCGGTGCTGAAAGGCATCATCCAGCAAAATTACCTGGGTTGCCGGTTTTTGATGCAGTAATTGTGGGATGGCATCTAACCTTTCTTCTCCTACTGCAACGGTAATATTTGGAAATTTCTGGTGAAACTGCATGGGTTCATCTCCAATATCAATCGCTGTGCTTTCATCTCCGGCAATGGCAAAACCTTTGGTCATTCTTTTATAACCCCTGCTAAGTGTAGCTGTTTTATATTGATGTTGTAAAAATTCTACCATCAATTCTGTCATTGGTGTTTTGCCGGTACCTCCCACCGCCAGGTTGCCAACACAAATAACCGGAAAATTAAAAGTGGCTGATTTTAAAATATTTTTATCAAACATCCAGTTGCGTATCCAAATAATGATGCCATACAAAAAGGAAACAGGAAGGAGCAGATATCGGAAACTTTTAAGTAGCAAGAAAAATTATTTTAGGTGATTAAAAACTGTAAATTCTTTCCGGACTGATACAGTAGTCCAGCTTTACATCTCTTCGGTTGGTATCTTCAATAACAGCCTCGGGCTCAAAAAAACTAAACCCGATTTTTACTACGTCATTTTTACATTGTTTTAAAAAACGGTCATAATAACCTTTGCCATAACCTACCCTGTGTCCCTTTACATTGTAGGCCAGCAGTGGAACAATGATAAGGTCTATCTCTTCCGGAAACATAGGCGTTGCATTTACCGGTTCCGGTATGCCAAATTTATTGGTTTCAAATATTGTTTCATCATTTACAATTACGCTTTGCATATCAATAGAAACCGGATGCACAACCGGGTAAAATAAAACCTGGTCGGGATTTTTAAAGTAACAATAATCTGTAATTAATTGCGGATCAAACTCATTAAATTTTATGGATGGAGCATAAGTCATTATCAATGAAGGAATCTCTATGTCCAGTTGTTGAAACTGGATTAGTATCAAATCTTCTAATTTCATTTTTTGTTCAGCGCTAAGCGCTGACCTTTTTTGTTTGTATATTTTTCTCAGCTCTTCTTTTTTCATATAGCTATTATTAAATCTCCTGTTTAAAAATAGAAAAAATGGTAGTGCCGTAGTTACGCTCGGAGCGAAAATGGACTGTTTTTTTATAATCGTTTCGGGGTGTGTGCTCCAGTACAAACCAACCATCTGGCCTTAGTAATTTTTTTTCAAATACCCTGAATGGCAAATCATCAATATTGGCAAGTGCATAAGGTGGTCCTGCAAAAATAAAATCGTACTGCTGGTTACAGCTTTCAATGAATTTAAAAACGTCTGATTTAATTACTTTAATATTTTCAAATTGCAGAGCCCCGGCTGTTTTTTTTATAAACTCATACATCACAGGATCTTTTTCCACAATGGTTAAATCTGTGCATCCCCTGCTGGCCAATTCGTAACTGATGCAACCGGTGCCGCCAAAAAGGTCCAGCGTTTTTAATGCTTCAATGTCCAGGTTGTTTTGAATTATATTAAACAAACCTTCCCTTGCAATATCAGTTGTGGGCCTTGTATGAGGCATATTGCCAGGGGGCGAAATTTTTCTTCCGCCATGTATGCCGCTTATGATACGCATTTTGCCAATAAAATTAAATGACTAAAAAAATGCGCCGGGTACTGACTGATGGCCTGTGATACCAATGCTTCATCGTTTTCATCGTCCAGTTTTATATTTAAAAAATAACGGTACAGTTCATCGTACAGGTTAGATTTTTTATCAATAAATCCGCTTAATATCAGCGTGCACTCCTGTGTAGAAACCTGCTGTTGTGTACATACATTTAGCAGTGCATAAGCCACATCAGCCGGGCTGGTATATTCAAAATATTGCGCAATTTGTAAAGTATGGTTTTTAAATAATACCACTTTTATAGTGCTTTGATAAACGATGCAATAAACAGTATCGGTTTTTGTATGTAAGAATGGTAATTGCAGCGAAAGAGAATGATGCAATTCTGCAGTACTGAATGTTTGTTTTAATGCTGCTTCAATTCGGTTATCAACTCTATAGGCAACAATTGCATCCATACCAATTACTGCCTCTGTATAATATGAAGCCAGGTTATTTTTTCCATATAAACAATCCAGAATTTCGGTCAGCATATTTTCTTTATAATATGTGGCAGGTATTAAGGTTGCTTGCTTAAAACTGTAGCAGATATAACAATCTGAATAAGCAGGCAGTATTTCTTCTCCAAAAAATGTAGTGAGTTCTTCGGCCAGTTCAATGGCAGTGATATTCTTTTCAAAAGAATAAATAGAAAGCCCCTGCACTTTAAAAGGATTTTTAGCGTAATAAACGAATGAAATATTCTCCCATCCTATTTCTATCATTAAGTGAAGGGAGGTTTCCGCTTCTGTTTCGGGCAATATTTTAAATGCAGTTTTCAAATAAATTATTTAGGCTGGCAAAATAAGATAAATTTGCGGCTTTATGGAAAGTGGTTCTTCAATTACAAATTTAAAGGTAGATATAAATAACCGGCAGATTCTTTCTATCGCCCTGCCTATTACATTGTCTATATTAATTCCCCAGATCAATATGCTTACCAACAGCATTTTCCTGGGGCAGTTGAGTACCGAGGCATTGGGTAATGCTGGTATTACCGGAGTTTTTTACCTCATATTTGCTGTGGCTGGTAATGGATTAAACAATGCATTACAAACTGTTTTTTCCAGGAATGCTGGTAGTGGCAACCATGAAAATTTTAAAACAATTCTTTCCCAGGGCATTCGCATAGGGTTGCAATTTGCTGCATTCTGTATATTATTCACCTGGTTTATTGCACCATACATCATGCGGCAGGTGGCAGATCCTGCATCGTATCCGCAGGAAATGAGTTTTTTAAAAATCCGCATTTTGGGGCTTCCATTTTTATTCCTGTTTCAAATGGGCAGTGCATTTTTAGTGGCATCCCTTAATAGCAAGTGGCTAATGATTGGTTTTATATTTGAAGCTGCAGTAAATATTATATTTGATTACCTGCTCATATTTGGTAAAGCCGGATTCCCTCAAATGGGATTTAATGGTGCCGCCCTTGCCTCAGTTATGGCAGAAGCAACCGGTATGACCGTAGTTTTATTGGTTTTGATTTTTACCGGCCTCAAAAATAAATACCAGTTACTGGAAGATTTTAAATTTAACCGTTTTTTTAATAAAGAAATCTTGCGGGTGTCTGTTCCTTTGGTTACTCAATATGTGCTAAGTGTAACTACATGGCTGGTTTTCTTTTTATTGATAGAAGGACGGGGAACAGAAGCTAAGGCCATCAGTAATGTAATGCGTAATGTATTTGGCCTGGCGGGTGTGTTTGTTTGGGCCTTTGCAAGTACCACAAGTTCTATGGTAAGCAACCTGATGGGACAGCAAAGGGAAGATAAAGTGATTGCCCTGGTAAAAAGAATAATGTACTGGAGTATGGGGTTATGCATTTTAATGTGTGCACTAATGAATGTTTTCCCTGTATATTTTTTCCGTTTGTTTGGGCAGAACGAAGCTTTTGTTGCTGCCGGTGTTCCGGTGATAAGAATGGTATCAATGGGTTTGTTGTTGATGAGCATGGCCAATATCTGGCTGAATGCTGTTACAGGTACCGGCAAAACAAAAGTGAATTTACGAATAGAAATTGTGGCCATATCCTTATACCTGATCTACACCTGGTATTTTATGAAAATAAATTATGTATCGCTGGCCATGGCCTGGAGCAATGAATTTATTTACTGGTCATCTATTTTTATGATGTCTTTTTTCTATATAAAAAGCGGAAAGTGGAAGACGAAGGGTTGAAGAGATGTATGGTTACCAGATTTTGGAGCAGGATATCTATTGCCACTCCTTAATCATCTTTAAAGCATCTGCTTTGTGTTTTGCATCATCTTCTGTATGCACAGTAAAAGATTGTATCGTTTGCAAAATTGTAATAGCTTTGTTTACCTGGCCATCTTTATGGTAGGCATTGGCCAGAGAAATATAATTTAAAATAAAACCGGGCATCAGGGTTCTCGATTTTTCAAAATACATGATGGCATTTTTGATAGATCCATGTGGCACTCCACCGTAAAATATTTTTGCACCTGCCCTTTCTATTGCACTCACATTTCCTATTTCGTAATTCCAGCGCCCAAGAATATGCCACGCCAGGTAATTATTAGGATTAGTTTTTAACGCAACTTCCAGGTGCTTTTTTATCAGCCGGGCATTTTTCAATTTTTCTTTTCCGCTTTTTGTAAGTGTCGCTTTTCCCAGAATCATTGCCATAGAAACATTGGCCTGATCATTTAATGGTGCTATTGAAATTGCTTTATTGGCATAAGCCAATGCTGCCTTAAACCAGGCATCACGCACACCTGCATTACTGTCTCTGCTGCCAATACGGCTGCACAATTCGCTACTTTTAGCAAGGGCATGAATATGGGTAGGATCTATTTTAAGTGCTTCTTTAAATTTCTCCAATGATGCTACCTCATTAGGAATATCTTCCAGCCGGTCCGCTTCTTTTACAAGTGAATTTACATCCTGGCCATAGGATGTGAACAGAGAGAAAATAAAAATAAATATGGTCAAAAATAACTTCATGTTTAAAATCGTTTTGTATAAGATACGCCCACACTGCCTGTAAAGTTTTGGATGGGGGGATTTAATTTTTTAAGGTGAATTTCAATCGTAATTATTCTCGGGTCAAGCTTATGAATATCTTCCACTATTTCCTGTGCAAGGGTTTCCAACAATTTCCTTGGCCGGTCAAAATGCTTTTTTACAATATCATGCACATCCACATAATTGAGTGTTTGTTTCATAGAAGTTATCATTCCCTCTTCTTCAAAGCTGGCACTCAGGCTTAGTTCAAAACCAGCCCCCACTATGGCTTCTTCCTTATGTAATCCATGATGGGCATAAAACCGGCAATTGTGTAAATGAATTGTAAACAAGAATAGCTATTTATTATAATTTAAAAATAGGGTGAATTAATTGCCTGAATGGTAGGTAAATCCCTGTCTGGAAATGATATTAATTTCCTGTTTCCCGGGGGCAATTTTAAAATCAATACAATTTAATCACATTAAAAGAAAAAGAAATCACAATTATCCATTTACCACAATATTCGTTTCATTAATCTATATGGAATTAAAAAAAGCAAATAACTCATCACTTACAATTTAATGCAACCCTTTTTCTCCTAAATATCTTTCTGCATCCAATGCCGCCATACAACCGCTGCCTGCTGCAGTTACCGCCTGCCTGTAAATTTTATCCTGCACATCGCCGCTTGCAAAAACGCCTTCTACATTTGTTTTGCAGGTGCCGGGAATGGTTTTGATATAACCGGTTTCATCCATTTCTAAAAAATTTTTAAAA
>Ga0209181_10013092_pt1 | contig 10418 bp, 10 predicted proteins | sample MAT05_FD_187208 | JGI IMG/M metagenome (GOLD analysis project Ga0209181, IMG submission 187208) | Freshwater microbial communities from Lake Fryxell liftoff mats and glacier meltwater in Antarctica - MAT-05 (SPAdes) (version 2) | ecosystem: Environmental > Aquatic > Freshwater > Ice > Liftoff...
GGCGACAGACGGAAGGGGTCTCGCCGAAGGTCCACCGGAACAGGCGGATGAAGGCGCTCGCGGTGGAATAGCCGAGGTCGAGCGCGACGGTCGTCACCGGCACGTCCGCCGCCAGCATCTCCAGGGACCGCATCAAGCGGGCGCGTTGCCGCCAGCCCGTGAAGGTAAACCCCGTCTCCGTGACGAACCGCCGGCTCAGCGTGCGCGAGCTGATGGCGGCCCACTCCGCCCAGCTCTCCAGGTCGCGCTCATCGGCTGGATCCTCGATCAGCGCTCGCGCGATCCAGTCCAGGCGAGGGTCCCGTGGCAGCGGAAGCCCGAACGGCTCGACTGGCAGGCTCCGAATCTCGTCGAGGATCACCGCGGCAACGCGGGCGCTCGGCGCGTCGAGCGGCCCCTCCGGCCATGCAGCGGCGCGCAGCACCGCCTCCCGGAGCAAGCCCGAGGTGCGGATCGTACAAGGACGTCTCGGGAGATCGTGGCACGCGAATTTCGTCCACTCGGCGCTCTCCACGGGGGGGGCGAGTCATCCTCGGCAACTTTCATCCACGCAATATCAGCAAAGGGATCATGGACCACGTATTCGAATGGCGTCTGATCCACCGCACCGAAGAGGACCTGAATCGGCTCTTCCAGCGATCGGCCTTCGGGCGGCCCTGCACGCGGATCACCTTCGAGCCGCTGGGTATCACCATGTTCGCCGAGTGCATCAAGGCATAGGGCGCTCCGTCCGCGGAGTGACGCCGGGGTGCGACGCGCCCACGCTCACCCACATCTCCTGATAGATTCACCGTCATGGACTTGACCGAGGACGGTACGCCGAGAGGCGAGGACCTCGAGCGACCGAAATCCTTGACGGCCAACACCCTTCAGGCGTTGCGGCGGGAGATCGAGAACGAGCACAACGCCCAGCTCGAGGCCACGGTCGAGCACGCCCCGGCTCCGGAGGCCCGCAGCAGCGCCGCCGACGCTTCGCGACCGCGCTTTGCGGCGGGGGCGATGGTCGGGCACCACGAGGTCATCCGCCTGCTGGGCAAGGGCGGGATGGGGGAGGTCTACCTGGCCCGCGACACGCGGCTCGGGCGCCGCGTGGCCCTCAAATTCCTGCTCGACGTGGACGCCACCCAGATCGCGCGGTTCGTGGTCGAAGCGCAGGCCACCGCGCAGCTCGCGCACGAGAACATCGTGGCGCTCCACGACATCGCCGAGCACGCGGGGACGCCGTACATGGTGCTCGAGCACGTGCAGGGAAAGCCCTTGTCGGCGTGGATGCGAGAGCGCGCCGAGGGCACGGGCCGGCGCGTCGGCTTGCCGCCTGCGCGCGCGGCCGAGCTGATGATCCCGGTGGTGCGCGCGCTCCAGTGCGCGCACGCGGCGGGGATCGTGCACCGGGATCTCAAGCCGGAGAACATCATGCTGGCCGAGACCGGCGCGGTGAAGGTGCTCGACTTTGGCATCGCCAAGCTGCTCCGCGACGTCGAGAGCCCGTCGCGCGCGCAGGTCACCCTCGATCCTTCGGACGTCGTGCCCTTCGCGTTGACCCGTCCCGGCGCCCTCCTGGGCACGCTCGCGTACATGTCGCCGGAGCAGTGGGGCGAAGGCGCTGTCGACGAGCGCACCGACCTCTGGGCGGTGGGCATCCTGCTCTACGAGCTGGTCACCGGCGAGCACCCGCTCGCGCCCCTGTCGGCGACCTCGCTCACGAGCGTGGCGCTGCTCGATCAGCCGATGATCAGCGTGCGTGAACGGCTCCCGGCGATCGGCAAGCTCGGCGCGGTCATCGATCGCTGTTTGATCAAGCCCAAGGCCTCGCGGCTGGGCTCGGCGCGCGAGCTGCTCGGGGAGCTCGAGGCCGTGGCGCGCCCGGGCGTGGGCGCGGCGGACGATGCGCTCGACGAGGCCAACCCTTACGCTGGCCTCGCCGCCTTCCAGGAGCGCGACGCGGCGCGCTTCTTCGGCCGGGAGCGAGCCGTCGAGCAGGTGGTGGCGCGCCTGGGCGAGCACCCGCTGCTGGCGATCGTGGGCTCGTCCGGCGCAGGGAAGTCCTCGCTGGTACGGGCTGGCGTGATCCCGGCGCTCAAGCGCGGCGGCGATGCGTGGGAAGCCTTCGTGCTGCGCCCGGGCCCGCATCCGCTCGCGTCGCTGGCCGAGCTGCTGCTCCAGTCGTCGTGGCAGCGCTCGACGCCCAGCGCCGACACGCCAACGGATCGCCAGGCCGACGCGACGACGCCGCTGGGCGACCGCGACGCGCTCTGCGATCGCCTGCGACGCGAGCCGGGCTTGCTCGGCGTGCAGATGCGCGCCCGCGCTCGACGAAGGCTCGAGCGCGTCCTCCTGTTCGTCGACCAGTTCGAGGAGCTGGTGACGCTGACCGCCGAGGACGAGCGCGCCGCGTTCCTCGCGTGCCTGGTCGGCGCGGCCGACGACGCGAGCTCGCCGCTGCGGATCATCGTCTCGGTGCGGCAGGACTTCCTCGATCGCGTCGCCGGCAGCCAGGAGGAGCTCGCGGAGCTCCTGAGCCGGGGCACGATCCTGGTCGGTCCGATGGGCCGGAGCGAGCTGCGGAGCTCGCTGCTCAAGCCGGCTACGCTGCGGGGCTACCGCTTCGAGTCCGAGGCGCTGGTGGACGAGATGCTCGACGCGCTCGCGGGCACGGCCGGGGCGCTGCCCCTCTTGCAGTTCACGGCGGCCCGGCTCTGGGAGTCACGCGATCGCGAGCATCAGGTGCTGACCGCGGCGAGCTACCGCGCCTTCGGCGGCATCGGCGGAGCGCTGGCGAGCCACGCCGACAGCGTCCTCGGCGGCCTGAGCCACGCCGAGCGGGGCTGGACGCGCCTGCTCTTGCTCCGCCTCGTCACGCCGGAGCGAACGCGGGCCCTCGTGACCCGCGGCGAGCTCGCCGAGCTCGCGGGGGCGACCCGCGCGGAGCTGGAGCGGGTGCTGGGGCGGCTGATCGACGCGCGGCTGGTCACCATCGAAGGCGCGGGCCGGGACGAGAGCACGGTGGAGCTGGTGCACGAGTCGCTGATCGCGACCTGGCCTTTGCTGGTGCGCTGGATCGAAGAAGAGCAGGGCGACGCGCAGTTCCGCGCGCGTCTTCGCAGCGCGGCCAAGGAGTGGGACGCGAGCGGCAGCGTCGAGGGTCTCCTGTGGCGAGGCGATGCCGCGGCCGAGGCGACGCGCTGGCAGAAGCGTCAGGGCGAATCGACGGGCGCAGGCCTGGGGGCGCGCGAGGCGCGGTTCCTCGCGGCGGTGGCGAAGCTCGACGCGCGCGAACGGCTCCGCCGCCTTCGCCTGGTGACGGCGGTGATCGCCTGCCTGAGCGTCGTCGTCGTGGTCGTCTCGGGCCTGGCGTTTCGCGCCAGCCGCGCCGCGACGCACGCCGAGGAGCAGAGCGCGCGCGCCGACGCCGAGAAGACCGAGGCGCAGCGCAGCGCCGCGCGCGCCCGCAACGCTGGGCGGATGGGCGCGGCCAGCGCGCGCCAGGACGATCCGACGATGATGCTGGCGCTGCTCCGCGAGATCGAGCCGGGCCCGGTGCCGCTGGGGTGGGCCGAGCTCGCGCGGTGGGCAGGCGACACCGGCGTGGCCGAGGTGGTGATCGCCCACGACCGTCGCCTCGACACCGCCGCGTGGAGCCCCGACGGCCGGCGGCTCGCCTCGGCGTCGTACGACAAAACGGTGCGCGTCTGGAGCGCTGACGGAGCGGGCCAGTCGCTGGTCCTGCGCGAGAACGATGAGGCCGTCAACGTGAGCCAGGACCGGCCCTTCAGCCCCGACGGGCGGCGTATTGTCGCTTCGTCGCACGACAACACCATCCACATCCGGAACGCCGATGGCACGGGAGAGCCGATGATCCTCCGACTGTCCGACCAGGCCCCCACCTCCGCGTCGTGGAGCCCCGACGGGAAGCGCCTCGTCGCGGCGGTGGGAATTACCTTGATGGTCTGGAGTGACATCGAGCCGCTGGGTGACGCCGAGGATCCGCGGCTGTGGAGCGCGACGACGTACTGCATGCCGCTCGAGGTGCGTCGCCACCTGCTCGACTTCTCGGAGGAGCAGTCTCAGCGCGACCTCGAGCGCTGCCAGCGCCGTGTGCGCGAGGGCCACGACGCTTCGGCAGGGGAGTGACGTTTATTTCACGACCACGGCTACCTCCGTCGCCTCGACGACCGTCTTCAGCGTGGGCGGCCGTGGCGCGCTCGTGGCGCTCGCGAGGGTGCGCCACCGCGAGTCGCGCTGAGCCACTCCCGCGCTTTCGCGTTATATTGCTTTCTTTTCCGTGCTCCTTTCCTGTATAGTCGCGCTGAATTCGTACCTGCGGGGTGTCTCGATGCAGCCCTCTCGATTCCTGGTCACGTACCCGTCGGTGCGTGACGACGAGCACGTCCTCTACGACGTCATCTCCGATCGTTACGTCGGGGTGAACGACGCCGCGCTGGGATCGATCGCGCGAGCCCAGGCGGGCAACGACGACGACGACGATCGCGAGCTCGTCGGCGAGCTCGCGGCGCAAGGCTTCCTCGTCGAGGACCGCGCGCACGACGATCGCCGGCTGCGCGCGCACCTCGAGCAAGTGGCGCGCGGCATCCCGGGCACGATGTCGATCACGCTGATGCCGACGCTGGCCTGCAACCTCGCGTGCACATACTGCTTTCAGAACGGCTCGCCGGCCTACAACACGATGACGCGCGAGACGGAGGACCAGACGATCGAGTTCATCCTCCGCAAGGTCGACGAGGCGGGGAGCCGCGTGCTTCGCGTGGAGTATTTCGGCGGCGAGCCGCTCGCCCGAAAGGAGACGGTGCTCCGCACCGCGGAGATCTTGAGCCGCTCCATGAGCGCCCGCGGCGGGCGCTTTTCGTGGCACATCATCACCAACGGGATCGGCCTCGATCTCCCCTTCGTCGAGGCCATGAATCGGTTCGGCGAAGGCGGCGTCAAGGTCACGCTCGACGGCGACAAAGAGACGCACGACCAGGCGCGCATCTACCGGAGCGGCAAAGGCAGCTTCGACGTCATCTTCGACAACGTCGTCGCGGTCGCGGATCACGTCCCCGTGGCGGTCGGCGGCAATTTTCTCCCTGGACAGCAGGCGAGCTACGCCCGCCTTGTCGATCGGCTCGAGGCGGCAGGTGTCCTGTCGAAGCTCAGCACCATCAAGTTCAAGCCGGTGCTGCGCACCGCGGAGAACGATCTCGGCACGTGCGCCGGCTCCTGCTCTTCCGCCAAGGAAGAGAGCGATACGCTGGTCGCCCTCGACCGCCTGGTTCGCTCGAAGAGATCCAGCTCCACCCGGAGCGATACGCTGGACGGGCTGGTCGCCGGCCCCTGCGAGCTGCACTGGGAGACGAGCTACATCATCGACCCCGACGGGCTGGTCTACAAATGCCCCGCCGTCGCCGGGCGGCCCGAGGTCGCTGTCGGCACCGTGCGCTCGCAGACGTTGAAAGGCGCTCCGCTCCTCGAGCTCCGGCCCTGGGAGAAATGCGGCGATTGCGCCTATCTCCCGGTCTGCGTCGGTGGCTGTCTCGGAGGTAAATACCTCGAGACGGGCCGCCGCGATGAGGTCAACTGCAAGAAAGAGTGGTTCGAGGCGAGCTTGCGTGAAGCCGTCCCTCGCCGCTACCTCGCCGAGCTCGCGGAAGCCCCGTGGGACGGTGACCCCGCCTGACGTCCCTCCACCTCCCAACGCATCAACGCATCAACGCATCAACCCACCAAGGAGAATTGCAATGGATAAGCCCGTCGTCGAAGTCAAGAAGAGCAAGCCCCGGATCAAGACCAGCACCCAGTCGACGGTGCGCCAGGCCCTGCCTTGTCCCACCCTCGTGTTCTGAACAGCGCCCGGGGGGGACGCTCTATATCCAATCGCGCTGCGCGGGCACGCCGTCGCGCCTTCAGCGCCTGCCGAGGCCACTGCCGTTCACGCCAGCTCGAAATCCGGGCTCCGCGCCCGCGTCGCACGCCTTGCGGAAGAGCGGCACGGCGCGCGCCGCGTCCTTGTCCACGCCACGACCGTTCAGTCCCTCGGCAAGGGTGCCCGATCTCCACGAACACCCAATCCGATCCCCTCCGGCATGGGTGACTGCGAGCGCTGCGAGTCGGGCGGGGCCGTCGCTGCGGGCGTGGAGCGCCGTGCGGGTGAGCCGGCCGACCACCGCGAATGTGAGCCTGCCGGGGGCGACCTCGAGGAGCTCGTTCGCCTGCGCCTCGGCCATCGCGTGTTCGCCGTCGCGGGTAAGGGCGGCGGCGAGGAGCGCGGTCACCTCGGCCGCGATCACGGCCGGACCGCCGCAGCGCTCGGCGGTCCACATGCGAATGCAGCGCTCCTCGTGGGTCAGGAGACCCTCGTTGTAGTCCTCGTCGGTCCTGGCGTTGTCTGCCACGATCTCGGCGTGCCACTCGGTGGGGATCGTGGGTAGGGTTCGTCATTGGTGAACAGGAAGCGGGGCGCACGGGACCGGGCCATGGCGGCGCGCTCGCGGGCGCGGGCGGGATCGGGGTCGAGGGCGGCGTACCAGGCCAGGCGCGGAGACGAGCGGAGCCAGTCGAGCTTCTCGACCACGGCGTAGACGCGATCGTGCTCGCCCTGCGCCCACCAGAAGTCGCACAGCACCGAGGGAATGGCCTCGGCCCACACCTGGTCGATGGCCTGCTCGAAGTGCTCGGCGAAGCGTTCGAAGATCGGGGCGAACACGTGGTCGCTGCCCGGGACCGGTACGTCGGCGAGCATGGGGGCCCTGCGCGCCAGGTTCTCGCGGGCCCGGGCGATCGTGGTGAAGCAGGTGAGGGTGGCTCGGCCGCCTCTTCGCGGCAGCGAGCGGAGATCGTCGGGCTCGAACAGCGCGAGCCAGCCGAGGGGCACGAAGCCCCGGGCCGAGGCGATTTCAGGGAACTGGGGGGACTTGTCAGCGAGCGACGGCGTGACCGCGTCGACGACCATGAGATAGGTGTAGGCGCATATCAGGGGCCTTCGAAAGGGGAGAACCCCGATTCGGCCAGTTCGGCGCGCGCGGCAAGGTCGCCGCAGCTTCAAGCTCACGTAGAGGTACAATCTCCCCCATGAACGAAACAGCTAAATCGCTCTACACTCGGCTGATCCGGAACTTCAACGAGGCGCGCTTCGCTGAATGGTTCGAAGACAGCGCCGTGGTCGCGGCGGTCACAGGGGTGGTCCCGCAAGCGGCGCCCTACCGGGCCGAGGTCAGCGCGCGCACGGCGGCAGGGCCGCGCTGGCACCTGCTCGAAGCGCGCTCCGCGCTCGACCCGGTCAACGGCGCTCCGGCGATCCTCCTGGAGCAAATCGATATCACCGAACGACGCGGGGCCGAGCTCACCATCGCGCGCCAGCACCAGCAGATCCTCGCGCTCTCCGTCCCGCTGCTCGCCGTCGGCTCTCGGGTGCTCGCGCTACCGATCATCGGGCTATTCGACGCCGAGCGCGCCGCCCAGATCACCGAAAGCCTGCTCAACGCCGTATCCACGCAGCACATCCGCCACGTGATCGTCGACCTCACCGGCGCTGTTCAGCTCGACGCCGCGGCCGCTGAGCTCCTCATCGCGATGACCCGCGCGATTCGCCTCCTCGGCGCCCGCCCGATCTTCACAGGCATCCAGCCCGCGGTCGCGCGGGTCTTCGTGAGCACGGGCGGTGACCTGCACGGAGCGCTCGTGCTCAGGGATCTCCAGCAGGCGCTCGCCGCCTGCGCGAGGAGTGGGTCTCTTTGACAATTTCGGTCGGCGATTCCAGCCGATTGCGAAGCAAATAGACCCATTACCCGCTTTGATGTTACACCGTGTAACGAATTCCGCTCGACTACTTTCCCGAGTATTACGCCGCCTACGTGCTCGATCCCGACGGCTACAACATCGAGGTGGTGTACCAAGGCTGAACGACCGATCGCAAACCACGCCGATCGCAGCGAAACCCTCGCCCTGTCGCGACGAGAGGCGACCGGCTACCTTCGCGGCATGGCGGAGATGACGGAACGATTGCTGGTCGACGCGGGCATCGCCCCCGGAATGCGCGTGCTCGATGTGGGTTGCGGGAGAGGAGACGTGTCCTTCCTCCTCGCGCGCCTGGTCGGCGAGCAAGGAGAGGTGCTCGGTGTGGACCGGGATCCTCGCGCGCTCAGCCTGGCGCGTGAGCGGGTGCGCGAGCTCGGACTCGCGAATGTCGCCTTCACGGAAGGCGACTTCGGTGCGCTCGGCGCCGAGCACGGCTCGTTCGACGCGGCGGTCGGGAGGCGCGTGCTCATGTATCAACCCGATCCCGTCCTGGCGCTTCGTGGGCTCCTTCGCGTGCTGCGGCCGGGCGCGCTGGTCGTCTTCCAGGAGGCCGACGCGACGATGGTGCCAGCGTCCCGTGTCCCACTGCCGCTGAATGCCCGCGTGAACCGCTGGATGTGGCAGACCGTCGAGCGCGAGGGCGGCAACCTCCACATGGGCTTCGATCTCGCGCCCGCGCTCGAACAAGCGGGGCTCGTGGTCGAGCAAGTGCGCGCCGAAGCGATCGTCCAGACTCCGAAGTCGCGTCATCACGTGGGCATGATCATCCGCGCGATGCTGCCCCGGATCGTCGAGCATGGGGTCGCCACGGAAGCGGAGATCGACGTCGATACGCTCGACCAGCGCCTCGCCGAGGAATGCGAGAAATCGAATGCTACGTATGTTGGCGATATGGCCTTCGGCGCGTGGGCCCGAGTCGCGGTGCCCACCACGCCGCAAGCGTGATTCCGTGCGTCCGACGGAACAGGCGAATGAAGTGCGTGGCATCGGCATGGCCGGCGCGCTCCGCGATTCACCCGACGTGGCAGAGTTGACCTTCACCCCAGCATTACTGCCGCAAAACCGGAAACGTCGGGCCAAATTTGCAGCAGTAGTGGTAGTTGCAGAGCAGGCGTGAGTCGGTGTGCGGGCGCACGACGCCCTCGTCCGCGCCCACGAGCTGAACACAGTTGTTGTTGAGCGTTGTCCCCTCCGGGGAAGCTCGCTGTGTCAGCCGCTTCGACCCGGTCTGCTTTCGCACCCAGGACTCGATCGACTCGAGCTCATCGGGCAGCCGGGCCGGTAAAGCCTGCATGCCTGGCCAGGCCTTCTGGCGGTAGGGGGCGCCGAAGGTCCAGTCGTTGCGCTGGAGGAGGCGCTCGCGGATCGCTTGCGGATCGGCGAGCGCGTCGTCGAGGATCCGGTAGTCGCGGCCCTGTTGCAGCTTGCGGTAGGGCGGCGCGGAGACGTTGGGGGCGACGGGGCGCGGGGGCGGGATGAGGGTTGGAGAGTGTACAGAGAGGAGGAGCAACGCAGAAGCGGAGTGGCGCGGGTTGATCATCTGGACGATCTTCTCGGCGAAGAGGCGCGCCATCGCCCCGAGGACTGCGGGTTCCTTACCGCGAGGGCGCGCCGTTCGAATGGCGGCGAGCGCGGCCGCGGTCGTGTTGCCCGCGCGGGTCCTTGCCGGGCCCGCGTCTCTCGTTGGGTTACGCGTCCGGTTCGTTGCCGGGTCGACCTTCCGGCTTCGGTGGCGCGCCGCTCTGCCTGGGTGGTGCGCCTCCTTCGCGCTTCCGCGCTCGCTCTCCTGAGGTACGCTGCGCCCTTGATCGGAGAGACGCTCGGCCAGCGCTACAAGCTCATTCGCCTCCTCGGCGCGGGCGGCATGGGCTCCATCTACGAGGCGGAGCAAAAGGAGACGCGAGAGCGCGTCGCCGTCAAGGTCCTGCATTCCCACCTCCTCGATCCCTCGGGCGAGGGGCCGCGCCGGTTCCACCGCGAGGCCGAGGTCGTGCGCGCGATCGGCGGCGATCACATCGTGCGGGTGTTCGACGCGGGGACCGACGAGGCGAGCGGTCATCTGTACCTGGTGACGGAGTGCCTCGACGGCGAGGACCTCCAGCGCCTCCTCGATCGGGTGGGTCCGCTCGCGCCCGAGGCGGCGCTCCGCGTCGCGTTCCAGGCGCTCGTGGGCCTGTGCGCTGCGCACGAGGCGGGCGTCGTGCACCGCGACATCAAGCCCGCGAACCTCTTCCTGGCGCAGGGCCACGACGGCGCGGTGAGCGTCAAGCTCCTCGACTTCGGCATCGCCAAGGTCCGGGCCGATCCGCTTCATTTGCCCTTCGGCGCGGGCCTGACCACCACGGGCGGCTTCCTCGGCTCGCCGCTCTACATGTCACCCGAGCAGGTGCAAAGCAGCCGCGACGTCGACCACCGCACCGACCTCTGGTCGCTCGGCAGCGCGCTCTACGCGGCCCTCGCCGGCCGCGCGCCGCACGAGCACCTCGCGTCCGTCGGCCAGCTCCTCGTCGCGGTCTGCGCCTCGCCTCAGAGTCTGAGCAACAATTGACGGCACGCCGTGTGCTACGTGCGCGCCCGTTGTATACAATGTGCAGCGCGCGACGGATGGTGAGCGCTCTGCGTCGAGG
>Ga0209181_10013095_pt1 | contig 10417 bp, 11 predicted proteins | sample MAT05_FD_187208 | JGI IMG/M metagenome (GOLD analysis project Ga0209181, IMG submission 187208) | Freshwater microbial communities from Lake Fryxell liftoff mats and glacier meltwater in Antarctica - MAT-05 (SPAdes) (version 2) | ecosystem: Environmental > Aquatic > Freshwater > Ice > Liftoff...
GCCGCAAGACGGCACGTGGCAATACTCCGAGGTCGGGCAGGGCACCAACGACTGCACGTTCATCGACGATCCGAGCAACGGCTTCGGTCAGTACCTCGTCACGAACACCGGCCCGGGCGAGTTCACGATCCTGCCCGGCGACAGCACCGATCCGTTCACCTGCGCACAGACCGGCAGCAGCTTCGACTGCGCCGAGCGACTGACCGGCACCTACGACATCGGCATGGGCCTCGGCGACGCGACCGGTAGCATCCTCGTCGCGATCGAAGGCTCGTTCGCGAGCCCCCAGGCGATGGACGGCGAGCAGCAAGGCCGCGTCGAGTGCGAAGGGGCCGACTGCGGCACGGCCCAGGGCCTGCTCGGCGTCACGTTCCCGTGCGAGTTCACGATCCCGTTCGAAGGCGACGCTCTGTAGGCGTTCACAGCCCGCGCTGGCCCTCGCGGCGCAGCGGGATCCGGCCGTCGATCGCAGCGTCGATCAGCGCGACGATGCGATCGCGATCCGCAGGCAGTCGCCCACCGAGCGGCAGATAGTTCGACGCGTGATTGGTGCGGAACATCGCGTCGGTCGGTCGCGCGTGCTCGACCATCGTGCGCAGCTCGCCGAGCAGCGCCGGCACCTCGGGCACCGCGAACTTGTCGCGCGCCGCAAGCTTCGCGAGCGGCGTCCCCGGCACGATCGTCACCGTCAGGGCGGCGAAGAACTCCGGATCCATCGCCGTAATCAACTCACCGGTCGCGCGCGCGTGCTCCTCGCTGCGATCGGGCGCGATGCCGAGCAGCGTGATCACACTCAGCTCCATGCCCGCTGCGTGGGCCCTGCGGGCCGCCTCGACGTGCGCGGCCGCGTCGTCACCCTTCGCGATCTTCTTCAGCGTCACGTCGTCGCCCGACTCGGGCCCGATGTACAGCCGCGACAGCCCGGTCGCGCGCAGCTCGGCGAGCTCGGCATCCGTCTTCGCGAGGATGTTGCGCGCCATCGCGTAGCACGACACGCGCCGCAGCCCCGGCAGCTTCGCCCGCGCGCGCTCGAGGATCGGCCGCCAGTGATCCAGATCCATCACCAGCGCATCGCCGTCGGCGACGAACAGCTTGTCGATGCGCCCCTGCAAGCGCGCGCTCGCAGCATCGAGATCCGCGAGCGTGTCGCCCAGCGCACGCACGCGGAACGTCTTGTCCGAGTACATGTCGCAATACGTGCAGTGATTCCACGAGCAACCGATCGTGGCCTGCAGGATGTATGCGTCGGCCTCCGATGGCGGCCTGAAGATCCGGCCTTCGTACCTCACGGCTATCGCTTGGGCGCGCGCGAGTGGCCGTTCTTCGTCTGCTTCGCGGGCGCTGGCGGAGCTGCCGACCCGCGCACGCTCTCGACGAGTCGACCCCACGGCACCGCCGCGATCGCGACACGGCCGGCAGTGCGAACGAGCGCTGCGGTGCCCATGCGCACGACGAACCGCGGCAATCCGCCGCCGAGCACGTAGCCGACGCCGAACGCGATGCCGAGCGTGCGCACCGGGTGCTCGCGCGCCTGCTCGACGATCTGCTCGGCCGCAGTCTCGAGCAGCGCGTTCATGTCGATGCCCGCGTCGCCGGAGTTGGTCTCGGAATCGACTTCGGGCTCCTCCACGATCACCTCGCGATTCATCGCAGCAATCGACCGATCAGGAATCCGGTCGCCAGCGCGATCCCGACGGCCGTGATCGGACGCTCGCGAACGAACGTGCCGACCTGTTGACCGAGGTTCTCGAGGCGCTCGACGAGCGGCTCGGTCTCGTCGGCCGGCGCGTCGACCTCGTTCTCGATGTCGACCGGAGTGGCTTGCGAGGTGGACATGGTGTGCCTCAGGCCTGCGTCGTCGGCACGACCGTGATCGAGTCGCGATCGTCGTCGCCCTCGAGGTCGTGGTTCTCGGCGACGCCGTTGCTGCGCCGACGCAGGCGGGTGCGCACCGTGCCGATACCGCGCCGCACGTCACCGCGCAGCTCGTTGCCCGGCTTGGGCGCGAACATCAGGCCGAGCCCGGCCCCGACGACGATGCCGAGGCTGAACAAGCCCAGCGCAGGCAGGAGCATGTCACTCACGCCACGTCGGCGTTCGAGGCCGATCGCTTGGAGGGCAGAATCTCGATAATCACGTGCACGATCCCACATGGCGTTCCTCGTTTGCTGCGCCCGACCAGGGCGGCCGTGAACGTTAGAGCCGCGCGCACGATCGTGCAACCGATCTTTGTGCGCCGATCTTCGTGCGCCCAGCTTGCGCCGTGTGAACGCGGTTCTACGGAAGATCAGCGACCAGTCACCGTCGCGTGCGGCCGCGCGGCCGCACGAGCGCGCGAATCAGCAGCCCTGCCGCGAGCGTCACTGTGATCACACCAACGACGAGCGCGGTGAGGCGACCCAGTTGCACGACGCGATCCTTTGTTGCGACGACGACGGCGATGCGCTGCTCGATGGTCTCGAGCTTGTCGTCGAGCCGCGCGCGTCCCTGGCGGATGCGCGCCATCAGCTCGGCGGCCGTCGGCGGCGCGCCTACTGGGGTCGGGGGCCGTTCCGATCCGCCAGCCATCGGCGGTCCTCCTCGAGCATCTGGATCGTGCGTTCGGGTCTGAAGTCGTGCGCGGCGAGTCGTGCCTGCATGCGGGTCACGACGATCGCGGACGCGATCGCGATCACCACGCCGACGATCGCGAACGCTGCCCACTGGGGAACGACGAGCGCGAGGCCGAACGCCGCGCCGGCGCCGAGGAACGCGATCGCGAGCACGGCGAGCGCACCACCGACGGTGAACCCCGCAGCGATCTTGCCCGCGACCTTCGCGTCCTCGCGCACCTCGAGCACGGCGAGTTGCACGTGGGCCTGTAGCACGTCGACCGCGTCGCCGAGGGCCTCGCGCAGCAGCGTCGTCGTCGGCTGCGTCTGCTGTGGGGTGATCGGCGCCGGCACGCGTGCCGAGCTCTGGGGCACGAGCGCCTTGCTGCCGCTCTTGCCTCGCTGTTGCAGCTCGCCGGCCATCCGTGCCGCGAGGATACGCCCGGACGGGCGAGGTGTCGCGACGCGCGCGAGTCACGATTCGAGAAAAGGGATCGAATCCCCGCGCCGGAACACTGCACCGCCGGCAGCCGTTGCGCGCCAGCGGGCGACACCCGCGATCGACTCGACCATGAACCACCACATCGTACTCGTCGCGATCGGCCTCGTGCTCGGCATCTCGACCGCGTCACTCGGGGCCTGTGCCAACGGGCCAAACGATTTCTGCTCCGAGCTCGCGGGCGCGGAAGGCTGCAGCGGCGAGACCAAGTCGCAGTGCGAGGCGGCGATTTCGTCGGCGAAGGCGGAGTCGGCCGTGTGCGCGCCGTTCGTCGACGCGCTCGCGGAGTGCATCGCGGGCCTCGACCTGCGCTGCACCGGCTCGTCGAGCATCTCGGCGAACGGCGACGGCATCATCGGTGGCGGTCAGAACTTCACCGACATCGGCGGTAACTCCGTGGTCGTCAACGACTCCGCGTGCGACGAGCATCGCCGTGGTCTCGAGGCGTGCCGAAGCTGCCCCGACGCCGCCGGCGCGACGGTGGTCGGTGTGCTCGGCGTCGGCGATCACTGCGGCCCCGGCGACGAATGCGCCGCCGGTCTGTCGTGCACTGGTGCCATCTGCACGCGCTCGTGCTCGAGCGACGACGAGTGCCGGGCGCGCGCGGACGGCTGCGCGCTCCAGTTCCAGTACCCCAACGTGTGCAGCGACGCGGGCATGTGCACGCGCTCGTGCGGCGACTCGTATTCGTGCGAGGTATGGATCGGCCCGGGCTCGCAGTGTATGGACGGTGCTTGCACGCTGTAGCGCGCGGGCGGGTATACTGGCGAGCGTGTCTCACTCGACGCGCGGACGGTTGACCGCTTGTCTGTTCGCGTTGGTCGGCTGCTTCTCCGAAACCGACACGAACGACGACGACGACAACGACGACAATTCGACGACCGGGAACACTACCGACCCGACGCTCTCGACGACGACGGTCGATCCTTCGGTCACGACGTCGATGACGTCGATGACGTCGATGACGACGACGTCGAGCGATCCGACGTCGGAGACCGATCCGTCCGTCGACAGCACGGGTACGACCGATAGCGACACCGATCCGAGCACGACGACCGATCCCACCGCGGGCGAGTGCCCCGGCGAGGGTGCGGCGGCGTGCAACGACGACATGGCCGCGGAGGGCGAGCTGTGCTTCCTGGTGCCGGAGGCGACGATCTGCGGCACGGAGCAGATCGGTGACTACGCGATCGCGGACATCGACGACGACGGCGATGCCGATCTCGCGTACTCGGATGGTCTCCGGGGCTACGTGTCGTTCGTCGCGAACGGGACGCTGCAGCAGGCGACGCCGGTCGGCGTGCGCGGCTCGACGTGGAGCGTCGCCGCGGGGTCACTCGGCGTCGACGGCGAGGTCGCCGTCGTGTTCGGTGCAGCAGCGAACGTCGTCAACATCGCGCGCTTCGTCGGCAACTCGGTCACCACCGACGACCCACTCCCGGCGCCCGGCGAGTTCGTTACCGTGCGCCTCGGCGACTTCGACGACGACAACCACCTCGATCTCGTCGTCGGCTCGGAGGAATCCGCGTCGATCTTCATCTACGTCAACGACGGCTTCGGCGCGCTCACCACATACAGCGTGCTCGACCTCGGCGCGGTCTCCGGCGTGATCGACATGCGCGTGCTCGAGCACGTCGGTTACGACAACCCCGGCCTCGCCGTGCTGACGCGAGAAGGCCGACTGATCTGGTCGCCGCCGAGCGCCACGCCCGGCCTCGCCAGCTTCACCGAGATCGACTCCACGCAGAGCTACGGCGACCCGAGCGTCGCGATGCTCGCCGCGGGCGACCTCGACAACGACGACGACACCGATCTCGCGGTCGGCTACGACGGCCGCGCGTTCGTGTTCCGCGCGACCAAGATCGGCTACATGGAGCCGCAGGTGCTCGGCGAGGGTGCGGTGGGAGATGTCGCCGTCGCGATCGCGGACGTCGACAACGATGGCTTCGCCGACGTGCTGCTCGCGGATCCGAACGCGACCGAGATCGTGATGTACATCGCCGACGAGGACGGGTTCATGCTCGCGAAGGACGCGATCCAGGTGCCCGCGATGCCGCGGGGTGTCGGCCTCGCCGATTTCAACGCTGACTGTGCGGCCGATGTGTTCGCCCTCGGGCCGACCTGGCTCGAGGTCAGCGAGTCGAATCCCTGAACGATCAGCCGGCGAACTCGAGCCGGCGCGCCTCGAGGATCCGCACCCGATCGCGGACGTGCGCCGCGTCCTCGAAGCGCAGCTCCTTCGCGAGCGCGGCCATCTGCGCGCGCAGCTCGGTGATGCGCGCGTCGATCTCGCCTGGCAGCAGATCCGCATCGCGCAGCTCCGCGAGCCCGACCGGCAGCTGCTTCGCCCCCGCGGCGACGGGCGGCATCTTGCCCTTGCGCTGGGCGTCGCGCTCGGCCTGCCGCTTCTCGTTCTCGAGGTGGTCGGCGCCGCGCGACGTCGTGCGCGGCACGATCCCGTGCTTCGCGTTGTACTCGGCCTGGACCTGGCGCCGGCGATCGGTCTCTTCCATCGCCGTGCGCATGCTGTCGGTGATGCGGTCGGCGTACATGATGACGCGACCTTCGATGTTGCGCGCCGCACGACCGACGGTCTGGATGAGCGCCCGCGTCGAGCGCAGGAATCCTTCTTTGTCGGCGTCGAGGATCGCGACGAGCGACACCTCGGGGATGTCGAGACCCTCGCGCAACAGGTTGATGCCGACCAGCACGTCGAACTCGCCGGTGCGCAGGCCCCGGATCAGCTCGACGCGCTCGAGCGTCTCGATGTCCGAGTGCAGGTAGCGGATCTTCACGCCGAGATCCGCGAAGTACTCCGTGAGGTCCTCGGACATGCGCTTGGTCAGCGTCGTCACGAGCACACGCTCGCCCTTGGCGACGCGGATCTTGATCTCGTCGTACAGGTTGTCGACCTGGCCCGCGATCGGCCGTACCTCGATCGGCGGATCCAACAAACCCGTCGGGCGGATGATCTGCTCGACGACGACTCCGTGCGTGCGCTCGACCTCGTAGTCGCCCGGCGTCGCAGACAAGAAGATCGCCTGCCCGACGCGCTGCTCCCACTCCTCGAACTTCAGCGGCCGGTTGTCCATCGCCGACGGCAGGCGGAATCCGTGATCGACGAGCGTCTCCTTGCGACTGCGATCGCCGCGGTACATCGAGCCGATCTGCGACACCGTCTGGTGCGACTCGTCGACGACCATCAAGTAGTCGTCGGCGAAGTAGTCGAGCAGGGTCGGCGGTGGCTCGCCCGGGCTGCGACCGGTGAGATGCCGCGAATAGTTCTCGATGCCGGAGCAGTGCCCCATCTCCTGCAGCATCTCGAGGTCGAACATCGTGCGCTGCTCGAGCCGCTGGGCCTCGAGCAGCTTGATCTTCTCGCCGAGCTCGGCGAGCCGCAGCTGCAGCTCGACCTTGATGCCCTCGATCGCGCGGCGCAGCTGGCTCTTGGGCGTGACGTAGTGACTCGCGGGGAAGATGCTGACGCGCTGCAGCGAGCCCTTCGGCTGGCCACGCAGCGGATCGACCTGGCGGATCGCCTCGACCTCGTCGCCGAAGAACTCGATGCGGATCGCGGTGTCGTCCTCGTACGCGGGAAACACCTCGACGACGTCGCCACGCACGCGGAAGCACCCGCGGTGGAAGTCGATGTCGTTGCGGTCGTACTGCATCTCGACGAGCTTGCGCAGGAACTGATCGCGCTCGATCTGCTCGCCGACCTCGACCTTCACGACCATGCCGAGATACGCTTCGGCCGCACCGATGCCGTAGATGCACGAGACGCTGGAGACGATGATCACGTCGCGGCGACTGAGCAGCGAGTACGTCGCCGAGTGACGCATGCGATCGAGCTGCTCGTTGATCGTCGAGTCCTTGTCGATGAAAGTGTCGGTCGACGGGATGTACGCTTCGGGCTGGTAGTAGTCGTAGTAAGAGACGAAGTACTCGACCGCGTTGTTCGGGAACAACGCCTTGAACTCCGCGTAGAGCTGTGCGGCGAGCGTCTTGTTGTGCGCCATGATGATCGTCGGCCGCTGCACGCGGGCGATCACGTTGGCGATTGTGAAGGTCTTGCCGCTGCCGGTGATGCCGAGCAGCACTTGTGCTGCTTCGCCGGCCTCGAGGCCTTTGACGAGCGCTTCGATCGCGGCCGGCTGCGCACCGGCGGGCTCGAAGGAGCTGACGAGCTCGAACGGGCGCTCGAGCGCGGGGCGGGGGATCACGACTTTGCTGGGGTCCCACTCCTCGCCGGCGTCGGTGACTGGTTCTCGCGCACGACGTGCGGAGGTGACGGTGCCTGCAGCGGGTGTCGCGGTGCTCGAAGGTGCGGACGCGCGTCGTCGCGGAGGCATGGGGGCGACGAGGGTAGCACTGGGGGTGTGGGGATGACGGAGGTGGTCGTCGTGGTGCTGCGGCGCGGCGATGAAGCGAGGTTGGTCGATCGCGGTAGGGCGGCGCTGCGAACGCGTTGCGAGCGGTGGCGGGTCGAGGACGGCGACGACCGGCGCTTGGTGGCGTTGGGGTGACAGCGCAGGTCTGTCGAGTTGGCAGACAGGTGCTGTCATCGTGCGTCGGGTAGTCGTCGAAGAGTCGTTCAACGTCACCGGACGGCTCGACGCTCAGCGCCACCGCGACTGTCGAGCTCGCCTTGCGAAGGCCACCTCACCCGGTGAGCGCGCGGCGATGCTCATCACCGGCGCAACGCGCGAAGACGTGCCGCCGTATTCGATCCTGTTCATCGAGGAGTGAGCCAAAGTAGCGAGGTTGCATCGGCTCGAGTTGACGTGGCACGTCGCCTCGGGTCGGTTACACTGGCGTCATGCGGATTGCTATCGAGCTATCGCCGTCGCAAGAAGCGCAACTTCGCGACCGAGCGCGGGCGCTAGGCGTCGCTCCCGAGGCGCTGGCACATGCCGCGGTTACCGATCTGCTCGCTCATGTCGACGAGGACTTCCAGGCGGCCGCGGAACAGGTGCTTCGCAAGAACGCCGAGCTTTATTCGCGGCTGGCGTAGCGATGCGCTACCTGACGCTCGCGGAAGTGCTTCACCTGCACGATCGGGTGTCAAGACCTTTATCCGGCGATGGCGACCAAGGCCGCCGCGATCTGCTACTCGCTGATCCGTGGGCATGGTTTTGTCGACGGGAACAAGCGGGTGGCTCACGCAGCGCTCGAGGTATTCCTGGTCCTCAACGGCGCACCGCGGTGAGCCGAGCTCAGCGCGTGAACGTGAGGTCGAACTTCAGCAGGACGTCGTCCTCGACCAGAGCGTCGGCCAGGCCGGCGTCGACGCCGAAGTCCTTGCGGTTGATGGTGAGCTCCGCATGCCCCGTCGCGGTCTTGGCGTCGACGGTCAAGGTGGCGGGGAAGGTCACGACCTTCTTCTCGCCGTGCAGGTTCAGCGCGCCCTCGACCGCGTGGGTACTCGTACCGTCGGCTTTCGGCGTCATGGAGACCGACGTGAATCTCGCTTCGGGGTACTTGGCGGTATCGAAGAAGTCCGCCAACTTCAGGTGATCGCGCAGCCTCTCGGGCTCGACCTGGACCGAATCGGTCTTCACTTCGATGACGAGCGCTTTGGGCACGGTCGGCACGTCCGCGGTCTGCGTGGCGTCGCGCACCTGAGCTCTGGGCTCGTCATCGACCTTGCTCGTGCACGCGCCGACGAGGGCGCCCAGCAGCAGCAGGTGGTGGATGGTTGGCATGGGTGGGAAAGTAGCCGCATCGGCGAGACCTGCGGGATCTGCGATGATCCAGCTCGAGAGAATGAGCGAAAGCGGTAGCCAGCGTGAGGCGAGCGTCGGCCTCGCGTACGGCCTCGCCGCGTTCGTCACCTGGGGCCTGCTACCGCTGTACTTTCACGCGCTGCACGACGTCCCCGCGACGGAGACGCTCGCGCATCGCATCTGCTGGGCGCCGATCGTCCTGGGCGTGATGATCACGGTGCGTCGCGCGTGGCGTCATCCGCGAGCCGTGCTCCCGCACCTGCGAACGCTCGTGGTGACCACGCTGCTGCTGTCGACCAACTGGCTCGTCTACATCATTTCGATCAACACCGATCGCGTGCTCGAGGCGAGCCTCGGCTACTTCATCACACCGCTCGTCAACGTCGCGCTCGGCGTGATCGTGCTCCGCGAAAAGCTGTCGCGCATGCAGGCGATCGCGATCGGTCTCGCCGCGACGGGCGTCGCGACGCTGATGATCGGCACCGGCACCACGCCGTGGATCCCCGTCGTGCTCGCGCTGTCGTTCGGGACCTACGGCCTGCTCCGCAAGCGGCTCGACATGCCGCCGCTCGAGGCGCTGCTCGTCGAGACGATGCTGGTCATGCCGTTCGCGGCGACCTGGCTCGTCGTCCTCGCCGTGCGCGGTGACGCCACGTTCGCCGCCGGTGATCCGACGCGCGATGCGCTGCTCGTCGCGACCGGCATCATCACCGCGCTGCCGCTGGTGTGGTTCGCCCACGCGGCGCGGCGACTGCGGCTCGCGACGCTCGGCGCGCTGCAGTACGTTGCGCCGAGCATCGGCATGCTGATCGCGGTCGCCGTCTTCGAGGAGCCGTTCGGGCGGTGGCAGGCGATCGCGTTCGGTACGATCTGGGTGTCGCTCGCGATCTACGGCACCGACGCGGCCCGACGCGCTCGCGATCTGCGATGATGCGGCCGCGCATGGCCGGCCTGTACGCGATCCTCGATCTGCCGCACCCGCATGGCCTCGGCCCCGTGGAGCGCTTCGCCGCGCTCGTCGAGGGCGCCGGCGCGGGTGGTCTCGCGTTGTGTCAGCTCCGCTTCAAGTCCGCATCGCCCGCCGAGCGCCGCGCGGTCGCCGAGCTCCTCGGCCCGCACTGCAAGGCCGCTGGGGTGCCGCTGCTGATCAACGACGATCTCGAGCTCGCGCTCGCCGGCATCCCCGGCGTCGCGGGCGTGCACCTCGGTCAGGGCGATCCCGGTGCCGACGACGTGCTGGCGATCCGTGCGCGCGCGTCCGGGTCCGGCGAGCGATTCCAGATCGGGATCTCGACCCACGACAACGCGCAGCTCCGCGCCGCGATCGCGCAGCGCCCCGACTACGTCGCGTACGGTCCGGTCCTCGCGACGCGGTCCAAGGCGAATCCGGATCCGCTCGTCGGCTTCTCTGGCCTCGCCGATGCGTGCCGGATCGCGCCGGGGCCGGTGGTCGCGATTGGCGGGCTCGATCCCGCCGGCGCCGCGCGGGCGATCGAGGTCGGCGCTGCGATGGTCGCGGTGATCGGCGGGTTGGTCGAGCCGACCGCGGCGGCGACGAGCGCGGCCGCACTGCGCTACGCCGAGGCGATCGCGGGCGCGAG
>Ga0209181_10013096_pt1 | contig 10417 bp, 8 predicted proteins | sample MAT05_FD_187208 | JGI IMG/M metagenome (GOLD analysis project Ga0209181, IMG submission 187208) | Freshwater microbial communities from Lake Fryxell liftoff mats and glacier meltwater in Antarctica - MAT-05 (SPAdes) (version 2) | ecosystem: Environmental > Aquatic > Freshwater > Ice > Liftoff...
GGCGCTCCAGGTCAAAGCCGAAGAGTTAGCCCGACGCGTGATCGAGAAGCTCGACTACGTCGGCGTCCTCGCCGTTGAGCTCTTCGAACTCGGCGGCGAACTCCTCGCCAACGAGATCGCCCCGCGCGTCCACAACAGCGGCCACTGGACCATCGACGGCGCCGTCACCAGCCAGTTTGAAAACCACCTCCGCGCCGTCCTCGGCTGGCCCCTTGGCGACTGCTCACCCCGCGGCCACGCCGCCATGCTCAACCTCATCGGCGCCGCTCCGCCGCTCGCCACCCTCCTCGCTCTCCCCGGCGCACACGTCGAGATGTACGGCAAGATCCCTCGCCCCGGCCGCAAACTCGGCCACGTCAACTTTGTCGAGCAGAGCGCCACAACCCTCGCCCGCAACCTCGCCGCCGCCCGCCCCATCATCGAAGCCGCCGCCTGCTGATCAGCCGGGTGACCTTCCGCTCCGCGCATTCGCCCTCCGGCTCGACAGGCTTAAACGGCTCGAAGGGCTCGAACGTCATCGCTTCCCGCCACCAAAGAAAACGGCCCCTCGGTTTGCACCAAAGGGCCGCGAATGAACACTGTTTGCCATCAACCGATGCCCGCCTTAGCGGCGACGGCGGAGAGCAACGAGACCCGCCAGGCCGACGAGCGAGGCCGCGCCGGGGGTGGGAAGGAAGGTGATGTCGCGAACGCCGATGACGCTGAAGTCACCCAGGGAGGTGGCGGCGCCGGTGGCGAAGTTGACCGTGTAGAGCGTGGCAAATGTGGTGCCGATGTTCGACGAGACGAACGCCGTATCGGACGGGCCAAAGATGTCAAAGCCAACGAAGCCGTCGTTGGAGCTAATCCCGAGCGCACCGATCGTGGTCGTCACGCCAGCGTTGAACGAGGCGTTGCCGCCCGCCATCGTGCCGATCTCGATGAGGTTCAAACCGTTCGCCGTCGCATCGATGCCGTACTCACGAACGCTGCCAGCGGCCGCGTTGAAGCCGAAGTTCCAGTTGCGATACGCAACGCCCTGGGCGTTGGGGCCGCCACCCCCAGCGAACGACAGGGCCGTGTCGCCCGCAACGCGCCCGCCCGTGAGGGGGTTGAGGCGGAAGTTCTCAGTACCGCCCACGCCGCCAACCACGCGGATACGGTCAACGGTGGGGTTGAAGTCGATGCTGTAGTCAGCGTTGCCAAGGGCGGGCATGAAGGCCGCGCCGAGAGCAACGGTGTTGCCGGCAGCATCAACCGAGTAGAGCTGGCTGGCCGAAGTGAGGATCACAAGCTGGCCGTTGAGCGGGCGCGCGTCGATCGAGAGCACGCTCTCGTTGGCGCCAAGGCCGCTGATGGCAGCGCTCGTAAGCACGGTGCCGGGGGCGGCCGCATCAAACGAGAAAATGGTGTTGGAACGGGTGATGCCGTAGCCCGTCTGAGCGACGGCCGAACCGGCGAGAGCCGCAAGAGCGGCGACAGCGATACCAAGAGCGATCTTCATCTTCCTTCTCCTAAAAAACGATTGGGTGACACCCCGCCATGAGGCGAGCCGCCCGGAATACGACACCCCACGAAAAGGGATTTCCGGGTCGTGGGAAAGTGAGATAAGTGAAGCAGCACGCCAAAAGCGACAGCGCACCAGCAGACACGATCCCAATTTCCTTCGTGGAGAATAACACAGCAAAACCGTCCGACAAGCATTCCCGTCCGCTTTTTATGCTTCCTTAGTACTGGGTGAAACGTCCCATGGTCATAAAGCATTGATTGCATTGTGTTTATGCAGATGACACTTATAGGACTCCCTAAATTTCGGAAATTGCCTTGGACGCAGGATTCTACTCAAGACCTATAACCTTAGTTGTTATCGGTCATTATTCACCGCCCGAGTTCACCATCTTCAACCGGTTCATGAAATCGCCGATCTCCCAGACGACCAAGCGCCAGTCGGCGCGGAGGATGCGCGATCATGCCAGAAAAGAACAGTTCACCGCGGTGGTTTGATCGGTTCCTGCTGCGCGGAGAATCCGTCGTGGCCGGCGCGGGCCTGTGTGCCGCGGCGGTGCTGGTGCTCTCGCTCGGCGGCTCGGCGTGGTGGTCGTATCACTCGCAGGCCATGGCGGCGACCGAAGCCGAGCGCGATCGGCTCGAAGCCGCCTCGCGGGTGCTCGCAACCGGCGTGCAATCGATCCTGAGCGCGGGCGATGGCGCAGCCGTCGTGGAGGTTTCGGCCGCGCGGCGCATGGTGCTGGAGGCCAGTGCGCGATATGGGCTGGCAGTCTGCCGGGTGGAGATGCCCGACGGCACACTCCTGCTGGATGCCGATGTCCGCAAGGGCGTGAAAGCGCTGCCGATCGAGTGGCCCGCAGCACCGGCAACTGCCGCGGCGGCGGCCGAAAACGAATCGAGTATCGGCGCGACCACAAGCATGGAGATCATGGTCGCCGGGCGCGGGCTGGCAAAGCTGGTGATCGCCCCCGGACCGGCGCCGGCCTCAAGCAGCTCGGCCCGCTGGGAGTTTCAGGCCGGGCTGGGCCTCATCGGCACACTGGCGCTGGGCGCCATGCTGCTGTTCTATCGCGGGCTGCGCAAGCGGCTCCGCGGCTTGCTGGCGCTGCGCGAAGCGCTTCAACTGGCAGGGGCGGAATCGGCGAGCGCCGAGTCGCTGCGGCTCAGCGATGAGTTCGGCGAAGCCGCGTCAACCTGGAACGCGATCCTCGCCCAGCGTGAGGCCGTGAGCGCCGCGGCGGTGGTCGGCAAGGCCGATCGCCAGATGAGCGCCAGCGGCGGGGCCGAGACCGACGTGACCAGTGCCTGCGATGCGCTCCCCACGGGCATGGTGCTGGTCGATGAGCACTGCACAATCAAGTATCTCAACGGGGCCGCAGCGGTCTTCCTGGGGAGCAAGCGCGAGGACGCCCTCGGCAAGACGCTCGACCAGTTTGGAGTCGAGGCCGATGTGGTCCGGATGGCGACCAGCGCCGCCAAGGGCTTGGTGCGAACCCGCGCGGTCTTCGAGGCCTCACGGGTGACGGCGGGCGACATCAAGCTGCGAGGCCCGTCCGAGCAGGACGCCGAGCGGCGTGGCCAGAAGAAGTTCAGCAGCGGCGTGCTCCGATTTGTCGTGCGGCCGGTGCGGCGCGACGACGCCGGCGCCGCCACCATCATCATCGACGACGTGACACAGCAGAAAGCGGCCGACGAGGCACGCAACTCGTTCGTGGCCCAGGCAGCCCACGAGCTGCGCACGCCCCTCACCAGCATCCGGCTCTATGTTGAGCAGCTCATTGAAGAGCAGGAAGCACTGGCGACCGACCCCGGGGCGAAGGTCGATCCAGCGTCCCGCGCGACGGCGATCAACGCCATCAACTCCGAAGCACGCCGGCTGGAGCGGATCGTGGGCGACATGCTGAGCGTGGCCGAGATTGAGGCCGGCTCGCTCAAGCTTCATGACGGCGATGTGCGGCTGGGCCCGCTGTTTGACGAGATTCGCGCCGAGTTCGAACCGCAGGCCAAGGCCAAGCAGATGGGCCTGATGTTTGAACTGCCGCCCAAGTGGCCGCAGGTGAAGGGCGACCGCGACAAGCTGGCTCTCGCGCTGCACAACCTTATCGGCAACGCCGTGAAGTACACCCTGGCGGGCGGACGCGTCAGCGTGCGTGTGAGCTATCAGCCGGGCATGGCCAGCGGCGCCGGCGGCACCGGCCCCATGCTGGTGTGCGAGGTCATCGACACGGGCATCGGCATCAAGCAGGAAGAGTGCGAGCTGATCTTCGAGAAGTTCTATCGCGCCAAGGACAAACGAATCGCGGGCATCACCGGCTCGGGCCTGGGCCTGGCGCTGGCCCGTGAGGTCACCCGCATGCACGGCGGCGATATCAGCGTGCAGTCGCAGATCGATCGCGGAACAACGTTCACCCTGACGCTGCCGGCCCAGGCGGCGTGAAGAAGCGAAGATGATTGAAAGCCACGAAGCATGGACATCGGACTTTCCAAACAAGGCGCAGTAACGGTCGTGAGGCCCAGTGGCGCGCTGGCCGGGCCCGATTGCGAGCCCGTGGCCAAGTGCCTGCGCGAAGTCATTGACAACAGCATGGGCCGCATGGTGCTCGACGCCTCGGCCGTCGCGTATGTCGACTCCACCGGGCTCGAGGTCCTTCTCGACACCGCCGAACTGCTCGCCGAGCGCGGGCAGTCGCTGCGGATGTGTTCGGCGCCCGAAACGCTCCGCGAGGTTTTGGAACTCACCGACATCGGCCCCATGTTCGAGCACTATACCGACGTGAACACCGGCGTAAGGAGCTTCCTCTGAGCACGCCGGGCGACTCCATCTTGTTCCCGGGTTCAGACAAACCCGGCCGCAAGCAGGGCCCCAAGCTCCGCGTCGGCGAAGCCCTGTTGGCCGACGGCACGATCACCCAGTCGCAGCTCGACTTGGCGCTCGAGCAACAGACCCGCACCAAGCGCATGCTGGGCGAGGTGCTTGTCGAGGCCGGCATCGTTTCGCAATCCGCCCTGGTGCGCGCCCTCGCCCAGACCATGGGTGTTCGCGGCTGCGTGCTGCGCCACGGCCTGGCCGACCCGGCCATGCTCAAACTCGTCGGCGTCGATGAGGCCGAGCGGCTGGCGAGCCTGCCGCTCTTCAAAGTCCGCGGCACACTCACCGTCGCCATGGCCGAGCCGACAAGCCTGCCGACCATCGACCGTCTGCGGCAGCTCACCGGGTGCAAAATCCGTCCCGTGCTCGCCCTGCGGGCCAATATCGTTGAGTTCCTTCGCAAGATCGGCGGCGGCGAGGGCGGCGCGGGCGGCCAGCCGAACGACGTGCAGTCGTTCCTCACGCAACTGGCCGACAGTGATGTCGAGGTCGTCGAACGCGAGTCGGTCGATGAGGGCCCCAGCACCGACCTTGACAAGATGATCGCCGGCAGCCCGATCGTCAACCTCGTCAACATCGCGTTCCTCAGCGCTGTGCGCGACAAGGCCAGCGACATCCACATCGAGCCCGACCGCAAGGGCACGCGAGTGCGTTACCGCATCGATGGCGTGCTCCGCGATCTGATGCGGCCACCGGCCAACATGCACGCCGCCATCGTCTCGCGCGTGAAGGTCATCGGCAAGATGGACATCGCCGAGAAGCGCCTCCCGCAGGAAGGACGCGTGCGGATCGTTGCCGAGGGCCGTGATATCGACCTGCGCGTGTCGACCATGCCGACGCTGCTGGGCGAAAAGCTCGTGGTCCGCATCCTCGACAAATCAAACCTCAAGGTCCGCATGGAGGACCTGGGCTTCCGCCCCGACACACTTGTGACGTTCATGACCGTCCTGAAACAGTCGCACGGGCTGGTGCTCGTCACCGGCCCGACTGGCTCGGGCAAGACGACGACTCTGTACTCAGCGCTCGACCTGCTGCGCTCGCCCGAAGTCAACATCCTCACCGTTGAGGACCCAGTCGAATACCAGCTCGACTCGGTCAATCAGATTCAGGTCAACGAGCAAGTCGGGCTCACGTTTGCCCGCGCGCTCCGCAGCATCCTGCGGCAGGACCCCGATATCATCATGGTCGGTGAAATTCGTGACCAGGAGACGGCGCGCGTGGCCGTGCAGGCCGCGCTCACCGGCCACCTCGTGCTCGCCACGCTGCACACCAACGATGCGCCCGGCAGCGTCGCCCGCCTCTCGGACATGGGCATCGAGACCTATCTGCTCTCGAGCGCGCTCAACGGCGCGGTGGCACAGCGCCTGGCGCGAACCATCTGCCCCAGCTGCGCCAGCAAGTACTATCCGAGCGAGCACGTATTGGGCGATGCCGGGCTCCTTGAGCATGTCGGGCGCGCTTTTCGCAAGGGCACCGGGTGCCGGCAGTGCCATGACAGCGGCTTCCAGGGCCGCTGCGGCGTGTACGAGGTGATGGAAGTGACCCCCGAACTGCGACGGATGATCCACCACCGCAAGCCCACGCACGAGCTTCGCGAACAGATCGCCCGATCCGGCAGCCTCACGCTCCGCGGAGAGGGCGTGCTGCTGGCGATTGCCGGCCGCACGAGTCTCGAAGAAATCATGCGCGTGACTCAGAACGAGTCCGACGATGCGCTGGCCGCACCGCCCGCCTCCTCCTCCACCCCCGCCTCCGCCACCCCCGCGGCTTCCGATCGAAAGGAAGCCGCATGAAAGTCTGTTACGCCGGCTATGACAAGGCGGGCGGATCGGTGAGCGGCTCGATTGAGGCCGCCACCATCGCTGTGGCGCGCGAACAGCTGAAGAAACAGGGGCTGTTTGTGACCCGGGCCGAGAACGACGCCGCCAGCGCCACCGGCTCGCGCTCGGGCGCATTCAAGGATTTTTTCGGTAAGGGCGGTAAACTTCGCGACGTCTCGATCCTGCTCCGCCAGATGGCCGTGCTGGTCTCAACTGGCACCACCGTCGTTGATTCTCTCCTGGTGCACGAGCGTCAGCTCAAGCCCGGGGCGTGGCGAACGGCCCTTGAAGATGTTCGCCAGCGCGTGGAAGAAGGTGCGCAGCTCTCCGAGGCCATGGGCGCACGCCCCGAGTACTTCGACGCCGTGTGCCGCTCCCTCATCGCCGCCGGTGAGAGCCGCGGCAAGCTCGGCGAGATGCTCCAGCGATTGGCGACGCTCATGCGCCAGCAGATGCGCGTGCGCGGAGCCCTCATCGGGGCGATGGTCTATCCATGCCTGCTCTCGTGCGTTGCCGTCGCCGTCATGGCGCTCATGATGGGCTTCGTGCTGCCCCGGTTCGAAGGCCTCTTTGTCACCTTGGGCGCCCCGCTTCCGCCCACCACGCAGATGCTCATGTCCATCAGCGCGGTGGTCTGCCAATGGTGGTGGGCGTTCCTGGGCGGGTTGATCGCCATGGCCGTGGGCTTCAAGCTGTGGCTCGGGTCGGCAACCGGCCGCCGCATGCTCGATATTGTGCTGGTGCGGGCGCCCTCCATCGGCCGGATCGTCCGCTGCATGGCGATGGCCCGGATTGCTCGAGTGCTGGGCGTGCTGCTGGAGGGCAAGGTCACGCTTCTCGATGCACTCGCCCTCACGCGCCAGTCAACCACCAACTGCCTCTACACCGCCCTCATCGCCAAAGCAGAAGAATGCGTAACCCGCGGCGAACCGGTGAGCGCCGCCTTCGGCGATGCTTCACTGGTCTCCACGTCCGTATGCGAAGCCATCCGCGCCGGCGAACGCACCGGTCAGATCGGCGCCGTGCTGCTCACGCTTGCGGACTTCATGGACGAGGACAACGAAGTGGTCATCAAATCGCTCACGTCGATCATCGAACCGCTCATTTTGATCGTGCTGGGCATCATGGTCGGCTTCGTGGCGATCTCGATGTTCATGCCGCTCTTTGACCTTGCCGGCGCCGGCGGAGGGGCATCATGATAAACAATCGCTTTTCACCAATCGGACTCGACCTTGGCACCCGCGAGATCATCGCCGTGCAAAGCCGCGCCGGCGCGATCATCGCGCGCTGCGCGATCCCACGCGTCGATCTGGAGCGCTCGGGCGGCGACGAGCCTGCTTCGACCGCTCCAGCGACCGACGACCGCGCGCTTTCCTTCGTCGCCGCCGGCACACTCGCGGCCATTCTGCATCGGCGGGGCTTCATTGGCCAGCGGGTCGTCCTCTCGGCCCCGCCCGGGCGCAGAGTCGTCATGCCGCTGCAGATGCCGCCGCGATCATCACAGGCGCCCCTTGATGAAATCGCGCGTGGCCAGCTTGCTGAGGCCGCGCGCTGCGGCCCTGATGAAATCGAAGGAGCCTGGTGGGCCCTGCCCGTCGTCGGGGTCGCGCCAGCGCCACCCACGGGTAAGGAGCCCACGCACGCGCTGGGCGTGGCCATGTCGCGTCATGATGTGGAATCGGTGATCGAGCCGCTTGAGGCCGCCGGGTTCGAAGTGTGCGCCATGGACGTGAAGTCGCTCGCCCTGGTGCGCGCCCTGGAGCGGCAAGTGGCCGGCGGCGCGGGCAAGGCGCGCGTCATGGCGATTGTGAACTTCGGGTATGGGGGCGCAGGGGTCATCATGGTCCACCGCGGACGCGTGGTCTATGAGCGCGATCTACCCGGGGTCGGCCTGGACTTCACCGAGTCAGCCCTCACCGGCGCCATCGGCGTCGAGGCCGATGTGGCCCATCACGTCGTAATGGGCGCAGGCGTGACCAGGCCGGAGGCAATCGGGTCGGTCGGCGCTCGGCCATGGGCGCTCCTGCCGCAGGCGCAGGAGATCATTCAATCGCATGTGCGCGCGGTGGCCAGCGAAGTGCAGAAAGCGCTCGACTATGCCCTCGCCCGTTTCGGCAAGCCCGGAACCGGCGGGCCCGAATCGGCCGTGATGGTGGTCGGGGCGGGCGCCAGCGTGCCCGGCCTGCCCGAGCTGCTGGGGCGCGAAGCCTGCGGCGAGGCTGGCATTGTGCCCGGATGCGGAACCGACAGGAGTGCGGCCGATCGCGTCTGGCCGCGCCTCATCGGCGCGCTTGGCCTTTCGATGCACCCGCTGCGCGTGCAGACGGCGATGGAGGTGGCGGCATGATCGGCATCAACTTCATTCCGGCCGCGCGCCTGCGGGTCCGCAAAGTCCGCCGGCGCGCTGCGTGGTGGTCAGTGGGGAGCGGCGTGTGGGCCATCGGCCTCGTGGGCTTCGCCATTCTGGTGGCGGGCGCCGTGCCGATGCACCGCAGCGATGAAGTCGCCCGCCGTACCGACGCGGCCCGCGCAGCGCAGGAGCGCACCGAGAAAGATATTGCCAAAGAGTCCCGCCAAGTCGCAACGCTCCAGCGTGCCCTGGATATCTCGACCCTCGTGCAGGATCACCCCGACTGGAGTCTGCTCCTCACCCGGGTGGGTGAACTCCGCGGCCCCGCGGTGGTGCTGCAATGGCTCGAAGTTGACCGCGTCTCAGTTCGCCCCGAGTTTGAGCCCCGCCCGGCGCCCGGCGCGCCCGCGCCGGCACCCTCCCCGACGGCCGCCAAGCCCAAAGCCGAAAGGCCGATCGGCGAGTCGTTCGTTGTGAAAGTCGCCGGGCTGGCGCAGTCGGCGGGTGAGGCCCAAAAGTTTGTGCTGCGTCTTGATCAATCGGGCATGTTCGATTCTGTCACGCTGCTCGAAACCGGCTCGGCCCAGGCCACCGGCTTCACGGCGATGTTCTTCCGGGTGCAGTGCAAGCTCAGCGATCGGCCCAAGCCACCGGCGCCCGGCAAACCCACCGCCAAGGCGACTTCCGCCAACGCGGATCGGTCCACGGCGCCCAAGCCCAAGGAGCCCGGGCAATGAAACCAACCTTTCTCAGCACGCTCCGGCCAGTCGCGGTTGATGCCATGGGGGCCGCGGCACTCGCGCTCATCGCCGCCACCGTGTATCTCGCAATCGTGAAGCCGTTCTCCGCGCGCGCCGATGCCCTCGCCGCGCAAGCGCAGGAGGCCGACACCCTCGAACGCCAGGCAAACGACCTGCACGCCGAACTCGCACGGCTTGAGAAACGGACGGTGACGCTGACCGAAGAGGCCGATCGCGCTATGCACCTCACCTCGGTCAACCGCTTGAACGACCGCCTCAGAGCGCTCGCCGACCTCGCCGACTCGATCAGCCATTCCGACGAGCAGACCAATCCAGCATTCGTCGGCCCGCCGGCACCAAAGTGGTCGACCGATGCGACCGCCCTGAAGATCATGCAGATCGTGCCCGGCATGCCCACCCGAACCACGAAGTTTGTCACCGTGCCGATCCGGCTTGCTGGCACGGCGACGTACGCCAGCGCCACGTTGTTTCTCGCCGAGCTTCACAAGCAGTTTCCCGACACGGCCGTGGCGCGATTCTCACTCGCCGTGGACGACACGGCGCAGCGTGAGGAAGGTCAGCCTGCCGACCGGGGTACGTCCGAGAGTAAAGGAGCACCGTCCCGGCGAGCTGCGCCCGTCGCCAAGGTTTCGGTTGACCTTGTGTGGTGTGCCGCGCCGGAAGAGTCGGCGGGTTCTGCGGGCGATGCCCCGAAATAGATTGCTATTCACGCTGGCATCGGCGAACCGGAATTGGCTAATGAAGGTGTGAAACTCTCCAAGCAACGCATGGTGGCGGTCGGTATCCTGGGTATCGCGGTTCTGGCGCTGGGCGCCGACCGGTTGGTGCTCGGCACGTCTCTCAGCGGCCCTGCCGCGGCAGGCGCGGCGGGCGTTCCGGTTGCGGCACAGGCCTCAGCCGCGGCTCCGTTTGCTGAAGCACCCACGGACAGTCAGGCTTCGCGTCAAGCCGCCAGGGTTGACGTTGAATCCGTCGCCAGCCGACTCCGGTCGGACAAAGCCTTGTCTGCCGCGGCTGAGGTCAAAGCGAATAGTTGCGACGACGCATTCGTCATTCCTGCCGCGTGGCTGCCCAAGCTGGCCGTGGAACCCACGGTCGAGATCACGCCCGAGACGAAAGTGCCCGACGC
>Ga0209181_10013097_pt1 | contig 10417 bp, 9 predicted proteins | sample MAT05_FD_187208 | JGI IMG/M metagenome (GOLD analysis project Ga0209181, IMG submission 187208) | Freshwater microbial communities from Lake Fryxell liftoff mats and glacier meltwater in Antarctica - MAT-05 (SPAdes) (version 2) | ecosystem: Environmental > Aquatic > Freshwater > Ice > Liftoff...
AAACACAAAGGTCATAGATTAAATTCTTTGCGCACGTGGTGTCTTCTTGGCGTTCTTCGTGAGCAAAATAGTAGGACGAAAATGAAAAATAGCACACAAAGTTCACAAAGGGAAACACAAAGGTCACAGATTAAATTCTTTGCGCACGTTGTGTCTTCTTGGCGTTCTTCGTGAGCAAAATAGTAGGACGAAAATGAAAAATAGCACACAAAGTTCACAAAGGGAAACACAAAGGGCACAGATTAAATTCTTTGCGCACGTGGTGTCTTCTTGGCGTTCTTCGTGAGCAAAATATTAGGACGAAAATGAAAAATAGCACACAAAGTTCACAAAGGGAAACACAAAGGTCACAGATTAAATTCTTTGCGCACGTTGTGTCTTCTTGGCGTTCTTTGTGAGCAAAAAAAATATAAAAAAGAATAGTATATGATAAATGATTTTGTAATAAGATTTGCCAATGTAAATGGTACGGGTTCTGCCAGTTCCAATTATTTGTTTGCCAAATCTATTTTTCGAATGGGTATTCCAGTATCGCCTAAAAATATATTTCCTTCCAATATACAAGGGTTGCCCACGTGGTACGAAGTGCGTGTGAATGAGAAAGGCCATTTGGGTCGCCGTGAGGGGGTGGATTTAATGGTATGTATGAATCCACAAAGTTTGGCGCAGGATGTAAAAAATGTGCGCAGCGGTGGCTATTTGTTGTATGATTCCACCAAAACCTTGCACCCTGAATTCATCCGTGATGATGTTAATTATATCGGCGTTCCACTTATGGAAATATGCAACCGCGAATTCACCGATCCACGCCAACGCCAACTCTTTAAAAATATCATTTATGTGGGTGCACTTTCTGCCTTGCTAAACATAGAATTTGCGGTCCTTGAACAGCTTTTGGTAGAACAATTTAAAGGCAAAGAAAAATTGGTAGCACCCAACGTAAAGTCTTTGCAATTGGGCATCGATTTTGTAAAAAACAATTTCAAATACCCCTTGGAATTTCACCTAGAAAGACGGGATTTGGTCGGCGATCAAATCCTCACGGATGGCAACTCTGCCTGTGGCCTTGGTGCCGTTTATGCTGGCGCTACGGTTATGGGTTGGTACCCTATTACACCCTCTACCTCTGTGGCAGACGCTTTTGAAGAATATTGCCACGAATTTAGAATTGATGAAAATGGGAAGCACAATTTTGCCATCATCCAAGCCGAGGACGAATTGGCTGCCATAGGCATGGTGATTGGTGCAAACTGGAATGGTGCAAGGGCTTTTACGGCTACATCGGGCCCTGGAATATCCTTGATGAATGAATTTTTGGGATTGGCGTATTTTGGCGAAGTTCCTACTGTGCTGATAGATGTGCAAAGAACTGGCCCAAGCACGGGAATGCCCACCCGTACGCAGCAGTCAGACCTTACCCTTTGCGCCTATGCCTCTCACGGTGATTCTAAACACATATTGTTATTTCCATCCACCCCCAAAGAGTGTTTTGACATGACCGCCACTTGTTTTGACTTGGCAGAACGTTTTCAAACGCCTGTAATTTTACTCACCGATTTGGATTTGGGTATGAATGACCACATGTCTCAGCCTTTTGTTTGGGACGATAAAAGAGAGTTTGATAGAGGCAAAGTTCTAACCGCTGAGCAGTTGGATACCATAGGCCGATTTGGCAGATACTTGGACACCGATAGCGATGGAATTACTTACCGTACCATTCCTGGAACACATCCCACAAAAGGAGCATATGTTACTAGAGGCACATCGAGAGATGAATATGCGGCATATACAGAAGATTCTGCAGCTTACAAACGCAATATGGATCGCTTGACCCGAAAATGGAATACCGCTAAAAACGAAGTTCCCAAAGCAGAAATTATTGACGAGAAAAACAGGGCAGGTATTGTTTATTTTGGTACATCCAATTATGCGGCATCCGAAGCCTTGGAAAAATTTAAATCTGAAGGATTGGATTTAGACAGCATGCGAATTCTGGCTTTTCCATTTGGAAAAGAAGTAGAAAATTTTATGGATAACCATGAGACCGTATTTGTAATTGAACAAAACAGAGATGCACAAATGCGTGGTTTGTTGATTGATGAATTGGAAACAAATCCCAAGAAATTAATTCGCATTTTAAATTATGATGGCATGCCCATTACGGCAGATACAATTTATAACCAAATCAAAGAAAAAGTGAGTGTAACCGCATAAAATTATGACCTATTTAAAACCCCAATTTCACCACCCAGGATTGCCAAAAAATGCACTGGGATATACCCGCAAAGAATACGAAGGTTCTTTGTCCACACTTTGTGCTGGTTGTGGCCACGACAGCATAAGCGCTGCCATTGTGCAAGCCTGTTTTGAAATGAACATTGAACCACACCGCGTGGCAAAAATGTCGGGCATTGGTTGTTCTTCCAAAACACCCGCATATTTTCTGGGTAATTCACACAGTTTTAATTCTGTGCATGGCAGAATGCCAAGTGTAACCACAGGTGCCAATATGGCCAACCGAGATTTGATGTATTTTGGCGTATCCGGTGATGGCGATTCCGCTTCTATCGGTATGGGTCAATTTGTACATGCCGTTCGACGCAATTTAAATATGGTTTACATTGTGATGAACAACGGCTGTTATGGACTTACCAAGGGGCAAGATTCGGCCACTGCGGATGCAGGAAGCAAAAGCAAAGCCGGTTCGGTAAATCCATTCCAAGCCATAGATTTGGCCAGTTTGTGCGTAGAGTTGGGTGCAACTTTTGTTGCCCAAAGTTTCAGTGGAGACAAGTCGCAATTAATTCCACTCGTAAAAGCTGCAATGGGGCATAAAGGATTTGCATTTATCAATGTTATTTCTCCTTGTGTTACTTTTAACAACAATGTGGGTTCTACCAAAAGCTACGATTATGTGAGAGAGCATATAGAAACTACCGGTGCAGTAGATTTGATTCCGCTTAAATCTGAAATTAAAACGGAATATGCCGAGGGTACAAAAGTGCAAGTAGAAATGCACGATGGTTCTTCTATACCCTTAACAAAAATTTCTGGCGAATGGGATCCTACAGATAGAATATCCGCAGCAGCAGCTTTGCAAAAGGCGCGCGCTGAAGGTGAAATTTTAACCGGTTTGTTGTATATAAATACACACCATCCAGACTTGCATGAGGTGGTAAATTCAAGCCACCGTGCATTAAATAAAATTCCAATGGCTGAGCTTTGTCCGGGCAATGAAAAGTTGCAAGGGGTGAATGCGGGGATGAGATGAACGAAGATCCTTAGGTATTTTTTTGTTGGGCATAGTTCTAAGACAAAATTTATTTATTTTAACAATTTTGTTCTTTTTTTTCTTCTTCTTCTTTTTTTATCTATTTGAACTACATCGAGTTGAAAATTGCAACGATATACTTGCTTTTACATATGTAAATCCAAGAACATACCGAACGGCAAAATTGAAGCCAAGTATAAAGGTGCCGTTGATAAGTATTTTGTAAAGTTTTAATCAGTTGACCCTCATAAAGCGGGCAAAGCCAGCGGTAATCAATCTATTGTTAAATAAATATGTGGTTTACTTTGCAAGAAATTTGCATAGGCGGTTAAAAACCCGCAAATTAGTCCAGATTTCTGGCTCCTGCGCCACGGCGTAAAAGCCAAATGTTTATCGAAATCAACCATCTTACAAAAAGGGTTTGGCGGCATTTTTGCGCGAAGCTGGCAAAAATGATGACAAACACCCAAACCAATTTCTCATGACATAGTAAAAATAATGACTTTATGAGGGTCGACTGATTACATAAAAATTCAAGGAATCAAGCCAAATAATCCCGCACTTTTCCCTGAATAAAAGATTTAATCCCTTCCCAGGTTTGACCAATTAAGCTTATTGGGTCTTCGCTTTCTTCGGCGTCTGCAAAATAGGTAATGGCATATGGTATGGAGATTAGCAATTGGGTATTTGGATATTTTTGGGTATTATAGTCAATGCTATCCTCAATAGAATTGTGTTTTAAAAGTTCAGCAAGATCCCAAAAATCCTTTTTTGCAGCCCGTTTGAGAATGGCAAATATTTTCATAGCAATGGTATCTTTATCATCAAACATTCTGATCCCATCTTCAAGGATTGATTTCCTATTTGCTTGAAATAATGATGTTTTACAATATCTGTTTTAAAGTTTTGAATATATCCAAATACGTCTATGGGATTGATTGTATTTCGCAGTTGAAATTCAGGGTAAAATTTTTGAATTTCTGTTATAATTTCTATGTTGTCAAAATTGGTAGTAGACAACAAATCAATATCTTCAGAAGTTCTGTGGCCATAACGCAGCGCAAGCGAAGTTCTACCCACAAGGTAGAAGTTTTCTAGGACCGGAATTGTCATCAACCCTTTTAATAAATCCAGGGTTGCTGGTTCAACGGTGTCTGTGTATAGCATTTGTAATCCGATAGTTGATTGTCGAAATCAACATCCCAAAAAACACGGCGGTCGAATAGGGGTTTGGGTTTTTCTGGCATGGATTAAGATAAATTGATTTTTTGAGAAGGGAGGAATGTTTTAAGCAGAATTGTATTTATTCTTTCATACATTTTCCCCAGTAAACGGATGAATAGGAACGCAATTTTATGAAGTAAATCCCCTTGGAAAATGAATTCAAATCGACTGGATAATTGTCAACTCCAGGTAAAACATAGATACTGAATTCTTTCACTGTTTTGCCTTGTATATCAAGAATTGAACCGGTATATTTTGGGGTCTTGTTTGTAGATGGCAATTGGAGAAAAACCATGCCCGCAGTTGGATTGGGGAAGATTTCTATTTTGCCAAAAATGGGTTGTTTAACTCCTTCATACAAATACAAGAAACTATCAGAAAATGCGGAAAAACAAAACTTGTTTTTTACACGAACTGTATAATAATTAATGCCAATTGGATTTGAAATAATACTATCGGTGCTTACCAATTTTTTTAACTGGTACCATTCATACAAGGCCCCCCCTTTTATGTCGCAGCCCATTTCACCGCCTCCATAAATACTTATTTTTGGTTTGTTTGGAACAACGAGAAAATTTATGTTTAATGTATCAGACCATTCGCTTTTACAGCCTTGCGCATTGGTAACTTGCAAATTAACGCGACCCGCGAATTTTATAAAAATTGATTTCGTTGTTTCTGCATTCGACCATAAATATTTGTCGTAGACATTCACTGATGACACCATGACAGAATCCATAGGGCAAATGGATAAATTGCTAACAGGGTTTGTTATAGGCTTACCCGGAGCATTGGTTTTAGAAACTTTCACCACATTGGAAACAAGGCTATAACAATTATTCTTGTCTTTTATATACACAGAATAATATCCTGGATTCTGAATCGTCCGCACTGAATCACCTTTTCCATCTTGCCAAATATATTCTACAAAACCACTTGGTGCTTTTAATTTTATACTGTCATTGGCGCAATAGTTTGTATCCCTTTTGTTGTTTAAAATGGGCGCCTTTGGATTGGGACTGACTTTCACAATTACGGTGTCAGACGGCTTACTTGTGCAGCCATTTAGGTCTTTTACTTTTAAGGTGATGCTATCGGATTTTGCGACATAAATAAAAGCATTGTCTATCATTCCATTCCATAAATATTGATTGTAACCACTAGGTCCATCCAGTTCCGTGGTATTCCCATCGCAAATGGTTAAGCTGCCTTTTGCTGTAATTGTTGGTTTTGGTGGATTGTTGTAAACCTTAATTTGTATGGTGTCTTTTCCTGTGCAGCCCAGGGTTGATGTTGCCGTAACCGAAAAAATGCCAGAGGAGTCTATATTCACAATTCTATTTGTGGAAATTGTATTTCCTTTGGGCAAGGATTTCCAAACATAGGCAAGACTTACGTCGCTGTTGGCGGTGAGAATTACAGAGCCGCCTTTGCAAAATGCCGTGTCATTCCCCAATTGTATTTGAGGCGGTTTTACCAGAGTTATGATTACAGTATCCGTTGCTTCGCAATTGTTGTAATCCGTTACTTTTACCCATACGGTGTTGATTCCAACTTTTAATTTGCCAAGATCCAAATTGGCCGTTGCCGTTTTTACACCAGTGCTCCACTGGTATTTTAAGTAGCCCGAACCTGGTGTTCGGGTTAGCGAATTGTAGGAACAAATGCCAGTGTCATTCCCCAATTTTGGTTTGGGTGGATTGGCAATGCATGGGTCGATGCTGCCAATTTGTGCAATTTGGGTTGTACTTAAACAGGTATCAAACATGGCCAAAGAAGCCACATCTATGGTGTCATCTTCTTGGTTGTTGTCTGCAAAAAATAGAATTTGTGAACCCAAAGAAAAACGGTCGTCTATATTTTGGGTGTCTCCTTCCAAGATTAATTTTCCATTGAGGTAATACCGATAAAAATTGCCGTTGTTTACCGAAATCATGAGACGATACCACTTGTTTGGCAATACGGAGTCGGCAGTATACGAGGTTGCAGCCACTCCTATTCTTCCTGGAGTAGTTCCTGTTTTTGGGCGGATAAAACATTCTCCGTCATTCAAATTGGTACTATCTGTTTGATGAAAAGTATGCCATTTGTTAAAATTTAAAACTTTAAAATCATACATCAATGTATACTGATTTACCCTAGTGCCACCGCCATTGGGTTTAATTTTGTGGGTAAACGTATAATAACTTCCAATGCCAATTCTTACGGCAGTATCTTTATATGCTGGACCATTTAGCCATGTTTGGGTGCCTGACAAAGATAGATTGCCACCAGTGGTAGCCTTGATGAGGTTGTTTTTATCTTGAAATTTCCAATAGCCTATGAGATGCGGCTGCTTCGCAGGAACTAGGTCTTGGGCTGCAACCAACCTAAAACAAAATACACAGATAAATACAAAAATGATTTTCATGTTATTTCAATATTAAATGCACCACGAATATACAGCCATATTGTATTCAAATAGGAATTTAATCCTCCTTGTTCCAATCAAATTAATTTATTCCACAAAATACATCTCCATTTTGCCTTTGTTTTTGCCTTCAATGAACCCACGAGAAATACAAGAAAAATTGTTTTTTACCAAATCAAAAGTTGCTGCAGAAATGTTGATTTTACCTGGCTCACTGCTTTGTTCCATGCGCGCTGCAGTATTTACAGTATCGCCCCAAATGTCATAGGCGAATTTTTTTATTCCAACAATTCCTGCAACCAGCGATCCACTGTGAATTCCAAATCTTACCATTAAATTCATACGGCAACATTCCAGAATCTAACTGCAATATAGGTGCAGTTTCTACAAAATTCGAAAAAAGACTCTTTGGTATAAAAAAGACAAAAAAAAGGATGAAATAATAAATAGAAAATTTATTGCAGTAAAAAAAACAATGTTTACCCACAGTTCAATTTTAATGGTTTTTTAACCGGGTAAAATGCAAATTGTTAGTATTTGCAAAGAAAAGGACTCGAATTATTTCCAAATTTAAAATGTGAAAGTAGTTCTCAGGGTGCCAATTACAGAGTTGTATCCAGTTTTTATAGCAAGATCATCCATGGGTTTGTTTTTGTTATAATTGCTGTTCCCTTTTACATTCGAAGTCTCGGTAAGTTGACTTACATAATTGGTTTCCTTTTCATATGTGTCCATGTCTAGGAGATTGTTTGTACCCTTGTCGTCGTATTTTGTATAAATTTGGTTTTTGCCGGTGGCAGTGAACATGGTGCTTGAAATATTCAAACCAATATTGAAGTTTTTTGACAATTGATAATCTCCACCAAACCCACCCGTTAAACCGATCCCAAAATTATTGCGAATGGTTCTTTGTATGTCATAATCTACTACCCCTTTGTTACTAATGGTTTTTTTGAATTGTGTATTTGATCCAAGGAAAAAAGAGGGTCCAAAATTTGCCTGCCCATGCCAATTGCCTTCGCAACAAGTTCTTGCTTGAATTCCCAGCGTAAGGTTGTCGTAATTGCCTCTAAATTGTTCAGAAATTGTATAATCGTTGGGGTAGTCATCTTTTTCATATTGTTGCCAACTGCCAGTCAAATGTGAATAATTTAGGCCTACACCAAAACAAGGGTCTAAAAAATAGTTTACACCGGCCCCCAAAATGAAACCATTTCCAGCAGATCCGTAAAGTTGACGTTCGCCAATTTGCTCAGACATGGAGTTGTACGTGTTGTAGGTTTTTAGTGCATTCCCTTTCCCGAGTCCTGAAAACCCTAAATAAACATCATAGTTAAATTTAGGGTTAGGAATTAGCTTTGTATTTGTAGAAAATGCATTGTTTTATATTGATAATGAGATAGTTACTAGTAAAATTAGGTTTTTCATAGGTTAGTTTTTAAATACGAATGTAGGAAAATAAAAGCGAATTTAACAAAATTTATACCGGCAATATTATTTGCCTCCATTTTTCTGCAAATCTTGGATACATGCAGCATCCAATTTAGGAATACCTCCCAAAAGATTCCCCACGATATCCGATGTTTCAACGTTAAAGTACATTAAACATTTGCTGTTGTTGCAATGTTTTCCATTTGCATTATCTTGGTGGTCGTTTGCCATTGCGCTTCCGTTGTTTACAAGCCCTAAAATATGCCCTAATTCATGCAAAGAAACAGCCGATTCTAGAGAAGATTCAATGGGCTCGCCTATTCCTCCTGAAAATTGTTTGATTGTATTTTCAAAAATCACCATCGACGAATTTTCATAAGCTACGCCTAGGATACTTCGGCTCGCATTGCTCTCAGTATACGAGCCATCTACAAATAAAATGTACGCTGTTATTGTGGATTTTTCCGTAACTACATTTCTATTCTTTTTCTCAATATCTGAAATATCGGAAAGGGTCAGGTTCGATTTCCCTGGTGAATTTATGGAGCTGTTTACAATTTCAATTCCGTTTGACTTGTTTAAGCGTTCCAATAAAAATGCCCTTATATTGGCAATTGCAGTTGCACTGGGTTCGAATCCCTTCACACTTTGAATTTCGATTTTTAATTTACTGTATTTTTTGTTGGATAAAAAGTCAGCAGGAGAAACTTGGTTGTTTTTATATTCTTTTTTACAAAGAACCAATGTAAATAGAACCGCTGTGGTTAAAAGTATGTTTTTTATTTTCATGGCAGTGGAAGTAAGATTGACTTTTGAAATTTTTAGTTTGAGAAAGGCGAATATAGAAAATCTCTCTGGATTTGTAATTGGCCAAAACCAAATTAATTAATATTTTTACCTATATTGTTACCGAGCAGACCAGGTGAAAAGTCACAACTAGCTCAAATTGTTTGCGCAAATTTTAATCGATACAATGATATTTATGTGGGTGGTTTAAATTGTTTTAAATCGTTTATTATCGTATTTTTGCGGCCCCAAAATGAGTATATTCATTACATTACCAGATGGTGCCGTCCGCAAATATGACAGCGGGGTAACTGCACTCGACATTGCAAAAAGTATCAGCGAAGGGCTGGCAAGAAACGTTTTATCGGCCAAAGTAAATGGTACGGTAATCGATGCTACGCGCCCCATAACAGAAGATTCTGAATTACAATTGCTAACCTGGAAAGATGAAGAAGGAAAGAAAACTTTTTGGCACAGCAGTGCGCATTTGTTGGCAGAGGCGTTAGAAGCACTTTATCCTGGAATAAAGCTAGGTATTGGCCCACCCATAGAGCAAGGGTTCTACTACGACATAGACTTTGACGATGGTACTTTTACCTCCGATGATTTTGTAAAAGTGGAACAAAAAATGGCTGAATTGGCAAAGCAAAGCAATGTTTTTGTTCGGTCAGAAGTGCCAAAAGCAGAAGCCATTGCCTATTTTACCGAGAAACAGGACCCGTACAAATTGGAATTGATTGAAGGTTTGGCAGACGGTGAAATATCGTTTTACAAACAAGGCAATTTTACCGATTTATGCAAAGGACCTCATATTCCGGATACAAGTTTTATTAAGTCAATTAAACTGCTCAATACTGCGGGTGCATATTGGAGAGGCAATGAAAAGAACAAACAACTCACCCGCATATACGCCATTACTTTTCCTAAGAAATCGGAGCTGGATGAGTATATGCACATGCTGGAGGAAGCCAAAAAACGAGATCACCGCAAATTGGGCAAAGAGCTAGAACTGTTTACTTTTTCAGAAAAAGTAGGGATGGGGCTGCCTTTGTGGTTGCCACGTGGAGCCAAGTTGCGCGAAAGCTTGACCCAGTTTTTACAAAAAGCACAAGTGGAAGCGGGTTATTTGCCAGTTATCACTCCGCATATTGGCAATAAGAATTTGTATATCACTTCTGGTCACTACGAAAAATACGGTGCCGATTCATTCCAACCCATTTCTACACCCAAAGAAGGGGAGGAGTTTTTCTTAAAACCGATGAATTGCCCGCACCATTGCGAAATATACAAAGACA
>Ga0209181_10013098_pt1 | contig 10417 bp, 9 predicted proteins | sample MAT05_FD_187208 | JGI IMG/M metagenome (GOLD analysis project Ga0209181, IMG submission 187208) | Freshwater microbial communities from Lake Fryxell liftoff mats and glacier meltwater in Antarctica - MAT-05 (SPAdes) (version 2) | ecosystem: Environmental > Aquatic > Freshwater > Ice > Liftoff...
CGTCACTTCCGCACCATTTTGACACATAGATTCATTGACGAGTTGATTTACATACTGATGAGCCTGAAAGCTTCCTTTTGAGCCAGCGGGTTCAACTGTAAAACAAACGACCGTTTCTGAGACAACCGCAACTGGCACACTACTGACCCATTACCGGTACAGATGTTGACCCAAAGACACTGGAGCGTTAATATTGAATTAAGTATCGAATTCTGCTCTTAATTAGGAGCAATTATGCTCAGTCTCAATAATATTCATTCGCTCACCGACTTTCGCCGGAATGCTAGCAACTACATTGAGCAAGTCCGAGAAACGAAAGCACCGCTAGTGCTGACGGTCAATGGTGAAGCGGCAGTGATTGTCCAAGACGCCAAGACCTTTCAACAACTCTTGGATCGGTTAGAAAGCGCAGAAAAAGAACTGTACTTGATTAAGTTGGATGCTTTGCAGAAAGATATTGCAGCCGGAATCGCCCAGCTTGAGACTGGAGATTATACGGAATATGATGAGGACACCCTATCAGATCTGTTTGTCGATATTAAAGCACGAGGGAGACGGCGTTTGGCTGAAGATGCGGCTCTATGACCCGTCGTCGCTTTAAGCTGGCGAAGCTAGCAGAAAGAGATCTTGATGATATCTGGGTATCTATTGCGCGGTATAACTTAGACAGTGCAGACAAGCTTCTGGATGAGATCCAGAAACGTTTTTTGTTGATAGCCCGCTTTAGAGAGATGGGCAGCACACGCGAAGATTTAGCACCGTCGTTGCGAAGTTTTTCAGTCGATAAAATTTTGATTTTTTATCGTTTGACTAAGCAGGGGATCGAAATTGTCCGTGTTTTACCAGGACAAGTAGACATCGAACGGATCTTTGGAGAAGGGAGGTAGGGAGAACTGGAGCGATCGTTCTGAGACATGGCAAAAGCCCGCTTAAAGCTTGACCAAACCTCTCTGGTGCTTCCCTAATAAGGTAAGCTTTGGGCAGACTCAGATGGCATAAATAATGGGTAAGATCATTGCACTATTTAATCAATCGGGAGGCGTTGGAAAAACGACGCTGACGATGAATCTGGGTTACCAATTAGCCGATCGTAATCATCGTGTTTTGCTTGTAGACATGGACCCACAAGCTTCTCTTACGATCTTTATGGGGTTCGATGTCATGGAGCAGGATAAAACGGTCTACAACGCGATCATTTCCGAAGAAGACGAGCCACTTCCTGTTTTACACGCTCATCAGATGGATTTGTCTCCCGCAAATATCGTCCTTGCTAATGCTGAGCAAGAACTGATCCTGGCAGATCAGAGAGAAACTCGTCTTAAGGAACCGCTCTCCAAAATCGCCAATAATTACGATTTTATTCTGATTGATTGCCCGCCTAGTCTTGGTATTCTTAGCCAAATCAGTTTGATTGCTGCTGATTATGTGCTTGTTCCGATTCAAACCCAGTTCAAAGCGTTGATGGGAACGGACTCTCTTTTGAAGACGATTAAGAAGATTCAGCGACGCATGAATAAAACCTTGAAGGTCGCTGGCTTTTGCCCAACCATGTATTCCTCTGGAAACGCCTTAGATCAACGGACTCTAGAAGCAATTACTGAGCAACTGGCTCCGATTGGACCAATTTTCACGCCAATTCCGCGTGCTACTGCTTTAGCAGAAGCCTCTGAATTTGGTAAGCCATTGGCACTGTCTCCCAAAAGAAATATGGCTGTTTTAGCCATTCTTGATGAAATTGTGACTGTATTGGAGCAGCTTTAGATGAGTTCTGCTAAACCACCTGCTGAACGTTCTCGTCTCAAAAATGTCACCTTGTTCAGTGAGGAAGACGAGCTTTCTCCCAATCCTCAAACAATACCGCTGACTAAGATTAAGCTGCCTAGACAACAGCCCCGCCGTTACTTTGATCCTCAAAAATTAGCGGGCTTAGTAGAATCGATCAAGCAACACGGTGTTTTAGAACCTTTGCTGGTGCGACTCGTTGGCTCTTCAGTATATGAGCTGGTCGCGGGAGAACGTCGCTACCGTGCGGCTAAAGAGGCTGGCTTAACTGAAGTCCCAGTCGTCATTCGCGATATGAGTGATACAGAAGCTCTTCAGATAGCATTGATTGAAAACCTTCAGAGAGAAGACTTAAACCCGATTGAGGAGACTGAAGCTATTCTGCAACTGCTAGCGCTAGAGCTAGGAAAGCCAGAGGGAGAAGTTCTCTCACTGCTTTATCGAATGCTGGATGAAGCAAAGGGAAAAGTTCCCCATAACGTTATGGGGAACTCTGAGGCTCTGACCGTTCAACGAGTGTTTGATGGTATTGCCTTGATGGAGTGGAAATCTTTTGTTAGCAATCGGCTGCCGCTCTTGAAGCTTCCAGAAGATATTTTAAGTGCTTTACGTGAAGGAAGTATCGCTTACACAAAGGCTCAGGCCATCTCTCGGGTTAAGGATCAATCACAGCGCCATGCTCTGTTGATAGAGGCTGTCAGCCAAGATCTTTCGTTGACTCAAATCAAAGCAAAGATTAGCGATATTCAGACTGCCCATAGAGTAGCTGCTGATCAAGCTCCATCTTTAAGGCAGCTTTTTGACCAGGCTTATCGCCAGGGTCGGAAGTCCAGGGTTTGGGATGACCCTAAAAAGGCAAAGAAGCTGGAGAAATTGCTGGCTGAGCTTAATTCACTTTTAGCCGAGCATGATGATTGATTGTTATTCAGTCTAGCTGAACCTCAAAACATATCTGACTGCGAGCTACTACCCCACATCCCAATACGGTGACATCCTTCAAAAAAGGCAACCTTCAAAAAGTTGCTGTTTGCACTTGGATTATGGATATTAGCTTGCTATTTCACTGATAAAGACTGACGAAAAAGCAGGATTTTAGAAAAACATGTCAATGAACTCAATCCGGATGATGAGCATCCGTATCTGCCTGTCTGTTTACTGTAAACAATGATCAACTTCTCGTATGCATCTCATACCAGGTATGCATTTGCCTTCACTGAGACTGTGGCAATTGCAACATTGATGTCTCAGGGTTTAGATAGAAAAACGATTAAGCAGAAGGTTGTTGAGGATGATTTATTTCAGATGCGTTCTCAGACTTCACGCCAAGGAGCCTTCCGAACCATTTGGCAACGGCTAGAGAAATTACCTTCTGAATATATTCAACTGCTTGCGACAGAAAATGCCGATGTGCGACGCTTCATAGTTTTATTTTCGATCGTGTTACAACATCGGCTACTCCGAGAGTTCATTGCCGAAGTTGTGCTGGATAAGCTGAAGCAATTTGACTTAACCATTAAGCCTTCAGACGTGCGCGTCTTTTTTGAGTCCAAACGAGAGGAGAGTCAGGTACTCGCTCAATGGTCAGAAGCAACTTATCGAAAAGCGGCTAGTAATACAGTTCTGGCGTTAATTGGTGCGGGCTTACTGCAACCGATCCAACCAAGGGGAACGTATGCGATTCGTGCAACCCCAGTGCCGATCGCCCTCAAGCAGCAAATGGTTGCTGATGGGTTCGAGCAAATCCTGATGCTGATGCTTAATTGACTGCCAGTGCCTTAAACACTGCATCAATCGGATCGGTATAAAAAGAGGTCTGGAATTTAGTAAAGAGCTCTGGTGGTACTGTGGGAAGATCAACAGCGCTAGTCATCGGTAGCAGGATCTTTCTAGCGCCTGCATCGAAGGCCACTTGCAGGCTACCAGTTAGATGGCTGACTGGGTTAATCGTCCCCCCTAGCGTCATCTCGCCAAAAATTGCCATCTGCGGCTGTACTGTGCGCCCTAATGCCGCTGAACAAAGGGAAATAAACAGCGCTAAGCCGCCATAGCTCGGCACGCCTGATCCCTGAAGGTCGAGGAGTTGCAGCAGGAAGTCGGAGTTGTCAGGGTGAATGGAACCGCTGACTCGATGCGCATTGGCTTTGAAATAGCTGAAAGCAATATTGATGCTGTCTTTCATGGTCGTGGCGCTGGCGGCTCCGGCACGAGTGAGCTTACCGTTGCCTGCAACCGCCTGTAGCTCCAGTTTAAAGACGCCAATTTTGCCGCTGGCACCATCGCTAATCATATACAAGTGTCCCGGTGAGAGGATATCTTCGCTAATGAGATTCACTCCTCCCTGTTCTGGAACCGAGACGAAGTGCTCTTCTAATGTCTCGGTATCGATGTAGCTGAAATGTACGTCATAGAACTCCATGCCGCCAATTTTTTTAAGCTGTTCCTTGACGCGTCTTCGCACTCGGAGTGCATATACCAGTGCGGTTTCGACATCTTCCTTAGTGAAACTGCCATCTGGAAACAGTAGTTTTAGCAGCCCAGACACAGTTTTACGCACAGCCTGGACATCTCGCTGCTTCAGGTTATTGCCCAACTTAAAGTAACGATCGATCGCATCGGCAAAGCTGCGTTTCCGCATCTCGCGGAGCCACTCTGCCAGGTAATCCACAATGAAGCCGTACTGGTTGGTGAAGTTTTCAGGGCTGAATTTAGGAATTTCCCAACCAGGAATGTAGGCATGGAAGCGATCGAAGAAAGCCGTGTCAATCATGGCGGCTGGAAAGGGCGCTAGCAAATGCGAGGTTTTGACCAACGATTCGACACTTTGGTTGATGTTCCCGACAAACACCATTGAGGCATTAGCGCTGATTTCCGCTTTGCCACGGGCAAAGGAGCCAGAGGCCATGTAGTCTTTCATAATCTGAATCCCGTCATTGTCATGAAAGCTGATGCCCGCCACTTCATCAAACGCGACGACGTCAAATAGCCCCACTAACCCGATCTGGCGGGAGGACATATTGTAAAAGAGGTTTGCGACTGTGGTTTTGCCGCCAGAGACCAGAATAGAGTTGGGAGAAATTTCCTTGTAGAGGTGCGACTTGCCAGTAGAGCGAGGGCCTAATTCGCAGCAGTTATAGTTGTTTTCGCATAGTGGAATCATGCGAGCCAATAAGTGCCATTTCACGTCGTTGGTTAATGTGGTTGGCTCTAAGCCAGTCGAACGAATGAGGAGATCAGTCCACTCTTCCCGATCGAAGGCAGACCGCCCAGCAAATAACTCCTGCATATCCACATCAGGCATCTGGATGGGCTTCAAGCTCGCCACAATGAAAGGGCTAGGATTCGCACCCGCCTCATATTCAAGCTGTAGAATGCACCAGATGCCACCGCTCAAGAGTTTGGGGTTGACCTTCACTATTTCAGGGTCGATGATGACCCCTTTGACCCCTAAATTCATCAAGAGTCCTTGATAGTTGTCTGCTTTTTCGTTGAGCTTAACGGTGACGCGATCGATGACACTAAACCGTCCGATTTCACGCACTTTTGATTTGACTTGCTCGGCCTCATCAGGACGCACATAGTTTTCCGCGAGAATCCGTTTCACCGTTTGAACGCCCGCCTCGATCGTTGCCTCATCGTCCGTAGCGCAATACATCCCCAGCAGGTATTCCAGCACGTAGACCGGGACGCTAGCACCCTCTTTGATGCGCTTCGTCAAGTCTTTTCGGACTACCCTGCCAGGGTAAACATCATTGAGTTTGCGATCGAGGACATCCATAGCCATTGTGAATTCACCTGCTAATACCCGCACGAACGAAGCAATCGATTGCTTAGAAGTTATCGCTCAAAAATCGCCAAAGTCATTTGTAATGCCCAGGTTAATAGTCCAAGTCTCTCGTACCAGTTCGGTATTGTCATCAGAATCTTTGACGATGAGGAAGGCCGTTGTGGGAGGGCGGGTCGCTGTTACAGTCAATGTTTGTTTGGACTCTCTCTCTGTGGGGTGGGGGCTGCTGCTGCTTAACTCTACTGTTTTGACATCAGTGAGGGGGTTGCCTTGTGCATCGTAGAGGGCCACTGATATACGTCGCGATCGCCACCTGCCCTCTACTGGCTCTGTTTGCATCAAATTAAAGCTGAAGCGGTTGTTCGTAACGCGCCGGAGCCGTGCATTGATTTGCACGCCAACTTTGCGGGCGGGACCGTCATCGCCTTTTTCGGCACGCTTATGATGGTAAGTAATCACTGGAACACAAACTTCCTGGAGGCTAGCTCCACCATGGACAAATTGGGAACCAGCTCCCTGGATTGAAAAGCGTAGACTCCCTCTTGGCACGCTAACAAGTGCGCCTCTGGATTCATAGGGGAGGGTGAAGTTCTGCAAACCAGGTTCTTCAATATTCTGGGTGCGGAGTGTGAACCGACGATTGGTTTCAACAATGTCATCGCCTTGGGGTAAGGGCACCTTATCGGCAACGGCAATTGGTTGCCGTTGATAGAGAAACCCATGATCGGCGGTGATCAAAATATGAGTTCCATTGAGCGAATTACAGATTTTTTTGACTAGCTTCAGTAGCTCGCTAATTGCCTTTTCACAATCTGTTAACACATGCCGTTCGCTGGCGGGTTTATCACCGATCGCATCAATCACATCATGGTAGATGTAAAGCAGTCGATAGGGTTTGATCGCTTCTCGTCCCATTTCGGTGTTCATCGCCAGCAAGTCTGCGGCACGGAGGGCAGTGGCTTCGACCCCGCTCTTGTGTTGCAGCACCGCCAGACGCGACTCTAGTCCTTTCGTGCTCAGTCCAGCTTTCAGGGCATCGCCACTTTTAGGCATTAGCTCCAACGTCTCGCCGGGGAGTAAGGCTGCCATCCCCAGACGAGTGATACTGGGCAGAACGCCTAGCTGGGGGGCCAAGAGCGTCTCACCCCGTAATTCTTTTTCGATCGCGTCCTTGAGTTCGCTGGCGACTTCGTAACGCAACGCATCTGAGATAATGACAAAGACTTTTTCGCGATCGTTGCGATCCAGAATGGGAATCACGTTATGCCGGAAGAAATCGACCTGCGATGGTGCTCCTGCAACTTGCCAATGTCCCTTCGCTTGCGCCTCTAGCGCGTCTGACCAGGCGGTTCCAAGCCCATCGATAAACCAGTAGGTATAAAGATTCTCAATTTCTTCGACCAGTTGCTTGATAATGTCACCTCTGGCATAGTAGCTAGCAACCACGAAGTGACGGTAAGCGCGATCGAATTGGTAGAGTTCGGTGGCGTACAGGTTAAAGAGTACGGGTGCAGGGAAACGGAAACCACTGGCATACCGATGCTTTAGCTCTACCAGGTCGATCGCAGCTTCGAGTGCTTGGTAGATTGCTTCGTAGTAGTCGGGATACCAAACAGTTGAGCGCCGTGTCGTAAACCAGGTGCGCCATCGGTTCAGGTCGCTTGCCTGCGCCTTAAGCTCTTGAATACACGTACGGATCAGTGCTTGATCAACGGCTTCAAAACTGGTGGCTTCAAACAGGATATCAGGTGCAAGCGATTCGACCGCTGGAAACAGGTCGAGTTCTCTTTCAATCAAGCGGCTCAACTCCATCCATTTAGCTGAGTCTTGCTGGTCGCGCATCCATTGATCGATAAAGGCATAGGCTTGCTGCCCCGGAAGGATGACATGCTGTTGCAGCGATTGAGGTAGGTGCCCGTGCAGAGCCGTATCAAAGTGAGTGATGAGCAGGCGCACAAAGAGTTTATTGAGGCTAGGCGTCGCATCAATGACTCCTAAATAATCTTGAACGATGCGCCAGAAGACTTGGGGAGCATCAAAGCGGGTGATTTCTGCCCAGAGTGCATTATCGGTTTCCAGTAAGCCTGCCATGAGTACCCGGCGAATCAGCCCACTGGCATCGGGTACTTTCAACCCGACCAGAACAGACAACATGGCTAGCAACAACCCCTTCTCATGGGTTTGAGGGGCAAGCTGCATCGATTGCAGGGCTTCGGTGCGCTTGCGGCTGTCAAAGAATTTGAGGTGTTGGCGGATGATGGCTTCCAGGCTGCGTTGATGGAAGCCTAAGTCAGCAAAGATCAGCGCGGCGCGATCGGCAGAAAATGTCAGGCTTCTATGTTGAATGTCGAGGAGCCAATTGTCTTGGTCTGCGGGTGCGGGAAAAGGGGCGTAGAGCAGGAAGGCTTGATGAGGCTGCACAATCAGGAGGCGATGTTTGACTGTAAAAGGGGTATCGTTTAGCTGAAGTTTTTCAACGCCTTCTAGCTGGAGTGCGGTAAAGGTATCTTGAAATTGCTGATCGGAGTCGTACCAGAACACCACACGCTGTCCCTGATGCGCCCAACGGGAATCATCCTGGAATAAATTTTGCAGTGTAGATTGGATACGGGTAATTTCCATGTTCATGTATGCCGTTTGTGAATGCGATCGCTAGTGTGAGCTTGCTGGTGTCGAACCCAAGAGCGCAGCGATCGCACTACTTCATTATCATCACCCGTATCTTTCCCCACAACCCGTTAGGTGTCTCGACTACTGGGCGCGTTTTGTGGTGGGGAAGAGAGGCTAACAATAAGGGGTTGTTTTCGTTAGTCAAATGGGGTGTTACCTGACTGAATTCTACTCAACGCATCTTTTGCCGCAGCCTGTCTTGCAGATTGAATATTACTACCTGCTCCCTGCCCCCACCGTTGTCCTAGAATTTTGACTTCGTACACGTAGTCGTGGGAATTATCCTGGTTCCGATGGGAACTGACTTGCACATACGCTAGATCGTTAGAATCTAGCGGATTCTTCCTAATGTTTTGCTGTACATAATTCTGAAGTGAGCTGATCGAGTCGATTGATGGGTCGAAATCTAAAATTTCCTCAGACAAGGATTCTCGGATAATTTTCTGGACTGTTGACATTCCTTGGGTGTTGTCTAAGTAGATTGCTCCAATGAGGGACTCAAAGGTATCTGCAAGAATCGAATCTTCTAGCTGCTGACCTCTACCCAATTGAAGTAGAGGAGGGCATATTGCAAGCCCTTTGCGTTTGACAATTTGAGCCAGGTTCTCATTCTGGACTACCTTAATTTTCTCGGAAAGCACTCCTTCAGGTTCTGGAAGGGTTTGAAACAGATACTCAGCGATAGTTAAATTGAGGACTCGATCGCCCAAGAATTCTAGCCTCTCCTGGTCTTCACAGTGAAGTCCTCGATCTCTCATTTCTTTTGCATAAGAGCTGTGAGTCAACGCTTGGTCGTAGAGCTTGAGGTTATTGACCTGTGACGCTTCGAGTTTGAAGAATGATCCGGTAAGTAACGTTAGGATCTGCTCGTCTCTTGTGGTTGTGAAGCTATCCATTGCGATTATGCCTGCGCTTCAAAATTGACCCCAGCGTAGAGTTGTTCGATCGCAATACTAAACCCAACGCTCTCCAGGGTAATTGTATCTCCGGCGGTATAGGGATAGTAGAGCCACATCCTGCCCTCACCGCGTCGATAGCATTCTGCACTGATTTTTTGGGAGTTGATCAGCAGGTATTCTTGCAGCGTAGGAATTCGTTGATAATCGATAAATTTGTCACCCCGGTCTTTGTTGGCGGTGCCAGGAGAGAGCACTTCTACGATCAGTTTGGGCGACTGGATAAACTGGCTAGCCTTGAGATCTTGTGGGTCGCAACTGACGATGAGATCGGGGTAGTAGTAAGCGCTGAGGTCGCTAATCTGGAGTTTGACATCTGCCATGTTAATCCGGCAGCCGATCGCGCGGATATGGGGATGCAGTGCGGTGAGGAGGTTGATGGCAATGTCGTTGTGGGGGATGCTGCCACCTGTCATGGCAAAGACTTCGCCATTGCTATATTCGTAGCGCAACGCTTGCTGCGGTTCCCAGGTGAGGTATTCCGCAACGGTCATTTTGGGGGCGTGAGGCGTGGCGATCATCTGAAACCTCAATGTTAGGCTGCTATCAGGCTTTGAATCCACTGGAAGTCGGGTTCTGGTAAGGGTGGAACTGACTGAGTGGAGTAGTCGATCGCCAAATCTAGCGCGGCTTCTTGATAGACCCGCTCTAATAGAGTCTGCAACTCTATTACAGGTTCTTGATCGGTGGGACGCAAGGGGAGCAAGAAGCGTGGCAAAGGATCTCGCAGATTAAACGGATGCAGTTCTGCGGCGGGGCGGCGATTTGCACGGCTGACCAAAATTCGGTAATCGGAGGTCACTCCTCCTGCCATTGGTTTGGGTTCTCCGGTTCGCAACAAATCAATTTCTACCAAATGTGCTGTGCTGTTCAAAACGGTTTGGCGTTTGGCATCGTACTTCACTCTGCCTTCACCTGTCCGCTTGTTTTTGGGCGATAGCACTTCTACGACCGTTACGATCGCGCCTGATCCTACTTCTCGAATCTCCAAAAACCGCTCTTGGGTTTCTTCTACGATCGGCACTGTGACTACGAGCGGTTTGCTCAACGTTGCCGTAATTTTCTGGGGTTCAGCGGTTTCTGTGCCTGTCTCGGTGCGTCGTTGAAAGACTGAAACATCGGGAATGCCAACCAGCAGTGAATCTGCATAAATCCGTTTTTCAACCGCTGCTCGGTATTTGGGGGTAATCACAGCATTGAGCGTTGGCGAAGCCTCTGCATTGCA
>Ga0209181_10013104_pt1 | contig 10413 bp, 9 predicted proteins | sample MAT05_FD_187208 | JGI IMG/M metagenome (GOLD analysis project Ga0209181, IMG submission 187208) | Freshwater microbial communities from Lake Fryxell liftoff mats and glacier meltwater in Antarctica - MAT-05 (SPAdes) (version 2) | ecosystem: Environmental > Aquatic > Freshwater > Ice > Liftoff...
GAGCTGCGCCACGGCCGCGTGATGCTCCCGGCCGATGCGCTGCGAACGCAGCTGCTGCGCGTGCCGGACCTCGACTCGCTCTGGCTCGACGTGCGCCCGAGCGGGATCCTCATCGACGCGAGCTTCACGCGCGGCGAGCCGCTGCGCCTCACGCTCGTCCCCGTCGCCGCGCGCTTCGCTCCGCGCGGCGCCAAGGAGCTCATCGTGCGCGTCGAGCCGCCTGAGCTCGCCGGCGGCGCACGGGTCGCGGATCTTGCGGCCGCGGTGAGCGTCGCTGTCGCGCGCGCGCTGTGGGCGCCGGTGCTTCCGCCCGATGATGGCAGCGCGCCAGACGCGATCGTGGAGCGCGATCCGAACGCCGAGCTGCGCATCGATCTTCGGACGATCCCGATGGTGCGGCAGCTGCGCGGACCTGGGCAGGCGCTGCTCGACGCGCTCGCGCTCGCCTCGTTCGGCACCGAAGACGGCGCGATCGCGCTGCGACTTCTGCTGCCGGGGATGGTGCCGAGCGCTGCGCAGCCGACGAGCGAATAGCGACGCGCCACGAGCCACGAGCCACGATCTGGCTCCGCCCGCGTCGCTCTGTGCGAGTCCTCGTGCGGCGCGCCGACGACGAGACGCGCACCATCCGCGTTGTGCGCCGACGGCGAGTCGTGAGGCGTCCGCAGCAAACACGACAAAGGTGCCGAAGCCATCGTTGGAGCCAGTGTTCGACGCCTTGCGATAGGCGTTTGCCGGGCCGGATCGGAGCGCCGTTGACACTGCGGGAGGCGTCGGGCAGCGTAGCGCCGTGAATTGGAAGGCATGCTGGCTGGTGGTTGCGTGCGCGCTCACCGCGCTGTCCTCGACGGGCTGCGGGCCCTCGCTGCGAGACGTGAGCTCCGGCCAAGTGGGCTGCAGACCGGGGGAAATCGGTATCCTCGACGACACCTCCGGCTGGGGGTCGCGTACCTGGACTGCGGTTTGCCACGGGCGCAGTCACCGTTGCTCGGCATTCCGCGTCGGGAATTCCCTGCAAGCGAACTGCACACTCGAACAAGACGAGGAGGCGGGCAGAGCCGAAGGTGGCGGGCAATCCGCCGCGTCGCGCGACCCGGCGATCGAGCGTGAGGTCGTCCGTGAGGGCACGGCTGATGTCGTCGTGCTGCGTGGCCGGTTCGGGCTCGCGACCGAAGAATTCGAGCTTGAGGTCGCGCCAGTCGCGCGTCCTTCGTCCGTAACGCTGCGGATCTCGGGCGCGCTTGGCGAGGTGCCATCAAACTGCGAGGCCGGGCTGATGGTCGATGGTCAGCTCACGCGCCTGTTCGGCGCGGATCGCGCGGTTGGCGAGACACGTCGCTATGAGTTTCCAATCGACATCACGTTCATTCGGCGCGTGGCCACCGCGACGCGCGTGGTTGGTCGGCTCTGCGACATCGAGTGGCGGCTCGGCGAGAACGAGCAACGGGTCATTCGAGAGCTGCTCGCGCGCTACGACGAAGAGGCGACCTGGGCTGGGCAGCGGACGAGCGGCGGCGAGAGCGCTCCGCGCTGAGCCAGAGAACGACAACGCCCGCCGGCACTACTCCGCAGCCGGCGCAGCCACGGCACCCGCGGGCGGCGGCACCGACTCGGACGAGAAGCCCTGCAGCTCGCGCACGCGGTTGTAGCCGTTGAGCGCGGCGACGCGGTAGGCCTCGGCCATCGTCGGGTAATTGAACGTCGTGTTGATGAAGTACATCAGCGTGTTCGCGGCGCCCTGCTGGCTCATGATCGCCTGGCCGATGTGCAAAATCTCGGACGCCTGGTAGCCAAAGCAGTGGATCGCGAGGACCTGCAGGGTCTCGCGGTGGAACAAGATCTTCAGCATGCCGACGGTGTTGCCGGTGATCTGCGCGCGCGCGAGGCTGCGAAACAGCGCGTGACCCACTTCATAGGGGACGTGTTGCTCGGTGAGCTCGCGCTCGGAGGGACCGACGCTGCTGATCTCCGGCATCGTGTAGATGCCAGTCGGCACGTTGGTGACGAGGCGCGCATCGCAGACGCCGAACATCAGATGATTCGCGGCGAAGCGCCCTTGGTCGTACGCGGCACTCGCCAGGCTCGGCAGTCCGACGACGTCGCCGACGCCGTAGATGTGCGGAATCGCGGTGCGATAATTCTCGTCGACGGTGAGCTGACCGCGCGAGTTCGGATGGATGCCGAGCGCCTCGAGTCCCATGCCCTCGGCGTTGCCGGTGCGGCCGTTGGCCCAGAGCAGGACGTCGCTCTTCAGCTTCTTGCCAGAGCGCAGCGTGAGCACGACGCCGTCGTCTTGGGGCACGACGCGATCCACCTCTTCGTTGTTGCGGATCAGCACGCCGCCGTCGCGCAGATGGTAGGCGAGCGCGTCGATGATCTCGTCGTCGAGGAACGAGAGCAGCTTCTCGCGCGTGTTGACGAGGTTCACCTTCGAGCCGAGGTTGCGGAAGATCGACGCGTATTCGCAGCCGACGACGCCCGCGCCATAGATGGTGATCGACGAAGGCGTGTGATCGAGCTTGAGGATCGTATCGCTGTCGAAGATGCGCTGATGACTGAAGTCGACCTCGGGCGGGCGATACGGGCGCGAGCCGACGGCGAGGATCACGCCGCCCGCGTGCAGCGTCTCGACGACGACCCCGTCGTGGACGACCTCGACGGTGTGGGCATCGGCGAGCCGCGCGTGGCCATGAAAAATGCGCACGTCGTTGCGGTCGTAGAACTGCGTGCGGACCGCGACCTGCTTGGCGATGACGGCGTTCGCCGTGCGCACCAGATCGGGAAATGTGACGCTGAGCTCGGTGGTCAGCTCGCGGAAGAACGGGCTGTTGCGAAACTCCATCAGCGAGCCGACTGCGTGGCGCAGCGTCTTGCTCGGGATGGTCGCCCAATGCGTGCACGCGCCGCCGAGCTGCCCCCAGCGCTCGATCACCGCGACGCGCTTACCCTCTTTCGCCGACTTCATCGCGGCGCCTTCGCCGCCCGGGCCACTGCCGATCACTACGACGTCGAAGTCTCTTCCTGTCATCGCGCGCGACTATAGCGGCAGCGATGTCGGTCCGCGAGGCGCTGCGCGATAGCGACGCGCTTCAGTTCGCCAGGCGCTGCGCGATGCGGAACCAGACGGTGCGCTCGAAGCCGCATTGCTTGCAGCGCGTATGTGCGGCGCGCAGCACGTCGCCGGCGACGGCGTGCGCGGTGTGTTCGTCGACGCGCTGCTCGCCGAGGCAGCGCGGACATGGAAGAGCGCTCGCGCGCAGTTCGACCAGCGACGAGCTCTCGACGGTGATTGGGCGCTCCGCGGCGCCGCCTTCGGAGAGCTTGGCGAGGCGAATGCGGTCCTGCGCGAGCTTCTCATTGGAGCGCTCATCGGAGCGACGCACGGTGCGCGCAGAGGTCGGCTTCGGCGGTCGGCGGGCCATCATGGAGGCAAGTTAGTCTCGGCGCGCGCCGCGTCCAGGGGCGAGTGGTGTACGGCGCCGTGTCGCGCGGGTGTCGCCGCGGAGCAAAAAGAAAGTGTCGGGCACCAAAAGAAAGCGGCGTGCACCGAGTGGTGCACGCCGCCGTCGATCATCACCGAGCGTCGAGCGAGGCGTCGCGGGTGAAGCTCACCCGCGAGCGCAGGCTCAGCGACCGATCGCGACCGTGGTCACTTCCGTCGAGCCGTCGCTGAGGAGCAGGAGCTCCTTGGCGACCGCGGGACGGCCGGTCGCGCGGCCGACGGCCACTGCGGTCCAGACGCCGGTCGTCGGGGTGATCGAGACCGAGCCAGCCTGGCGGCCCGAGCACGGCGTCGCCTCGTTGGCGGCGCGGATCTGCAGCGTCACGGCCGCGCCCGCGGGGACGCCCGCGTATGCGCCGTGCGAGCCCTCGCCCGAGGCCGCGCCGAACGCGCCGTAGGCGACGTTCGCGAAGACCGGGGTGCCAGCCGCGCGCGCGTTGGCGCCCGGGAGGCAGATGTCGACGTTCGCGACGCCGGCGAGCGCGTGGAAGAAGCGGATGTGCGCGTGGTCGGGCTCCGGCGCGGGGCCGTCGTCCGCTGCTGCGGCCATCGCGAGGGCGGGCGTGCCGGCGACGAGGCCGTGCGCGATCACCGTGTACGACACGCCTGCGGCGAGCGCGGGCGTCGGGCCCTCGAGCGCAGGCGCGCTGTCCGCCGCGGCTGCTGCCGCGCGAATCGCGACCTGGTGCACGCCAGCGGGCACCTCGGCGTAGCCAGCGGCCGCCTTGTAGGCGAGCGAGGCGATCGCCGGCGTCGCAGCGCCGTCGAGGTAGACCGCGGCGGCCGCGGTGGCCGCATCAGGCGATGCGTGGATGACGCGCACGCGCGCCGGAGCGGGCGGCGGGGGCGGGGTCTCGGCGGGAGGCGTCGTGGTGTCTGGCGTGTTGGTCGCCATTCCCTCGCCGCCGTTGGTGTCGTCGACCGTCGCGTTGTCCATCGTCGACTCGGTCTCGTCGCCACCGCCGCAGCCACCCGCGAGCACGAACAAACAGAGCATTACGTTTCTCAGGTGCGTCTTCATTCGCGTCCTCCGGTCGCGACCCCTCGTCGCGACGTATCGTTTCCAGACCTGGCGCGGCATATTGCCGCATTTCAGCCATTGGCGGACCCTATGTAGCCTCGCTCCGTCAGGAAGGCGAGCACCTTGCGCGCGCTCTGCTCGGCGTCCTCCTGGCCGGTGGGCAAGACCAGCGCGGGATCTTCGGGCGCTTCGTAGGGCGCGCTGACCCCGGTGAACTCGGCGATCTCGCCGGCACGTGCGCGCGAGTAAAGGCCCTTCGGATCGCGCGCCTCGCACTCGGCGACGGTCGCCGCGCAGTAAATCTCGATGAAATCGCCGTCGCTGAGCAGCGCGCGCGCCTGCGCGCGATCGGCGCGAAAAGGCGAGATGAACGCGGTGATGATGATGAGGCCGGCGTCGGTGAACAGCTTCGCGACCTCGCCGATGCGGCGAATGTTCTCGCTGCGCTGCGCGTCGCCGAAGCCGAGATCGCGGTTCAGCCCGTGGCGCACGTTGTCGCCATCGAGCACGTAGGCGAGCACGCGCTGCTCGACGAGCAGCTGCTCGACCCGACGCGCGACGGTGCTCTTCCCGGAGCCGGACAGCCCCGTGAGCCAGAGCGTGACGCCGCGGTGGCCGAGCAGCTTCGCGCGGTCGTCGCGGCCGACTGATCCGTGGTGCCAGGCGATGTTGCGCGCGTGAGGTTCGGTCATCGCGGCGGAACGTATCGCACGGCCGGCGCTGCGGAAAGCTCCTCTGCGATCGCGCGGATCGTCAACGGCGACGAGCCCTCGGCCTTGTTGTTCACGATCACGTATGTCTCGATCATGCGCTCGCCGGTCTGCTCGATCAGCCGGCGCACCGCGTCGCGCATCTCGGGCTGCGGAGCGACGAGCGCGTCGAACGGCGCGAACGCTTCCTTCAGCTGCGCGTAGCGTGTGTTCGGCGGCAGCAGCAGCCGCGCGACGCAGAAGTCGGTGGTGAGCACGCCGGGCAGCCGCAGCTGCTCGGCGAGCGTCGGCATGCGCGACCACTGATTCAGCACGTGCGCCACGCCGCAATCACGCAGCACGTCGAGGTAGCGCCGCGTCAGCAGCGCGCGATCGCGGAGCTCGACGGCGTAGCGAAACGTCTGCGGTGCACGCTCGAAGAACGCAGCGAGCTTCGCCACGAGCGCGACCGGATCCGCGCGACCGGGCGCCGGAGGGATCTCGATCACGAACGGGCCGGCGTGCGCGGCGAACTCTGCGGCGTAGGGAGCCGCGATCAGCTCGTCGAACAGCACCGGATCGAGGAAATTCGGGTTCGGCTGGCCCGCGCGCGCACCGAGCCGCGGGTGATCGGGAAACGTGATCGTCGTGAGCTCCGAGAACACCTTCGACACTGCGCGAAATCCGGGCGGCAGCTGTGCGGCGTAGGCGGCGAGATCTTCGGGCGGGATCGGCGCGTAATAGCCGCGGTCGATGCCGACGGTGCGGAACAGCGGATGCTCTGCGTATTCGCCGAGCGAGTCGCGGGTGAACGCGGCGGGCGTCGCATAGCGGCGGCGGTAGACGAGGCCGGTCCAACCGGGGAAGGTCCAGCTCGAGGTGCCGAAGCGCAGGTGCGGAGGCAGCGCTGCCGCGAGCGCAAGCAGCTCCGGATCGGTCGACGTCGGTCGCGCAGACTTCGCCGACGGTTCTAGTGGCGCAGCGAACAGATCGAGCTGCGCGTCCGAGCGATCCGCGCGACGCGTCACGGCGCCTTCTTCAGCAGCTCGTGATACGCGCCGACGGCCGTGTCGTGCTCGGCCAGCGTGCGGCTGAACGTGTGGCGACGACCGCCACGCGCGACGAAGTAGAAGTAGTCGTGCGAAGCGGGCGCGAGCGCGGCCTCGATCGCGCCGAGGCCCGGGTTCGAGATCGGCCCCGGTGGCAAGCCGTCGTTGCGATACGTGTTGTACGGGTTGAGCGCGTCATTGGTCATCGTGCGCGTGATGCGATGCCCGTCGAAGCGCGCACACGAAGGCGCGAGCTCGCGCGCGACGCGGCAGCCGTAGGAGACCGTCGGATCCGCCTGCAGTCGGTGCGGCGTGAACTCCGCGCGCCGAAGCCGATTCCAAAAGACGCCAGCGATGATCGGCTGCTCCTCCGCAACGACGGCCTCCTTCTCGACGACCGACGCCATCACCAGCGCGTCATGCGGCGTGAGCTGACGCTCAGCGAGCGCCGTCATGTGCGCAGCGAGCAGCGTCGCGGTGCGCGCGCGGAAGTTCAGCACCATGCGCCGCACGATCTCTGCGGGCTCGCTGTGCGGCTCGAAGTCGTAGGTGTCCGGGAACAGATAGCCCTCGGCGCTCGTGCCGGGCAGCTCCAGCGCGGTGAGCAGAGCGCGGTCGGTCGTCGCAGCCAGAAACGGTTCGCGGGCGCAGATTCCGCGGGCCGCGAGACGGTCGGCGATGTCGAGGCGGCTGAAGCCTTCGGGGATCGTCACGCGCGGTCCATCGCTGCCGAACAGCGCGACGACGCTGCGCAGCGCCGAGCGCCCACTGGTCGAGAGGCCGAGCGCGAGCGCGCCCACGAGCGCCGCGAAGGCGACCGCGATCAGCCAAAGGCGCACGACGCGTCGGCGCGCGCGACGCACCGGCGCAGACGTCTTCTTCGACGCTACCGCTGCGGACGCCGGCCGCGGACGTCGCGGGCTCCGCGGGCTCCGCGGCGTCCGCTCGCGTCGCGCTCCGGTGCGCTCGGCACGGCCGCGTCCTCGCTTGTTGGGCTCCACTCGCTCTCCGTCTGACTCGCGTCCGCCGACTTGTCACGTTTCTTCTCGAGCGCCTCGCGCTTCCGCGCCGCGCGCGCATCGAGATAGCTCTGCAGCAAGATCGTCGCCGCGACCTGATCGATCACTTTGCGCTGATCGCGCTCGCTCATCTCCGCGGCGCCGAGCGCGCGGTGCGCCTCGGCTGTCGTCAGGCGTTCGTCCCACAGCACGACGCGCAGCCCGGTCGCGGTGTGGATGCGCGCCGCGAGGAGCCGCGCCTTACGCGCTGCGCCGCCCTCGCTGCCATCGAGGTTGCGCGGCAGACCGACGACGATCTCCTTGCAGCCCTCGCGCAGTGCCTCCGAGGCGATGCGCTTGGCCGGGTCACCCTCGCCGCGCGCCGCGATCGTACACAGCGGCGTGGCGAGCGCGCCCTCGTCGTCCGAGACCGCGAGGCCGACGCGCGCGTCTCCAGGATCGACCCCAAGCCTGCGCATTTCGGCACTACCTAACAGGCCAAACCCCTCGCTGCCAGGCTACAGTTCCGCGCATGCGTGTACTCGCGGCGGACGTCGGCGGCACCAAGACCCTGCTCTCGCTCCAGGAGCTCGACGAAGAGGGCTTTCACCGCGAGCTACGCAGCGAGCGCTTCGCGAGTCGCGACTTCAGCGGGCTCGCCGAGGTGATCCGCAAATTCCTCGGCGACGATCTCGCATCGGTCACACACGCCGGCATAGGCGTCGCCGGCCCGGTGACGGTCGAGGAACATGGTGAGTCGGTTCGTGCGACGAATCTCCCGTGGCGCATCGATGCGCGCGCCCTCGAGGTGGCGCTCGACCTCGAGCGTGTGCGGCTGATCAACGACTTTCACGCGGTCGCGCTCGGCATCCCGAAGCTCGACGCGGACGATGTGGAAGTGCTGCAAGAAGGCGTCGTCGACCCCTCCGGACCGATCGCGATCATCGGCGCGGGCACGGGCCTCGGCGAGGCGATCGTGCTGCCTGTCGCCGGACAATGGAAGGTCATCGCGTCGGAAGGCGGGCATTGCGACTTCGCGCCGCGCAACGAGCTGGAGATCGCGCTGTTGCGCTTTCTGCTGGGCCGGCACGAGCGCGTGAGCTGCGAGCGCGTCGTGTCGGGGCCGGGACTACTCACGCTGTATCGCTTCTTGATCGAGCACGAGGGGCTGACCGCGCGACCGGACACCGAAGCGCGCATGACGAGCGAGGACCCGAGCGCCGTCATCGGTCAGCGCGCGCTCACGGGCGACGACGAGATCTGCGTGCGAACGGTGGATCTGTTCATGAGCCTCTACGGCTCCGAGGCCGGAAACCTCGCGCTCAAAGTATTGCCGAAGGGCGGCCTCTACATCGCGGGCGGCGTCGCGATGCGGCTGCTGCCAAAGCTGCGCGAAGGGCACTTCCTCGCGGCGTTCAACCGCAAAGGCCGGATGTCGCCGCTGCTCGAGGCGACGCGCGTCAGCGTCGTGACCAACCCGCGCGTCGGCCTGATCGGCGCGCTCCACGCGGCGCTGACGCGGCAGTAAAACGCGACGCGCTCGAATGCGGAGTCGCCCCGCAGACCGTGCAGCCTACGGCCGCAGCAGCATGAGCGCACCGTCGGCGGAGATGCGCAGCGCGACGATACCGGCGCGCGTCTCGAGCACCAGCAGCGCACCGTCGCCATCGCGCACCAGCCATCGATGGCTGCTCTCGATGCCGCCATACGGCGCCTCGTCGGTGATCACGAGCTCGCGCGCGGTCGCCAGAAGTGCGAGCGGCGCGATGCGCGCGCGTAAGCCGCCGGACGCTGCCGTGCGATACACCGCGAGGACCTCGCCGCCGCCGAGCGTGACCACATCGGGCACGTCGTTCATTCGCGCGACCGCCGCGCTCGACGACTCGCAGCCGTCGGCCGAACACGTGAGACCCGCGAGCTGAATGCCACGCCGCGCGTCGGTCGCGACCTGCTTGCGCGCGACCAGCGCGACGCGGTCGCCGATGCAGTCGATCACCGCCGCCGTGCCCGGCAGCCTGCCGGTCACGGTGGCCGTGTGCGCGCCCGCAGCGTCGTAGAAGTGCACCTCGGTCGCGCGCGGCTGCGGCTCCGCGCCGTCGACGATCGTCGCCGTGATGAACGCGAGCGCGCGCCCTGACGTGAGCGCACAGCCGAGCACCTGCACCGGCAGGGACGGGAGCCAAAGCGGCAGCTGCGGCACGCGCGGGGCGCTCACGTCGTCGGCGAGCCAAGTGACGCCGATCCCAACGCGCGGAGGCTCGGGCGGCGCGCGTGGCGCAGGCGCGCGCAGGTCCGCGTAGCTGTAGTGAACGAAGCCTGCAGCGATCTGCGGCGCGCTGACCGGCGACAGTGGAATGCGCAGCTCGAGCGTCGCTGGCGTCAATGCCGCGCCCGCCGCGAGGCTCTCGATCGCGACGCTCTCGATGACGATGCTCGAAGAAGGCGCTCCGCCGCGCGCCGCGCCCGCGCGTACCAGGCTCACGCCGCCGCGCTGCGCGTAGGCGGCGTACAAGCGCTCCGGCGCCGCGATCTCGGTCCATCCAGCGGTGTCGACGACGCGCGCGGGCGCGCCATGTGCGCGGAGCACGACGAGGTCCGCAGCGCGGGTCGCTCCGCTCGCTGGCGCGCTCGGTGCGAGCACGACGCCGGTGGTCGGCGCGGGTACGGCGCCATCGAGACACGCGACGCGCGTCGCGTCGACGCGGCACATCCGCACGGCGGGTCCAGCGAGAAGAACGCGATCGCGATCGACGTGCAGCACGCGCTGATGCCGCGGTCCGATCAGCGCCGCCGTCGCCTCGCGGGCGGTGAGCGGGCGCAGCGGCGCGCGCGCGGCCGGCGCATCGGCCGATGCCGTGCCGCCCGTCACCTGCACGCGCGCAGCGGCCTCCCACAGCGAGTCGATCCCTGTTGGCGCCCGGCCGCCCGTGACCGCAATGCGTACGCTGAACAGCGACGCCACCAGCCGATCGACGCGCGGGTCTTCTTTGCGCACTGGATTCAGCACGTCGATGGCGCGCTGAAGTGACGGCGCACAGCGGCGCGGCCAGTCTGCTTCCGGCACGAGCGTCTCGTTGGCGAGCACGATGTTGCGCAGGCGCTGCGCTGCGCTTTCTTCGCCGGCGAGCGGCGAGCCGAGCAGACAGCGCTCGAA
>Ga0209181_10013108_pt1 | contig 10412 bp, 10 predicted proteins | sample MAT05_FD_187208 | JGI IMG/M metagenome (GOLD analysis project Ga0209181, IMG submission 187208) | Freshwater microbial communities from Lake Fryxell liftoff mats and glacier meltwater in Antarctica - MAT-05 (SPAdes) (version 2) | ecosystem: Environmental > Aquatic > Freshwater > Ice > Liftoff...
AGACATCCTGGCAAAGGTCATTCGCGCCAACAGCCGCGTAAGTTCCAAACAGAACGAAGCACTACACTAGCATCGCTTGCGCGTCTGGCTCCTCTTCGACGAGCACACCTCGGCCGGTCAGCAGCTTCATCGGCCGGATGATGATGGAGGAAGGCTCATTTTGTGACACGTAATTTATGCCACGCGCAAACGCAATCGCGCGATTCCTTCGGCTCGAGGTACTGCTGCTGCAACTGCTGCGCTGGTTGCTGAACCACCCACAGAAAGTTGGCCTGCCCGTGGGGCTGCTGACCTGCGTGGCGCAACCGACACCAGCACGCGTCCTGGTTGGTATGCACGAAGCGCCCGGCGCGGACTGGACGCTGTCGACCATGGCGGAGCGTGCTGGCATGTCGCGCCAGGCTTTGGCTGCTGCATTCAAGCGCTTTGTCGGAGACAGGCTGGCAGACTACCTGGCGCTGTGGCGGATGCCTCAGCGCGCACATGGGTGTCGGCGCAGCACTGAGGCACCCGCCGCCATGCTGGTATAACCCGACATGCTCGATCTTTCCCCTCTGGAGTCCGCACTCGGTGCGTTGGGGCGCGCCTTGTCCGTGACGGGTGACACGCAGCGCTGGCAGCAGTTCGACAGCCCCACACAAGAGGCATTGAAAGCGGGCGTCATCCAGACCTTCGAAGTCGCTTATGAGCAAAGCTGGAAAATGATGCGGCGCTGGCTTGTGGCTAACCCTGTGGCTGGGGATGTGGACGGCGTGCCGATGCGGCAGTTGTACCGGATTGCCGCCAAGGCCGGGCTGATCGACGATGTCGATGCGTGGATGGATTTCCATAAAGCCCGCAACCAGACTTCCCACACGTACAACCCTGCGGTTGCGCAGGCTGTGTTCGACATGGCTCCAGGTTTCGCCCGGCAGGCTCGCAAGGTGTTGTTGCAGGTGGAGCAGCGCAATGATTGACCTGTCGGCCGAGCAGCTGGCCCTGGTGCGCGAGATTGTCACGCGGCACGTGACCGGGGGTGAGGTGTTTGCCTTTGGTTCCCGTGTCAGCGGCAAGGCAAAAAAATTCTCCGACCTGGACCTCATGATCAAAACACCGGCTGCCCTGCCCTGGAAGACCCTGGCCGAATTGCGCGAGTCGTTTGAAGATTCCGACTTGCCGATTAGCGTCGACGTGGTTGACTGGAGCAATTGCACAGAGCGATTTCGGAGCATCGTTGCTCCGCAGCTGGTTCGTATTATTTAACGTGAAATAACTTTCATGATGCGGGGTGAAGAGTGGAGATCATGAAAGTCAGGGTTGCTTGTCACAAAGACTAGCGCCTCCTGCTTCGTTTAGTTTGCAAAGTTCCCCAGCGCAGATGCGTGTCGGCGCTTCTCCGTTTCGCGGTCTCATTGACCGGATAGCAGTGGGGCAGAATCAAGCCCCATGAAACTCCCCCTGCAGATCGCGAACAGCTGTTTTGTCGCTCCGCAACTAACGCCCAGGGGCCACCTGCTGGTCAACGCAGATGCCGATGCGCCACCTCTGGCGCAAGACCTCGCTGATCGGCTGTCGCGATCCTTCACGCAAGGCACTGGCCATGGCCTGCTGCAGCTGGGCACTGCGGAAGTTGGCCGCAGCCTTCCACCCGCCTGGGCCTGGTGGCGGGATTACGCAGCGCGTTACGTCACAGCCCTGTGCGCAACGCCAGAGGGCGGCGACATTGCGGTCATGGTGCCAGGCGCCGAAGTTCTGGAACGACTGATAACCGATGCGCCGCCCATGACCGGGTCGGAGTATTTGACGCCAGGGGTGCTGGGCGGGCTGTGGGCTGCGATAGACACCGCGTTGCGCGAGGAACTGGCACGGGCTCCGGTCCCGCTTCAGGCTTTTCTCCAGGCGCGCCACCCGGCCTGGAACCTGGTGGGGCGCGTGCACTTCAATCTGGCGGAAAACCGCAAGGACGCCGAGGCCCCGTTTGCGTTTCTCGCGACCTACACGGCGCGCTTGTCGGCCCATGGCAAGGCGCAGCACCAACCGCTGTCGCAGGCGTTGGCCGAGTTCTCCGGCAATAAGAGCCAGGCCCAGCTGTTGTCCCTGCTGCTGCCAGTGCAGCGGGCGGCCGAACACTGCGACTGGCTGCGCGACATGCTGCAGCAGGGGGACATCTACCACCCGTTGCGCTGGACGCCACCCGATGTCTGCCGCTTTCTCACCGACATTCCCAAGCTGGAAGCGGCCGGCATCTTGGTGCGCACGCCGGGTGTCTGGCAGGCTGGCCGTCCTGCGCGCGCACGCGTGCGGGCCAGCGTGGGCGAGCGGCCCCCTTCGTTGCTGGGGCAGGCCGCGCTGCTGGATTTCAAGGTAGAGGTGTCCCTGGATGGTGAAAGCCTGAGCGCCTCCGAATTGCATGCCATGCTGCAGGGCAGCGATGGCCTGCAACTCATCCGGGGCCGCTGGGTCGAGGTCGACAAGAAGGCGTTGGCGCGTTTGCTGGAGCGCTTCCGTGCGATGGAGCAGGCGGCAACGACGAACGGCTTGCCCTTGGCACAGGCCCTGCGTTTGGTGGCGGGTGCTTCACTGGACGATTCCGACAACCCCGGCGACGCTGACTGGTCGGAGTTGGTGGCCGGGCCATGGCTGGCCCAGACGCTGCAAGGGCTGCGCCAACCGGAAGGCCTGGCGCAGGTTAGCCCGGGTGATGACCTAAAGGCCAGCTTGCGGCCTTATCAGCAAGCCGGTCTGCGCTGGCTGTACCTGCTCACCCAACTCAGGCTGGGCGCTTGTTTGGCCGACGACATGGGCCTGGGCAAGACGATCCAGGTGCTGGCTTTACTGTTGGTGCTCAAGCGCGAAAGCCGTGGCGAGCTGCAGCCTGCGCCCAGCCTGCTGGTGGCACCAGCCTCGTTGTTGGCAAACTGGGCCACCGAGGCCGGGCGTTTTGCGCCCGGCTTGAAACTGCTGATTGCCCATCCATCGGCGATGCCGCCAGCCGAGTTCAAGGCGCTCGATGTGGCGCACCTCCAACCGTTTGATCTGGTGATCACCAGTTATGGGGCCTTGCTACGCCAGAGCGCGCTGGGGCACATGAACTGGCGCCTGGTGGTTGCCGATGAAGCCCAGGCGATCAAGAACCCGGGGGCCAAGCAGACCCGCCAGGTGAAGAAGCTGCAGGCGCAATCGCGCATTGCACTCACCGGAACGCCGGTCGAGAACCGCTTGTCCGATTTGTGGTCGATTTTTGATTTCACCCACCCCGGCCTGCTGGGCTCGGACAAGGTGTTCGCGGCCTTCAGCAAGCGTCTCGCGTTGGCTGGACATTTCGGCCCCCTGCGCAATCTGGTGCAGCCCTACATCCTGCGCCGCATGAAGACCGACAAGCGGGTGATTGCCGACCTGCCGGACAAGACCGAACTCAAAGCCTGGTGCCATTTGAGTCCGACCCAGGCGGCGCTTTACCAGGCTGCCGTAGAGGACCTGGCGGTCGCGCTTGACGATGCCGAAGGCATTGGCCGAAAGGGCGTCGTACTTTCGTTCCTGATGCGCTTCAAGCAAATTTGCAACCACCCATCCCAGTGGCTGGGGGATGGGGCCTGGGGGGCCGACGCGAGCGGCAAATTTGCCCGCCTGCGCGAGTTGGTGGAAGTGATAGCCGAGCGGCAGGAAAAGGTGCTGGTGTTCACGCAGTTCCGCGAAACCACCGAGCCGCTGGCCGCCTTCCTGGGCTCCGTCTTCGGCCGCGAAGGGCTGGTGTTGCACGGCGGCACACCGGTGGCCAAACGGCGCGACCTGGTAAAGCGATTCCAGGAAGACGAGTTGGTCCCGTCCTTCGTGTTATCGCTCAAGGCAGGCGGTGCCGGGCTCAACCTCACCGCCGCCTCGCATGTCATTCACTTCGACCGCTGGTGGAATCCGGCCGTGGAAAATCAGGCCACCGACCGCGCGTACCGGATTGGCCAGCAGCGCAATGTGCTGGTCCACAAGTTCATCTGCCGCGGCACGATTGAAGAGCGTATCGACCAACTGATCGAATCCAAGCAGCAGTTGGTGACCGATGTCCTGGAGGGTGGTGCCGAGTTGTTGCTGACCGAGATGAGCGACCGTGACTTGCTCGATCTGGTCAAGCTGGATATTCATGTGGTGCAGGAAAACTGACGCGCAAAGGAAAACACGATGAGTTACTACGGATGGAAACCTTATGTCTCGGTCGCCGCGCGCCGCCAAAAGGCCGAAAAGGCCGCAGCCAAAGCCAGCAAGTCGGGGGTGAACCTGGCACCTGTGCCGGCGTACCGCGGCGCCATCGCCAAGACCTTCTGGGGCAAGAACTGGTGCGACAACCTGGAGCGCTACAGCGACTACGCCAATCGCCTGCCGCGGGGTCGCTCCTATGTCCGCAACGGTTCCGTGATCGATCTGCAGATTACGGCAGGCAAAGTGCATGCCCAGGTGATGGGGTCTGCGCTTTACACAGTGACCATCAAAATCACGCCCGTGGCCGGTGCGCATTGGCAAAACCTGTGCAAAGCGTGTGCCGGCTCCATCAATTCATTGGTCGAGATCCTGCAGGGCAAATTGTCTGCCTCGGTGATGGAACACATTTGCAAGCCCGCTGCGGGGCTATTCCCGTCACCCAAGGAGATTACCCTAGCCTGCAGCTGCCCGGACTCGGCCTCGATGTGCAAGCACGTGGCTGCGGTTCTTTACGCCGTGGGGGCGCGGCTCGACCAGCAGCCCGAGTTGCTGTTTGGCTTGCGCCACGTGGATCCCAAGGACCTCATTGCAGCGGCTGGCGCGGGTCTTCAACATCCGGCAAGACACTCTGGATCGGGCAAGGTTCTGCGGGATGCATCACTGGCCGATGTGTTTGGCATCGACATGACCGATGACAATGCACCGGTCAAGGCAGTTGCCAAGGTCGCCAAGCCGGCAGCACCAAAAAAGACATCGGGCAAAGCTGCCAAGAAGGTTGCCGGCAAGCCGGCAAGGAAAGTGGCCGCGAAGAAACCTGCAGGCAGCTCGCTCCCTGCCAAGAAAATCCCGACCAAGAAAGCGCCTGTAAAGAAGACGCCTGTCAAGCAAGAGCAAGCAAAAGCGCTGCCGGCCCCGAAAGCCCGCACGCCACCTGCAGCCCGCAGGGAATTGGTCGTCAAAGCAAGAAAATAGCCCCGCTTCGATGGCAATGTGCTGGCCAGTCAGCATCGCGGTGGGCCTTGGCCAGCGCCGAACTGGCAGCCCATCTGGCGGTTGGAGGACACGCCAAAGTTGCCACCCAACCACGCCTGCACAGGTCCATTGGACGCGTCACTCGCGTCATTCATCAAGTCGACCTGCGCGCGGGTGACGGCCTGGGCCGCCGGGTTGGCGACCAACACCAGAGCGGCAACAGAAAAACGTAAAGCCATGGCAGCTCCAGGGGTCCGGATCGACGCGAGTCTAGACCTTGGGCCGACTGTCGTGAACCCCGCGAACCGGTAGCCGGGACTTGAAGCTACCCGGCTCGGCGAGCAGGTGGCCCAGGCTGGCCGCCCAGGCCAGGCCCAACGCACTTGCCAGGCCCACCAAACCCCAGCCGGCGCGCAACTGGCTTTCCAGCGAATAGGCATTGCACAAGCGCAGGTCAGTGCTGGCCAGGTACCAGCCCAGCCAGGCCAACATGGGCAAGCCGTAGCCGACGAAGAAAAGCTGCGCGGCCAGGGGGGCTTGCCGCAGGCCCAGGCGCAGCGCGACGCCGGCCAATGCCAGGCTGGCGATCTTGGCCGCGTCGGCCGACGGCATCACCACGGCGCGGTCGATCATGGCCGGGATCATCCAGTACGCGGTGATGCATTGCGCCAGCATCAAGCCTGTCAAGCCGAAGCGGTTCCAGCGCAGGCCCTCTTGCGGCGCCCAGGCGGTTGCCGCCCACCAGCCGGCCAGGACAAGCAGGGGCATTTGCACCAGCATGTGCCAGACCATGCTTTGCTCGATCAGCGGCCGAAACGGCGGCAGCGACAAGGCCACGGCCACCAGCGCGGTCAGCCCTGCAGCCAGCGCGGCTGCCCACCCGGCAGATGGGGCCGGGGCCAGGGTGGCCATCACGGCGCGGACAGTGGCCGCGCTGGCGCCAGCTTGCGTGCCAGGTCCAGGGCTTCGGCGCCTTCGTCCAGGCCCAGGATGCGCACCAGCCGACCTTGCGGGTCGACGATATGCAGCGCGGCGTTGTGCTCGAACTCGCCCAGCGGCGCCGGCACCACCATGATGCCGAAGCTGTCGAGCAGGCGGCGGCGGTCGGACTCGCTGCGCAGGCTGACCAGCTGCCACACGTCGGCCTGCATGCGCATGCGCACAGCGTACTCGGCCAGGGCCGGGGGCTGGTCTTGCAAGGGGTCGAAACTGATCGACAGCAGGCCGACCTGCTGCTGCAGGCCCTGCGCCACGATCTGCGCCTGCAACTGCTGAAACACCGTGCCCAGCGCCAGGCACAGCGTGGTGCAGCGGGTGTAGACGAAGTCGACGATCCAGACCCTGCCATCCTGGCCCACCAACTGCGGCAACGACTGAGTACGGCCCTGCGCGTCCACGACGCCGAAGTCAGGCACCGCCATCGGCGCCTGCGCTATGGCCGTGCGGCGCAGCGTCTCGGTCGTGAAGGCGGTACCGCCGGCAGTGGCCTGGTAGATGGCAACCAACCCACCGGCCAGCACCGCCAGGCACAGCGCAAAGGTGCCCAGCAGTCCCCGCAGCGGGTCGGCGGGCGCTGTCTGCATGTCAGGGCGCCAGCGCCTTCAGCGCCGCGCCACCCGCATAGGCACTTTTCTGGTCCTTGGTCGCTTCCCGCTGCGCGGCCACCGCAGCGGCCGTCACGGGCGCGGCCTGGTTACCCCAGTCGCTGCGGATGTAACTGAGCAGCGCGGCCAGCTCCGCATCGGCCAGTGTGCCGAAGGCCGGCATCGCGCCGTTGTACTTGTTGCCCTTGACTTCGAGTTCGCCCTGCACGCCGTGCAGCAATATGGCGATCAGTACCTTCTCGCTGCCCAGCACCCATTCGGCGCCCGCCAGCGGCGGGAACACGCCGGCCACGCCCAGGCCGCTGGCCTGGTGGCAGGCGACGCACTTGGCGCCGAAGAGCTGCTTGCCGTCCACGGCCGGTGCGGCGCCTGCTACGGCCACCGGTGGGCGCAACAGTGCCACGGTGCGTTGGTCGCCGTAGGCCGAGGCCTCGCCTGACGGTGTGGCCACGATGTAGAACGCACCCCACATGCCCATGGCGCCCAGGAACATGGTGAAGAGCCAGGGCAGCGGGCGCACGCGCTCGTCAGGGTCACTGTGTTCGCGGCGCATGGCCGCGAATTCGCCATGGCCGAATTCGCTGCTCTGGCTGCCACTCTCGCTGCTCCTTGCGCTACCACTCTCGGTGCCTGCTTCAGGCAAGGTCTTGTCCGCGTCGCCCGTGGCCATTAGTTGCTCCCTGAAATCGCGGTGGGCAAAGGCTTCAAGGCAGGGTAGGTGCGGTCCAGTGAAATCAGGTATTCCACCAGCGCCAGTGCCTCCGGCTTGGCCACCACCACCTGACCCGGCAGGGCCCACTTTGGCGGCAGGTTCACCACCACTTCGCCCGGCCTGGCAGCCCCTTCACGCAGCTCGAACAGGAACGGATAGGCCGGCATGATGGACCCCGGCGTGTAGGCGCGCGGCGCATACAGGTGGCCGAGATGCCAGTCGCGGCTGGGCTGGCGCGCGCCGATGTTCAGCAGGTCGGGCCCGGTGCGCATGGTGCCCAGCAAGTGCGGCGTGTCGTAGGCGTAGTCGGCCGCCACCGAAGCGCGGCCCCAGCCACGCAACGCATCGGGCGCTTGGGCGATGTCGCGCGGCTGCTGCGAATGGCAGTAAACGCAGCCGTTCGCGATGTAGACCTGCCGGCCCTGAAGCTGCACTGGCGTGTAGGGCTTCAATCCCGCGGGCGGCGGCACGTCTTTCAGCAGCATGTAGGGCATCACCACCAGCAGCCCCGTCGCGAGCGACAGGATGACCATCGCCCCCACCACCAGGCGCAGCTCGTCCATTTCCCACTTGCCCAAACCGGCGCTCATGAGTGTGCCTTCGTGCTCCGCACTCCGGAATTCGCCCTTGGGGCGGCCCGGCGGGCTCATGGTGCACCGCCACGGGTGTTGGCAGACAAGGCCGGCTGCGGCGCGGCCGCCGTCGCGTAGGCACCGCTCGCGAAGCGCGTCTTCAACAGCGCCGCCCCCAGGCGCCGGGGCCCGAACTTCCAACCCATCATGAAGAAGTGCGCGGCGAAGACCAGGTGGCCCAGCGTCATCAAGGCACCACCCACCGAGCGCGCCTGCAGGTAAGGCAGCGTCAGCGTCATGCTGTTCATGAACGGGATGTCCTTGTTCAGCATGGCCAGGCCCTGATACCAGCCGCCGAAGGACAGGCCGACGAAGTACACCGCAAACCCGCTCACCACGAGCCAGAAGTGGGCCGAGATCATCCGGGGGTACGGCCATTCCCACTTCATGACCCGCGGCATGATGAAGTAGATCGAGCCGAACATCACCATGGTGTAGAAGCCGTACAACCCCAAGTGGGCGTGCGCCACCGTGTAGTGGGTGAAATGGGTCACGGTGTTGACCGAACGCAGCGCCTGCAGCGACCCCTGCACCGAGGCAGCCGTGTAGAACATCGCACCCAGCACGATGAAACGCAGCGTGGGCGAGTAAAGCAATGCGCGAAAGTTGCCCAGCACCGTGAAATGCTGGTTGATGGCCACCGCAAGCACGGGCACCACCATCATCATGCTTTGCACGATGCTGATCGTGATCAACCACGAAGGCACCGGCCCGCCGATGAGGTGGTGCCCACCCACCTGGCTGTAGAAGAAGGCCAACGACCAGAAGCCCAGCAGCGACAGGTTGTAGGAATGGATGGGTTTGCCCAGCACCTTGGGGATGAAGTAGTAGGACGCCGCCAGCGCCAGCGGAGTGAACCACAGGCCCAGCACGTTGTGGCCGAACCACCAGTTCATGGTGGCCTGCTGCACGCCGAAGTGCAGCCCGGGCCAGTTGGCCACCAGGAACAGGATCGGAAACCAGAGCAGCCCCGCGCCGATGTACCAGACCGAGACGTAAAGGTGCGCCACCCGGCGCCGCAACAGCGTGAGCCACAGAGGGAATCCCACCAGGGCGCCGCCGATGACGAGCAGGATGTCGATCTGCCACGGGTATTCAAGCCATTCCAGCCCGTCGGAATAACCCAACGCCAGGGCCACCGTGCCGGCGGCCACCCCCAGGGCCCAAAGCGCAGCACCCACCATGGCGTAGCGCGCACCGACCAGTTCGGTCTTCAGCAAACGCGGAATCAGCCACAGCGCCACGCCGATACCGGCCATGGAACACCAGCCGTAAGCCACCAGGTTCAGGTGGATCGGGCGGATGCGGCCAAAAGTCAGCCAGGCCTGGCTGACCCACCAGTCCGGTGCATGCAGCTTGATCGAGGCCACCAGCCCGGCCACCGAGGCCAGCACGAGCCACACCACGGCCATCGTCAGACACACGCCTACCACGAGCGAGCTGCTCTGGTCGGCACGAAGCCGCGTCGCCACCTCTTGCGCACTGCGCTGGGTGCGCGCGTGCGACGGGTCCATCGCCTGCTGCAAATTGCCCCGCTGCGCCCGAGTCGCGGCAGGGTCTTCGACCGTACCGAGTTCGTCCTCGTCGAAGATTTGCACGGCTGCGGCTCCACCGCTACCGAACAATCCCTTGGCCATGGATGCGATGAAGACAAACAAGGCCAGCACCGACGTGATGAAGGTGGCCAACAAGACACTGACGGTCAGGTCCATTACGGGTTGCCTGCGCACTTATGCATACACGGAGGATAGCTGTCTCCCCAATTGCCCGTGGGCGCATGCCACATTGCCTTGAACGGCGCGCTGGCAATTGGCCAGCTCGGATCGACGCATATGGAAGTGTGGTGGGCAGCCGCCCCTCACTCGGCCAGAGGTCAGGCTGCCGGTGGCCAGGATCACCGGCCGGTCGGCGCGACGAGTAGGCGTCCCAACCACGTGCGGACAAGTACGGGTTCGGGGCCCCATAGAGATCCGGGAACAGTGCTGCTGCCTGCGCCGTGGCGCGCGTTGGCATAGACCGGGGCGCCTCATAACCCAGCGCTGCGGCCAAGAGGGTGGCATCGATCACCAGCATCACCAGGTCCCGCTGCGCGATGTAATGCGGAACCGGATCCGATGCGGTGGTGGAGTTTCCCGAGCTCAGCAACTTTCGCGATGGGCCCGCGTGAGTCGTCAAACAGCAGCAAATACATCTTCAACCTAGAAACCGCAGTTGACCGCTTTCTTCCGCTGGATACGCCTTATGAACTCTAGCTTTCGTGCTCACGAGCAAGGTCACCTCAAGGGTGACAGCGCTACGCACCCGATTGAGCCGCGCTGGCGC
>Ga0209181_10013109_pt1 | contig 10411 bp, 5 predicted proteins | sample MAT05_FD_187208 | JGI IMG/M metagenome (GOLD analysis project Ga0209181, IMG submission 187208) | Freshwater microbial communities from Lake Fryxell liftoff mats and glacier meltwater in Antarctica - MAT-05 (SPAdes) (version 2) | ecosystem: Environmental > Aquatic > Freshwater > Ice > Liftoff...
CCCGGCACCTGCGAGGACGGCAGCTGCGTCGTGATCGATCCGTGCGAGGACGACGCCGACTGCCCCGACGACCAGGTCTGCGATCTCGACCACGACGTGTGCGTGCCGGTCGAGTGCGACGGCGACGGCTGCGCGCCTGACGCCGGCACCGACGCGTTCGACGCCGGCACCGACGCGTTCGACGCCGGCACCGACGCGTTCGACGCCGGCACCGACGCGTTCGACGCCGGCACCGACGCGTTCGACGCCGGCGATGCCCACGATGCCCGCGACGCGAGCGTGGTGTCCGACGCGCTCACTGCGATCGACGCCTTCGGCGGCGAGCCTTAGGGCCCGGCGGCGTCAGCTACGCCCACGCCGACGCCGTCTTCACCTTCGCGTTCTGATCTTCCACCCCGGAGCGATCGATGACGACCTTCACCACCCGGCCTCTCCTCGGCGCCCTCGCCGCGCTCGTCGGCTGCACCGCCGCTGCCTCGCCACCCGCACCCGAGGCCAGCGCCCGGATCGGCGACCCGATCACGTTCCCGACGCCGTTGCCCGACGCCGCGGTCGACGCCCCGCAGTGCACGCCGGCGCCGGCCCAGTGCAAGGACCCCGAGAGCGAGGCCGGCTCCTACGTCAGCATCGGCACCATGCCCGCACCCTACCCGCTCAAGTGGTCGAGCCCGTTCGACCTGTTCGTCACCACGCTGGCGACCAGCCAGGTCGGCCTCGGCCTCGACCGCTCGCACTCGATCGGCCACGTCCTGCTCAAGGTGAGGTGCGGCACCGCGGCGCCGTTCTTCATCAGCCAGACCGGCGCCAACGGCAAGAAGGCGCTCGGCGATCAGGTGGTCGGCCTGATGCAGTTCGCCGATCTGTACAACAAGGGTCCCAACGTCATCTTCGAGACCCACGACGACGGCCACCTCTATCCCGACATCGGCGAGAAGAGCGCGCTCATCGACTGGAGCGAGGCGATCATCGCGCAGGAGAAGCTGGTCGGCGGCACCTACGACTCGCAGCCCGACACCAGCAAGCTGCCGGCGGCGATCTGGCTCCTGAGCGGCATGGGCGGGGTCAAGGCCGGCATGGCCGCGCTGCCGCTCGCCAAGCGCCACCGCTTCGTGCGCGCGACCATCCGCATCACCGACGCCCAGTGCAACGCGATCAAGGACTGGCGCGACGCCTACGTCTCGACCGGCGGCTCGAGCCGCTACGCGCTGCACCGCGCGCCATGGGTGATCGACAGCGGCGACAAGTACGACGGCGGCGGCTGCGGCTCGGTCAGCTTCGCGGGCGCGTTCTACGCCGCCGGCCTCGACTACCGGCGCGCCGCCGGCCGCCTGATCGAGCGGCTCTACATCGGCACCTCGCGCCTGACCGCGCACGTGTCGCGGCCGTGGCGCCGCGACGGCTGGTTCAACGTGCAGAACCCGCTGCGCTACGCGCCCAAGTCGATCCCGTGCGCGACCAACTGGCTGGGCGACTGCAAGGGCTCGCTGTACTCGTGGGACAAGCCGTGGTGGAAGCTATGGAGCAGCGCGCTCGAGGACCAGGAGAGCAAGTTCAGCCGGCTGTGGACCACCGGCAAGCCGACCAAGGCGAGCACCTTGCCGGTCATGATCTTCGAGCCCGAGAAGTTCTACAGCGAGGTGCTGAAGACCGTCGCCGACAAGAAGTACGACGCGTTCACCTACCCCGGCTGGTGCGAGATCCCGGTGAAGTACCCGGCGATCGCGCTCGACGCCCGCACCCTCGACGGCCCGGCCGAGACCGTGGCCGGCCGCAAGAAGGGGCTCACCAACGGCTGGGGCAACCTGCAGGTGAAGATTCCCTGAGGACTCGAACGAAGTGAGGATCCGAAGCTCTGTGAGTCGAGCGGGCGCGATGGGTGATTGATTCCCGCGCTCTCGAGATCGCGGGGCGACCTGGCGCGTATAGGCCAGGATGGAGCGCATCGGGGAGTACTTCGTCCGGCGCCTGGTGGGCGAAGGCGGCATGGGCAAGGTCTACGAGGCCGAGGAGCGGTTGTCGCGGCGGCGGGTCGCGCTGAAGGTGCTGCGGCCCGAGCTGGGGCGGTCGGAGGCGGGCCGGCAGATGTTCACGAACGAGATGACGATCCTGGCCCACCTCGACCATCCCAACATCGTGCGCAGCCTGGCCTGTCATGAGGTCGACGGCGAGCTGGTGATGGCCCTCGAGTTCCTCGACGGCGAGACCGTGCGAGCGCGGCTAGCCCGGGGCCGCCTGCCCTGGCCCGAGGCGGTGGCGATCGCGGCCGACGTCGCGGCGGCGCTGACCGCGGCCCACGGCCAGGCCCAGCCCATCGTGCACCGCGACCTCAAGCCCGAGAACCTGATGCTGGTGAACGGGCGCGTGAAGGTGATGGACTTCGGGATCGGCAAGGTGCTGCACGCAATGAAGCAGGGCTCGAGCCACGCGGTCGGCACCCTGCAGTACATGAGCCCCGAGCAGATCGACGCCGGCGTCATCGACGGGCGCAGCGACCTCTACAGCCTGGGGCTGGTGCTGTTCGAGATGCTGGTCGGACATCCGCCGTTCCAGAGCGAGTCGACGCGCGAGCTGCTCAACCTGCAATGCACGGCGCCGCCGCCGACCTTGCCCGACGAGGTCCGCGCCGGGCTGCCGCGCGGCGTCGAGCGGCTGGTGCAGCGGCTGCTCGCCAAGGCGCCGGGCGACCGGCCGGCCTCGGCGCAGGAGGTGGTGACCGCGCTCGAGCCCTTCGCGACCGCGGGCGACGTGACGGTGCGACCCGGGCCCGAGCTGGCGGCGGGCTCGTCGAGCCAGCTGCCGGCGGCGACCGTGGGCGCGTCGGCGAGCTCGGCGCCGGCGGCGACGCCGCGGCTCGACACCGTGGCGCTGGTCGACCGGCTGGGGCGCGGCGCACCGTCGGCGGCGCGCCAGATCGGGACGGCGTGGGCGCTCGCGATCATCGCGCTGCTGTGCGCGGCCGGTGGCGCGGCGGCGTATCTGGTGCGCGCCGGGTGACGCCCGCGGCGGCCGGCATCTTGGTCGGAGACGCGCTCGCGCCATGCGGTCGCGCGACCCGCTTCGCGTGCGACGGCGAGCGCGTGCTGTGGCGGGTGGCGGCCAACGACGCGGCGGTGCCGACCCGCCTGGTCGCGCTCGGCGTCGGCGGCGTGGTGGCGTCGGGCGTCGACGACGACGGGCCGTGGTGGCTGCGCGGGGCCGGCACGCTCGCCGACGAGCTCGACAGCCAGCCTCGGCCCTGGGCCGTGGCGGTGGCGCGGGTCGGGTCGCTGGCCGAGGCCTGCGCCGCGTGCGAGCGCGCCGCGATCTATCCCGGACCGCTCGAGCCCTCGCAGCTGGTCGTCGACGGCGACCGGCTGGTGCTGGCCGCCGACGCGCTGGTCGCGGCGATGGTCGGCGAGCCGCGCGCGGTCGTGGTGGCCGGCGCGCGCTGGCAAGCCCCGGAGCAAGCCGGCGCCGCACCCGGCGACAACGCGGCGAATCGCTACGCCCTCGGGCTCGTGCTCTATCGGCTCCTCGCCGGCGAGCATCCGTTCGCGGGGGCCGGGCTGCGGCGCGGGCTCGACGAGCAGGCCGGGCGCGGCCCGCCGCCGTTCGCCGATGCCGTAGCGGCGCGGTTGCCGCCGGGGCTGCAGAGCGTCTGCCTGCGGCTGCTAGCGGCGGCCCCCACGGCACGACCGGGGAGCGCGACCGAGATCGCGACGGCGCTGCGCGGGTTCCGGCCTGGGGGCGTGACGAACGAGACGAGTCGGCCGGCTACCGTCACGGATACCGTCACGGATACCGTCACGGATACCGTCACGGATACCGTCACGGATACCGTCACGGATACCGTCACGGATACCGTCACGGATACGGTCACGGATACCGTCACGGATACCGTCACGGATACGGTCACGGATACCGTCACGGATACCGTCACGACCGCTCCCCGCCGCCTCGTCTCCGCCGCGATCCTCCTCGTCGGCGCCGCGCTCGCCGCCTTCCTCCTCGCGACCCGCTCCTCCGCGCCCGCCGGGGCCACTGCGCGCATCCCCGTCCCGCCCTCGCTCGCGCTCGCGGCTCCCTCCACGCTCGCCGACTGCGCGACGTGCCACCCGCAGCACTCCGCCGAGTGGTCGCGCTCGGTCATGGCCCACGCCGGGACCAGCCCGCTGTTTCAGTCCCTCGAGATCCTGATCGAGGAGCAGGTCGGCCGCGACCGCGACTGCCCGGGCGGCGCCGGCATCCTGCGCTCGGCGGGCCCCGGCGCGTGCCGCGATCGCACCACCGGCCTGCCCATCACCGGCTCGGGCGGCGAGCGCTGGTGCGTGAACTGCCACACCCCCGGCGACAACCTCGCGCGCAGGTTGCCGCCCTGGGACGGCCGGGCCGCCACCTCGCCCACCCGCCAGCCGCTTCGGGATTTATTGCCAGAATCAACGCGGGAGGGCATCGGCTGCGCGGTGTGCCATCAGGCCACCGGCCCGGTGCAGCCCGGCGACCAGGCCCGCGGCGGCTACGAGGGCAACCCGGCCTGGAGCTCGCCGGCCACCGGCCTGCGCCACGCGATGCGCCCCGAGGACGCGCGTGGCCAGCCCGGCATCGCCAACAGCGGGTACCACCTCACGCCGGGCGCGCTCCTCGCGGTGGGCGACTGGCTGCCCGGCGGCGCCCACCGTCGACCGCCGGCCAGCGCGCGCGCGTACCTGGCGTCGAGCGAGATGTGCGGCGCGTGCCACGACGTGCGGCTGTTCGGCACCGACGCCGTCGGCGGCGCGGCCCGCGGCGAGAACTTCAAGCGGCTGCGCAACGCCTACAGCGAGTGGTTGGCTTGGGGCGAGCTCGAGCGGCGCGCCGGGCGCGAGCCGGCGTCATGCCAGGCCTGCCACATGAGCGAGTTCCCGGCGGTGTGCGAGCCCGGCGCCAGCGTCGACGGTCTCGCCGGCCGCGCCTGTCCGCCCGGGACCCGGCCCCGCGCGGTGGCGCCCGGCACCCGCCGCGATGCACCGCACGCGCCGCACTACTTCACCGGCGTCGACGTGCCGCTCGGTCGCGACTTCGATCGCGCGGCCGTCGACGACGCCACGCTCGACGTCGCCGGGGTGCCGGTCGGCGCGCGCCGGCGCCGCGACCTGCTGCTGGCCGCGACGTTTCGCTTCACGCTCGAGCCTCCGACCCGCCAGGGCGACCGCCTCGAGATCCCGGTCGTCGTCGAGAACGTCGGCGCCGGCCACCGCGTGCCGGCCGGCTTCAGCCAGGAGCGCGAGATCTGGATCCACCTGCGGGTCACCGACGCGACCGGCGCGCTGGTGTACGAGGCGGGCCGGGTCGACCGCGCCGACGACGATCTGCGCGACAAGATCTTCCAGCGCATCAACGTGACCGAGCGCGTGACCGACCGCGCCGGTCGCCCGCTCGGCGTGTTCGGCGCCGACGTCGCCGACGGCCCCGACCTGCCGCGGTGGACCCCGGTGCCCGGCACCGACGGTGGCGACCAGCGCGGCCGCGGGCTGGTGAACTTTCAAAACGGCTTCCTGCGCTGCGTGCGCTGCATCGGCACCATCGACGCCGAGGGCGTGTGCCAGGCGCTGCCGGGCCAGGAGTCGCGACGCGCCGACCGCTTCGCCGACGGCGACTACGACGCCGACACCGGCGTCTGCGCGTCGAACCTGCGCGGCGAGCGCGCCTTCGTCGAGATCTACTTTCCGGTCGGCTCGCTCGACGCCAGCCGCGGCACGGCGCGCGGCCCCGACGCCATCGTCGACACCCGCTCGCTGCCACCGCGCGCGCCGCGCCGCTCGATCTTCGAGCTCACCGCCAGCGGACGCGGGCCGTACACCGTCGAGGCCCGCCTGATGTTCCGCGGGTTCCCGCCCTACCTGCTGCGGGCGTTCATCGACTACGAGCGCGAACAGCAGCGCCTCGGCAATCGGCCGGGCGGCCCGCTCATCGACGCCAGCGCGCTCGAGCGCCTCGACCTCGTCGAGATCGCGACCGCGCGCGCGGTGATCCCGTGACCCTCGACGCGCCGCTCCTGCGCGGCATCGACGCCGCCGGCCGCGCCGCGATCGGCGCCGCGGCGATCCGCACCAGCCGCCGCGCCGGCGAGCTGATCTACCGCGACGGCGACGCCGCCGATTCGCTGTTCGTGGTCGCGACCGGCGCGATCGAGCTGCGCGCGATCCGGCGCGGCGACGACGCGGCGTCGGTGGTGCGGGTCGCCCGGCCCGGCGATTCGTTCGGCGACGAGGCGATCTTGCCCGGCCTGCCGCGCCGCGCGACCGCGATCGCCCTGGTCGCCGCCACCGTCGACGAGGTGCCCATCGCGGTGGTGCAGCGCGCGCTGGCCCGGGCCGGCACCGCCGGCGAGCGCGAGGGTCGCTACGTGCAACGAGCCGCCGCCCGCGACCTGCTCGGCCAGACCGCGCTCGGTCGCCAGCTCGGCGAGGTCGACACCGAGCTGCTCCTCGACGGCACCCGCCTCGAGCGCTTCGCCCGCGGGGTGCGGATCTTCGAACCTGGCGATCGCGCCGACGCGATCTACCTAGTCGTCGAGGGGTTGGTGCAACTCCAGCGCGACGACGGCGACCGCACGTCGGTCTCGGCGTATCTCGCGCGCGGCGACGTGTTCGGCGACGACGAGGCGCTGCGCGAGCTGCCGCGCGGGCTGGCCGCGGTGGCGGCGGGCGACACCTGGTGCGCGATCGTGCCGCGCGCGGTCGCCCGCACGCTCGGCGACCGCACCCCGGGGCTGTTCGCCGGCCTGCGTCGGGTCGCCCAACAGCGCGATGCCGGCCAGGCCGAGGTGGTCGGCGACGCCGCCGCGCGCTCGACGCAGCACGTGTTCCGCGACCTTTACCGCATGCAGATGGCGCGCTCGCTGCTCGTGATCGATCAGGACAGCTGCGTGCGCTGCGGCCACTGCGCGTGGAGCTGCGCCGATAGCCACGCCGATCAGGTGAGTCGGCTCATCCGGCGCGGCGACAAGGTGGTCACGTCGCTGGCGGGCCAGGCCGCGACCCTGCTGCTGCCGAACACCTGCCAGCACTGCCGCCACGCCGCGTGCATGATCGACTGTCCGACCGGCGCGATCGGGCGCGACCCGGAAGGCGAGGTGTTCATCCGCGCCGACCTGTGCACCGGGTGCGGCAACTGCGTGCGCGCCTGCCCGTGGGACAACGTGCAGCTCGCGCTGCGACCAGCGGCGGCGGCGGGCGCGACCGGCGCGACCGGCAAGCCCAGCACCGGCTCGTCGGCCGCGGTCGCGGTGAAGTGCGACCTGTGCCGCGGACTGGCGGCGCCGGCCTGCGTCGAGGCTTGCCCGACCGGGGCGCTGACGCGACTCGATCCGATGCGCGACGTGGCGGAGGTCGCGGCGGTGCTGGGTCGCGCACCAACCGCGGCCGCCGTGACGTCCGCGGCGACGACGACCGCGCCGACCACGGCCGCGACGACGACCGCGCCGACCACGGCCGCGACGACGCCACCGACGACGACCACGCTGGCCCGCCAGGCCCGCGAGGCCGCGCGCTCGAGCGGCGCCGCGCTGCTGATCGCGCTGGCGCTGATCGCCGCCGCCGCTGGCGCGCGCTTCCACGACGGCGCGGGCGCGCGGGTGCGACTCGCGGCCGGCGTGATCGCCGGGCTCGCGCTCCTCGGGCTCGCCGCCTACGTCCTGCCCAAGCGGTTTCCGCGCCGGCTCGCCCGCGACCGCCACGCGCTGGGTCCGCGCCCGGTGCCGCGCTCGCGCACGCGGCTGGCCCTCGCGGTCCACGTCGTCGTGGGGGCGCTGGTGCCCGCGGCCGTCCTCCTCCACGCCGGCGCCGCGCTGCGACCGACCCCGGCCGGCGCGCTGCTCGCGGCCTTCGCGGCGGTCACCGGGCTCGGGATGCTCGGCGCGCTGGGGTATCGCGGCTTGCCGCGCGCGCTCACGCGAATCGAGCGGCGCGGCGACCTGCCCGAAGACCTGGCCGGCGCCGGCGAGGAGCTGCGGGTGCGCCTGGTGGCCGCGCTGACCGACGGCGGCGAGCTGGTGAAGCGCGTCGCCGAGCGGGTGCTCCTGCCCTACGCCGGCGCGCGCCTGGGCTGGGTCGCGCTGGTAGCGTCGCGGCGCGGCCTCGTCGACGAGGAGCGCCGGCTGCGGCGCGCGATCGACGACGGTCTGGGCGGGCGCGGCGGAGATCGGCTGGCCGGGCTCGACCGCATCATCCGGCTCGCCGTCGAGCTGCGCGCGCTGACCGGGCGTCGCGTGCTCACGGCGGCGCTGCGGGTGTGGCTGCCCGCGCACATGGTGGCGGCCGCGGTGGCGCTCGCGCTGCTGGCGCTGCATGTCGTGCTCGTGCTGGCGTGGTGAAGCCGCCGACCAGCGACGTCACGCGCCTGCGGGGCGTGGCGGTCGCGGCGGGGGTGGCCGCGGTGGTCGCGGTGGTCGCGGTCGCGGCGCTGGCGCGGTGGGGCACCTGGCGGGGCGCGCCGGGCCCGCTGTCCGACGCGCATCGCGCGGCTGGCGTGTCCTGCGCGGCCTGCCACGGCGGCGAGCGGGCTCGGGCCGCGCCGGCGGCGGCGCGCTGCGTGGCGTGCCACGGCGCGCATCCACCCGATCCCAGCGCGCGGCCCGGGCATCGCGCCCTGGCGGCGGCCGGCAAGCTCGGGTGTGGGGCGTGTCATCGCGGGCATCGCGAGCACGACCGCGTGGTGATCGCGACCGATGGCCGGGCGTCGCGAGGCGCGGCGGTGATGCAGCTCGACGGGTTTCGGCCGGCCGCCGCGATCGCGATCCCGCTGGTCGCAGCCAGTGCCTGCGGCGGCTGTCACGATCTGGCGACGCCGCGCGATCCGATCACGGCGTGCGTGGTGAGCGGGCGCAACGTGTGCTTCGACGAGCATCGGGCAGTGCGCGGCGCGAGAGGAGAGCTGGCGGCGCGCGCACCGGCGTGGAGCGCGGCGCGCGAGGTGGCGGCGAGCACGCCGGCGCCAGCTACGCCAACATCATCTCGCGGCGGGTTGGTCGCGGCGCTGGGCCTCGCGGCGCTGGCGGCGATCGCGAGCGGGGTGATCGCGCGCGGAGTCGGAGCGAGGAAGGCGAAGTGGGAGTGGAGGCCGCAGCGGAGTCCGAGGCCGCAGCGGAGTCCGGCTCCGAGTCCGTGGCCGAGGCCGGTCGTCGAGCTGAGCCGGCTGCCGGTCATCGATGGGGCGACCTGTCTTGGCTGTCACGCGTGCGCCGACGCATGTCCGTTCGACGTGCTCGAGATCCGACGGTACGTGGCGTTCGTGGCCCGGCCGGCCGACTGCTGCGGCCTGACGCTGTGCGAGCAACGCTGTCCCAACGGGTCGCTCACGATGCGCGCCGGGCCGACGCCGGCGGTGGTGCCGGCGGTGCGCCACGATCTGGAGTCGACCGCGACCGCGGGCGTGTTCCTCGTCGGTGATGCCGCGGGCGGTGCGCTCATCCGCAACGCCGTCGACCAGGGCGCGCGGGCGATCGCGAGCATCGCCGAGCGCCTCGCCGCCGCCGCTGCGGCGCCAGCCCGCGCGCAACCCACGGAGCCCGCCGATGCCGCTGCCGCCCTCGACGTCGTCATCATCGGCGCCGGGCCGGCCGGGCTGTCGGCGGCGCTCGAGGCCAAGGCCCGCGGGCTGCGCCACGTCGTCCTCGAGCAGGGCGCGGTCGCCGAGAGCATCCGCAGCTTCCCGCGCGGCAAGCTGGTGATGGATCACGCCGGGCCCGGTCACGGTCGGCTGTGGCTCGCCGAGACCACCAAGGAAGCGCTGATCGCGCGCTGGCTGCTCGCGATCCGCCGCGACGAGCCGGTGATCCGCGAGCACCACCGGGTCACCGCGGTCGCGCGCGACGGCGCCGGCTTCGTCGTGCGCGCGGTCGACCGCCGTGGGAACGCCACCGCGCTGCGGGCGGCCCACGTCGTGGTCGCGGTCGGTCGGCGCGGCTCGCCGCGCACGCTGCCGCTCGCGATCCCGCCAGGCTGGCGCGAGCACGTCCACTATGCGCTCGCCGACGCCCGCAGCTTCGCCGGCCGCCGCGTGCTGGTGGTCGGCCTCGGCGACGTCGCGATGGAGACCGCGATCGCGCTGTCGCGTCAGCCCGACACCCAGGTCAGCGTGTCGTACCGCGGGGCACGCGCCGAGCGAGGCAAGGCCCGCAACCTCGACGAGCTGCAGCGCCGCATCGCGGCCGGCGCGATCGCGATGCACTGGCGCACCGAGGTGGCCGCCCTCGAGCCCGGCCGCGCGATCCTTACCGAGCCCGGACATCGGCCCCGGGCGGTCGCGTGCGACGCTGTGCTGGTGATGATCGGCGCGCTGCCCGCACCGGACCTGCTCGGCGACTGACCGTTAGGGCCCGCGAACGAACAAGTCGACCGTTCTCGCGGCCGATCCATCCCGGCTGGCTGCGTTGCCGGTTCCGGTCCTCGGG
>Ga0209181_10013113_pt1 | contig 10410 bp, 7 predicted proteins | sample MAT05_FD_187208 | JGI IMG/M metagenome (GOLD analysis project Ga0209181, IMG submission 187208) | Freshwater microbial communities from Lake Fryxell liftoff mats and glacier meltwater in Antarctica - MAT-05 (SPAdes) (version 2) | ecosystem: Environmental > Aquatic > Freshwater > Ice > Liftoff...
AAAACTCAGCGTTCGGGTGGCATGAATGCAAATACCGACCGCCGTTCCAGAATCGGCATTGATGCCTGAAGGAACGTCGAGCGAGAGTACCGGTAAGTGCGTCGCGTTTATGCGCTCGATCAGCGCTTGGGCAACGCCATCGGGCGGTCTCGAAAGACCGATGCCATACAAAGCATCGACCCATAGCTCAACATCCGGCAGTTGGCCATCGAAGGAGTCTGTTCGCTCACCCAAAGCACGCCATTCTGCATAAGCTCGGCCTGCATCAGCCGTACGCGGCGAACCACCCGGCAGCATGATGACTTTCACTCTAATGCCCACCTGCCTGAGCAGGCGCGCCAGTACATAACCATCACCGCCGTTATTGCCCAGTCCACAGGCAATACCGATCGCACCTACCTTCGGCCATTTTTTGTGAATCAGGATCATCGCTGCCGTGCTGGCGCGCGTCATCAATTCGTAACCGGGCGTGCCGTAATCGCGAATGGCCATGCGGTCCATTTCACGTACTTGTTCGGTGCGATACAAAGGAAGCGGAGAATTCATCGGTTGATTCTATACTTAGCGCATGCCCGACTATAAGCAGCTCGCAAACGATATTCGCCATTGGGGCCATGATCTCGGCTTTGCCGATGTCGGCATAAGCGGTGTGCAGCTTGGCGATGACGAACACTATCTTGATCAATGGCTGGCAGAAAACCAGCATGGCGAAATGCATTACATGGCGGCCCATGGCAGCAAACGTGCGCGGCCGGCCGAGCTTATTCCGGGTACGGTGCGAGTAATTTCGGTTCGCATGGACTACGGAACCGGTGATGACGATGGTGCCTGGCAAACACTCAATGACCCGACACAAGCCTATGTTGCGCGCTACGCCCTGGGTCGCGACTACCACAAAGTCTTGCGCGCGCGTTTGCAAAAACTAAGCGAGCGCATCCAGGCCGAAATCTCGCCGCTGGGTTATCGTGTTTTTGTCGATTCCGCACCGGTGCTTGAACGTGCTTTGTCGCGTAACGCGGGCTTGGGCTGGATCGGAAAAAACACTTGCCTGATCAATAAAAATTCTGGCAGCTGGTTTTTTCTTGGAGAAATTTTCGTAGATATTCCGCTGCCGGAAGATATTCCAGCCGAAGCACATTGTGGAACCTGCACGCGATGTATCGATGTCTGTCCAACAAAGGCAATCATTGCACCGAATAAACTCGATGCACGACGTTGCATCAGTTATCTCACCATTGAACTGAAAGGCTCGATACCAGAAGAATTTCGCAAGCCGATCGGCAATCGAATTTTCGGCTGCGATGACTGTCAATTAATTTGTCCCTGGAATAAATTTTCAAAAAAATTCGACGAACCGGATTTTCGAGTTCGCAACAATTTGGACAATGCCACGCTGCTCGATTTATTTGCCTGGACCGAAGCGGAGTTTTTATCTCGCACCGAAGGCTCGGCAATTCGTCGCACCGGCTATGAAGGCTGGCTGCGCAATATTGCTGTTGCACTTGGCAATGCGCCTGCGTCGCCGGAAATTATTGCTGCGTTACAAGCGCGCGCTGAATACGAATCGGAAATTGTACGTGAGCATGTCGCGTGGGCACTCAAGGAACATACATCACCGTAGGGGCGCATGCTTGCTGCGCCCATGGCTTGCCGTAACCCTCTGGGCGCAGCAAGCATGCGCCCCTACGAGAACCAGCGCGACATGGACACTCTACAAAATCGCATATCGCGTTACCATATCCACCTTTGATTGAAACCTCAGGAACAGCAACATGATTATTCAACCGAAAACCCGCGGTTTTATCTGCACCACCACGCATCCCACCGGCTGTACTGCGCATGTCGCGGAACAAATCGCCGTGGTGAAAGCCAAGGGTAAAATTGAAAACGGCCCGAAAAAAGTGTTAGTGATCGGTGCTTCTACTGGCTATGGTCTGGCTTCACGCATTACCGCTGCGTTTGGCTCGGATGCGGCAACGATTGGTGTCTTTCTAGAAAAACCGGCCTCCGAAAATAAACCCGGATCTGCGGGCTGGTACAACTCTGCCGCCTTCGAAGCAGCAGCACATGCCGCTGGCTTGTATGCAAAAAGCATAAACGGCGATGCGTTCTCGCATGAAATGCGGGCCAAGACTATCGAATTAATTAAACAGGATTTGGGACAGGTCGATATGGTGGTGTATTCACTGGCATCACCGGTGCGTCGTTTGCCTGATTCCGGCGAATTAATACGCTCGGCGTTGAAACCCATCGGCGAGACCTATCAATCAACCGCCATTGATACCAGTAAAGATAAAATCATCCACTCGGAAGTTGAACCTGCCAGCGAGCAGGAAATTGCCGATACCGTCACCGTGATGGGTGGCGAAGATTGGGAATTATGGATGAAAGCATTGTTGGATGCCGGCTGTTTGGCCGATGGCGTAAAAACCATGTCCTACAGTTACATTGGCACCGAAATTACCTGGCCAATCTACTGGCATGGCGCACTCGGCAAAGCAAAGGAAGATATGGATCGTGCCGCCGCTGCACTGCGCAACATGCTTGCGCCACTCAACGGCACTGCTAATGTTGCCGTGCTGAAAAGTGTCGTCACCCAGGCATCGGCTGCAATTCCGGTGATGCCGCTTTATATTTCGATCTGCTTCAAGGTGATGAAAGATCAGAACTTGCACGAAGGCACCATCGAGCAAATCGACCGCATGTTTCGCACGGAAATTTATAGTGCGAATACCAGCCGCGACGAAATTCAGCGCATTCGCATGGACGATTGGGAATTGCGCAATGAAGTGCAGAAAACGGTAATGGAAATCTGGCCAAACGTCAGCACCGAAAATCTATTCGAGCTGACTGATTACAAAAGTTACAAGAAAGAATTCCTCAAACTGTTTGGCTTCGGCCTGGCCGGCGTAGATTACGCTGCCGAGGTTGATCCAATCGTGCCGTTTGAGCCGATAGCGCTAGGACCGTAGAAAAGTATTACCAAGCGCTGTTTAAAACCTTACACAATCGATTTACCAGCACCACAATTAGTAAACCATCAGCACCTCAGGGGATTCAAATGCTAATCAGTTATTTAGTTATTGCAGCGATTATTTTTGCTGCTTTCATATTTTTAATGATGTCCACCTCGTTATTTCTCAGAAGAGTGGTGCCGACCAATGAAGTGCATATTGTCCAATCGGGCAAGGCAACGGTGTCTTACGGTAAAGAGCACGAAGCTGGCAATACCTATTACGAATGGCCGGCATGGTTGCCAAAAATTGGTATCGTCAAAATTGTATTGCCGGTTTCGGTATTTGACGGCGATCTGGAAGCCTACGAGGCTTACGATAAAGGCCGCTTGCCATTCGTGGTCGATGTAAAAGCGTTCTTCCGCATTTCCGATTCCAACTTGGCAGCGCAACGCGTCAGTTCGTTTGACGAATTACGCAGCCAACTGCTTGCCATCTTGCAAGGCGCGGTGCGTACCATTCTGGCCTCGGCCGACATTGAAGAAATCATGCAGGGCCGCAGCCAATTCGGTGAAGCCTTTACTCGTGAAGTGGAAGCGCAATTAATCAACTGGGGTGTTTCAACGGTCAAGAATATCGAGCTGATGGATATTCGTGATGCCAGCGCCTCGCATGTCATCAAAAACATCATGGAGAAGAAAAAATCCCTGATTGAAATGCAAAGCCGTATTGAAGTAGCCGAAAACATGAAACGTGCCAGCATCGCGGAAATTGAAGCGAAGCGCGAAACCGATGTTCAACTGCAAGACGCTTTGCAGAAAGTCGGTTCGCGTACCGCAGAAAAAGACAAAGCCATCGGTATTGCCAACGAACAAGCGCAACAAGCGATCAAGGAACAGGCAAAAATCACCACCGAAAAAGAATTAGAAATCACCAAAGTTTCCGAAGTGACCTCGGCCAATATTGCGAAAGACGTGCAAATCGTTAAAGCCACTCAAGACAAAGAAACCGCTGCCATTAATAAAGATATGGCGGTTATTGAAGCTGCACAGGAAAAAGAAACAACTATTTTGGTGGCTGAAGGTACCAAGGCAACCACCATTCTGGTAGCTGAAGGTAATCTGGAAAGCAAGAAACGCGAATCCGAAGGTATTGCCGTTGAAGGTACTGCCCGCGCTGAAGCCGAGAAAGCTATGCAACTCGCTCCTGTGCAGGCGCAAATCGTATTGGCGAAAGAAATTGGCAATAACGAAGGCTATCAAAAGTATTTGATCACCATCGAGCAAGTCAAAGCGAATCAGGCGGTGGGTATCGAACAAGCCAAGGCTTTGTCGCAAGCGGATCTAAAAATTATCGCCAATTCCGGCAATGTCGAAAACGGCATGAAGGGCGTGATGGATATTTTCTCTTCCAACGGCGGCACTAATGTTGGCGCCATGCTTGAAGGTCTTGCGCAAACCGAACAAGGCGAAGCTTTGCTGAAAAAAGTCGGCTTGAGTTCGGACAAGAAAGACAAATAAGCGTTCATTCTAGGGGCGCTGCTTGTTCCGCCCAAGACCTATCGAGGTGTTAGGGCGCAGCAGCAGCGCCCCTACGATTTTGCTCTTGCGTTCTTTCTGTTTTTTACGTAACCATCATCGCAGACGAACTCCGGGTCAGATAGAGCCATGACCCGGGCTACGTATTATTTTTTTCCTTTATTTCGCTTAGCCTGCCCCGCGTCATACCAAGCTTTTACACGCTGAATGGAGCTCTCCGAACAAGCAGGATTACAAATATCCACATCCACTTTCCAGTTCAACAATATATCGCCGGTATCTTCCTTGCGTACGAAATTCCCTGTCAGATGCTGTTCCTTCCCTTTGGTAGAAAGTTTCAGCACGGCATTTTTTCGCATTCCGCGTGATAAAATGTAGTGAGCGTCTTGCATGGGTAGTGTTTGATAAACTGGCGCTGGAATCATGCCGGCTATAAATACATAAATTAGTAGGCCTCGATTAAATTTCGGATTCATATCGCGAATGGCGGCTTCATCAAAATTCACAATAATTTGATCGCCCTTGCGCACGGCGCTTACACCTACCTGAAAACCCAGAGGATGTGCCGCAGTATTAAAGACTGCACCCATTTCGTCTGGTGGTAGGGGTATTGACGGCGGTGGCGCAATCAATTTATGAAAGGCCATCTGTGTTTTTAGCTTAGGATTTATTTTAAGCGCATCTTCCCAGACCTTGTAGCCGATGGCGGCGCCGTCGAAGCGACCACGCATCGTGCTGCCTGATTTACCACTGAAGGCTTTTGGCTCACTTAGGATGAGCTTGCCACCAATTTCTACTGTGTATTCCCAGTAGGGATCACGATTATTGCCGTCAGTATGGAATTCTATGTTCAAAGATCCGGTAAACGGCCCTTCGTAACGCGTACACATGCTGGTGTACAAATCTTTGGTGACGTAATTGGCAAGATCTACCATCAGGCCAGGAACACTACCGGTAAGTTGTTTATAGCCACGCAAGTTGGCCACCCATACCTTGACTGCTTCTCCTTGAGCAAACATTGCTCCGTTGTTTCCTGTCTTAATATGGTCGATCACAGCAGGCGACAGCTTGTCGGTTAGATGATTAATGACCAAATTAACGGCATTGGTTTCGAAGTTCATTATGGTGGAGGTCAAATTTAAGGCTTCAACCACGGTATCGAGTTTTTCACAGGCACTGGCACCAAAACGCGAGGCACGGATGGAGTCGCCGACACTATTGGATTCGACCGTGATCTTTTTAAAATTTTCAAAGATCGGCGTTACAAGCTCGGCACGCTCTGCTGGGGGCAAGGCCGCAATCACTGGCGCCGGATTCGGAATAAGTGTGGGACGTCTTTTCTTACGTTCCTTTAATTTATTCTTGATAACCGTATAGCGCCCGATAACCTCCTGCTTTTCTGCACTGTCTGGAATGTCCGCCAGCAATTTATCCACGGTGGTAACGAAAGTGGTTTCGGTCGCGTCCATGCTGGCAGCGTATTCTTTCTGGAATTCTTCGAATGCGTCTTCACTGACAACATCAAATTCTGTCGTCGCCTTTCCCTTTCCGTCGGGTGCGGTCACCGTAACGCTGTAGTGTCCGATGTGAATAGTGTTTTTAACATTCAAAGCCCAATGGCCTTTTGCATCGACGGCAACATCGAGTTGAATAGGTTTAGCTTCCTTTCCGTTCGCCGGTTTCGGCTTTACTTCAATAGTGATAAGTACATTTACCTTGGCACCGGCCTGAGCCGGTGGTGTCTGCCCACTTAGTTTAATTGGCGCACCCGGCAAAGCCACTTTCGGATTGGAAGTCACGCTGATCGGCGCGTTAATCGTCTCCATTTCTGCGCTGACGGATATTGGCAACAAGGCTGCTAAAAACAGGCTCGTTGTCAACGCAAACCAAACGCTTGATTCAAGTAGTTTAGCGTTCATTTCTTTTTACCTGCTTCAATTTTCGCGTAAGCATGGCCGAGCAATGCACGCAACTCATCGTGGCTCAAGTTACTGCGCACGGAAATTTGTGCGTCGCGCTTGACACTGTTGAATTGGATCGAACCATCGGAAGCCGCTTCCCACGGGCCTTCAATGGTTTTACTTTCTTTCAAGGTCACGCCTTCGGAGGCGCCCATCGCGTTGATGCTTTTGGCGAAACCGCCGTAAGTGGCATTATCTCTACGAAAACCTCGGTAGCCATTGATCAATGTAACGGTCGTCACAAACAAATGTACCTGACCATCTTTGCCGGTGTAGCGAATGGTGCAATCATCGCCACTGCGTTCAAACTCACCTTTCGGCGCACCCAACAATTGGGTGATATCGGCATTGCTCCACAGGCTGCAAGGGTCTTCCGACGAGTAACGAGCTAACAAATGTTTCAAGGCATCTTTCAGGCCGCTTTGACCACTAATATCAAGCGGTTTGTTTAAGCGCGCCAAGGCCTTGTTGGCCAAAGCGCCAGCCTGTTCGGCAGTAGCGGTCAAGCTGCCGGCAAAATTGATCTCCACCATGCTGTCGCCCTGTATTGCCACAAAGGTGCAACAACCCCGCATCTTCGCTTCATCCCAATCGCCGGTTAATTCGGTGCCGTCTTGCAGCTTCAGCATGCCTTTGGTGGCGGCTTCCGCTTTCGCTAGGTTTCCACTGATGCCAGCATTAATGGCGCCTGCATCGGTCCAATCGGCTTGAATGGTGAGATTTCTATCATCGGCGGTGTAGTACCAGCAAACGTTACCGGTAGGATTAGGCGTAGGGCCAGAATCACCGTCTGGATTGCCGCCAAGATAAGGCGCACCAGCCAACGGTGCTCCCAATATCGCTTCCACTTCTTTGGGTTCCAGCAGTCTGCAAGCGTCATGCGGATCAGGCGTTTTTGAAAGATCGGCAACCGCGGTAATGGCGGAGTCGGCCATATCGTCGCCTTCTGCCACTGCATCGGCAGATGCGGCGTTCTTGTCTTTGCAGCCTACAAGCGCAGCGACTAATAATGTCGCCATAAAAATTTTTACGGTATTGGTTTTCATCAGCTTGGCCTTTTGTCGGTTGCGTTGTTAGGGGCAAGTCCGCGCCAGTTCGACGCGACGATTAGCGGCGCGTCCTTCCAGGGTTTCGTTTTTGGCGATGGGTTTAGTCGCGCCCAACCCGTTGGAATTTAGGCGGGCTGCCGATAATTTGTGTTGCGTGGTCAATGCATTGCTTACCGCTGCAGCACGGCGTTTCGATAAATCCAAATTGTAGGCAGCAGCGCCCACGCTATCGGTATGACCTTCGATGCGTAAATTCCAAGCCGGATTTTTCGACATCAAATCAGCGACTGCTTTTAATGCAGGTGCCGATTGCGGCAATAAAGTGGCTTGCCCGAAATCAAAATAAATACCGTTTAATTCGGCGCGGCAGGCACCGCTGGCGAGCGCTTGTTGCAAGACATTGGCTTGCGGTTGTGCCGTCGGGTAATCAATACGAATGGTTTGCCACAAGCTGCGGCCTTGGCGGCTACGCATGCCCACCGGATTAGCGGGATCATCAAGCGGCCAGACTTCGACATCAACACTGTCGCTGGCAACGGTGAATGTACCTTTAGCATGAATGGTTTGAACAACGACCGGCTTGCCATTCACTTTTATTGAGATCGGAACCGTGGTCTTGCCAACGCGCGCCAGCGTGCCGCGAAAATATTTACGGCCTGAGGCAATGTCCAGCAATGCCGGCAACGATTGTGCTTCGCCATATTTTGAAATGGTGCCCAAGACCAACGCGGTTTTACCAGTGGATTTCAATTGGTTAAATGTGGCGGTTGACATTGTCATGGTCGAACCGGGAAACATCAGAGGGTCACCCTCCTGAAATACGCTATTTATTTTATTTGCACTGGCTAAATCTTCACGCCTTACACGGCGAACTCGTTTATCCGATACCAGCTTGCCGTTTACGAATGAACGAAATTCGACGCCATATTCGACAAACTCCGGCGTTACATCGGTCACCGTGCTGACTTGTTCTTCATCGCCTATGGGACGTTGCACAGCGGAGACGGTGACCATGCCTTTTACCAATGGAATGCGGACCGGTTCGGTAGCGCTTGCTTGAAGCGCAACCGAAAACAAAACAAGAAGAAGACTATTTTTCAGCATGCTCATGGCGCTCAGTAAGCAACCAGTTCTACGCGGCGATTTTTTGCGCGGCCTACCTCGGTAACGTTGGTAGCTACCGGTGCAGCGAACGATGCACCAAAACTTTGTAGACGTTTTCCATCGACGCCGTACTGTGTCGTTAGTGCAAGCACCACGGCTTTGGCACGACGTGTGGAAAGATCGCGATTAGGCTCGAACAAACCTTGGGTATCGGTATGACCGACCACCATTAAACGCAATTTCGGATCCGTCTTCATCAACTTGGCAATTTCAAGCAGCGATGCTTTCGATTCCGGTTTTACATCGGCTTTGGCGGTGTCGAAAAGAATGCCATAAAGTGCTATGCGGCCATTCTTGGTCAGCTCGGACGACATTTCCGTCGATGTCACCGTCACCATACGTGCGACACGTGGTTTAGGCTCGATGATATCAAGCCTGACCGCTACGCGATCTCGTGGAATCACGTAGTAATTGCCGCCCGATGTGTCTGCATTCAAACCAGCATAAATCGTTACGAACATATCGCCTTCAGGGCGCTTAATTTGCAATGCGGCGTAACGATATTCTTTATTCCAGGACATCCATTTGCTGCCATTACTTTCCTGTCCATAGGTATTTTTCATGAAATCATCAATGAAATTATCGAGCTCTTGGCGGGAACCGGAATTCACCCCTTGAAACAGGACTTGCACGCTGCCTAATTTCGCCAACTCCTCTTGATAACCACGAATGGCTTCCAATGTGGATACGTCTTTTGGCATCACATATACCAAGCTGGTGCTGGTGCCTTCAACCGTTCGAGTTTTTGGATTGTCGATTCGGGCATTACTTAACGCAATTAGCAATTCCGAAAACGCTTTCTTTTCCATGAAGCGGATACTGGAGCCTTGGAAGCGCTGAATTAGCGGATGGTCGCTGGTGCCTTTGACATCAGTGCCGTCTGGCAAGTCGGCTGTATCAACGGCTGCATAAGCAGGCGACACGAATGCTGCAAACAGCAACATCGCAAGACAAATAAAACGAGTAAGTAATGACATATAAATCTCCGGATTACGAGCTGCAGCAGCCCTATGACAGATGTATCGGAAGACCGGAAAGAATCCGGACATGTGATAAACGTAGGAGGCCGCTTGCGGGCGACATGGCCATCACTAAATACGTCGCCCGCAAGCGGCCTCCTACGCATGATTTAAGTCACCATTGTTCTGAGCTTTTCGCGAGTTCGGCCACGGCGAGTTCAATCAAGGCACGGATGCCTTGATCCACACTTTCACGTTGAGTTTTACGGCTGGAATGTTCTGGCGTCATTGCGCCCAAACCACTCTTACCACTAAACGACAGGGCGTTATCAATTAGGTTGCCTACTCCGGAAACCGACGAGCCTTTGGTTTCGAGTTTCTTACGGACATTGATGGCATCAACAATTTCGCCGGTGGAAGCGTCAATCACTCGAATATCCATTCCGATAACGTCCGTGATTTTTCCGCTACCTACATTCATGCCACCAATGCCGGTGTTGCTTTCGGCTTCTTCAGCGCCCAAATTAGCTTCTGAAATAACCGGTTCAAAAATATAGCCTGCACCCGCTAACTTGTATGCACCGGCATCGCCAGTGGACACGCCATCTTCATTCAACGCACGTTCTTTGCCTACGCCGGCTTCGAGTCGGCTGCGTTCCATCACACGAAATCGGCGTGACTTGATAAGTGCTGTGGTAAACATGTCGGTAGCCGCACGCACATTTATTTCAGCCACTTCCGAACGCACCTCGTAAACCGTCACCGAGTGTTTTCGGGCTTTCTGT
>Ga0209181_10013117_pt1 | contig 10409 bp, 5 predicted proteins | sample MAT05_FD_187208 | JGI IMG/M metagenome (GOLD analysis project Ga0209181, IMG submission 187208) | Freshwater microbial communities from Lake Fryxell liftoff mats and glacier meltwater in Antarctica - MAT-05 (SPAdes) (version 2) | ecosystem: Environmental > Aquatic > Freshwater > Ice > Liftoff...
AGGCCACTCACCCGCAACAGGTAGGTGGGCTCCGGGCCGTCATGGAAGCCCGTGATGTTGATCGACGCGCCGTCGAAGACACGAACCTCGGACCGGGTGCCCTTGCCCACGTCCACGAGTCCCTGCGACACCTCACGGATGCCCAGCGCCTGCGCGACGCCCTTGACCACCGCATCGAAACGCGGATTCACCCAGAAGACATCGTTGCCGTAAGGGCCGGCGTAGCTGAAGGCGTCGAACCCGTCAGCGTCCTTGGGCTCCTGGGTGGCAAAGGTCCTGGCGCCCACGGCCTCGAAGAACTTGTGCTCGAAGAGCGTGCTCTTGATTGCCCGGGCCTTCACGTCGTATTCGAACAAGCCGGCGAACTCGCGACCGACGCTGCTGCGCAAAACGACCGTGTTGGCGGCCGTCATCAGGCCGGCGATCTCCACTACATCACGGGTCTTGACGTAGGACCGGAAGTGCTCTTCCCACTGCCCGGTCTCCATGTTGCGCAGTTCGGTGGCGATGTAGGCGCCCTTTGCGTCGGTCCCCCCTGTGGTTTTCGCCCGAGGGCGACCAGCCGAATCCACCAGCACTTCGGCGTCGTCCTCGCCCAGTCGCAGTATGCGGGTGGCATCACCAGTGCGCACGTTGTAGCGGAACAGGTCGCGATCACGCCCGAAGCCATCACTTTCGACAATGATGTGGTCGGGATCGCGGGGCATCCGGCTCCTCACCGTCGGCACCGCCAGGGCGGCGAGGCGCCGGGAGTCGTCCGTTCTGGCGATGTCGGTGGGCGCCAGCGGCTCGCGCCACACCTTTCCGTCGAAGTCTGTGACGAGCAGCTTGTTGATGAAGGTCTTGGTGAGCTCCCCGCCAATGCGTCCGTCATACGGCTGCCACAGCGTGACGGCCACCATGTCGTTCTTCAGGAACGACGCCGACTGGATCCGCATCCTGCTGGAGTTGATGACTTTGGGGCGTGCAGCCAGGTCATCGGTCTTCAGGATCAACACACTGCGCTGATCTTCCTTGCCTTCGATGGCCAGCAGGTGCTTGCCATCGGGGGAGAGCTGGAACCCCGTCATCCGGGGGTGCTGCGCCAGCTGCTCGACCGTGGGCACCTGAATGGCCGAAGCCGCCTGGGCCCAGGCGGCGGTGTTTGTAATCGCCAGGCACAGAAGGGTCAGCGTGCCTTGCCAGGAAACTGCTGCTGTTTTCACGGTGAATTGCCGCCTATGAATTGAAGCGGCCCCTACAACGCGGGCGTTGCAGGGGCCAGGGAGGATCAGTCTCAGAAAGACTTGCTGGCGTTCAGGAACAGCGTGCGGCCAATGTAGTCATAGCCACTGTACAGCGGCGCGTCACCGATCTTGTTGTGGTAGCCGGAAGAGATCTTCGGCGGCTCCTTGTCGGCGACGTTCCGCACACCCATGGTCATGGACCACTTGTCGCCGCGGTAACCAAGCGACACCGTGTGGGTGGCATAAGCCGGCGTGTCGAGCTTTCGCGGGTCCGTCGCAGCATTCGCGGGAATGAAGAAGTAAGACGACATCTTGCCGACCCAGTCCATGCCGTAGAACGCGCGCCAACCCTTGTAGTCGTAGTAGACGTCCAAATTGCCGGTGCGCTTGGGTGACCCGATGATGCCGTTCGAGTCTTCCAGCGGGTCGGTCGGGAAGAGCTGGCTGCCCTGCAGCCGGTACTCGGTGTAGGTGATGTTGACGCGCAGTTTGCCCGGGCCCACGGTGTTGGTGTAGCGCAGCGTGTAGTCCATGCCGCGGGTCACGTCGGTGGACAGGTTCACGAAGCTGTCATTCACCGTCAACGCGTTGGTGCTCGGGTTGCGCGGGTTCACCAGGCGGCAAAAGCCACCACCGGCCCGGAACTGCGAGTTGTCGTAGCACAGGCTCAGGATGTTCGACGTGCCAGCGCGCGCCACACCGTTCTCGATCTTGATGTTGAAGTAGTCGGCAGCGATCGACAGATCACCGAAGCCCGTGGGCAGCGACGGCTGGAACACCACACCGACCGTCGTGTTTTCCGCCGTCTCGGCTTTGAGCCCGGCCGCTGCGCCGCCAGCGTTGAGCACGGTGATGGAGGTGTTGTTGCCAGCACCCACGTTGAAGCCTGCCGGAAGCCCCTCGCTTGCGCAGTTGGCGGCCCGCACGAGGTTCGTGTTCGTCGGGTTGTCAAAGCCGTTGCAGGGGTCCCCTTGCGACGACAGGAAGCCGCTGGTGGCGCCCAGGAACTGCTCGTAGAGTGCCGGGGCGCGGTACGACGTGCCCTGGGTGCCGCGGAGCGACATCCACTTGACCGGCGACCACAGCAGGCCGGCCTTGTAGGTCGAGCCGCTGCCGTAGGAGTCATAGTCCGACCAACGCCCCGAGACGTTCGCCGTCAGTTCATGCGCCGCAGGCAGGTTGGCGAGCAGGGGGATGTCCAACTCGGCAAAAGTGTCCACCACCTTGTCCTTGCCCCGCGTGGGGGTGGACGAAGTCAGGTTGTAGAGGTTGCCCGTCTGCGCGTCCAGCGCGGGCGTGTCGTTGATCGAGTACTGCCTTACTTCGAAGCCGAATGCGCCCTTGAGCTTGCCATAGGGCAGGTCGAGCAGCTTGCCTGTGGTCGACGCCGTGACGGTCGACTCGCGGTACTTGCTGACGCCCGTGACGGGCCGGAATATGAAGTCGACCCAGGTCTGCGGCAACTGCCCGCCGAGGACCGCGGGGGTGAGCGCAGGAGCAGCCACGCAGCCGTTGGCTGGGTTGACGCACGCGAAGCCGCCGCCGGACGCAACGACGTCCAGACTTTGTGCCAGGCGGTCCGTCAGGAAGGACTGCTGGTTGTATGTGCCCTTGCTCTGGCTGTGCGTCGTGACGACGTCGTATTCCCAACCCAGCTTGGGGATCGTGCCGCGGATGCCGAGCACGGCCCGGCTGAAGTCGACCTCTTGCGAGGACTGGTCGTTGCCGAAGCCGATGAAGGCGCGTACCCCCACTCTGAAGCTGCCGCTCGTCGGTTGCGGCGGCAGGAAGTTGCTGAACCCCAAGGCTGCCGGAATCAACGGGCTGCCCCGGTTGTAGTCAACCGACAACTGGCGGTAGCCGGTCTGCGCGGATTCGCGCCGGTTGTACATCGCCTCGTAATAGACCTCGGCGTCGCCCAGCACCTTCAGGTCCAGGCCACCCTGCACGTAGATGTTGTGGTTCTCGGTGGGGGAGATGAGCGATCGGTTCAGGGTGCGCGGGTCGAAGGTGTCGCGCACGTTCAGGTTGGTCGCCGCGTTGCCGACGCCCTCGTAGCCGACCAGCCCGGTCGTGACGCTGGCGTTCGGCCGCCAGCGGTTGAACGAAGTGCCGACGGCGCCAATTGCAGGAACGCCAACCACCGTGGTGGTTCCCAAGGTGTTGATGGTGACCCCGTTGGAGCCAGTGCCCGTGATGGGGTAGCACTTGGGCTTGCCGGTATTCGGATCGATGTAATCCGCGCTACCGAACTCGCCCACCACGCCGCCCACGCTGGTGCGGCGGAAGTCGGTGTTGCACTTGGTCCAATCCCGGTCGCCCAGGGTCAGGTGTTCGCGCCTGTAGTACTCGTACGAGCCGGAGATGTATCCGCCCTCGGTGACGAAGCCGCCCACCAAGGACACGCGGGCCTCTTCGCCGCCACCCGAGGGCACGCCGAGCTTGACCGAGCCGGTGACCCCGGTGATGTTGCGCTTGGTGATGATGTTCACCACGCCGGCGATGGCGTCGGAGCCGTAAATGGACGACGCACCGTCCTTGAGGACCTCGATGCGGTCGACGATGGCGTCCGGCAGGGTGTTGAGGTCGGCGGCGCCGACCGAACCGCGGGTGCCGGACGGCGCCAGGCGGCGGCCGTTGAGTAGCACCAGGGACCGCGACGGGCCGAATCCGCGCAGCCCCAAGGTGTTGGCTCCCGGCCCGCCGTCGGTCACGAAACCACCGTAGGCGTTGTTGATCTGCCCTTGCCCACCCGTCACGGCAGTGCCTTGCAGCACCTCGGCCGTCGACGTGAAGCCGGCCACGGCCGCGTCGTCGTTGCGCAGGATCAGCAGGGGGGCGCTGGTCGTGAAGGTGTCGCGCTTGATTCGCGAGCCCGAAACCACTACTTCCTCAGCCTTTTGTTCAGCAGCTGCAGGCGCAGGCGCAGGCGCAGGCGTTGTCTGCGCAAAAGCAGCAGGCGCCACCAGACTGGCCCAGACGGCCAGAACGATGGGGGTTGGGTGGATACGCGGAACGGTTCGTGCCATGGGTCAACTCCAGAGGTTGCGATTCGATTAGATCGGTAAGCGGGCGAACAAGCGGTGGCAAGGGGCCGGCGCCACGCGAGTTCACATATGTACATCTTATGACTGCATGTCGCCGCCGCCGACGGGCAATCCCCAGAAGGACCCGGATTGAGGGGGGTACCTCACCAACCCGTCGCCTCGTCTCAGCGCTGCAACAGCCGCCAGGCCCCTTCGCAGATGCAGTGGTGAGTACTCGACAGCCAGCCGCAGGCGATGCGCTTTCCATAGGTGAACCATCGTTCTCGGTACCGCCTTGTGGGCTTTGGCGGCATGCCGCCCGCCGCTTCAAGGCGCCCTGAGATGGCTGTTCCGGTGGCGTAACGGCGATCGCTACGGGTTTGCACTTAGATGTCGCACTGACGCGACATCTGACCGCAGCCGTTGGGCGTTCGCTACGGTGGGCAAGCCCGTTGACGCGAGCGAACAACAAATCGGCGCTGTCGCTTCAGGCCGGGGAGGCCAGACCGCGCTGGACAGGAGCCCAGCCGACTGCGGCTGCGCGATACGACACCGACTACGACCACGACACCGACTACGACACCGACTACGGCACCGCTCCCGTTTCTTCGTTCGGCTCGCTTGAAGCGGGCTCGCCATCCACCACCGCAGCGCGGTAGGCATGCCAGCTGGCGTGGCCCACCACCGGCCCGACCACCAGCAGCCCGGCGAACCAGGGCAGCAGCGCCAGGCCCACCAGCAGGGCGATCAGGAAGGCCCACCACAGCATGGCGGCCGGCTGGTCCAGCACCAGGCGCAGGCTGGTCAGCCCGGCGGTGATGGCGTCGGTCTGGCGGTGCAGGATCATCGGGATGGAGACCACGCTGATGGCAAAGATCAGCGTCGCGAACACCGCGCCGACCGCCGCCCACGCGGCCACGAAGGGCAGGTTCTGCGGCTCCAGCAGGGCCCACAAGGAGCCCTTGAAATCGGGCATCTCGTCGAAGCTGACGGCAAACACCACCAGTGTGGCGCGGCCCCACAGCAGTTCCAGCACCAGCAGCACGAAGCCGAAGATGCCCAGTTGCGAGGTGCGCGTGTTCCAGGCCAGCAGCGAGTCGCCGAAGTCGGGCTTCTCGCCGGCTTCCAGCCGCTGGCTGACGCGGTACAGCCCCAGGCAAAGAAACGGCCCCATCAAGAGGAAGCCGGCGGACAGCGCCAGGGTGTAGGCCGGGGCGTGGCGGTAGACCTCCAGCAGCGCCCACCCCATGACCATGAAGCAGGCGCCGTAGAACACGCCGATGCCCGGCGCACGCAGGAAGTCCCGGACCCCCAATGCCAGCCAGCGCAGGGGGTCCGCCGCGCCGATGCGGCGCAACAGGATGGGCGGGTCGGGTGGGCTGTCAGGCACGGTCTGCAGATTGCGGTCGGCGCCCGCCGAGCGCCTTGACCAGCGTCAAGCCGGCCTCAGCCGCGCCCTCGGCGAACGCGCAGGATCTCGTCGACGATGAGGCACACGGCACCCAGCGTGATGGCCGCGTCGGCGATGTTGAAGCTGGGAAAGTAGCCGCCACGGAACAGCGGCGCCAGGAAGTCGAAGCGGAACTGCAGGAAGTCGATCACGTGCCCGTGCAGTGCGCGGTCGATGACGTTGCCCAGCGCGCCGCCCATGATCATGCTGACGGCAAAGCAGAACAGCTTCTGCGTGGGGTGGCTGCGGATCATCCACACGATGCCGGCCGAGACCACCAGGCCCAGCGTGATGAAGAACCAGCGCTGCCAGCCCGACGCGCCGGCCAGGAAGCTGAAGGCCGCCCCGGCGTTGTGAACGCGCACGAGGTTGAAGAACTCGGTCACCGGCCGGCTGTCGCCCAACTGGAACCAGCCGATGATGAGCGTCTTGGTCACCTGGTCGGCCAGGATGACGATGACCGCCAGGCCCAGCCACAGCCACAGGCCGGGCCCCCGCGAAGCCGCGCCGCGCGCCACGTTCAGGCCACCTGGCGCGTTTCGCCCGCGCCGTAGAGGTTGCTGATGCAGCGGCCGCAGATCGTCGGGTGGTCGGCGTCGCTGCCCACGTCTTCGCGCCAGTGCCAGCAGCGTTCGCACTTGGCGGTGTCGCGGGCCTTCACGGCCACGGCCAGTGCATCGCCGGCCCACAAGGTGGCAGCGGACGTGATGAGCACGAATTTCAGGTCGTCGCCCAGCGACGCCAACGCCTGGTGGTCGTCGGCTGCCGCGGTGATGGTGACCTCGGCCTGCAGCGACGAACCCAGCCCGCCGGTGCTGCGCAGCGCCTCGATCTCCTTGTTCACGGTGTCGCGAACGGTGCGGATGCGCGACCACTTGGCCAGCAATGCGGTGTCGGGCTCGCCGAAATGCGAGAAGGTTTCGGTGAAGATCGAATCCCCGCCATCGAACACTTTCCAGGCCTCTTCGGCCGTGAAGCTCAGGAAGGGCGCCATCCAGCGCAGCATGGCGTGTGTGATCTGGTGCAGCGCGGTCTGCGCACTGCGCCGCGCCAGGGACCTGGGCGCCGTGGTGTACAGGCGGTCCTTCAGCACGTCCAGATAGAACGCACCCAGGTCCTCGCTGCAGAACAGCTGCAGCTTGGCCACCACGGGGTGGAACTCGTAACGCTCGTAATGCGCCAGGATCTCGGTCTGCAGTTGCGCCGTGCGGGCCAGCGCCCAGCGGTCGATCTCCAGCAGTTCCGACTCGGGCACCGCATCGTGTGCTGCGTCGAAGTCGGCCAGGTTGGCGAGCAGGAATCGCAAGGTGTTGCGGATGCGCCGGTAGCCGTCGACCACGCGGGCCAGGATGGTCTTGTCCATCGCCAGGTCGCCCGAATAATCGGTCGACGCGCACCACAGGCGGATGATCTCGGCACCCATGTCCTTGCACAAGCCGCGCAGCTCGATGAAGTTGCCCAGCGACTTGCTCATCTTGCGGCCCTGGCCGTCCACGGTGAAGCCATGGGTCAGCAGCGCACGGTAGGGCGCACGGCCTTCGAGTGCGCAGCCGAGCAGCAGCGACGAGTGGAACCAGCCGCGGTGCTGGTCGTGGCCTTCCAGATACAGGTCGGCCTCGGGGCCCTTCAGGTGGTAGCCCGGGTCATCGTCCGGGCCGGCGTGCGAGTTGCGCAGCACGTGGAAGAAGCTGCTGCCACTGTCGAACCAGACCTCGAGGATGTCGGTGCTCTTGCTGTACAGCTCGGCATCCGCCGCGCCGATGATGTCGGCCGCGTCCAGCCGGCTCCAGGCCTCGACGCCACCGGCCGCCACCACCTCGACGGCGCGGTCCAGGATGGCCATGGTGTCGGGGTGCAGCTCGCCGCTGTCCTTGTGCAGGAAGAAGGGCAGGGGAACGCCCCAGCTGCGCTGTCGGCTGATGCACCAGTCGGGGCGGTTGGCGATCATGTCGCGCAGCCGCGCGCGGCCGCTTTCGGGGAAGAAGGCGGTGGCCTCGATGGCTTGCAGCGCCGTCTGGCGCAGCGTCTGCGGCGCCTTGTCCTTGGTGAAAACGCCGGTGCCTTCGTCCATGCGCACGAACCACTGCGCCGCGGCGCGGTAGATCACCGGCGTCTTGTGGCGCCAGCAATGCGGGTAGCTGTGGGTGATGCCCGAGGTGGCCAGCAGCCGGCCGGCGTCGCGCAGGGTTTCGATGATCTGCGGCACGGCCTTCCAGATGTGCAGGCCACCGAAGAGCGCGAAGTCGGCGGCGTAGCTGCCGTTGCCCTGCACGGGGTTGAGGATCTCGTCGACCGTCATCCCGTGCGCGACACAGGAGTTGAAGTCGTCCACGCCATAAGCGGGCGACGAGTGCACGATGCCCGTGCCGTCGTCGGCCGTGGCGTAGTCGGCCAGGTAGACCGGGGACAGCCGGTCGTAGCCCGCGTCCACCTGCGCCAGGGGGTGGCGGAAGTGGATGCCGCCGAGCTTGTCGCCCAACGTCGTGGCCAGCACCTGCCCATCGATGCCATAGCGCGCCAGGCATTGTTCGACCAGCGAGGCCGCCAAGACCAGCAGGCCGCGCGGCGTGTCGACCAGCGCGTATTCCAGCGCCGGGTTCAGGTTCAGTGCCTGGTTGGCGGGGATGGTCCAGGCGGTGGTCGTCCAGATGACGGCAAAGGCGTCCTTGGCCAGCGTGGGCAGGCCGAAGGCTGCTGCCAGGCGCTCGGGTTCGGCGCACAGGAAGGCGACGTCCAGCGTCTGGCTGGCCTTGTCGGCGTATTCGATCTCGAACTCGGCCAGCGACGAGCCGCAGTCGAAACACCAGTACACCGGCTTCAGCCCGCGGTAGACGAAGCCGCGCTCGATGACACGCTTGAGCGCGCGCAGCTGCGCCGATTCGTTGGCGGGGTCCATCGTCAGGTAGGGCCGCTCCCACAGGCCGAGCACGCCCACGCGCTGGCGGTCGGCCTTCTGTTGCGCGATCTGTTCAGTGGCGTAGGCGCGGCTCCTGGCCTGCATCTCGTCACGCGAAAGATTGCGGCCGTGCAGCTTCTCGATGGCGTTCTCGATCGGCAGGCCGTGGCAGTCCCAGCCGGGGATGAAGCGCGCGTCGAAGCCGGCCAGCTGGCGCGACTTCACCACCACGTCCTTCAGGATGTTGTTGGCCGCATGGCCCACGTGCAGCGTGCCATTCGCGTACGGCGGGCCGTCGTGCAGCACGAACAGCGGCGCGCCGCGGCGGGCTGCGCGCAGGCGCTGGTACAGGCCGCCACCCTGGCGGGTGTCGTTCCAGTCGGCCACCCAGCCCGGCTCGCGCTTGGGCAGGTCGCCGCGCATGGGGAAAGGCGTGTCGGGCAGGTTCAGGGTGCTGCGGTAGTCGGGCGTGGTGTTCATGGCATGGGTGCTGCGTGTGCCGCCGTCAGGCGGCAGGGTCGATCGGGGGGATCAGGCAGGCGGGCGGCCGGACCCGGGGCGAAGGGCGCTTCAGCGCGTCTTCAGCCGGCCGAACGAATAATTCGGTCGCGCGTGGCCTGGCGGGCTGTGCTGGCATGCCGTCGCGCAGCGGCCGCGTCCGATATCGAGAAACGCAGGGAGTTCATCAACATGATTTTAGCGACCAGTTCTGCATGACACCCAGCCATCGAACCGCCATGGCCTGGCTCGCCGCACTGGCAGCAGGGCTCGCAGCCCTGCCCGCACTGGCCGAAGAACCCGATTCGCCCGTGCCCCTGCCCGAGGCGAGAAAACTGGAAGGTGCCTTCGGGTTGACGCTCAGCTCCCGCCCCGAATACTCTGGCGCCACGCGCCAGGTGGCCAAGCTGAATCCGGTGATCTTCGTGCGCTACGGCCGTTTCACCATCACCAATTCCAGCGGCTTCGTCACCCGGCGTGCCGACGATGTGGTGCGCGGCCTCGGCCTCGACCTGCTGCGCAGCGAGCGGGTGCGGGTCTCGCTGGCGCTGCGTTTCGATGCCGGCCGCAGCGAAGCCACCAGCGATGTGCTGAAGGGCCAGGGCGACATCAAGGCCACGGTGCGTGCCCGCGCTGCGGCCTCCTGGAAGCTCGACGGCCCGTGGCGGCTGGGGGCGGCCTGGAGTGTGGATGCCTTCGGGCGCGGCGGCGGCAACTTCGGCGATGTCAGCGTCGGCTGGGAGCATCCGCTGGGCCACGGCAGCACGCTGACGGTGGGCAGCAGCCTCAGCGCGGCCGGCGACCGCTACATGCAGACCTACTACGGCATCAACGCCCAGCAGTCCTTGCGCACCGGGCGGGCTGAATACAACCCGGGTTCCGGCCTTCGCGATGTGTCGGTGTTCGTCAACGTACGCCACGCGTTCTCGCCCGAGTGGGCGGGCCTGGCCGGCGCCAGCACCACGCGGTTGCTGGGGCCGGCCGCGGACAGCCCGTTGACGCAGAGTCGCGGCAATTGGGGCTTGTCGGTCAGCCTGGCGCGCCGTTTCTGACGTCGTCTCGGGCTCTCAGACGATTCCTGCAGCCGCCAGGTTCGGGCTCCCTGGGTATCGCGCGCGATGCCCTCGCGCAGGGCTTCGATCGACGGGTACTTCAGCTCGCCGTGAAGCCTGTGCAGAAGCTCCCATCACTGCAGGGCCTGCACGACCCGCGTCAGGTGCGTGACACGCTGGCTGAGCAGGTGGATGACAAGGCGGTCGAGCGTCTGCGCCACCTGCGGCTGCAGCCGCGTCAGGTCCAGCCACTGCGCGCGC
>Ga0209181_10013118_pt1 | contig 10408 bp, 9 predicted proteins | sample MAT05_FD_187208 | JGI IMG/M metagenome (GOLD analysis project Ga0209181, IMG submission 187208) | Freshwater microbial communities from Lake Fryxell liftoff mats and glacier meltwater in Antarctica - MAT-05 (SPAdes) (version 2) | ecosystem: Environmental > Aquatic > Freshwater > Ice > Liftoff...
GTCGCCGACCTTCGATTTGCGCACCGCGTCGGACACGAGCGTGGAGGAGACATTCACGCTGTTCAGCACGTTGCCGACATTGTGCAGGACGCCGGTCGCGACCTCTGCCATGCCCGCCTGGCGGGAAGTAACCACGAGCTGCCGCTGCGTCTCGGCCAGTTCGGCTTCCGCGCGTTTGCGCTCGGTGATGTCGCGCTGGATGGCGACGAAGTGGGTGATTTTTTCGGCGGCGTTGCGAATGGGCGCGATCTGCCATTCGACGACATATTCCGTTCCGTCTTTGCGATAGTTGATTACCTCTCCGGTAAACGCTTCCCCGCGTTCCAGGCTTTGCCGCAGCCGGCGCAACCCGCTCTGGTCCGTCTCCGGCCCTTGCAGCTTCCGCGGAGATTGGCCGAGCGACTCTTCCGCCGAGTAGCCGGTCATTTTCGTAAAGGCGGGATTGACGAAAACAATCCTCGGCCCCGGCGAGTCGAGATCCGCGTCGGTGATCACGATGGATTCCTTGGACTGGGCGACGGCGGAACTGAGGAGGCGCAACTCTTCGTCGGCGCGCCGGCGCAGCGTCACGTCCTGAGCCATGACGATGATGCCGATGACCTTGCCGTCATGGTCGAAGACGGGAGCCTTGTCGGTCTCGATCCAGAACTCCCGGCCCTCCGCATCGCGGAAGGATTCGATGACGCCGAGCTTGGGCACGCCGGAGCGGATCACTTCCCAATCGTCGGCAAAAAACTTGTCCGCTTCCTGCGGAAAGATCTCCGCGCTGGGCTTCCCTTCGATCTCGCGGATCGTTTTTCCCACCGATTCCGCCAGCCGCCGATTCGCCCGCAGGATGCGGTTCTCCGTGTCCTTGAAGCAGATCATCGCCGGCAGGAAGTCGAAGAGGGTGCGCAGCTCGGCCTGCTGCCTCCGCAGCTTTCGCTCGGCCTGCGTCCGCGCCGTCACATTTTCATGCGCCACCACCATGAAGAGGGCGCCTGCGCTGAAGAAGCGGGTGATGCGCACCACGAACCAGCGCTCTTCCTGCGGGCTGTGGCAGGGATACTCGTGGTGAAATTCCGTGGCCTCACCAGCCATCACGCGGCGGATGCCGGCGGCCACGGCGACCGCTTCGGCGGAACAATCGCCTGTCGATTGCTCGCAGACCTTCAGGTAGCTCGCGCCGATCCCAAAAGACTCTCCGAACCCGCCGTTGGCCTCGGCAAATCTGCTCCATGCGGCATTCACCGCCACGATCGTGCCGGTGGCATCCAGCATGGCGATGTGCGCGGAGAGCGCATCCAGCGTGGACTGGAGAAAGACTTTCGATTCGAGCATTTCCGCCTGAGCCAGCCGCTCTTCCATCGCCTCGGACACGATCGCGGCGAAATCGACCAGCATCGCCGCCTGCGTAGCGCCAAACTCGCGCGGCACCCGGTCGATAATGCAGAGCGTGCCGAGATTGAACCCGGAGGCGGTCCGCAGCGGCGCCCCGGCGTAAAAGCGAATGTGGGGTGCGCCCGTGACGTGCTGATTGTCGGCGAAGCGCGGATCTGCCGTGGCATCCGGGACGATCATCACGGCATCCGCGAGGATCGCATGGGAGCAAAAAGAACCGTCCCGGTGCGTCTCGCACACGTCCAGGCCCACGGAGGATTTGAACCACTGCCGCTCCGCGTCCACGAAACTCACCATCGCGATCGGCGCGTCGAAGACCGTGGCCGCGAGACGCGTGATGCGGTCAAACGCCCGCTCCGGCGCGGTGTCGAGGATGGCGTAATCGCGCAGCGCTTGGAGGCGCGCCGCTTCATTGGGCGGCAGCGGTGCGACCGACGCGCACGGCGCCGCGCCCTGACCGCACGACGCAAAATTCTGTTCAGGAGCGATCGTCATAGCGCGCCTCCAAGCAGGGTCCGCAGCTTTCCGGCGGCGGGCATTGTGGATTTGCGAAGGGGGGAGAAACCCTGACACGGACGACCATATTGGTCGTGGAGTAGAGCCCGCGGGAGTCCGCCAGCGCGCCCAGTGTCTCAAGAATATTGTCCGCGGGATCGTGCAGCGGCCCGTCGAGTTGCGCTTCGAACGTGGCCGCCCGGCCATCCCAGAACTGTCTGAAATTGAGTCCGCTGTTGAAGACGCTCGGCGCACTGCTCGAGCCCACCGTCTGCCGCACGCCCACCGAGCGCGCCCGCCCGTCCGCACCGCCTTGGCCGAGATCATGGCAACTCGCGCACGGAACCGTGCCGTCCTGCGAGAGTCTCGGATCGTGAAAGAGCGCCTTGCCGAGCGCCACCTTGCTGGCATCGAGATTCGCCCCCGCGGGGATCGGTTTGATCGGCTCATGGTCGAGAGCCGGCCCGGGAGTCGGCGACGGGACGGCCAGGCCCACGGGCGCCGCCGCCCCGGGCATCCACACTCCCGCCACGACCAGACTGATCACGGCGAGCCGTTTCAGGAAGGTTGAGAGCGCCGAGAAAAGGGCGTTGGGGAGGATATTGGGCAGGGACTTCACGGGCGCTGCCCCGCATAGCGCCGCCAGTGCCATGGGTCACCGGGGAGAACACCTAATTAGGCCGGGATTTCTCCGTCCGACGCCTTCCGCCCGCGGAGCGCTGCATCGTTGGGACGCGGCTGATTCTCCGCCATCAAGTCGGCATCGACTGGTTTTCGAGAGATTCTTTGGCGTCGAAGTCCCGCCTCAGGTCAGTGCGTCAGTGAGCGGCGGTGACGGTCGAAAGACCATGCACAAAAGCTTTTCCGATGCGGTGGAGGGGCAGGTGGAACTCGTAATCTGGCACGGAAAAACCCGTGCCGCGGCGGATTTTCCCGTGGGCGAATCAGCATTCGCCCATTGATGGCACGGCATGCGGCGGGCTGATGAAAGAGTCATGAAAATCTCATACCCAGCCATCATTGCTGCCTTGGCCATCAGCGCGTTCCTAGCCAATCCTGTCACGACTGCAGCCAGCGAAAAGCGACAGCCGGCCAAGCCACCGACCATCAAAGAAAAAGCCGCGGCCTTCGCCCGCGCCGAGTCCATGGATGCGCGGCGCGAACACTTGCACATGAACGACGGAGGCATGTCGAACAGCGAAGTGGCGGCCGTCGCGGCCTTGCTCGCGGCCCGGCGGCAGCGCCAGGACGAGGACACGAAGCAGTATGAACTCTTCAAGTTCACCCGGGAGATCCTGCTTGCGAAGGCGTCGGCCCCGAACATCACGGTCGAATATGGGTTTCCTGCAGGGGAATCCGAGCGACCGGAGACATACTCCCCTGCGACCGCGAGCCGGCATCAGACGAAGACGCTGGACCGGAGTGGAGGGTTCGCCCGGGTGGCGGCGCAGCAATATACCCGGGAGGCTGCGCCGTATCGTGAAGCCGCCCCGGAAAGGGCGGCAGCGGCCGAGGCGTTATCCGCGCCTGGTGCGGGACAAACAGCACCGGCCGTGGTCGATCAAGCCGTGCGGCAATTGATGACCTATCCCGCCAAGTATTTTCGCAAACTAGCCATGGAACAAGACAACGCGCGGGGTGAAGATGCGGAGGCGAAAAAGCAGATGCTGGATTTCATGGCGGGGGATCGCCAGGCGCCGATCATGGTGCGGGGTGAAGACGAAAAAACGGGCATGGCATTGAACCCGGGGCGCAGTTCCAACTTCGTGTCTCACCGTTAAGCGCGAGATCAGGATTAAGGATCGCCGGGAGGCTTGGTTGCCTCCCGGCGAAAGTGCAAAGGCACCCTTCTTGCGGAGGGATTGTCTGAATGGATAATTCTCGATTCAAAATATCCCTAGCCCAGCATCTCGGCCTCGTCGCTCACGACGTCATCCGCAACCAGCCCCGCCAGCTTATACTCATTCATCTTATTCCGCAGCGTGCGGATGCTGATCTTCAGAAGCGATGCCGCCCGGGTGCGATTGCCGCCCGCACCGCGCAGCACTTCCAATATGTGCTGCCGCTCCACCTCTTCGAGGGGGATGGGTTTGCCGGCGCGGGACCTTTCCCGGGCGGGCTCCGCCACCGGCGCAGGGAGATCTTCCGCGGGAGCAGCGGTCGCAGGCTGGGGCGTTTGGACGATGGCCCCGCGTGGAACCGACGAGACGAGACCGAGATCCTCGGGTTCGATTTCTTTCCCCACTTCCACGAGGATGACCGCGCGTTCGATGGAGTTCTGCAATTCGCGGACGTTGCCCGGCCACGGATGTTCCATTAGCACCTTCATGGCTGCCTCGGAAAATCCGTCCAGTTGCAGGCCGTGGCGGCGTCCGCAGCGCTTGAGAAATTCCCGGGCGAAAAGCGGGATGTCTTCGCGCCGTTCGCGCAGCGCCGGGACTTCGAGCGGAAAGACGTTCAACCGGTAATACAAATCCTCGCGGAATTCCTTTTTCTCCACGGAACGCAGGAGATTGCGATTAGTCGTGGCGATCACGCGCACGTCCACCTTAAGCGTCTTGTTCCCCCCGACCCGCTCAAATTCCTGCTCCTGCAAAACGCGCAGCAGCTTGGCCTGCAGGGCGGGCGAAATTTCGCTGATCTCATCGAGCAGGATCGTGCCGTTGTCCGCGAGCTCGAAACGCCCTTCCCGCCGTTCCATCGCCCCGGTGAACGACCCTTTTTCGTGACCGAAGAACTCGCTCTCCATGAGGTTCTCCGAGATCGCCGCGCAGTTCACTTTGATGAAGGGCGCATCCTGGCGGGAGCTGATGCGGAACATCTCACTGGCCACCATCTCCTTGCCGGTGCCGTTTTCTCCGTGAATGAGCACCGTCGCATCGGTGCGGGCGACTTTCCGGATGAGCTGTTTGAGGTGCTTCATCGCCGGGCTTTCGCCGATCAAGCCGGCTCCTTCGCCCGTCTGGTGGCTGAGGTGTTGGTTCACCCGGCGGATGTGGTCGAAGGCCGCCGCCTTTTTCACCACCATCTCGATGTCCGATGGCGAGAACGGCTTCACCACGTAATCGAAGGCGCCGGCGCGCATGCAACTGACCGCCGACTCGATGGTGCCGTGGCCGGTGATCATGACCGTGAGCGGCGGCTTGTTGGAACTGTTGATGTGTTCGAGCAGCGTGGTGCCGTCGCCGTCCGGCAGCCGAATGTCGGCGAGCACCAGATCGAAACCACCTTTGGCCAGGTGGCGCTGGGCCTCGGCGAGCGTGGGAGCACTCACCACCGAGTAGCGCTTTTTGCGCAGCATATCCTCCAGACTTTTCCGGATGATGAAGTCGTCATCGACGATGAGGATTCTTTCGATGGCCATTGGGGGCCGAACCTTACGCCGGTTTTGGCGATTTCGTTAGAGAATAGGCAACGTTCGTCGAAGGACGAAGAAACTCAGGGCACTTCGGCCTGGACCACCGGCGTTTCCCGGAACTTCAACGGCTGAATGCCCGCGGTTTTCCAGTCGGGTTTCAGCACCTTGCTCAGGCTGTGATCCACGTCCGTGGCCCAGCGCAGGTAGTCCATCTTCCACTGCGCCATTTCCTTGAGGGCAGGCAGGTCCGCGACGATCGAATCCTTCGCGACGTTCTTCGGCAATGCTCCACCGACGAGAAAGGCGTAAGCCTCCAGCGCCCGCTGCGTAAGGCGCAGGCGCTCGAAGCACAGCCCGATCTGATAGACGATCGGCCAGCGCCATTCCGGGCGCGGATCGAGTTCGGCGAGACGCTGGTAAATGGTAAGCGCATTCATCGCGTCGCCCTTCTCGTAAAGCGCACTCGCGAGTTCGGTGCCCGTCTTCATCTTCCAGCGCCGCCAGACTTCGGGTGCCGCTTTTTCGCGCCCCTTTTCGTCCTTGAGCAGCTTCAGCGTTTCTTTGGCGGCTTCGTCGCCGCGGCCGAGTTTTTGCAGGGACTGGGCGAGGAGATAATAGGCCTCGGCCGCGCGTTCGGAGTCGGCGTGGTCGTTCAGGAAACGGCGCGAGAGCGCCGCGGCTTCGCCGGGATCGCCGAGCAGCGCGATGGTCGAGGCGAGACGGAACTCAACCAGTTCGCGATCCTCGGGAGTCATGTCGAGCATGAGCAGGCGGGTGAAGAAGCGCTTGGCCTCGGCGTAGTCGCCCTTGGCAAAATGCGTCTGGGCGATCTCGAACTGCGCCTTCAGCGCGAGCTTCTTCTGCGCGGCGATGGCCTCGTCGCCGGTCATGCGCAGGCTGCTGTTCAAGGCATTGTAGAATTTGGCGAGCGCGGTCTGGAACGAGCCCAATTCACGGCAGGCGCGACCGAGACGGATCGAGACATCCGTCGCCGCCGGATCGTCGCGGAAGCGTTCGAGGAAACCTTCATAGACCATTGCGGCCTTGGCGTAAGCCTTGTTGGTTTCAAACATCTGCCCCATCTCCAGCAGGGCATCGCGCTTGGCCACGTCGGGCACGGCGAGCATCAGAATTTTGTGATACGCCGACTCGGCGTCGTCCCACGCTCTGCGGTTCACGGCATTGCGCGCCACGGTTTGCAGGCCCTTGATCTCCAGCCCGGCATCCGCCCGCCAGACGGCCGCGCTGGTCTTCGGCGGCTCGGCCTGCACCGTTTTCGCACCGCCCAAAAAGCCCACGGCGAACAACACACTCCACCGATCGGCGCTGCGCAGGCCGCGCAGAATTTTCATTCCTTTTCCTTTCGATAAGTGGCGCGGCTGGCCGCCGGAGCTGCCGGAGCCGGCGAGGTCAGCGGCACAGCTGCGGGAATGGTCACTTGCGAACCGACGGGCCCAACTGGTGTTTCAAAATAGATGATGGCGTCCTTCAATTCCGCCTCGGCGCGAGCGGCGGGCGCGAGCACGCTTTCCGTGGGCTCGACTTTCGGGGCAGGGGCGGGCGCGACCGGCGGCTTCCCGGTCGGAAGCAGGACTGGCGGCGCTTCTGGCGAAAAGGCGGAGGGCTCCGCGGGAGCGGGCCGGGCGGCTTCCGGCGAGAGCGTTTTCGCCACCGCGGGTTCCGACTCGACGGGTTTCGGAGTCGGGAGCAAGGGCGGTTGTCGGACCCGCGGCCCCGCCAGGGGCTGAACGGCAATGCCCGCCGGTCCGATCGCCACGAGATAAGCCTTCTTCCTAATGGATGCCGACACCGTCTGCTCAGCGCCGTCCGACCATCGCAGTGGGCGCTCCAAGGTTCCCGCTTCCGAGCGGAACGTTCCACCCGCGACGAGAATGCCGAAGACCGCCGCCCGCAGAACAGAGCGGCCAAAGATTCCCAGGACGCGCGGTGTCGGTGAATCGGCGGGGTGATGGGAGAGACGAAAGGACATCACATCTCCTTTCGGCCAAAACTCGCGCCGCTTGAGGGCCGATTTCGGAAAGTGCCGGCACACCCGCACAAATCATTCAAGCGCGAGCCGCTTCGTTCGATATATTGCGCAGAGAGAGTGGGCCGTCACTCTTCCGCAAATCCCGAAGCCGCCATGTCCCTCCCGATCCTCTCGCGAATCCTGCCCTTGCTGGCGGCGCTGCTGCTGATGGGTTGCGCCACGAACGGGACCAGCTCCGTCCGCACCCATCCCGCTACCCCGAAGGTCCAACTCGCCAACGTCTATCGCCCGCCGGTCGCCGGCGTCCTGACCCGCGTCGCGGTGCTGCCGCTCTCCGGCGATGTGCAACCGCTGGAGGCGCTCCGCGAGATGGACAAAACCTTTTATGCGGAATTCAACAAGCCGCAGGTCTTCGAAGGCGTGCAAGTCAGCCGTGCGGAAATGGCGGACCTCATTCATCGGGAACAAACCTCCTCGACCGAGCCGATCCCGCAGGAATTGCTCCTCGCCCTCCAGCAGAAATATTCCGCCGAAGCGGTGCTCTTCACCGACATCACCCACTACCGCCCCTACCGGCCGATCTCGATCAGCGTGCGCACCAAATTGGTTTCGTTAAAAACCAATGAAGTGCTGTGGGCCATCGATTCCACTTTCGACTCCGCCGAGCCCGGCGTCGCCGAAGCTGCCCGCACTTTCAGCAAGCTCACGGAGCAAAACCCGGTCATCCTCAAAGCCTCGGATTCGTCCGGCGTGCTCCTCAGCCCGCAACGGTTCGCGCGCTTCGTCGCCCGCGAAATTTTCGCCACGCTGCCCCACCGGAAACTGCCCCAGTGAGTGCACCGATCCCGGCGACGAAGATCATCAAGGCCCTGCTGCTCTGCCAACATGCGGAGGAACTCTCGGCGCAGTGCGCCACCAGCATTCGCAGTAAGTCGATCGACTCCCTGCTCGATTCGCAGTCGCGCAAAAACACGATCGTTGAGCAATTGGCGGCCCTCTTACCGACGCTCGATTTGACCGACTTCCCGGATCTGCAAGACGCGATTGGACGGCTGCGCGAAACCCTCCAGGCGGAGATGAGCATGCTGACGGCCGCGGTCGGCGATCTGCGGCATGAGCTGTTGACGGTCGGCGCCGCGCAACGCCGCCTGGCCCAGGCCCGGCATTACGAAACTGCTGCGCAGACGCTGTCGCCCGCGGGTGGCGACCACCTCTCCGTTTGTGGATAAAGCCGTCCCTCCCGCGGAATCCGAGCCGGTGCCTTCCGCGCTCACTCTCGATCATCCCGCGTGCCGATTTCTGCTCGCGCGCCCGAACGCGCCGCATCTTTCCGAACTCACCCTCGGCCTGCTGCACAAATTCAATAACCTCTTCACCGGCGTGATGTTCCTGACGACCGAATGCCTCACACGGGAGGAAGCCGGCGAACCGGTGGGCGATCGGTTGCGGGAGATCCTCGCTACGTTGCAGGAGGCGCATCACTGCGTGAACCGGATCACGCAGTTGCATCTGGATGAAAGCGAGGAAGAGGCGGGCTATCACGAACTGGACGTGGCCATCGCCGGCCAACTCGACCTGGCCCGCCTGCTCTTGCCGCGCGGCGCGGTTCTCACTCACGCGCCTGCCGATGAGCGTCTGACCTTTTACGCGAGCCAGCGGGCGCTCCGCGAAATCCTGCTGCACATTACGGGAAATTGCGGCGAAGCACTCCCAAAACGCGGCGGTGCCGTGTCGATCACGAGCCGCATCGACGCCGATCGCGACGGCCAGATCGCCGTGGAGATCCGCGACAACGGCCCCGGCTTTCCCGAGGAAACTCTGCGCCAGCTTTTTGCGCCCTTTTGCACGAGCAAGGACGCCAGCCGCCACGCGGGCCTCGGGCTGCTGCGTTGCCGGGAACTCGCCCGCTCGTTTGGCGGCGACCTCACCGCCCACAATCATCCCGACGGCGGCGCCGTCGTCACTCTCACGCTGCCACGGGACAATTCCCAATCGCCACGTTGAACCCGACCATCCAGGATTCGGCCGCGCCGTGCGTGCTCATCGTCGATGATGATCCGCACGTGCTGCACGCGCTGGAGACGACGGCGCTCAGCGCGGGCCATCGAGTCGTGGCCACTGAGGATCCCCTGGCCGGTCTGCAATGCCTCCGCGACCACTCGGTCTCGGTCATCATCGCCGACCAGCGCATGGACGCGATGTCCGGCCTCGAACTGCTCGACCACGCCAAGCGCCTCCAGCCTCACGCCTCGCGGATTCTCATCACCGGCATGCTCTCGGTGAAGATGCTCACCGAAGCGGTCAACGACGGCGAAATCTACCGCTTCATCGCCAAGCCGTGGTCCACCCCGGAGTTGATCAACACCGTTCACAACGCCGTCCAGCGCTACCATCTCCTGCGCGAAAACGCCGCCCTGCAGGCGGAGACGCTGCGCTTGAATGAAGAACTCCTCACGGAAAAGCGCGGCCTGGAATCCCGCCTCGCACAGGCCGCTTCTGACAAGACTGAACTGGAGCGCCTGCTCGTCAGTCTGAGGGCGAGCCGTGACGGCATGTTCCATTTTTGCGAGGCGGTGTTGACCGCCTTCGACGGCACACTCGCCATCCGCACGCGGCGGACCGTCGAGATTTGCCGCCAACTCGCGGAGGCCGCCAGCCTGCCCGCGGACTTGCACGACAATCTCGTCGCCGCCGCCTGGTTTCACGATCTCGGACTCCTCGCGGTCCCGCGCGATCCCGATCAGCAAACGCCCCACGAAACGTCGGGTGCCGATCTGCGCGACCATCCGGCCCTCAGCGAACGTCTCGTGCTCACCGCGGGTTTGGGCGAAGTGGTGGCCCGCGCGGTGCGCGCCCATCACGAGAGTTTCGATGGAGGCGGTTTTCCCGATCGGCTGCGCGGACGGCAGATTCCGGAGCTCGCGCGCTGGCTCACGCCCGTCGCCTATTTCGTGAGCTGCGGCCTGAGTCGGCAACGCGCGCTCGAGGAGCTGGACAGGCTGTCTGGCGTCGCCTTCGACCCGCACGTCGTTCCCTTCCTCCTGCGGATCGCGCTGCACCCCTCATCGCCCGGCGGAAGTGCGTTGGTGGCCGCGCCGCTCGCCGCGGGCCATCAGGCGATGGTCCGCCGGGCCTACGTGCCGGCCCGGAGCTGAGGAGCAGCGGGACAGGGATTTTCGCCGCTG
>Ga0209181_10013120_pt1 | contig 10408 bp, 6 predicted proteins | sample MAT05_FD_187208 | JGI IMG/M metagenome (GOLD analysis project Ga0209181, IMG submission 187208) | Freshwater microbial communities from Lake Fryxell liftoff mats and glacier meltwater in Antarctica - MAT-05 (SPAdes) (version 2) | ecosystem: Environmental > Aquatic > Freshwater > Ice > Liftoff...
ACGCGCAGGCGATGTCCGTCATCGGCCTCGGCTTCTTTCTCATCGGTGGCGGAATGTTGCTTCACGGCCGCAGGCTCACGCACAAATCCTGACACGGCGAGCATTCTCGAACGTTGACGGCACACCGAGCTCATCGTCCAGTCGGAGCGGCGCGCTAGCTCCACGCGCAACAGACAACAGCGCGTGTCGAGCTCGCGCGCGGGCTCGTCACGGCGGACGCCGACGCCCGCCGATCGCGCTCCACTTGCGACCGCCAGACCCTCTGCGTATGCTCCGGCCCCTTTTCCGGGGGGCACGCCGTGCTCCCCTCCGTACGGGCCCCGCGGGGCAAGAGGCTCATGCTCGAGAAATTCGGCAGCAAAGTGCAGGGTGCGGTGCTCGGCACGATCATCGTCTTGATGAGCGTGATCTTCATCCTGCAGTTCGGCGGACCGCAGTCGCAGGGCTGCTCGGCGGATCGTGGCGCTGGCTACGCGGCGAAGGTCGCGGGGACGACGATCACCGAGGGCGAGTTTCGCTCGGCGTTCGTGCTCGCGAATGGCGAGCGCTATCCGACGGAGCTGGCGCGGCAAAATCGGCTGAAGGAGCTGATCCTCGACGGGCTGGTCGAGCGCACGCTGCTCGCGCGTGAGGCGCGCAACATGGGCTTCCGCGCGACGGAAGACGATGTGATGCGGCGGCTCGCGGACGAGGGCATCGTCTATCTGTCGCGCTCGGTCGACGCGCCGGCGTCGTTCCCCGGTGGCCGGATGCCGATCGACTTCAAGGACGAGGACGGCAAGTTCGATATCGAGAACGCGCGCCGCTTCATCCAAAACGGGCTGCGCCGCAGCGTGCAAGAGTTCGCGCTGAGCCAGGTCGAAGAGACGCTCGCCGAGCGCATGCGCGAGACGATCGTCGCCAGTGTCACGATCAGCCCGGAAGAGGTCTGGGACTCGTACGTGCGGGAAAAGGAGCGCGTGACGCTCGAGTTCATCCGCTTCTCGCCGGCGTATTACCGCGACCAGCTGCAGCCGACGGATGCCGAGCTCACGGCGTGGATCGCGGCAAATCAGGCGGCGGTCGACGCGGAGTACACGCGTCAGCGGCACCGCTATACGGGGCTCGAGAAGCAGGTCCGCGCGCGGCACATCCTGATCAAGGTGGCGAGCGACGCGAGCGACGACGTGCGCGCCGCGGCCCGCGCGAAGATCGACGGCCTGCTCGGCCGCGCGCGCGCTGGCGAAGACTTCGCAGTGCTCGCGCGTGAGAACAGCGAAGACACCGGCTCCGCGGTTCGCGGCGGTGACCTCGGCTACAACCCGCGCGGTCGCATGGTCGCGCCGTTCGACGAGGCGCAGTTCGCGCTCACGCCGGGGCAAATCAGCGAGGTCGTGACCACCGACTTCGGCTTGCACGTCATCAAGGTCGAGGCGCTGCGCGAGGGGGATGTGCCCGAGGCCGAGGCGAAGCGCGAGCTCGCCGACAACCTCTACCGCACGGCGAAGTCTGGCGACATGGCGCGCGACGCCGCGACCCGTGCGCTCGCGGAGGTGCGCTCTGGCAAGACGATGGAGCAGCTCGATCGCGAGCTGTCGGGTCGCCCTGCGCCGCCGGTGGTCGAGCCGGGTGTCGAGCCGCCGCCGGAGGAGCCGCCCGTCGACGACGAGCGCACTGATCCGTACCGCCCGCGCCTGCAGGACACGCGCCCGTTTGCGCGCGGTGATCAGCCGATCGCCGGCGCAGCCGACAGCGGGCCGCTCGCGCGCGCTGCATACGCGCTGACCGCCGAAGCGCCGCTCCCTGCTGCGCCGTTTCGCCTCGGCGAGGACTACCTCGTGGTCCGCTTGAAGGAGCGCGTCGACGCGGTCCGCACCGAGCTCAGCGACGACGATCGCGCCCGCCTCACCGATGGGCTCCTCGCCGCCAAGCAAGCGGAAGCACTCGGGATTTACGTGCGTCGTCTGCGCGAGGCCGCGGAGGCCTCGGGCGATGTGCGCGTCAACGAAGAGGTGCTCGCCTATCCGCCGGCCGAGGGCGAAGAGGGCGCTGACGGCGAGGGCGGCGGCAGCGAAACGGGAAGCGACACGGGTAGCGGCGCTGGCGCGAAGCGTGCGCGTCCGCGTCCGACCGAGGAGCCCGCGGCGAATTGACGGCGGTAGTCGAGAGCACCATGCATCAGGTCCCGATGCACTCGCTCCACTCCGAGACGCTCCCGAACGGCCTGCGCGTCGTCGTCGTCCCGCAGCCGCACCTGCACACCGCGAGCGTCTCGCTCTACGTGAAGGCCGGCTCGCGCTTCGAGTCGACGCAGGACAACGGCCTCTCGCACTTCCTCGAGCACATGCTGTTTCGCGGCACCGAGCGGCTGCCCTCGGCGTACGCGCTCAACCACGCGATCGAGTCGCTCGGCGGCACGCTCTACGGCGCGACCCACGCGGACTTCACGCTCTATCAAGTGAGCATCCCGCCGGAGTCGCTGGCGGAGTCGATCGCGCTGTTCGGTGAGATCGTCACGCAGCCGGTGTTCTCCGAGCTCGAGGTCGAGAAGGGCATCGTGCGCGAGGAGATCCTCGAGGCGCTCGACGAAGACGGCCGCAACGTCGACATCGAAGATCTGTCGCGCGAGCTCGTCTTCGAGGGCCACGCGCTCGGCTACAAGATCACCGGCGATGCGTCGAACGTCGATCGCTTCGACGTGCCGGATCTGCGCCGCTGGCTCGCGCGCTTCTACGGCGCGACCAATTCTTTCGTCGTCATCTCGGGCGCGGTCGACGTGCAAGAGAGCGCGACGCTCGTGCGCGAGGCGTTCTCGTCGCTGCCTGCCGGCACGCGGCCAGAGAGCCCGATGCCGACGTTCAACGAGCGCGAGCCCGCGTTCATGTTCGTCGAGTCGGTCGGCTCGCAGACCGATGTGCGCGTGTCGTTCTTCGGCATCGGCGAGCGCGACCCGCGCCGCCTCGCGCTCGACTTCATGGCGCGCGTGCTCGACGACGGCATGAGCACGCGCCTGCATCGCCGCATCTGCGACGATCTCGGTCTCGCCTACGACGTATTCGCCGCGCTCGATCTCTACGAAGACTGCGGCATCTTCGACTTCGGCGCGGCAGTCGAGCACAGCAAGACGTCCGCGCTCATCGAGCAGCTGTTCGCGCTGACCACCGAGCTGCGCGAGTCCCTGGTCACGCCAGAAGAGCTCAAAAAGGCAAAGAAGCGCCACCTGTGGGAGCTGCGCGCGACGCTCGACGACGCGTCCGGCCTGGCAAATTTCTACGGCGTGCGCGGCCTGCTCGACGTGCCCGGCACGCTCAGCGACGTCGCGGCCGCCGTCGAGAACGTCAGCGCCGAAGACGTGCGCGAGCTCGCCCGTGAGATCTTCCGACCGGAGCGCTTATCCGTCACGATCGTCGGCATGCTCGAAGACGACGCGATCGAAGTCTGCGACAAGCTCGTCGCCGCGTATCGGTGAGACGGCGGGAATCCTCGGAGCACCGCTAGCCGCCGCTCAGAATCTCCGCCCGCCCTGCGTCGCGCCCATCGCCATCGCGCCGCCGATGAGCACGGCATAGAGACCGACGATCAGCAGCACGAACAAGATGCGATAGCCGATCGCGGCGAGCACGGCCCGATCGGTCGTGATGCGGTGTGTCTCGCGCAGCGCGATCGCCTCGACGCCCCACATCCAGAAGGTCGCGAACCAGCCGGCGCACGGCACCCACATCCAGAAGTTCGGCGCGTTGGCGTAGCAGATCGCGCGCAGCGTCTGCTCGAACGTCGCGCGCTGCGACTTCAGCAACATCAGCGAGCCGTGCGTGCACGCTGTGGCGATGAGCAGGTTCATCAGCGCCTGCAGCGGCACCGTGATGAGGCTGAACGGCACGAAGCAAGCGAAGAAGCCGCCGTAGAGGCCGAACACCGCGGCAACCTCCCGCTGGTCAGCGATGAGCGCGCCACCTGCACCCACCAACATCGCGAGCGCGATGATGACCATGCTCATGATGGTGCCGAAGGTGTTGACGGCGACGGCGTACATCACCGGCCCGGCCATGCCGACTTCGGTCGATGGCGTGCTGAAGAAGCGCTTCGGCTCTTTGCAGACGAGCTTCGTCGTCTCCCAGAACGCCTTCACGTAGCCGAGCTGTGCGCGCCGCTCCCACGGGATCGACTCGGCCAAGCCACGCGCCGCGCAGGCCCTGCACGTCGTGCCGCGCTCACCCGTCGCGAATGCGCAGTCCGTGCAGCCGTAGGTGCCGCACACGACGCAGAGAAACTTCGCGTCGACGCCATCATGTACGCCGCAGCGCGCGCCGATTGGGACGTCGAGGGGATTTTGTACGTCGATCGTCGCGGGTGCCGCGACCGGCCAGCTGGTGTCCACGGCGGGATGCTAGCAGCCCGTTGAACAATCGACCGCGGCGCGCCGACGAAGCTAGAACTTCCCCGAGCTCGACAAGAACGTCATCTTGTCGTTCGTCTCGCGCAGACGCGCCGAGAGGATCTTCACGAAGTTCCACAAGATCTCGTAGGCGAGATCCTTGTGCAGGAAGAGCAGATCTTCCATCGAGTCGCGTGACAGCACGAGGCAGCGGCACTTCTCGTGGACGCGCGCGTCGGCCGAGCGCGGGAAGTCGTCGATGATGCTCATCTCGCCAAACGCATCGCCTGGGCCGAGCACGGCGAGCGCCTCTTCGCCCATGCCAGACACCTCGCGCGAGATGCGCACTTTGCCGTCGAGGATCAGGTAGAGCTTGTCGCCGACCTCACCCTCGCGAAAGATCACCGCGTTGCGCGGGAAGCTCTCTTCGCGCGCGATGGCCGCGATGCGCCGCAGCCCTTCGGGCGCGAGGCCACGGAAGAGGTGGATATTGGCGAGCACGTCGACGACGTCAGTCACGGGCTGCGCAACGATAGCAAGGGCCGGCGGCGTTCTCCAAACTTCCGCACGATCGCGTCAGTCGCCGCTGCTCAACACGAACGGATAGTCGACGATCACGATGCCGCCGCCATCCGGCGCCGGGAACGTCCAGCGATGTATGGCGGCGCTGATGCACGCCTCGACGGGCGCCGAGCCGAGCGTCGACGAGGCCACGCTCGCGCTCTGCACCGCGCCGGTCGGCCCGATGATGAAGCGGACATTGACGCGCCCGGTGAGAGTCGGCTGGTTCGCGAGCTCGCGCTCGTAGCAGAAGCGAACTTCGTTCAGGTGCATCCGGATCACGCGCTGGATGACCTCGCGTGGCAGCGAGCCGCGGACGTCGACTTCGCCAGCGCGGACCTGCGGCGCTCCCACCAGGTCGCGTGGGCGTGCGTCGCGACCGAAGCCGGAGGGGCCGTCTTGGTTGAGTCGCCCGCCGAGCTGGCCGAGCCCGAGCCCACCGCCGAAGCCGAGCCCCTCGGGCGGCGCGGGCGGTGGGGCCGCTGCGATCGCCTGCTCAGAACGCCCGACCATCGCGCCGGTCACGACGAGCGGCTGCAGCGACTCGCGCGCAGCGCCGACGGCGAGCGCTGCGAGGCTGTCCGCGGTCGCGTCATCTGCGAGCGCGAGATATGCGACCGCGCGTGGGTCGTCGTCGTCGTGATTCTCGTGCGCGCGATCCCGGCGCTCTACGTCGCTCGCGGGGATCTCCATCGGCGCGCGGCCGGCGCCGATTCGCGTCCTCAGTTGGCCCGCGCTGCTCGCACCGACGGTCGCGTGCCAGAGCAGCGGATCCGCATCCGCGTAGCCTGACGGCAGCGCGCTCTCGAGCAAGACGGTCACGCTCGCCACCTGCGTCGCGAGGAGCGAGATCAGCGGCGCTTCCGTGCGCAGACGTTCCATCGCCTCGGGCGTGACCTTCGCGCTCCCACCGACCAAGACGAGCGAGTGCGCACCGGCCGCGCGCGCCGCGTCGATCGTGAGGCGCAGATCGGCTGCAGAGACGCGCGCGTCGATCGCGAGCACCATCGAGGGCTCGGCGTTCGGCGCGGCGGGCTCGTCGCGCGGCAACGCGGACGGATTCGTCGAAGGAGGGAACAGATCGGCGTGAGGCGACTGGCCTGCTCGTCCTTGCGCAGTGCGGAGCGCGGTCGCGAGCGCGGCGGATCCTCCGGGCGCGCGCAGCACCGCGTTCGACAGCGGCTCGGCGCCGAGCGGTCGCACGCCGTCGACGGTGACGAGCGCGATCGGTACTCCGCCGCCGGTGCCGTCATCGCTCGACCCGCTGATCGTCACGGGCGAAAAGCCATCGACGTTCTGCCAAGGCGTCAGCGACATCTCGCCGACGTCGCTCTCGGTGGCGAGCTCCGCCGCGCGGTCCCCGCCGATCACCAGCAACGCGGTGAACACCATTGCGACGCCGCCGACGATCGCGCCGATGCCCGGTCGCGCGCGCGAGACTGCCCATCCGGCGAGCACGACCGCAGCGACTGTCATCGCGCCGATCGCGAGCGCCGCGAGCTGCCCACCGACGACAAACGACTCCGCGCCCGCCGCAAGCAACATCACGCGCATCGACGCCTCCGCCATCGCCACCGCGCGAAACGCGCCGCGGAAGCCGCCCGTCTCCATCGCCGCGACCGCGCCGAGAAACGAGACGAGCGCGGCCGGCGCCACAGCAGCCGCGAGCGATGCGGCGCGCCCGTGTGGTGAGTCCCCGGCGCCTGCTGCAGCGAGCGCCATCGCGACGATCGCGCCGAGCGCCGCGACGACGCCATACACCGCAAACGCGCCAAACGCCCCCGAGACCACGCCGTAGCCCGCGAGCGCGACCAGCGGCAGCGCGAGCGCGAGCCCGACCACCGCGAACAGCGGCTTGCGATTCGTCGACCGCTGGCCGAGCGCGGCGATGGCGAGTCCGAGCGCGAGCGCACCCGCGAGCGCCGACGTGCACCACGCGCCGAGCAAGCGCGCGCCGCTCGCCTCGGCGATCCCCATCGCCATGATCGACGCGCGCGAGGCTGCGTCGGCGTTTTGCACCGCGTTGATCGCCGTCGTCGTCGAGAAGCGCGCGCCGGCGACGCCCACCAACCACGGCAAACCCGCGAAGAACAGCGAGAGCGCGCTCGGAATGCGCACGCCGCGCGCCGCCAATACCAATGTCACCGTGAGCACCAGCGCCGCGAACCAGCTCATCGCGACGATCGCGTAGAACGGCCAGCCGGTCTCCTGCATGAACGGCATGACGCTCTCGTCGGCGAGACCGACGACGAACACGATTGTCGCGAGCAGCCCGACGACGAACGGCAGCGATGCGGCGAATCCGACGGCCGCAGGAGAGGGCGGCTTTGCTTGTAGCGCTGGCGCTGCGCCCCGTTGATCGAGGGCGGACACATCGGGGTCGCGAGTCATGGGCGCGATGCTATCAGTCTTCGCGAAAGCGCTGCGCTACTCGTTCGCGCCGTTCCGTGTTCGCGCGGCTACTCGTTCGCGTCGATCTTGTTCGCGTCGATCTTGCTGGCCACCAGCGCCTCGAGCTCTTCGCGCGTGACGCCGAGGCGGGCCGCGACCTTGTGCGCGAGGGACGTCGTCGCGACGCCTGGGACGAACTGATACGTCGGTCGCTCGTCCGCATCGAGCTCGACCTGCAAGAACGCGAGGCTCTCGACCGGTCGATCGCGCTCGAGCCGCGCCGCGAGCCCGAGAAAGTGCGTGCTGACGAAGATCTGCGGTCGCAGCGGCGGCAGCAGCGACACCACCATCTCGAAGATCGCCTCGCCCTCGAGCGGATTCGTCCCCGAGCAGAGCTCGTCGAGCACCGCGAGCGAGCCCGCCTCGAGCTGCTCGAACAGCTTGCGAATGCGCAGCAGCTCGGTGCCGAGCCGCCCTTCGACTTGGCCCGCATCTCCATCGGTCACGAGCGACAAAAAGATCCGCGGTGCACGCTCGATGCGCGCGCGCGCGGCCGGTACGAACAAGCCGACCTGACCGAGCAGCTGTGTCAGCGCGATCGCCTGCAGCAGCCGCGTCTTGCCGCCGGAGTTCGGCCCAGTGATCACGACCAGCGCGTCATGCCGCGCGACCGGCACATCACACGGCGTCGGCGTGATGCCCTGTACGAACAGCAGCGGATTGAACAGCCCTTCGAGCAATCGGCCCGCGGACACACCGCCGCTCGTCACGTCGATGAGCTCCGGCAGCGAGACTGTCAGTCCCTTCTCCATCGCGAGATCACGGAACGCGAGCGCCGCTAGATAGAGCTCTATCGCGCCGGTAGTCGCGAGGATCTCGACGACATCCTCCGTCAGTGGCGCAAACACCTCTTCGAGCAGACGCACGACGATCTCACTCTCGCCATAGCGATAGCCGCGCAGGAACGAGAACAGCCGCTGAAAGAACCGCACGAACGGCCCCGGCAGCAGATCGTTGTCGGTATTCTCGCGCACTGCGAGCACGCCAAAGCCGCGCACCGTTCCATCCGAGCCGAGCCTCACGCGCAGGTCGACCGTCGCGATGTGCCCCTCGACATCGACCAGCTGCACCAGGCGCGTCCATGCGTCGCTCGCGCGCAGCGTCTGCCCCTTCTCGCGCAGCCGCACGAGCAGCGACGTCGCGCCCTCGAAGCCGTCACCCATCGCGTTCACGCAGCGCTGCAGCGCGACCAGCACGCCGATCTTGCGCCGCACCAAATTCGGCTCCGCGTGTGCGGCCAGCTCGAGCGCGTCGCGCAGCGCACGCAGCGCGAGACAGAGCCGCTCGAGATCCGCGCGAAACGCCGGCCGCGCGATCAGCTCCGCGAGCACCGACTGCCGCGCGCTGCAATCGGCGGGATTCCCAGGTGGCGTCTCGAGGATCCGCCGCAGCAGCTTGCCATTCGTGCGTATCGGTGCGCCGTCGATCTTCACCCGCATCGTGTGCGCGATCAGCTCGTCGAGATAGAGCTGCGCCGCGAACGACTCCGACGCGAGCTGCGTCGGCGCGAGCGGCAGCGCCTCGATCAGCGTGTCGAAGACGCCAGCGCAGTCGCCGCCCTCGAACGCAAAGCGCACCAGCTCCGCCGAGCCGCGCAGATCGCCCCAAGGCCGCGCCTCCGCGTGCAGCAGATCGACGACGCGCGCCGGCCCCTCGAGCGGCTCACTGCCGACCGGCTGCACGTAAAACGCCGGAGGCCCGCCGCTATCCGGCACGATCCTGCGACGTAGCCGCGCAGCTCTCTCCGACGCGAGACGACTGGTGCCCGACACTGCCGCTGGTCGTAGCGCAAAACGCGCGCTGTGGGAATTTGGAAAGTGGAGCGGAGGCGCTAGTTGGGCGCGAGCTGTCCGGAGCGCAGGTCGCGCGTGACCAAGACGGGCTGAAGTCCTTGTTGCAAAGCCGCCTCCACGTACGCGGCGAGACTCTCGCCAGTCGCGTCGTCGGCGAGGCTCAGATACGCGAAGCGCAGCGGCACCGAGTCGTGGGCAAAATAGGCACGGTCGCGCCACGGCGCAGTGCTCGCGCTCGGCACGGGCAGGCGCGTGCGCGTCGGTTCGGCGCGAGCGTTGAGCTGACCGCGCGGTGCCGAGCGCACTGTCGCGTCCCAGCCGCGCGCGTCGTCGGCGGCATATCTTGGCGGGAGCGCTGACTCCAGCAAGAGCGTCATGTCGACGGCCCGCGGTCGCAACAACATGGCGATGCCCCGGATTTCCTCTTCGAGCTCGCCCATGGCGGGCGAAGGCGCCGTGTCGTTGCCAACGATCGCCAACGCCGAGGCGCCGGATGCGCTTGATGCGTCGAGGAGGGCGCGGAGATCCGCTGCTCCAAGCCTTGCATCGATCGCCACCGTGACGGCGGGAATCTCGTCGGAGATCGACACGAGCACGTGCCATGACGGCTGTGCGGTCAGGCGCGGTCGCGGCACCTTGTTGTGTTCTTCGTCTGCGGCACGCGCAGCGCGCAGCGCGTCTGCGAGCCGCTCTTCGCCCGCACGAAGCGGAATCACGCCGCCCTGCAGCGGATGAAGTGTCGACGGCGACGCCACGGTCGTCTCCAACGAATACACGTGGTGATCGGAGCTCCGAATGAGCAGCGGCTGAAAGCTAGCGACGCGGCGCCACGGCCGTACATCGGGCTGCGCGAGGGTCTCGGTGCCCACGTGGTCGACGACGCGCGCGCCGATGACAATCGTCAGCGCGACGAGCACGGTCGCTGCGCCGCTCAGCATCTCACGTCGCGTCGGGACGGCGCTGCGCAGCGATCGCGCAAGCAGGATGAGAGACGCAACTCCGAGCGCGACGGCACCGATGGCGCTGACCAGTTCGCATACGCGGAACGCTGTCGCTGCGTCCATCAGCAGCGCCGGACGGCTCAGCGGGCGCTCCCATATCGCCGCCAACCCACCACGGACGAGCGCGGCGCGCTGCACCGCAGAGACCGCTGCCACGAACGCGACCAACGTTGCCGGCGCCGCAACAATCGCGTGCACACGCATGCCATCGTTGACCGTCGGCGCCGTGCCGGTCGTGGCGCGCGTCG
>Ga0209181_10013124_pt1 | contig 10407 bp, 5 predicted proteins | sample MAT05_FD_187208 | JGI IMG/M metagenome (GOLD analysis project Ga0209181, IMG submission 187208) | Freshwater microbial communities from Lake Fryxell liftoff mats and glacier meltwater in Antarctica - MAT-05 (SPAdes) (version 2) | ecosystem: Environmental > Aquatic > Freshwater > Ice > Liftoff...
TACGTCAACGCGCCCTACGGCATCGTGCTGGTGCACAACGGCAACCTCACGAACGCCCAGGCACTGAAGGCCGAACTCTTCGCCATCGACCGCCGCCACATCAACACCGAGAGCGACACCGAGGTGCTCATCAACGTGCTGGCGCATGAGCTGGAACTGGTGGCGCCGTCTTCCAGCGGCGTGGCGCTGCCGCTGACGCCAGAACACGTGTTCAGGGCGGTCGGCGCCGTGCACAAGCGCATCAGGGGCAGCTACGCGGTGATTGCGCTCATCGCCGGCCATGGCCTGCTGGCCTTTCGCGACCCGTTCGGCATTCGCCCGCTGTGCTTTGGCGAAGGCGCGGGCACCGACGGCCAGCGCGACGTGATGGTGGCCAGCGAATCTGTGGCGCTGGACGGCACGGGCCACACCTTGACGCGCGACGTGGCGCCCGGCGAGGCCATCTTCATCGACCTGGCAGGCCGCATCCACACCCGGCAGTGCGCCGAGAACCCGACGCTGAATCCCTGCATCTTCGAGTACGTCTACCTCGCTCGGCCCGACTCGGTGATGGACGGTGTGTCGGTCTACCACGCGCGCCTGAACCTGGGCGAGACGCTGGCCCAGCGCGTCATCAACGCCATGCCACCGACCGACATCGACGTCGTCATTCCCATTCCCGAAAGCAGCCGCCCCAGCGCCATGCAATTGGCGCACCGCATCGGCAAGCCCTACCGCGAAGGCTTCGTGAAGAACCGCTACGTCGGGCGCACTTTCATCATGCCGGGGCAGGGCGTGCGCAAGAAAAGCGTGCGCCAGAAACTCAATGCCATCGGCATGGAATTCAAGGGCCGCAACGTGATGCTGGTGGACGACAGCATCGTGCGCGGCACCACCAGCAAGGAAATCGTGCAGATGGCGCGCGAGGCCGGAGCGCGCAAGGTCTACATGGCCAGCGCGGCGCCGCCGGTGCGATTCCCCAATGTCTACGGCATCGACATGCCGACCAAGGAAGAACTGATCGCGCACGGACGCAGCGTCGAGGAAATCCGCCAGTACATCGGCGCCGATGCCTTGATTTATCAAGACGTGGACGCCATGAAGCGCGTGGTGGGCGCGCTGAACCCGAAGATCAAGGCCTTCGAAGCCAGCTGCTTCGACGGACACTACATCACCGGTGACGTGAGCGCGGCCGAGTTCGTCACGATGCAGGCGCAACGCAAACTGCAGTTCGACGAAGAAGACGAGAGCCATCGCTCGCGCCTGGCCTTGCAAGGCGAGGAGACCCAGCGATGAGCATTGCACGCGTGGGTTTGCCGGCCGGGACAAGGCCAGACACCCTGGCCGTTCGCGAAGGCCTGCCGCCTTCGCAGTACGGCGAGAACAGCGAGGCGCTGTACCTCACCAGCAGCTTCGTGCACCCCGACGCGGCGACCGCCGCGCGGCGTTTTGCCAACGAAGAAGAGGCCTTCGTCTACAGCCGTTTTTCCAACCCCACGGTGACGATGATGGAGCGCCGCCTCGCGGCACTGGAAGGCACCACCGGCTGCATCGGCACGGCCAGCGGCATGGCGGGCATCCTGATGCTGATCATGGGTCTGTTGAAGGCGGGCGACCATGTGGTGTGTTCGCAGAGCGTTTTCGGCAGCACCATCAAGCTGTTTCAGGACTTCGCGAAGTTCGGCATCAGCACGAGTTTCGTTTCGCAGACCGACACCGCGCAGTGGCGGGCAGCGATGCAGCCCAGCACCAAACTGCTGTTTGCCGAAACCCCCAGCAACCCGCTGACCGAGGTGTGCGATATCCGCGCGCTTGCCGACATTGCCCACGCTGGTGGCGCGCTGCTGGCCGTTGACAACTGCTTCTGCAGCCCTGCGCTGCAGCAGCCCGCGCTGATGGGCGCCGACCTCATTACGCACAGCGGCACCAAGTACCTCGACGGCCAGGGCCGTGTGATCGCGGGGGCGGTGTGCGGCCCCGAGGAATTGATCGACAGCAAATTCGTGCCCGTGATGCGCAGCGCCGGCATGAGCCTGTCTCCCTTCAACGCCTGGGTGGTGCTGAAGGGCCTGGAAACGCTGTCCATCCGCATGCACGCGCAGAGCGAGCGTGCGCTGGCGCTCGCGCGCTGGCTGGAAACGCTGCCGGCTGTCGAGCGCGTCTACTACCCCGGCTTGGCGTCGCACCCGCAGCATGCGCTGGCGATGGCGCAGCAAAACGGCAGCGGCGGCGCTGTGGTGAGCTTCATCGTGAAGTCGTCGAAAGGCGGTGAGCGCGAGAGCGCTTTCGCCACCATCGACGCCACGCGCATCTGCAGCATCACCGCCAACCTGGGTGACACCAAAACCACCATCACCCATCCTGCCAGCACCTCTCACGGCCGCCTGAGCGAGCCGCAGCGCCAGGCCGCAGGCATCGTGCAGGGCATGATCCGCGTCGCCGTGGGTCTGGACGACGTGGAAGACATCAAGGCCGACCTGAGCATGGGACTCGCAAAGATTTCATGAACGCATCTGCATCCCCGCCTGCATCCCAGCCTGCATCCCCGCCCGTCCGCACCCGCATCGCGCCTTCGCCCACGGGCTTCCTGCACCTGGGCACGGCACGCACAGCGCTCTATTCCTGGGCTTACGCGCGCCACCATGGCGGCGAGTTCGTTTTGCGTATCGAAGACACGGATGTCGCACGGTCTAACGATGAAAGTGTGCAGCAGATTCTGCACAGCATGGCCTGGCTGGGCCTGCGTTACGACGAAGGCCCGGTCTACCAGATGCAGCGTCTGGAGCGCTACCACGCGGTGGTGCAGCAGATGATCGATGCCGGCGCGGCCTACCGCTGCTACGCCACCCCGGAGGAGTTGGACGCGATGCGCGAAGCCCAACGCGCGCGCGGCGAAAAAACGCATTACGACGGCCGCTGGCGGCCCGCGCCCGGCAAGCGGCTGCCGCCCGTGCCAGACGCGAGTTCCAGCGCGAAGCCTGTGGTGCGCTTTGCCAACCCGCCGTACGGCCACGTGCACTGGGACGACCTGGTCAAGGGCCACATCAGCATCAGCAACGAAGAGATCGACGACCTGATCATCCTGCGCCCCGACGGCGTGCCCACCTACAACTTCGCCGTGGTGGTTGACGACTTCGACATGCGCATCAGCCATGTTTTCCGCGGCGACGAACACATCAACAACACGCCGTGGCAGATCAACATCTGGCGCGCCATTGCCGGCGAGACGCCGCTGCCGCGCTACGGCCACTGCCCCATCATCCTGGGCGACGACGGCCTGAAGCTGAGCAAGCGCCGCGGCGCCGTCAGCGTCACCGCCTACGAAGAGGCAGGCTATCTGCCCGAGGCCATGCTGAACTACCTGGCGCGGCTGGGCTGGAGCCATGGCGACGACGAACTCTTCAGCATCGAGCAGATGGTGCAGTGGTTCGATGGCAGCCACCTGGCCAAGAGCCCCGCGCAGTGGGACCCGGCCAAGCTGGCGTGGGTGAACGGGCACTACATCAAGGCGGCGGACGACCAGCGGCTGGCTCGGCTGCTCCAAGGCCAGTTTGCGATGCGCGGCGTGGCGGCTGACGACCTTGAGTTGCTGGCGCGGGCAAGCGCACTTTTCAAGGACCGCTGCAGCACAGTGGTGGAGTTGGCCGACTGGACAGCCATGCTTTTCATCGCCGTCACGCCCAGTGCCGAAGACCTGGCTGCGCACGTCACCGATGCTTTGCGGCCCGCCCTGCTGGCGCTGCGCGAGAGTTTCACCACCGCGACGTGGGACAAAGCCGGCATAGCTGCTGCGATCAAGGAAACGCTGAGCGCCTATCAGCTGAAGATGCCCCAGCTGGCGCCCGCCGTGCGCGTGCTGGTGTGCGGCCGGGCGCAGACGCCGTCGGTCGACGCCGTGCTGGCGTTGTTCCCGCGAGAGACCGCGCTCAGACGTTTGCAGGGCCTCTGAAAAGTGGGCTAGAATTTCAGACTCGCTTGAACGGCGTTGAATGCAGAAGACGAACGGGAAGCTCAGAACGGCTGACAATTCGAACGACGCAAACGGGGGTATAGCTCAGCTGGGAGAGCGCTTGCATGGCATGCAAGAGGTCAGCGGTTCGATCCCGCTTACCTCCACCAACCAGCACTGTTCAGGAGATATTGGTAGAAGTTCTAAGTTCACGTCCCCTTCGTCTAGAGGCCTAGGACACCACCCTTTCACGGTGATTACAGGGGTTCGAATCCCCTAGGGGACGCCAGCTCCTATGCTGGCAAGTTGACAAGCCTGGCAGGGCTTGGGCCGCAAGGTCAGCATCTGCTTACCGCGTGGAGTGGTAGTTCAGTTGGTTAGAATACCGGCCTGTCACGCCGGGGGTCGCGGGTTCGAGTCCCGTCCACTCCGCCATGTTTACCAGTGAGAACGGCCCCGAATTCGGGGCCGTTTTCACGTCTGGCACCACATCCCGCCCCACAAACGGCGACCCGATTGCCTTTCGTGCTTCAGACGCGGTCAGGCCAGCATGAACCCCAAATTGCGCGTGCCGGGGTCGAAGTTGGCGAGGTTGGGGAATATGTCCAGCAACTGTGCTGGCGACAAGCCCAGCCAGGTGCCCAGCGTGTTGCCGAGTTGGTCCACCGAAATCTGCGGCAGCAGCGAGCCGTTGCCCAGCTGGTCTGGGCTGCCATCGAAGTTGTTGTTGTTGGTGTTCTTCACCGCCAACTGCGGAAAGCGGCCATGCACCTGGCCTCCGCGCACGGCGCCGCCCATCACGAAGTGGTGGGCGCCCCAGCCGTGGTCTGTGCCGTCGCCATTGCTGGTGAACGTGCGGCCGAAGTCGCTGGCCGTGAAGGTGGTGACCTGGTTGCGTGCGTTCAGGTTGCCGAGGGTGTCGTCGAAGTACTTCATCGCTTGCGCAACACGGGCCATGAGGTCGGCCTGGTTGCGGTTCTGGAAGTCGTGCGTGTCGAAGCCGCCCAGACTGACGAAAAACACCTGTCGGTTGCAGCCGCTGGCGCCGCGAATGCCGGCGTCGATGAGCCGGGCCACGACCTGGAATTGCTGCGCCAGGCTGTTGGGCGCGGTGACGCCAGTCAGCGGGTTGTCGTAACGCAGTTTGGGGTCGTTGTTGGCGACGTAGCCGCCGCTGGCAGGTGCCGTGCCAAAAACGGGGTCGCTGGGTGCGCGCAACGCCGTACGCAGAATGGCTTCGGCGTCGATCGAGCGCCTGGCCACTGCGCCGACGTCGGCGTCGAAAGGGTGCGTGCTGGTGGACAGGGCCACCAGACGCTGCAGCGCGGCACCCACGTCTGCCGAGCCGTACAGCGTTCCCGTGCTGGAAACGCCCAAAGGCACAGCGCCGGTCGTGTTCACCTGGTATTGCCTGACCGTGTTGCCCGACAGCCAAACGGCATTGCCAGTGGCCGACACGGCGGTGAACACCGGTCTGGCGTTCTGGCTGGCAAGGATGTCACCCATGCGGCCAGCCCATCCCACCGTGGTGCCTTCCGGGCCCAGCGCCTGCCAGGTGTTCTGCTGGTCGTTGTGCGAAAACAGCCGCGCTGGTTTCGGGTGTGATGCCAAGGCGTACTGCGCCTTGGTGGTGGGCCTGATCAGGGGCCCGATGTTGGGCAGGATGGCCAGCCGCTGCTCGGTGTTGAAGAGCGTCTGCAAGCTGCCCAGCAGAGGGTGCAGCCCGAGGTTGGTTGCACGCTGGTTGGCTGATTGCAGTTGCAACACGCCGCCCAGGCGATCGGGCGAGCCTGCTGGCGCGCTGGCCACCGGCGCAGTCCCCGGGTAGAGCAAGGCGATAGGGTCCGGCGCCTGCGTGCGTGTGCTGGTGTAGGCGCGCCAGTTGGACCGGTCCAGCGGCAGCACCGTGTTGAATGCGTCGTTGCCGCCGTAGAAGAACAGGCACACCAGCGCTCTGTACTCACCGGTGGTCTGCGCCGCGGCCGAGCCGAGTGCGGCCAGGTTCAATGCCAGCGGCGCCGCGGTGCCGGCCAATGCCGACATCGCGCTGGCGTGTCGCAGAAAAATTCTTCGTGAGGGATCGTGCAGTGGACGCATGGTGGTGGCCTCTCGTGGCTGACTACTTTTGAACCAGAAACTCGGGCGACGCCAGTACCAGCAGCACCGCAGACTTCACGCGGTTGGACTTGGCGGTGTCGATGGCGCCTTGGTTGGTGCCGCCCGCGTTCAGCGCCGGGATGACGATCTTGCCGACGGCGGTGGCTGCCTCGGTGCTGAGCGTGCTGCTGATGCGGCCGAACAGCAGTTTGTCGGCCACCGACGCGACCAGCGCGCTGGGCTGCGCGGCCAGCGCCAGTTCCGGCGCCCAATCGCGTCGCAGGTCGCGGCGGTTCAGCACCACCCCGCCCACGGTGCCGTTGTTCTGGCCCACGCCCGAGCTCAGGTTGTCACGCATGTAGTTCACCCAGCCTGCCGCGCTGCTTTCGTTGAGCAGCTGCATTTCAGGCGCCACCAAGCCGGCTGCGGCCGACTGGCTGCCCGGGGCGATGTAGCCCGGGCGATAGAAGTTGAAGACCGACGGTGCCCGCAACGGTGTCTGGCCCAGAGAAGCCGCCACGCTGTCGGTGTTGCCCACGCGCCAGAAGCCGGTGTCGCTGGTGTGCGGCAGCGCGCGCAGATAGGCCGACAGGCGCAAGACGGGTTCACGCACCTTGCCGGCCCGGTTGGAAGACACCCTGGCTTCGGGGTGCATGAGGATGGCGCGCACCACGGCCTTGAGGTCGCCACGCACGCCGGCGCCGTTGTTGTCGAAGACTGCGGCCACGTCGCGCACATAGGCCGGGGTCGGATTGCTGGTCACCAGGCGCTGTATCAGTTGCTGCACCAGGAAGGGCCCTACGTTCGGGTGGGCTGACAAGGTGTCCAGTGCCACCCTCAGGCTGCCTGCAGGGTCAGCCACCGCTTGCGCCGGGATGGTGGTGCCGAGAAAGGACTTGGCCAGCGTGCTGTGAAAAGACGGGTAGGCCATCATCGGCTTGAAGAACCGGTCTGGGTCGCCAACGCCGCCCGTGGTGCCGTTGAAGAAGCAGCCGCTGTTCTGCGTCGAACACGCATAGCTGAAGCCCGTGAAGACATGCGACAAGCCTGTCACGTCCGCGGGGCCGTAGCTCTCGACAGTGGCACCGTCCACCACCACCGGCGTGCCATCGGGGTTGAGCTTGAGCACGCCGATGGAAAACAGCTGCATCGATTCGCGAGCGAAATTCTGGTCAGGGATGCGGCCGGTCGTGGCATCGGCTTTCTGGTTGCGTATGTGCGAGAGATAGAAGCCCATCAGGGGGTGCAGCGCCACGTTTTCCAAGGCCGTGCGGTAATTGCCGAAAGCCTGGCTGCCGAGCATGTCAAGCCATGCGGCCATGGCGCGTGGCTGGTTGCCCACGTTGCCGTCCAGGGCCGAGATGACGAAGATCTGCGACAGCGCGTAGGCCACACGCAGTCGCAGTTGGTCTTCACCGGTGGCGGCCTGTTTCCAGAAGCTCTCCCACACCTGGTCCTGCGAGGCGCTGCTGTTGGGGTCTGCCGCGCGGATGGCCGCGTCACGCGCCTCCCAATGGGCGCGATGCGAGGTGGCCGGCAAACTGAACTGGCGATCGATCCACGCGCCGTAGCCCAAGGACATCAGACTGTCGATGTCGGCGCTGCTGGGGCCGAAGGTGGCATGGGTCAGGAAGCGGGCAGCCTCTGATCGACTGGCCGGCACATCCACCAGACTGGCGGTGCGGGCCGTCAGCGCCCGTTCCCGGCTTTCGGCCGAAGCAGGACTGTTGGCGCTGCTGTCGCCTTGTCCGCCTCCGCAACCTGCCAGCAGCACGCCGATGAGGGTGCTGGCCAGCAGAGGCCGCAGCCCCACATGAAAAGGCAGCAAGCGCACGGCATGGGCAGCAGGAGTCATGGGAGTGGCCTCAGTAAAGCGGGCTAGCGGGGCTGTTGATGCCGGGTGGCAGCGTGTGGCCGGGTGGCAGCGAGTGGCGGGTTGGCAGCGTTTGCGTGAACTGTCACCGCAAATTGTCAGCAAGCGACCGCACGAGCACCAGCAGCCTTACATCTGCAGATGCGAGGCTTCGGGTTGATCGAGAACTCCCGTGGCCGGCATCGGACTCAAGGCCCATCAGTACGCGTCGATAAGACACGATGCAACACTGTTCGCGTCGCACTTTGTGTGACGACAACCTCCGAGCCCCGAAATGCTGAAGAAGATCGCCGTCGCCCAGTTGCGTCTGGGCATGCACCTGCACAAGCTCGAGAGCGCCTGGCTCACGCACTCCTTTTGGCGTACGCGCTTCGTCATCGACAAGTCAGAAGATCTCTCCCAGCTGCGCGCCTGCGGCGTGCTGGAGTGCTGGATCGATGTCGAGCTGGGCCTGGATGTGGCGGCGCCCTTTCTGGCCGAAGCGACCGCACCCGCCCAGGTACGCCGCACCGCTGAAGCTTTCGAGCCCGCGCCCGCGTCGCCGCGCGACCACGCGCCGCGCTCGATGCAGGAAGAAATGCGTCAGGCTGCCGCCATCTGCGACCGCAGCCGGCAGGCCGTTTCGCGCATGTTCAGCGAGGCCCGCATGGGCCGCGTGGTCGATGCCGAGGGCTGCCTGCCGCTGGTCGACGAGATTGCCAGTTCCGTGATGCGCAACCCGGGTGCGCTCGTCAGCCTGGCGCGCCTGAAAACGCGCGACGACTACAGCTACATGCACTCGGTGGCCGTGTGCGGGCTGATGGTGGCGCTCGGTCGCCAGATCGGCATGAGCGACGACGAGTGCCGTGTCGCCGGCCTCGCGGGGTTGATGCACGATATCGGCAAGGCGGTGATGCCGCTGGAGGTGCTGAACAAGCCCGGCAAGCTGACCGACGACGAGTTCACCATCATCCGCAGCCACCCCACGCGGGGCCACCAGCTGCTGATGGAGGGCAAGGGTGCTTCGCCCGAGATGCTGGACGTGGTGCTGCACCACCACGAAAGGCCCGATGGCAAGGGCTACCCCGAACATCTTTCGGGCGAACAGTTGTCGCGTCTGGCGCGCATGGGCGCCATCTGCGATGTCTACGACGCCATCACCTCGAACCGGCCCTACAAGGCGGGGTGGGACCCGGCCGAGTCGATTGCGCAGATGGCATCGTGGAAAGGTCAGTTCGACGAAACCCTGTTGGCGGCCTTCGTGCAGAGCCTGGGCATCTACCCGACGGGGTCGGTGGTGAAGCTGCAGTCGGGCCGGCTGGCGGTGGTGGTGGAGCAGAACCCCGGCCAGCTGGTGGCGCCGGTGGTGAAAGTGTTCTTTTCCGGCACCTCGCAAATGCGCATCAGGCCCGAGCGCATCGACCTCGCACGTCAGGGCTGCAGCGAGCGCATCGTCTCGCGCCAGGCGCAGGGCGCCGAGCCCTTCGCGGGGCTGGAAGAGCTCTGGCTCGAGCCCGAAGTGTTGCGCCGCAGTCGCTGAAGCCCGCACACGCAGCTTCTCTACACTCGGCCCAGGTGCAAGGCGCACCTTTTCCCCGAGGAACCCGTGATGAAAATCCTGTACACGCTGGCCGTGCTGTTGCCACTGTGGCTGGCTGCCGCCCCGCTTTCGGCGCAGACTTTGCGCTGGGCCAGCCAGGGTGACGCCCTGACGCTCGACCCGCACTCGCAGAACGAGAGCCTGACCAACAGCATGAACGGCCAGGTCTACGAAACCCTGGTGCAGCGGGACCGCGCGCTCGACCTCGTGCCCGGTCTGGCCACGGCATGGCAGCAAACCGGCCCGCAGACCTGGCGATTCACGCTGCGAAAGGGCGTGAAGTTCCACGATGGCGCGCCTTTCTCGGCCGCAGACGTTGTCTTCTCGATGCAGCGCGCGCAGTTGCCCACGTCCAACGTGGCGGTGTATGCCAATGCCTTGGGCACGCCTGTGGCGATAGACGCCCACACGGTGGAATTCCGCCTGCCGCGCGTCAACCCGGTGTTCCTGCAGCAGCTGGGTACCGTGTTCATCATGAACAAGGCCTGGAGCGAGAAGAACCGCGTGGCCAAACCGCTGGACTTCAAGAACAAGGAAGAAAGTTTTGCCGCCTTCAATGCCAACGGCACCGGGCCGTTCATGTTGGTGAAGCGCCAGCCTGGCACGCGAACCACCTACAAACGTTTTGCCGGGTGGTGGGGTGACAGCCTGGGCCTGCGCACGGGCAACGTGCAGGAGGTCGTCTACAACAGCATCGCCAACGACGCCACGCGTCTGGCAGCGCTGGTCTCGGGCGAGATCGACTTCGTTCTCGACCCCGCACCGCGCGACATACCGCGCCTGCGTCGCACCAGCGGCGTGAAGGTCATCGAAGGGCCCGAGAACCGCGTGCTCTTCATCGGCATGGACCAGTCGCGCGATGAACTGCTGTACGGCAACGTGAAGGGCAAGAACCCGTTCAAGGACCTTCGCGTCCGCCGGGCGCTTTAC
>Ga0209181_10013130_pt1 | contig 10404 bp, 8 predicted proteins | sample MAT05_FD_187208 | JGI IMG/M metagenome (GOLD analysis project Ga0209181, IMG submission 187208) | Freshwater microbial communities from Lake Fryxell liftoff mats and glacier meltwater in Antarctica - MAT-05 (SPAdes) (version 2) | ecosystem: Environmental > Aquatic > Freshwater > Ice > Liftoff...
TGGGCAAGCTGGGCGATCGCGCTGACATCACCACAGGCACCGTAGTAAGTGGGTGAAACCATCAGCACGGCTTTTGCGGTGGGGTAATTAGCCAAGGCAATTCTGACCGCTTCGGGAGTGATGCTGTGAGCGATATCCAGCGCCACATCGTAGTCAGGAGTGATAAACACAGGCACCGCACCCGACAAAATCAGCCCAGAAATAGCAGACTGATGTACCGTGCGCGGCAAGATCAGAATATCTCCCGGATTGCAGGTCGCCAAAATTGCTGCAATCACGCCGCTGGTGGAACCATTTGCCAAAAACCAGGTGCGATCGCCTCCAAATGCTGCTGCTGCGAGTTCTTGCGCTGCCAAAATCACGCTTTCGGGTGCAAACAAGTTGTCTAGCTCTGGCAGTTCTGGCAAGTCTGCCCGGAAAACCTGTTTCCCTAGCAAATCTTTCAAGGGCTTTGCTATGCTCTGTCCGCGTTTATGTCCCGGCGTATAAAACGGAGCGTTGGGGCGATCGACGCAATGACGCAGCGCATCGACCAACGGCATCTCTGCTTGAGAATAAAATTGACTACTCATCGCGATCGCTCATTGTTCATAAATCTGTCAAATCATAAATCTGTTAAAAAATAAACCATAGAGCCTATTTTGAGTCCTTTTTTGAAACATTAACGTGGACACCCACTTGAACAAAAGGCGGAAAATGGCAACGGCAATAAGCGGATGTCTGAAGAAATCACTAAAAGTAATCAGGATTATTTGTGACAAGAGTTTGTATTTTTTCTGTTCTCCAACATCTGTCACGAACCGATACAATTAAAGGCTGTTCTACTAGCGCGATCGCTTAGGTAAGTTATGCTTCAAGCCGGGATTGTTGGATTGCCAAACGTTGGAAAATCCACTCTATTTAACGCCCTGGTTGCCAATGCCAAGGCGCAAGCTGCCAACTTTCCATTTTGCACGATTGAACCCAATGTGGGCATCGTTGCCGTACCCGATGAACGCCTACCAGTTTTGGCAAAAATCGCTGCCTCTGCCGAAATTATCCCCACGCGGGTCGAGTTTGTAGACATTGCCGGACTGGTCAAGGGTGCCAGTAAAGGGGAAGGATTGGGCAATCAGTTTTTGGCAAATATTCGAGAAGTGGATGCGATCGCCCATGTGGTGCGCTGCTTTGAAGATGATGACATCATCCATGTTTCCGGTGCCATCGATCCGATTCGCGACATCGAAATCATCAACCTGGAACTGGCACTGGCAGATTTGGGGCAGATTGAAAAAAGACTCGATCGCGCCAAAAAACAAGCCCGTGGCAACAAAGAACTTCAGATTGAAGTGGATGCCCTGGAAAAACTAATGCCGGCGCTGAATGAGGGCAAACCCGCCCGTCAGGTTAGTCTCACCGAAGAAGAAGCGATCGCCGTCAAAGCACTGGGATTGCTGACCCAAAAGCCTATCATCTATGCCGCCAACGTTTCGGAAGATGACTTAGCAACGGGTAACGCTTGGGTAGACCAGGTGAAAGCCCTAGCAGCGCAAGAAAATGCTCAAGTGGTGATCGTTTCTGCCCAGGTAGAATCGGAACTGGTGGAACTGCCGGAAGACGAACGCGCTGATTTCCTGGAAGCCTTAGGCGTGCAGGAAGGCGGGCTTAAATCTCTGATTCGTGCCACTTACGATCTGCTCGGACTCCGCACCTACTTCACCGTGGGACCGAAAGAAGCCCGCGCTTGGACGATCACCGCTGGTATGGTTGCACCTCAAGCCGCTGGCGTGATTCACACCGATTTTGAACGCTGCTTTATCCGCGCTGAAACCGTTGCTTACGATGACCTGATAGCGGCTGGTTCTAAGCCTGCGGCAAAGGAAAAAGGATTGGTTCGCAGTGAAGGGAAAGAATACGTCGTTAAAGAAGGGGATGTCATCCTGTTTCATACCAGTGCTTAGAGACGCGATCGCGACCCAGGCAATTCGCTAAAAGTAAACCTTCTCATCCTAATATTTCAGTCATTTTAGAGAGTTCAAAAGGGCTGCGTGCATAAAGGCAATATCAGGACTGCGTTGGATTGCCTGATCGTAGCGTTGTTCCGCAAGAGTACCGTCTTCAGAAGCTTTTAGTAGTTGGTGCGCTTGTTCCATTGAGTCATGAATTTGGCTAGAAGCGATCGCGGCTTTATCGTCTAATAATTCATCCACTTGCACAATAAATTGAGACATGGGGCGCAACCAATCGAACCATTCATGACTAATCACTAATTGAAAAAAATCACCATTGGTTTGAATCTTACCAAAATGCTGTTCATAGGTTTCTCGCTCAGCATCCAGTAGGGCTTTGTGGAGCCGCAGAAACCCATGCCGCACCTCCCGTAAATGCTTAATTTCAGGCTCTAACGAAGAATCTATAGAAGTCATTGGGCAAAATCACGATAAAAAACTTTTTTCATCTTAGTCATATCTGGTGATTTTATTGTTCATTCTTAAGCTCAATTGTGGCTTATCAGGGCAATGCGTAAAACCCCCGTCTTTTAAGCGGGGGATATAAGCGCGTGCCGAATTTATTCGGTCTTGAAAAATTCTCTTTGATTGTACCGCTCTTATGCCGAACATGGCAGGATAAGAGTATCGTAATTTGGTCGTAACGATGCTAGTTCTAGAGTTCAAAACCTACGGGAAATCACACCAGTTCAAAGCTGTAGATGAGGCCATTCGTACCGCCCAATTCATCCGCAATAGCTGTATTCGGCTATGGATGGATGAATTGGGTTTGGGTAAGAATGACCTGAATAAATACTGCGCTGTCTTAGCTAAAAACTTCCCGTTTGCAAACGAACTCAACTCAATGGCAAGACAAGCCAGCGCAGAACGAGCCTGGACTTCAATTAATCGGTTTTTCGAGAACTGCAAGAAAGGGATTCCTGGTAAAAAGGGATTCCCGCAATTCCAGAAAGATTGCCGCTCTGTCGAGTACAAAACCTCTGGATGGAAGCTAGCAGAAGATAGAAAGACCATCACCTTCACCGATAAGAAGAACATTGGACGCTTAAAACTGAAAGGGACACGGGATCTAAACTTCTACCCACTTGACCAAATTAAACGGGTTAGGCTGGTTAGACGGGCGGATGGTATGTATATTCAGTTCTGTGTGGATGTGAACCGCTTAGAAGTGCTGGAATCGTCAGGAAATGCGATTGGGCTAGATGTGGGCTTGAAAGAGTACTACACCGACTCTGAGGGGATGATGATTGAAAACCCTAAGTTTCTCCGTAAAGGTGAAACGGTTCTCAAGCGTTCACAGAAACGTGTTTCTCGCAAGGTGAAAGGGTCGAAGAATAGACGAAAGGCAAGACTGATTCTAGGTAAACGCCATCTCAAAATAAGTAGGCAGCGTAAAGACCATGCGATAAAACTCGCACGGTGCGTCATCACATCTAACGATGTAGTCGCCTACGAAGATTTGAGGATTAAAAACATGGTGAAGAATCATTGTCTTGCTAAGTCGATTAACGATGCATCTTGGTATCAGTTCCGAGTATGGATGGAATACTTCGGGAAGGTGTTTGGGCGGATCACGATTGCGGTGAATCCCCAATACACCAGCCAAGAATGCTCTAGCTGCGGCACCATTGTGAAGAAGACTTTGAGTACCAGAACGCATGTTTGCAAGTGCGGCTGTGTGCTGGATAGAGATCACAATGCGGCTAGAAATATCCTCAGTCGGGGATTGGGTACGGTGGGGCACACCGGAACCTTTGCACTAGAGACTTCGGCTCTGCTCAGTCCAAGTGCAAGCAACGCTTTAGAAGAATCGACCTCTACTCAGGTTGGAGCAATCCTGTCTGAGCAAGTTGGCTCATTGATTAAAGAATCCCCGTCTCTTTAGAGCGGGGAGTGTCAATTGCAAATCATCTAGTTCGGCATAGTCTGGCAATTTTGCATCGATCGCCGTGCCGTTTCGCAATACCACCCGATCATGCTGCGATCGCGAGAGCAATTCACTGTAACGTCGTGCTTTGAATAGAACAAGATCGGCGGGGAGTCCTACGCTAATCTGCCCAACGGTCGGTAGTCCCATTAACTGGGCAGGCGTAAGTGTAACGGCACGGCACCAGTCGCCATAAGGACGATCTAAGTGAGCAATTTTGGCGGATGAGGTGAACACTTCCAAGGCATCGTGGTCGCCAAAGGCATGGAATGGATCCCGGCAGTTGTCGCTGGCGATCGCCACCGGAACGCCTGCCTGTTTTAACTCGTGTAGCAAGGTCACACCACGCCAGTGCGGTGTCTGCCCTGGTTGGCGATCTTGCAGATATAAATTGCACATCGGCAGGCTAACTATGCCAATATTTGCCTGTTTGACCAGGGCAATAGTCCTCGCTGATTCCTCGGTAGGCTGCACGGCAAGACTACAGCAGTGACCGCAGACAATTTGCTTTTGAAACCGCTGCCGCAACGCCGTTTCCGCCACAATTTTGAGACAGATGGAATTAGGATCGTTGGTTTCATCCACATGCAAATCGAGATCGAGGTTATGGGCTTGAGCGATCGCCATAGTACGGTCGATCTGCCGTTCAATCTCTGAATTCATAGAGGCAAAACCGCCTAAAACACCTCCAAGTTCTGCGATTTGGGTTGCCAACTTTTCACCTTGAGGAGTCAAGAAATCCTCTAACGCAACCAAGCAAACCGCTTGCAGGATCATTCGATCTGCCCAGCGATCGCGTAACGCTCGAAATGCTTCCAACGTAATCTCTGCCAATTTGCCCCCCGCATCAAGATGAGTGCGAACTGCCTTGGTGCCGTGAACATAGCTGCACTTCAAGCCAAATTCCATCCGACGATAAACATCCTCTGCATCCCAGTATTCAGAATCTTGACCAATCGTTTTTAGCCCGTCGGCAAAGGTTCCCGTCAAGTTTGGTGCCCGTTCCCACAAATGTCCTTTATCTAAATGGGTGTGCATATCCACAAAGCAGGGAAACACCATGCCGCCTTGCAAATCAATCGACGGCTGGCTATAGCTCAGGATTCCAGCGGCGTTTATGCTGGCGATCGCGCCATTTGCAATTTCAATATCCACCCATTGCAACTCATCCTGCTCCTTTGGCGCTGGCGAAGTTGGGCGATCGCGCTTGTCTCCCTCAGGGATATGACCTATTAATGAAGCAGGTACGTGAGCATTGCGTAGCCAATAATGGTCGGTTTTAGGAATCATAGGTAAAAAGGACAACAGGTCATCAGGACATTCCTCAGTTTTATTACTAAAGCATGATCAAATCTGATGTACAACTAAGATCAGCCCTCATCCCCCAACCCCTTCTCCCAGGGCAGGAGAAGGAGAGCAAGAATCTCTCAAAGTCCCTCTCCCGCTCTGGGAGAGGAATTTAGGGTGAGGGGGAATCAGGAAAGTTGCACATCGCGTGATCAAACAATAAAGGAGCAAAGATGAACACTCTTTACTCCTTCACTTTTTTACTTTTTCACCTTTCTACGATCGACAACCGTGCTTTAGGCAGGAGTTGCAGCAACCCCGTTTTTCAGCAGGTTGATAATCGCAGTTTTTTCTAGCAGACCGACTAAAACGCCGTTGGGTTGCACCACCGATAAAGCAGTTAGCTTACGTTCTTCCAGCAGTTGCACCACTTCAGATAAAGGGCGATCGCCTTCAACGGTTAACGATGGCTCAATCGGTGTGATCAGAGTTTGCACCAAGGTTTCTGCCCAAAGCGCACTGGAAATCGTTTTCAGATCCTCTACCGCGATCGCGCCGACCAATTGCCCACCGTCATCAGTGACCAAGAACTTGCGCCAGTTTTTTGTATCCAAAATCCGCTGGTCGGCAAACTCACGCAGAGTCAACGATTGCGCCACCACTGGACTATCTGCCACCACTGCATCCGCTGCGGTTAGCCCTGCCAGCTTATCCTGCACCGTGCCATACTGAGCAGCCTGACCCGCATTTTGCAGGAGGAACCAGCCAATTAGCACGTTCCAGAAATTGAGTCCACCACCAAACAAGACCAACGGCAGGATACCCGACGCGATCGCTAGCCAACCAAACACTTGACCCACACGACCCGCAAATTTCATGCCTTTGTAAGGGTTGCCTGTAATCTTCCAAACCAGCGCCTTCAAAATGTTGCCACCATCCAGCGGCAAGCCAGGAATCAAATTAAACAGCGCCAGCGCCATATTCACAGAAGCCAACACGCCCAAAATTGCAGCAATTGGGCCGGAAATTCCGGTGAATGCCGCAACTAAAGTTACGGAACCTGCAATCAACAAGCTAACCAAAGGACCTGCGATCGCCACCCAAAATGCGTCTCCAGGAGTTTCTGATTCTTTTTCCAAACTCGCCAATCCACCAAACAGGAACAAAGTGATTGACTTCACGCCAATTCCCTGCTTCAGTGCTATAAAGCTATGCCCCAACTCATGGGCTAAGACTGAGCCAAACAGTAATAGGGCGGTTACCAAACCCAAACCCCAAGAAACGCCAGCAGGCATAGTTGGAAACTGTGCCGCCAACCCAGTGCCGTAGCTGAGCGTGACTAGCCCCAGCACCAAAAACCAGGATGGATTGACGTAAAAGGGAATCCCAAATAAGCTGCCGACCCGAATGTTGTTGTTCATCGGTGACCTCCACCGCAAGTTGAGTAATTTAATTGGAATATCGTTGTTCTTTTCTTCATGTCCTTACTGTAACGAAATGTAAAAGGCTTGCAAATCGTCCCACCGACGTAATTACCGCCTGTTTTAGTTCGGTTAATCAGGCAGGCAGGTGAACAAATAGGCAGAGGGTTAACTATGTCTTTCTGTACAGTCGCTATTTAACAAAAGCGTAGATTATATGAAAGTCTGATAAAGCTATCCGGTTGGAGTGATATTGATCGAGAAAAATTACTTAGGTTTGCTTCAGCGTTAGGTTTGCTTTGATCGCTAAAGGCGATCGCGTTCTATATAAGTTTTCCTATTCGCCAAAGAGACTGACTTGAGCGATCTTTCAAACCTCACTCCGGCTGAGAATAGTTAGGGTTGATACCTTTTTAACTAACTTAACGGTAGGGAAATGTAAAAAAGTGACACGAAATCTCTAGCTTCAAAGAATCTTCATAAAAGATCAGTGAATCTACCGTCCAATTTTGTCTGGTAGACATAAAATAAGAGCAAAGCACATATTCAAATCTAATGAACGTATCCCGCACCACTTCAATATGCATGATATCGCTGATGACTTTCACCTCAGGGTTATCAGTCGTTCAAGCGGTGAATTCTGATACCTCTAGAGTATTAGCGGTTAATCCCGTTACGGAAAATAAAATCTTCGAGAACGATATTTTACAGCCGCCGTTGACTCATTCAGTGTTGGTTTCCTATGAGCCACCCCCTGACATTGGTAGCCCCAAACGTACTGGGGGTTCTGGCGGACGGTACATTTGACTAGAAGCTTGAGTAAGTCTTTAGACAAAAAACTCAACAATTTTTGCTATGAATTTCTCACCTTCCTAAGGGGCAAATCTCAGGCTGGTGCATTAAGTTAGAGTTTTCACTGCACCTGTATCTAAGTCGTAGCGACCGCCCACAATCTTCAAATCGCCAGATCGCAGCCTTTCAGTTAATACAGGCGATCGCTTCAACTGCTCAATTTGATAATGCACATTCGCGCTCACTGCATTATCCACAACATCGCCCGACAATCCCCTTACCTTGTCTACAGCCGGTAAAATCGCTTTCACAAAACTACCAATATCGCCCGGTAGCGGGACATTCTTAACAGCAGCAGTTACCGCTCCACACCGCTCATGACCTAGAACCATCACGATTGGTGTACTCAAGAGGGCAACCGCACATTCAATGCTGCCCACGGTTTCTGGGGTTGCAACATTTCCCGCAACGCGGATATCAAAAATGTCGCCAATACCTTGGTCAAACAAAAGTTCAACCGGCACTCTCGAATCGGCACACGTTAAAACAGTGGCAAAGGGATGCTGCGATTGAGCAAGCTCCAGCATTCGCGCGTGAGATTGATGAGGATGCTGGGGGTGGTGTTGAGTGAATCGTTGATTACCTGCAAGCAGCTTTTGCAGAGCGGCATCTGGCTTAGATAGCGTATCACTTGGCAATTTAGCCGCTTGTGCCTGCCCAACACGCCGACAGAAATCGCTAGCGGTTACTAGTATCACGGCTCCTGTGGCGCTTAATTTTAAAAAACGACGGCGATCGACCAGATGGTTTTTGGTGTTCATATCTTTTCTATTTGAAGCTATTCCAAATGCCCTCACCTCCAGCTCCTTCTTTCGCCTTTGGTTGGGAGCAAGTTCAGCTTTTGCTGCCAACCAAAGGACTTTCAATTATTTCCGGGTCCCTCTCGAATTGGGAAGCGGGTGACGGCAAATCCAGGAAATACTAAAAATCTACGCTTTTATAGAGAGGCAACGCATCTTGTCGAGCGAATTTCCATAACTTCTGAAATGTAACAGGTGCCCCCAAATTTGTTGAGTAGGGGCGTGATGTTTTCGATGACAGGCTTAATCAGGTCGGGCATACAAAACGCGATGATATAGACATTGTCTAGCATTGTCATATCGAGATCTTCGTTCCCATCGCGCAGACCTTTTCCGGCGACATTGCGAATCACCGCATGACCATGAACGCCTGCGTTATCTAAACTATCCAAAATTTTGCCAAGCTCAAATGCATTGGCAATAATTTCAATTCTTTTAACGGTGTGCATACTATCATCTCCAGAACAGATCAATGACGTATAGATAAAGCGGAATGCCAACAGTAATGTTAAAGGGGAATGTGACGGCTAAAGCAGTTGAAACGTATAGGCTAGGGTTTGCTTCAGGAACCGTGAGCCGCATGGCTGCGGGAACAGCAATGTAAGAGGCACTGGCGCACAACACGGCAAATAGGAGTGCATTTCCCTGCGACATGCCAATCAATTTGGCGATCGCAATGCCAATTCCAGCATTAAGTATAGGAATCAGTATCGCAAATGCAACCAGGAAAACTCCGGTTTTTTGCAAGTCTTTAATTCTTCGAGCAGCAACAAGACCCATATCTAACAAAAAGAAGGTGAGAATTCCATAAAACAGCCCTTGGGCAAAGGGTTCCATCATTTTCCAGCCATGTTCTCCACTTAAAACCCCAATCAGCAGACTACCGACCAGCAGAAAAACTGAACTGTTCAAAAACGCATCTCGCAGCACTTCAGACCAGACAAATTCTCGTTTCTCGTCGGCTGCAAATAAATTGACTAAGATCAACCCGACAATAATGGCTGGCGATTCCATTAGCGCTAGAGCCGCGACCATATAGCCGTCAAACCCAATTCCTAACTCGGTTAGAAATGAACTGGCGGTGATGAAGGTGACGGCACTGATTGAGCCATAGGTGGCGGCGATCGCGGCAGCATCGTAATGATCCAGCTTCAATCTTAAAATGAAGAAGGTATAGACTGGCACAAAACACGCCATCAAAATGGCGGCAGCAAGCGCCAAAACAACTTCTTGGGTAATCCCGCTTTTGATCAGTTCAACTCCGCCTTTAAACCCGATCGCAAATAAAAGATATAGCGAGAGAATTTTAGGGACTGGCGGCGGAATTTCTAAATCCGATTTGACGAGAATAGCGGTCATTCCTAAAAAGAAGAATAGGATAGGCGGATTGAGAATATTAGAGATGATTAAGCTACTATCCATGCCCAGCACTCCTGATACAAATAAATCCAGGCATTCAAAAAACGTTGCATCTAAAAACTGACCTAATCTATAGATCCATGATGTATCGTGTATCGTCACCGGATGTCAATTAGATTGGTTGCGATCGCAGCGATCGCGTAGCTAACTCAGAGCAGAATTTTATCTGAAATACTTCAGGATCTTGCGAACCAATTCGCCTCTGAAAGCGTTAGAGCAGATTGCTAAGTCGAGGCGATCGCAGTGGTAGTTTTGCGTGGTAGTTTTGCCTGGTGTGATCTCATCTTCAGGATTATTTCTGAAAACCACCCAGGGGTTGGTGAGTAGCCTACAAAAGTTGATGCCGCATTTTATCAGTGACAGGACTTACGCAAATCAATCGAAATTTGCCCCCCAACCCCCAATTCTGGGGGAGCCAGAGATCAAAGTCCCCCAGAATTGGGGGATTTAGGGGGCGAGTGCGTAAGTCCTAAGTGATAATAAATATGAGTGAAGCAGTTGAGACAAGCCCCTTGTATGTTTGGCTATCGATCGCAGTTAAATATTGATTTTCTCAGCACGCTCAAAGGTGCGTTGACCTTGGTGCGAAATCCAGAGAAAACCGAATCAGTGTATGACATTGAAGATGGATTGCGGCACACCAAAGCCACCCAAGCCGCGATCGCATTTGTGCAAAAAGATCCAGCAGTTGCCCGTTTAATTGCAGACCG
>Ga0209181_10013131_pt1 | contig 10404 bp, 8 predicted proteins | sample MAT05_FD_187208 | JGI IMG/M metagenome (GOLD analysis project Ga0209181, IMG submission 187208) | Freshwater microbial communities from Lake Fryxell liftoff mats and glacier meltwater in Antarctica - MAT-05 (SPAdes) (version 2) | ecosystem: Environmental > Aquatic > Freshwater > Ice > Liftoff...
CCCACTGCGTGTCGCTCACCGCGGCCAGGAAGATCTGCTCGCCGCCCTGCACCGTGAACACGTCGTACACACCCCAGGCGCTGATGCGGCTGGGCATGGGGGCGGCAGCCTTGCCGGTCACGGCGAATTGCATCATGTGCTGGGCGACGAGGAACACGTTGTTCTCGAACAGCGCGCTTTGCACCTCGTGGCCGCGGCCGGTGCCGGTCTTGGCGTTGTCGCGCTGCTGCAGCGCGGCCAGCGCGCCGATGGCGCCGAACATGCCGCCCATGATGTCGTTGACGCTGCTGCCGGCGCGCAACGGCCGGCCTTCGGGGCCGGTCATGTAGGCCAGCCCGCCCATCATCTGCACCACCTCGTCCAGCGCGGTGCGGTGCTCGTAGGGCCCGGGCAGGAAGCCCTTGTGCGAGACGTGGATGAGGCGTGGGTTCAGCGTGCGCAGGGCTTGCGGGCCGAAGCCCAGCTTGTCCATGGTGCCGCCCTTGAAGTTCTCGCTGAAGATGTCTGCGCCAGCCACCAGCTTGAGCACGATCTCGCGCCCGCGTGGGTCTTTCACATCGACCGCCAGGCTCTTCTTGTTGCGGTTGAACATGGCGAAGAAGCCGGCGCCCGAGCCGATGAGCTTGCGCGTGTTGTCGCCGGCCAGCGGCTCGATCTTGATGACCTCGGCGCCCAGGTCGGCCAGGATCATGCCGCAGGTGGGGCCCATCACCATGTGCGTGAATTCGACGACGCGGATGCCGGCCAGCGGAAGCTGGGCGGCCGTGTGATCCACGGGCAGGGGAAGAGGCTCAGACATGGGCGGCTCCCTGTGAAAAGCCCACAGGCAATCCCGCTTCGGGTGTCATGCCGTAGACCGGCTCGCCGGGCAGGCCGACCTTCAAGGCAGCGCGCGCTTCGATGAGCTTGCCGATGTCCACCCCGGTGCGCAGCCCCATGGCTTCGAACATGAACACCAGGTCTTCGGTGACGACGTTGCCCGAGGCACCCGGCGCATACGGGCAGCCGCCCAGGCCGCCTTGTGAACTGTCGAAAGTGCGCACGCCCACGTCCCAGGCCGCCAGGCAGTTGGCCAGACCCAGGCCGCGCGTGTTGTGCATGTGGGCCGCACCCGTCTTGCTGCCTATGGCTGCGAACAGGCGCTTGAACAACCGCCGCACCTGGGCCGGGTTGGCCATGCCGGTGGTGTCCGACAAGCCCGACTCATCGACACCGGCTGCGACGACCTGCTCGGCCATCCACACCACCTCGTCTTCAGGCACAGGGCCCTGGATGGTGCAGCCGAAGGCCGTGGAGATGCCGGCCTCGATGTGCACTTGCGGCGCGCGTTCGTTGCGCAGTGCGACGATGCTGCGCACCTCGGCAATCATCTCCTCGCGCGTCTTGCGCACGTTGGCCAGCGAGTGCGCCGCGCTGGCCGAGACCGGGATCGTCAGCTTGTGCACGCCTGCCGCCAGCGCCGCCTCGGCGCCGCGCAGGTTGGGCACCAGGGCCATCACCGTCAGGCCGGGCAGGGTCAGCGCGTGGCGCACGACCTCTGCCGCATCGGCCATCTGCGGCAACAGTTTCGCCGGCACGAAGGACGCGACCTCGATCTCGCGCAGACCGGCGGCGTGCAGGGCGCTGATCCAGGCCCGCTTGTGGGCCGTGGACATGGTGGCCTTCACGCTTTGCAGGCCGTCGCGCGGGCCGACTTCGCTGATCAGGACATCGGGAGCAGGGGGTGGTGCCATCGGGCGATTATTCAACCTTGAGCCGACCGCGCCGTTCAGGACCGAACGCGCCTGTCCTTGCTGCGTTCGGCCCGCCGATCGATGCCGGTGCGGCGCTCGCCCCAGGCGGTTTCCAGCTCAATGCGCTTGATCTCGTCCACCGCACCTTCATCGGCGCCGCCGGCCTTGCGCGCCTGGGCGCGCGCCAGGCGTTCCATGAGGCGCAGGTCGCGGTCGGTCAGCGTGAGCGCGGTGGTCGCCCACAGGTCGACGATGTCCAGCAAGGTCTCGTACTCGATGGGCGCTGCCAGGCGGCGTGCGCGCAGGGCGGCCAGCGTGCCACGGTGGCGCTGGTCGACCTCGCGCACCACCTGTTCGATGGCGGTCTCGCCCGCGCCGTCGTCGACCACCACGTCCACCAGGCCGCGGTAGTGCAGTTCCTCCGCGCTGTACAGGCGGCCCGAGAGGATCATCTCGTTGGCCACCGCGAAGCCGGCCCTGCGGATGGTGAAGTCCCACGCGCCCATGCCGGGAAACAGGTTGAACAGCACCTCGGGGTAACCGCCCTGCGCGCTGCGCTCGAAGATCACCCGGTGAAAGGGCAGCACCGATTCCAGCCCGCCGCCCAAGGTGTCGCCTTGCGACAGCACGGTGGTGTGCACGCCCAGGTCGGCAGCACCTTCCATCCACCACACCAGGTCCACGCACAGCCGGGCGTAGAGTTTCAAGGACTCCAGGTCGCGGGCCCGCACCAGCAGCACGAACAGCGCCAGGTCGCCGCCGAAGTTGAAGACGCGCGGCACGTCGGAGGTCATCACGAAGTGCCGCACCAGGCCAGGGTTGGCGGAGATGTCGTCCAGCATCTGGCGCAGTTCGCTCATCGCGGCCAGGCTGTAGCACTGGATGGGTCGCACGCAGGTGCGCACACGCAGCAGCGAGTAGTCCGAACTCCACTCCAGCCGGATCGTCTTGTACGGCCGGCCCAGCAGGCCCGGCACGCCCACGGCAGGCGCGAGACGGCTCACGTGGGGTGTGCCGTCAAAGGGCTTCCACCATGCGCGTGAAGTGGTGGAAGTTCACGCGCACCGATTCGACCACCGCGGCGCGTGCCTCGTCGCCCTGCACCTGGTTGAGCACCTGCCGCAGCGTCACCATGTGTGCCGCATCCAGGCTGGCGTGCGACGCGATGAAGGACACGCCTGCGTCGCCTTCCAGCAACAGCGACTCCCGGATCGCCGATGCAAACGGGCCGCCGTAGACCGACGCGATGACTTCCAGCGTGTACATCATGCCCAGCACCGAACACGGATGGCGGCGTTCGGCGGCCCAGTGGTTGTAGCCGATGAGGGCCAGCGTGTGAGGCGCGGCGCGGTGCGCGCGGGTGTCCTCTGGGGGCACGCCCACGGCTTGCAGGTCGTTCATCACCCACTGCTCGTGCCCGGCTTCTTCGTGCATGTGCTCGTACAGGAACACGCGCACGGCGGTGAAGTCGTCCCCCATGCGGCTGGCGGCTGAGGCGCAGGCCGGGTTGAAGTGCCAGACCACAGGGTACAACTCCAGCAGGAGCGCGCGGTAGCGCGCCACCGACATGCCGTGCGCCACGGCGTCGACCACGGCGGGGTGGGTTTCGAACCCGCGGCGATCCTCGTCGCTGAGCATCACCAGTTCGGCAAAAAAGGGCAGCATGGCAGACTCCAAGGCCGCCCTGGCAGATCAGGGCGGATGCGGCCATTCTGGCGCTGTCTGGTGTCTTTCTGCCAGCGCCAACTCTGACAGGGTCGGCTTTTACAATGCGGATGATGAACCCGTTGCCGCTGGCGGCCGCCCCGAACACCGCCCCGCACGACGGTACAGCCCGCCGCATCCGCCGCATTTTCGAGCTGCCCGACGAACTGGTCAGCCAGATCGCCGCCGGCGAGGTGGTGGAACGCCCCGCCTCGGTGGTGCGCGAACTGGTCGACAACGCCCTGGACGCCGGGGCCACGCAGATCACGGTGCGCCTGCTGGCGGGCGGGGTGCGCAGCATCGTGGTCGAAGACGATGGCTGCGGCATCGAGCCCGCCGACCTGCCGCTGGCCCTGAAGCGCCACGCCACCAGCAAGATCGCCTCGCTGGCCGACCTGGAGTCGGTCACCACCATGGGCTTTCGTGGCGAGGCGCTGGCCGCGGTGGCCTCGGTGTCCGACCTCAGCCTGACCAGCCGCACGGCCGGTGCCGCCCATGCCTGGAAGCTGCAGGCGCGCACCGGCGAACTTGCGGCGGCGGCCCGCGCGCAGGGCAGCACGGTGGAGGTGGGCGAGCTGTTCTTCAGCACGCCGGCGCGGCGCAAGTTCCTCAAGACCGACGCCACCGAACTGGCGCATGCCGTGGAGGCCGTGCGCCGGCACGCGCTGGCCCGGCCGGAAGTCGGCTTCGCGGTGTGGCACGAGGGCCGCCTGGTCGCGCAGTGGCGCGCCGGCACCGAAGCGGCGCGCCTGGCCGACGTGCTGGGTGCCGACTTCATGGCCGCCAGCCGCCCCTTGCTGGCAGAGCGCGGGCCGCTGGCGCTGCACGGCCGCGCCGGCCAGCCCGAGGTGGCGCGCGCACGGGCCGACATGCAGTACGTCTTCGTCAACGGCCGCTTCGTGCGCGACAGGCTGATTGCCCACGCAGTCCGTTCGGCCTACGAAGACCAGCTGCACGGCGCCCGCCAGCCGGCCTACGCCTTGTTCATCCAGCTGGCGCCTGAACTGGTGGACGTGAACGTGCACCCGACCAAGATCGAGGTGCGTTTCCGCGACGGCCGCGCCGTGCACCAGGCCGTGCGCAGGGCGGTCGAAGACGCCCTGGCCGCCTCGCGCGCCGCGCCTGCCGCACTGACCCTGCCGCCGCCCGAGCCCACACCGGCCGCCCCCGTGGCCTGGCAGCCCGGCCTGGCCCTGCACGACGCAGCGGTCACGGCGCACGAGCCCCCGCCACGCTGGCTGGCTGACGATTCCACCCGGCGCACGCCCCAGGGCAGCGGCGGCCTGGCCGCCTGGGCCGGGCTGCTGGGAGGCGCCGCAGCGGCGCCCGGCCCGCGGCCGGCCAGCGCCGAGGCGCCGACGCAAGCCGCGCGCGACGCCCCTGCCTGGCCGCTGGGCCGCGCCGTGGCGCAGATCGGTGGCGTCTACGTGCTGGCCGAGAACGCGCAGGGCCTGGTGGTGGTGGACATGCACGCCGCGCACGAACGCATCGTGTACGAACGCTTGAAGCGCGCCGCCCACGCCGGGGTCGAGCAGGCGCTGCCGACCCAGCCCTTGCTGATCCCCGTCAGCTTTGCCGCCACGGCCGCCGAGGTGGCCACGGCCGAGGCCGAGGCTGCCACCTTGCACACCCTGGGTCTGGACGTGAGCCGGTTGTCGGCGACCACGCTGGTGGTGCGCAGCCGGCCCGCGGCCCTGCCCGATGCCGATCTTGCCGAGCTGACCCGCTCGGTGCTGGCCGAACTGGGCCAGGCCGAGGCCGGCGGCGCCAGCCGCGTGGTGCAGCGCGCGCGCGACGACATCCTGGCCACCATGGCGTGCCACGGCGCCGTGCGCGCCAACCGGCGGCTGACATTGGAAGAGATGAACGCCTTGCTGCGCGAGATGGAAAGCACCGAGCGCGCCGACACCTGCAACCACGGCCGGCCGACCTGGCGCCAGGTGACGATGAAGGAACTGGACGCGCTGTTCCTGCGCGGCCGCTAGCGAGGTGTCGGGCGATCGGTCCGTGGCCCACCCCCGCTCTCCGGGTTTGCCTCATCTGTCCCCTGCGCGCCGTCGACCACGCCTTCGGTCATCGACGATCGCACAGCGCAGGCAAGCGGCGCTGCAGTTGCTTCACTTCGCCGCCGGCTTGCCTTTGGCGCCGGGGGCTGGCTTGGGCGGTGAGACTTTCGGTGGCGGTGGCCGTGGTGCAGGCGCCGCGGCCGGGGCCGGCACCGGGGCAGGTGCGTAGGCATTGAGGTTGACCATGCGCTGTTCGGGCTGCGGATGCGAGGTCATGACCGGGCACCTACCTTCCGTCTGCGGGGGCACCTTGGACGCCAGGCCTGCCGACAGATAGCCCGCATAGCCCGCCGCGGCGCTGTAGGGCGTGCGCCGCGCGATGGCAAGCTTGCCCAGCAGCATGGCGCCGCAGACATCGGCCTCGAATTCCTGGTTCTGCTCCATGCTCGGCAGCCAGTTGCGCGATTTGCAGGCCTGCTCCATCAGCGAGGCCACGTTCTCCTTCGTGAAGCTGAACTGCTGCTCGATGCCACGTGCAGCCGCGAAGCCCGACTTCGTCTCGGCTGCCAGCTTTCGGTATTCGCCGGCCATCGTCACCGCATCGACCAGACTCATCTGCACCATCTTCGTCTTGTGCCGGCGCAGCACGTGCGAGAACTCGTGCGCCAGCATGAAGGCGATCACCTGCTCGGGCTGCTTGACGCGGCTCATCGCCGAAAACATGCCACTGGGCACGATGACGATGCCCCCCGCGATGGCCGACGGCGAGGTGCCGGTGTCGTCGCGCACGACACGCAGCTCGAACGTGACCGGGCTCTTCAGGTCGTCGCGAGCGAAGCGCACCAGTTCGTCGAAGATGGGCTGTATGGTCTTGTCCAGCAGCGCCTTGTGCCGTGCCGGCGGTGTGTAGGGCTGCAGACCGTTGCTGGCATACAGATGCTCTCCGATCAGTCGCTCGGCCGACGCCGGCAGCCAGGTGGTGTTGCGCGAGAGCTGGCGCAGATAGGGGCGGAATTCGTCGAGCGTGCGCTGCAACTCGCCGTCGCCGGTGACGCGTGAGACGACCAGCCTGGAGCCGAACAAGAGAGCAATCTTGGCGTAAGTGGCCGCGATCTCGGCCCCGCTGGCATCACTGGTGGCGCTGCACGCCTTGGGGTCGGCACGTATCAGCATCGCCTTGACCTCGTCGGGTTTCAGCGTGAAGGTGGGTGTGATGGGCTTGGGCGGCTCGGGTGCCGTGGCGGGCGCGCCTGAGGTGGGCGGTGGGCTTGTAGTGTCGGAATCGGGGATCAATTTCAGCGCGGGCGAGATAAAGGGCACACCCACGTCCTTCAACGAGGGGACCGAGCCGCAGGCAGCAAGCGCCAGCAAGGGGCCCAAGGCCGCCAAGCGCCAGCACCGCCGGGCGCCCGCGGCGTTGTCGGCGGCAACGATCTGCGGCTTTGCTTGCGCCATGGCCAGGAGGCGACGCTGATTGGAATGGATGCGCAACTTCATGTCAGGGGCCGCGCGTGTATTCGCTGACGGCATTGACGAGGAACTGCTGCTCCTGCAACAGCACCGCGCGCTGCAGCCGCAGCTCGGCCGAGGTGCCGGCCAGCGTGCGCCATTGGCGCACCACATCCTCGGCCTCGGGCAGCGCCACCACCGTCAGCATGGCCTCGCGCGTGCCCTGCGTGAATTTCAGCTCGCCGGACTTGAGCAAAGGCACCGGCAAGACCAGCAGACCGGCTTGCGGCTGCACGGCACGCGTCCAGCCAGCTTGCGAAAGCTGCACCGGCTGGTCGGGCGCCCAGCCGTACAGCTTGAGCGGCAGCGCGGTGCCGGGCAGCGGCAGTAATTCGCCTGCAATGGCCAGCCCCGCGGTGTCGAAGCCCGAGGTGCCCGAGGTGCGTGGCGTGCGACCGGCCAGGATGTCGACCACCGAAGCCAGGATGGAGCGATCGGGCCAGATGTCGACGAGCTGCTTGCCCGGCCCGATGGCCGCGCCGACGCGCCTTTCCAGCGACTCGCCGGCGCGCACGTCGAGCCGGTCGGTGAAGCCGCTGCCGGTGCTGAAGATCACCTCCACGCTGCCCGCCACCACCTGACCGACGCAAGGACGAAGCACGCTCATGCGGGCGTCGGCGTTCTGCGCGCTGGCGCCCTTGAGCGCGGGCACCGCCGTTTGTGCGGTGAGGCAGCTGCCGCGGCCCGGCGATGCGTCGGCCATCAGCGGAACGGCCGCTGCAAACATGGTCAAGACGGCCGTCAGGCAAGTCAGAGTGCAATATCTCTTCATGGCAATCTCCTTGTCAAATCAGACCCGTCAGCGGGTCAACCACCACAGCGCAGCGGCACTGGCCGCCACGATCATCGAAGCCTCGGCCACGGCCATCGCCAGGCGCAGGCGGGCACCCGCACGGTCGCTGGTCTCGGTGCGCAAGGCCTGCACCAGCGCCGGGATGGACTTCCAGCCGACACCGCCGTTGAGCAGCACCTCGAAGCCCGACATCGCGCTGCGCGCGCCCGTCAGCAGCGCCACCAGCGCGGCGTTGCCGGCAAACAGAGTCAGCCACGGCCAACGCGTGGCCACGGCCAGGCAGGCCAGCGGCACGCCCACGCTGAGCAGCGCAATGCCCAGGTAGCCGGTGGCGCGTGCCGAGAAGCGCACGGCACGCTCGGCGATGGCGCGCCAGCCCAGCATCAGCCCGGCCGAAACCAGGGCCGCAACGCCGAAGTCGGCCAGCAACTGCGCCCAAGCCGGCGGCGGCCCGAAGCGTTCGCCGCGCGCCAGCTCGGCCAGGTAGGTGTGCACGACAGTGCCCGACACGCCGCCGTCCTGCGCCTCCGGCAGCGCCGTGACCGCAAAACGCCCCTGCGTGCCGAAGCCGCCACCCAGCAGCAGCATCTGCGCCTGGGCCAGCTCCGGGCCCATGAGCAGCGCGCGCGAAAGCGTGTAGCCGGTGCCGCGCGTGCTGAAGGGCGCCACCACCGCGCTGCGGTCGGCCGCGCGCAGCGGCTGCAGCGCCGCCGACTGCGCGTTGCAGCGCGCCATGACCTCGGCGTCGGCCGGGCAGGCGCATTCGGCAAAGGCGCTGCCGCCCATGGGCTCGCGGCCGGCTGCGAGGTCGCCCACCACCGTGCCCAGCTCCCAGCGGCCGGCCATCGGGCGCAGCAGCGTCGGGTCGATCAGGGTGCTGGCGAAGCGCAGCGCCGGCAGCTCGGCGCCGAGCCGGCGCATCCAGTCGCGGTCGATGGCCAGCGCCTGGCCGCGTTCCACGCTTTGCGGGCAGGCCAGCACCAGCGGACGGCAGGCCGCGAGCTTGCGCAGCGCCTGCTCCAGCGGCGCCACCTGCGGGTCGTCGGCCAGCGCCTCGCCCGGGGCGAGGTCGATGTTGATGCCCACCGGCCGGTCCGCGGCGCAGGTGCCGGCCTCGCGCGAGCGCCGCTCCAGCGCCGATACGACCACGCTTATGACCTGCGGGTCCAGCGGCACGCGGCCGCCGAAGAGTTCGCGGTACTCGTCGTCGGAAACTTCCACCACCGCGAGCCCCTCGGGCGCACCCATCGAGAGGTTGCCGCGCAAGTCCTGCACCGTTCGCGCAAAGGTGTCGTGATAGGCACCGGTGAGCCCTGCCGCGCGCAGCGACAGCGCCACCGCGGCGCACACCGCCGCCACCCAAAGGGCCTGCTGCACGTAGTGGCGCCACAGCGGCGTGCCGTAAACCACCTGGCGCAGGTCGAGGATGAGGCGGTCTGTCTGCCGGGCCAGCGAGTCGGTGGCACGCAGGCGGCGAAAGTGATGATCGAGCAGGAAGCGCAGGTCCTCGGGCAGGTCTTCGGCGCGCGGCTGCGGCGACTCGTCCACCATCACCGGCACCAGCGTGACGCCGGCCTTGCGCGCTTCCAGCAGTTCCATGCGCACCGGGTCATCGGCATCGTCGATGCGCCGCGTGCCGTCGGGCCGGCGGCCATACCACTGGTCGCCGAACACCACCACCATCGCCCGCGCCTCGCGAATCTCGCGCTGTATGCGCTGCAGCCAGAGGTCGCCGCTGGCAATGGTCTCGATGTCGAAGAAGACGTGGCCGGCGCCGAACTCGTCGAACAGCCGCTCGCGCAGATGGCCCACGGCCCAGGCGTCAGCGGCGCGGCGGTAAGAGATGAACAGGCGGCCCTTCATCGCGACCTCAGCGCGGCGCGCCCGGGTCGGCGCGCCCAGTGGCGCAGGCCTGGCCGCGGGGGTCGGCCAGACGCTCGCGCAGGCCGGCGGGCAGCGGCAGGTCCAGGGAACGCGCAGCCGCCACGCCCTGCCGCTCCACCACGGCCCGTGGCGGTGCGATGGGTTGTTTGAACCAGCGCGCGTACAGCGCCTCGAAGGGGGGTCCCTCAAGCAACTCGCCGATCACCGTGTCGGCGATGCGCTTAAGTTCGGTGTCGCGCTCGCGCAGGGCCACCGCATAACACTCCAACGACTGTGGTGCCACGCTCCAGGGCGTGATCGCCAGGCCGGCCCGGCTGCTGCCGGCGCCGCCCGGGGCCCACGCCAGGCGCGCGGCGAGCAGCACGCGGTCCATGACAAAGGCGCCGGCTCGGCCGTCGAGCAGGCGGCGCATCGAGTCGTCGTGATCGGCGCCGTACTCCACGCGCAGGGCCTGGCCGGCCGGCAACTGTTCGCGCAGCGCCGCGAGGTAGCGCACCCCAAGGTCGCGCGCGGCGACGCGCTCGTCCGGCGGGCTGCGGACGCCGGCGCGGCTGCAGGGCCCGGTAGCGCAAAATGCAGGCACGCCCACCGCATGCCATGCTGATCAACTTCTTCTACACGCTTCGCGCCGCGAAGCTGCCTGTTTCTGTCACCGAGTACCTGACCCTGCTGCAGGCCATTCGCGCCGAGGTCATCGGGCCGTCGGTCGACGATTTCTACTTTCTGGCCCGCATCACGCTGGTCAAGGACGAGGCGCTGTTCGACAAGTTCGACC
>Ga0209181_10013133_pt1 | contig 10403 bp, 7 predicted proteins | sample MAT05_FD_187208 | JGI IMG/M metagenome (GOLD analysis project Ga0209181, IMG submission 187208) | Freshwater microbial communities from Lake Fryxell liftoff mats and glacier meltwater in Antarctica - MAT-05 (SPAdes) (version 2) | ecosystem: Environmental > Aquatic > Freshwater > Ice > Liftoff...
AATACAATTTATTGAAAGTAATACGTGCGGTAGATTTCGGCCTGTATTTAGACGACGGTGCGGATGGCATTTTATTACCCAAGCGTTTCGTTCCAACTGCTACTGCCATCGGAGACGAACTGGAAGTATTTTTATACCATGATGGGGAAGACAGAATCATTGCAACTACCCAGAGACCAAAAGGTGTAATGGGCGATATCGTAAAGATGAGAGCGATTTCAGTTACCGAGCATGGAGCATTTCTTGACATGGGGTTGATGAAGGATATTTTTGTGCCTACATCCAAGCAAATATCAGGTATGCGACCCAATGGTGACTATCTGGTAAAAATTTACCTGGATGAACAAACCGGCAGGATTGCTGCTACTGAAAAACTGGACCCTTATTTAAGCAATGAGGAGCTAACGGTAAAGGAATTAGAAGTGGTAGATTTAATCGTTTACCGCCGCACAGATATCGGGTATGTTTGCATCATCAACAACCAGCACACCGGCGTAATTCATTTCAATGAAATTTATCGTAATATCCAGGTGGGGGATAAGTTTCCCGGATTTATAAAAAAGATTTATCCTGAAAGCAATGATAAGGCCGACCGTTTTAGAATTGATGTGGCAGCAGGAAAGCCAGGCTACAACAGGGTAGAAGATGAGTCCCAAAAAATACTTCGGTTGTTAGGTGAAAATGAAGGCTACCTGCCTTATCATGATAAAAGTAAACCAGAAGATATTTATGACTTTTTCGGTATGAGCAAAAAGACTTTCAAAATGACGACCGGTAATCTCTACAGGCAACGTAAGATTTCTTTTGAACCGGAGGGGATAAAGGCAATACATGCCCCCAACCCCTAAAGGGGAGTTCTTCGGATAGTAAGCATTTGCGTAATCTTATTTGCATGAGGTGGTTCTGTGAAGGGTCTTTTTTTTCCTGTATTGGTTAATTCGTGTAATTAGTGCCTAAAATTCGAGTTATAACTTTAGGCTTAACATAATGCTGGATATTAATGCCGATACAATGAACATTGATAACCAAAAGAATATTGGGATAAGATTACTGTAAAAAACAAGAATGGAGAAACAGCCGAAGCATTTCAGTTGGTATGAATAAAATAATTTGCAATTATACATTTGATAAAGACCTAAGGCACCAGCCAGTTGGCAGTAAATTTTCCGGCTTCATCATAAACAAAACTTGCTCGTCTATGTCCACTGCCGTTTAGCCAAAGCCATTCCATCCATTTTATTTGGGTAGTAATTACGCCAAAATTTTTCCTTCCTTCTTCTGTTTGTTCAAGTGTTATTTCTTCCGATTCCATTTCCTGTATTAGTCCGCTTACCGGATTCAAAGTGGCTGCCGAGGGGACAAGTACACTCAGGTAGTTTTTCCTGTTCAATACATTACTACTGCTCCATGCAAGGTCTGCCAATTCATCTGTTTGATGTAAACTCGCCAATCCACTGGCTCTTATTTGTATGCGTGCAGCAGCATCATACAGTAGCCAACTGATTGAATTGTCCTGCTCAATTTCTCCCCATTTACCACTTCTGATATCCGTATAAAAAGTCAATCGCTTTTCAATGGGTGACACTTTTCGCAATACTACCGTTCGCATATTAATGCCCGCCTCGCCCAGATTGGCAACAGTCGCATTGTGCATGGGGTTCCTGCCTTGTACGGCTCCATTTACAAGCCGATGCCAGCAATCTTTTTCCAGGGCTGGCAGGTCATATTTTATTCCATCTATCAATACGTGTTGCATATAAAAAATTAATGAGTTGCGTAGGTATTTGTTTAGGCAAAATGAAGGTACGCCACCTCTGTCCAATAGTATATTTAATATATTTGGGCCTGATAATAATAAAGGTTGACCTTCATGCTGCTTTTCACGCAATGGCAATTGGAAGACTAATTGACATTGAAATTTTACCGGTAAATAATATTTTAACATGCACATTCTTTTGGTAAATAATTCAGTAATTCCGGCATTGAAGTATGGCGGTACAGAACGGGTAATCTGGTGGTTGGGAAAGATGCTTGTAAAGATGGGGTACCAGGTTTCTTACCTAGTGGCTAAAGGTTCTTCTTGTCCGTTTGCAAAGGTGTACGAATGGGATCCAGCCATATCATTTAACAACCAGGTACCCGAATCAGTAGACGTAGTGCACCTCTCTTCATTTATGGGTGAAAAACCAGTGAAGCCTTACATCATTACGTTGCATGGTAATGTAGGAGAAATAATTGACCTTGATAAAAATACGGTTTTCGTTTCCAGCAATCATGCCAGCCGATACGGGAGCGAATGTTTCGTACACAATTGTATTGATACAGAAGATTATGGTAAGCCGGATTTATCTTCTAAAAGAAAATATATTCACTTTTTAGCAGATGCTGCATGGCGGGTAAAAAATGTACGAGGTGCCATTAAGGTTGCCCGAAAGGCAGGTGTACCTTTGGAGGTAATCGGTGGTGTGCGGTTTAATTTCAATATGGGTATTCGCTTAACCTTTGATAGGAACACACATTTTAATGGTATGAAAGGTGGCGACGAAAAAAATAAAATTATCAATGGCTCCAAAGGATTGTTGTTCCCTGTTTTGTGGCATGAACCATTTGGCATTGCATTGATTGAAAGCCTCTATTTTGGTTGCCCGGTAATTGCAACTCCTTATGGGTCTTTACCTGAGTTAATACCGGCGGGAGTTGGATTTCTTTCTGCCAAAAAAGATAAATTGGTAGACGCAATTAAAAATATTGATGATTTTGACAGAACTGCCTGCCATCGATATGTGATGGATCATTTCACTGCTGATAAAATGGCTATTCAATATATCGAACTGTATGAAAAAGTCTTGAATGGGGAATGCCTGAATGAAGTTTCGCCAAAATTATTACAGGTGCAACCCGAAAAATTTTTGTCTTTCGATTAATGTGCTTCCATGCTGCCTTGATGGATTAAGTAGCAAGATTGTAGGTTCCTAGGAGTCCACTTTCGTAACCGACTTTTCGATATGTGAACTGATCGGGGTTATTAAAAAATCCCGCCACCAGTAACCTGAATTTTTGATGGTACGCAATTGGGTTTTAAAATCTACATGCACCAGTCCAAACCTTACCTGGTAGCCTTCACTCCATTCAAAATTATCCATCAATGTCCAGGCAAAATAGCCTTTAATATTCACCCCCTCTTTTTTTGCTTTTAACACCGCCTGCAGGTGCTGCTGAAAATAATCGATTCTTGCATCATCCGCTATAACGCCATTTTTAATTTCATCTTTAAAAGCAGATCCGTTTTCGGTAATGATAATTTCTTTCACACCACCATGCAGCCAGATTCTTTTGATGGTCCGGTAAAAACTATCCGGATTAATTTCCCATCCCATTGCAGTATGTGGTACTTTCCTATTGGCTGCTTTTACTTCAGTTGCCTGCACATACGGTATCAGCGCATTGTACTTAACTACTACCGGAAAATAATACTGCAATCCTATAAAGTCAAAGTCAAAATGCAGCCGTTTGGTGTACTTCCAGGTTTTGTTGTGCAGTTGTAATTTCTCCAAAAATTTAAAGGAATCATCCACCGGGTAATCTCCAAAAATTTAAAGGAATCATCCACCGGGTAACCCTTGCCAAGTGCCGGTTCTATGAACAAACGGTTCATTAAAATGTCCACCCGGTTAGCCGCTGCAATGTCTTCCTTTTTATCAGACCAGGGGATTACCTGCGAGCAGGAAAAAGTAGTGCCAATATGTGCATTGGGCACCAGTTGCCGAATGATACGTGCGCCTTCCGCCTGGGCCAATGCGGTATGGTGAATGGCGGGTAAAAAATTATCAAGTCCCATTTTGCCGGGGGCATGTTTGCCCAACATATAACCCAAGGATGTAAAGCCAGAAGGCTCGTTGATGATGATCCAGTTTTTTACGGTATCTCCATAAGCTTCAGCACACACCGTTACAAACCGGTTAAACCATTTATTGACATAGTAGTTGGTCCAGCCACCTTTCTTTTCCAGTTCATATGGCAGATCCCAATGGTATATTGTTACGTAGGGTGTCAAGCCGAGTTTAAGGCATTCTTCAATCACCCGGTGATAAAAATGAATACCGTCTTTATTTACCTTGCCGGTTCCGTCAGGTAATATTCTAGCCCAGGAAATTGAGAAGCGAAATACATTGAATCCCAAAGCCTTCACCAATAAAAGATCATCTTTATAGCGGTGATAAAAATCACAACCAACCGCAGGTGTACCACCTCCTTTTATCTTTCGGCTTCCCTTTGAATAAACATCCCAGATAGAACGCCCTTTGCCGTCTTCACTGGCTGCACCTTCATTTTGAGCTGCAGCAATTGCTACGCCCCACTGGAAATTTTTGCCGAAATCTTTGGCTGACAGGATGTGGTGATTTACACTCAAAAGCTAGGATTTATAATTGTTGCAAAATTGTAGGTTTAATATCGATTCAATATTACCCTTTTGTTAATTTTTTGCATGATAAACGTGGGCCAATTAGATAAATATTTTCCTTTTAAGCGCTTCTGCTGAATTGTATGCCAGTAAGTATTTCCTTTCAATACTTGCATTTATCACTTTAAGGCATTATGTTAGCGATGTAACCAATGCCTGCGAAGGAGCTCCTTACTTTCTGTCAAAGATTTTTCCGGATCAACCATCCGCTCATTTCAGTTTCTAAACCACAGGAACAATACCATTTTATTGGATGACCAATTTCGTCTTTGTTCAGCATATCAATAACGTCTGTATGAAATTTTTTTCGATCAATAAAAGCCAGTCTGCCGTTTTAGTTACTTTAATAATCCTGCTATTTTTAGGCGCAGGTTATTTTTTTATCTACCTGCCTTACAACGAAAAAAGGATAGATGAGCAGCGGTTTAACGCATTGCAAAATATTGACCGGAATATTCATGCCAAAATTGAGAACAGCATTTCATTGTTAAATAACCTCCTTTCGAATTATCAATATGCAAATGAGGATGACCGTAGAAATCTAACCAGGTATATCAATGAATATTCCTCGGCCAGTTTCAGGCTCACAACGCCCTCTGTTATTGTTTCTCCGGCACGTGGTTTATTGGGAGATAGTCTTGTATTGGACAGTGCATACACCATCCATGTAAACAATGACACAAGGGAGATCCGCTTACTTTTAACCAGGCAGGAGCGGCGGGAAAACCAGGACATCAAAGCTTATGCAATTGGGATGAAATTTAGTTTTGAGCAATTTATAAAATTTTTACTTCCCAAAGATGTGTTTGATGATTATGTGGTTTTTAGTAAAGGTAAGCCTGTGTATGAGAGCTTTCCGGCTGGAATTAGTTATGTTAAAGAAGACTCTTTGCTGGGTCTTAAAAACGGGATGGGGAGTTCAGGTGTTCGCAGCCAGGTAATTAGCGGTACAGCTTATAAAATGTTTTTGCAGCCGGTTGGCTTTGATGCCAACAATGAATGGATCATTGCTGGATTATTATCCGACAAACATTACCAAAATGAAAAGAGCCAGTTACCTACACAACTTATGTTTTTATTGGCAACCATTATGCTGATTGGGATGGTTGCATTTCCGTGGCTTAAACTATACCAGATGGGTAGTAAAGACCGGTTGACTGCTTTGGATGGAATCGCCTCTATTTTTATTTCCATGATACTCGTGTCACTGGCCTTTTTTATTTTCTTTAATTACAACCTCCCGTTTCGCCCGCCCGAAAACAGCGATTCGAAAAGTAACCTGGCCAACGGTATTCACAATGCTTTTAAGCATGAAATTGAAACGGTCTATCATAAGCTGGAGCAGTTTGATGCGTTGGCTGCAAAAATGGAAGGCAAGCATAATATTGTAAACCTGGATAAAAAATCAATCGCATTTGTAAATGCTGGTTTGCCAGATGATGAGTTGCCTGCAATAAGTGCTGTTGCCAAAGGTATTAGTCTTAACCAGGTTTTTTGGCTTGATAAAAATGGTACTGAAATAGTTAACTGGACCGTTGATAAAATGAATGCACCGTCTGGTAATTTCAAAACCCGGAACTACTTTAAAAGAGTAAATGAAAATAGGGGGTATCCGCTCAATAACAAGGACACCGGCAGCTTTTTTTTAGAGCAGGTTGTTTCGTGGACCAGTGGCACTTTTCGGTCAGTTATCTCTAAAAGATCAGCAAGTTCTACTACAGAAGACCCGGTTATTGCAGCCTTGTCCTGTAATTTAAATAGTTTAAATAATGTGGTGTTGCCAACAGGCTTCCTTTTTGCCATAACCGATCACAAGGGTAATGTATTATATCACTCGGATACAGTACGAAACCTGAATGAAAATTTACTGGAGGTTTTTTCTAAAAGCGATGAGTTGAGAAGTTGCCTTGATGCCAACGCAGCGGGTAGTTTTTTTACAAAATATTATGGTGGCAATTACTATGTAAAAGTTAAGCCGGTAAGTGGTCTCCCTTATTTTATCGTAATTTTTGAGGACGCTGCTTATGAAGAAACACGGGATTTGGAGACGTATAGCTTTACCTTTTTGATGCTGTTTTTCTTCTTCGGTTTTCTTGTAATCCAGTTATTTGCTATTTTTCTGGTGTCTGCTAAAAAGTCTTTTTTCAAACGGCAATTGTTGGATACAACCTGGATCGGACCAAAGGTTTCCTGCGAAAAGGAATACCTATTATCGGTGGTGTTTAATAGCTGTGTCATTTTGTTATTGATCTTATTCTTTCAGAAAACGAGTTTCTTTCTTTACTTTTTTATGTTGTTGTTTTCAGTTACAATTATCCCGTTGTTTCTGAATGCCATTTTTGCAAAAAGATATGCTAAAGAAAAACGGAATGTGTTACAGTTTAAAAAATTGGCCATTTATTGTTTGTGCGTATTTGTTACCATCATCACAATCTTCGCCTATAAGGTGCTGGACTTAGGAAATTTCTTTTATTTTACCGGTTTCGAAATTGGGGTTATCTGCCTGGGGCTGTTCATTTATTTCATCCGCAAAAGTATTTATGATGTTGGCATCTGGCTAAAAGTATCCGGTAACTTTAAAATGTTCTTTGGCAGATGGAATTACATCAGCAGTTTTGCGCTGATGGCCCTTACCCGGTTAATTATCACCAGTGGATTACCAGTTGTATTCTTTTACATCAGTTCGCATAACTATGAGCAAAACCTGGGTGTTCGTTATAAGCAAATTGATTTTGCAAACCGGTTGATGAATAAGTTTCCGGGGATATCACCTGACTCAATTTTAAAACTTAGCAGTCAATCGAACGGCGTATATTTCGATGGCAGCATCATTGAGCAGGTATCGCCATTTACCGTTCAGGGGCAATCGATCGCAAAGCAAATGATCCCTTACTCAAGAGAAGATAACCATACCATTTACGGCTTCAACCTGTTTCGTTTATTCCTTACTGAAATAGCTACCAGGCAAGATAAGTTCTATGCTCCCGGCGCATTGGATCAGCCTTCTTTTTTCAATCATTTACTGGCAGAAGCCTGCTTGAAAAATATGGGCAATGTCTCTTACCGGCAATCTGCAATACCGGGGCAATATTTGAAGATGCAGTCAGAAAATTTGAATTATCATTACCCATCTGTGTTTAAGAAAAATAGTTTTTACGGGGGTATTTTCTGGCTGGTACTGGTAGTATCACTGGTACTGTTTTATTTTGTAATGAGCAGTATTATCAAAAAATTATTTTCGCTTAACCTGCCCGAACTTGATTTATGGAAGCAACTGGATAGTGAATTGCTGATCAATAAAAACCGTGACCAACCGTTGCTTGTAATTGGTTTGCCGGGTGCAGGCAAAAAGAAATACCTGCTGGATAAAATTCAAAACTGCGAAATAACGATGGATGATGGATTGCCATTCATTTATGATAAAGACAATGATGAAAAGAGCAATGTATTTATGGCGGAGTTGATCAATATCCCGTCGAGCGGTAACGAAGATGCGGAAAAGGTTATTTGGGGTGACTACACAAAACAGGTCTTTAACAGCAAGAACCGAATGATCATTGTAAATCATTTTGAATACAATATTCAGGATGCACTTTCCAACCGTTTTAAACTGGAATTTCTGGAGCGTTTGTTTTTGGAGAATAGATGTAAGATTGTGATTCTTTCGACCATTCATCCTGTTGCTTTTCTTGACTCAGCGCTGGACTACCTCAATAACCCTGGCGACAACTCAACGCCCAGCCAAAACCTGGAACGGTGGCATGTTTTATTAGGGCATTATCGTATTGTGGTTTTACCAATGCAGTTGCAATCTGATTATTTAATCAAAGATCCATTGATTGGTAATGTTGTTTATCAAAATAGTGGTAATGGTGTACCAGGTGTAGTGGTGACAATAAAAAATGAAAATGATAAAACGACAACCATGCCCGATGGTCAGTTCATACTTCCTTTTAAAAGCTTTCCTTTCACCATCGTTGCTGCATTAGAAGGCTACCTGTTGAAAGAAGTTGAAATTAATAATACGAATGACCTGTTAAACATCTGTTTGGAGCGGGGGCCTTCTTTCCGGTCGGCACAACTTATACGGCAGGAAACCAATCATACTTATTTTTTAAAAAATACACAAGGGCCTGTTTTTAATGCGGGCAAAAAATTATCGGAAGAAACACGGATCGCAAAGTTTGATGAACTGGCATTTAAGTTACAGGTGAGTTCACATTATTTTTACATGTACATCTGGCAATCGCTTACCAAAGAAGAAAAATTTCTGTTGTACGATCTGGCGGAAGATAACCTTGTAAACTCTTTTGATGATTACAACCTCAGTATGTTGATTGCAAAAGGAGTGGTAATAAAATCGGATGGAACGCTAAAACTTTTTAATAAAGGATTTCGCAATTTTATATTAACCGCCATTGGTAATTCGGAAGCAATGAAAATTAAAAACCAGATCAAAGACAATGGTAACTGGAGTACCTTAAAGTATCCGCTGCAACTGGTAATAGTAGCCATCCTCGCATTTTTATTAACTTCTCAGGAAGAGGCGTTTGCAAAACTGATCACCTATGTGGCAGCGCTTGGGGCAGGGGTTCCCGTAGTATTGAAATTGTTTACGTTCTTTGATAAAAGTACCCCGAAGCCCGCTTAGCTTAATCACGTTCTATGGGAAGTTATTGCCGGCATTTGCCTCGTAGAATGAATTTTTTTTAGCAGGATAATTTTAATTGAATTGTATCTGCTTGTTAACCGGTAATAAATTTTTCAATGAACAATCTTTTTGGTTCAGCCAGCAAACGTTCCTTTGTTTTATACTGGTATTCGGCCATCCTTTTTATCGTATGCCATTCGTTTCTTTTAAGCTGCTGATTTTAAATGTGCCGTATTTTTTTGTTTTTTCATGAAACAAATAATTAGCATAGCTTCATCAAAAAATTATTCTATGCGCTGGCTAAAACGATTGCTTATATTGATAGTGATTTTATTCATTGTTTATTTAATGGGTCCGCATCCTGCAACTCCAATTTACGATGTTGCAATGCCAGAAACACCCGCCATTGATAAGCTGGAATCGTTTATAGCTTCCAATGAAGCTGCCCATAAACTGCGTGCGAACAACGAAGCAAGAATTGTTTGGGCGAATGACTCTGCCAAACAAAAAACGGATTACGCCATCGTGTACCTGCATGGCTTTTCTGCTTCGCAGGAAGAAGGAAATCCAGTGCATCGAAACATCGCTAAACAATTTGGGTGCAATCTTTATCTTTCAAGATTATACGGGCATGGTATCGATACTTCTGAACAATTACTCAACCTTACAGCCGATAATTACTGGAGCAGTGCAAAGCAGGCACTAGCCATTGGCAGGCAGTTGGGCAACAAAGTAATATTGATGGGTACCAGCACTGGTGGAACGCAGGCGCTGCAATTGGCAGCAGCTTATCCCAATGATGTTGCGGCGTTGGTATTGTATTCGCCCAATATTGCCATCAATGATCCCAATGCATGGATTTTAAATAATAACTGGGGACTGCAAATAGCCAGATTGGTAAGGGGCGGCAACTATAATATTCCGGAAGATGACCGGCCCATTTACAAACAGTACTGGAATAAACCTTATCGCCTGGAAGCAACCGTTGCATTGGAAGAGATGCTGGAAACAACCATGAATAAAGAAACTTTCGCCAAAGTGAAACAACCTACACTATTATTATATTACTACAAAGATGAGCAACACCAGGATCCGGTGGTAAAAGTAAGTGCAATGAAAGAAATGTTTACACAATTATCCACCGCCGATTCTGTGAAAAGAGCCATCCCACTGCCCAATACAGGAAATCATGTAATGGCTTCGCCGATAAAATCCAAAGATGTGGAGAGTGTAGAAAGAGAGACCAAAAGGTTTATGGAAGAAGTGCTTCATTTGCAGGTGAAAAAATAA
>Ga0209181_10013136_pt1 | contig 10401 bp, 7 predicted proteins | sample MAT05_FD_187208 | JGI IMG/M metagenome (GOLD analysis project Ga0209181, IMG submission 187208) | Freshwater microbial communities from Lake Fryxell liftoff mats and glacier meltwater in Antarctica - MAT-05 (SPAdes) (version 2) | ecosystem: Environmental > Aquatic > Freshwater > Ice > Liftoff...
AGTTAATTGCGCTGTAGTGTTAGTCTGGTTCTCGATCCTGATCCCGTCGGTCACCGAGTTCGAGATGACGTTCCGGTCGCCACGGGTCGGTCCGCCGACCACGACTTGAGAACTTCGGGTCGAGAGAATCCCCACGCCATTCATGGGCGTACCGAGCGTGGCGCCGTCGGGCTTCACCCCGATGAAGTTGCCGGACACCTGAACGTTCGACTCTCTGACGGCGTCCTCGTCCTCCGAATACTCGTCGCCAAACTGGTTGTTCGGGAAACTTCGATATCCGACGCTGCTCAGGTTGATCGCGACGTCAGCGAAGCCGTACAGGGAGAGCCCGGTGATCAGAGCGCGCCCGACGTAGCTGTTCACACCTCCCTCCCGCGAGCTACGGAATCCCGTGGCCTGACCCGCCGGCAGCTGGGCTCCGTTGATCCCGATGCGGATGTCCGCGTTAGAGCCGAACACGGCAGTGTTCCGCTTGGCACCGACCGCCCCGTTTGGGCCGAGTTGGGAATACCCGTTGATCGTGGTGCGGTCGTAGAACGCGGGCAGTGGCGCCGTGAGCAGAATCTCGACGGCCCCAGTCTGCGCGGCCTCGATGTCGAAGTTAATCGTGTTTGCCCAGTCGGCGACGGGCACGCCCACGAGCGCCGGAATGCCTGCGTTGGTCGGGTCGTACTTCTTCCAGATCGAGACCATGGCCTCACGGAGTGTGAGTACGCCATCGCCCGCGACAACATCCGACGTACTCGTAACCGTGAAGGTGGCGGGAGTGTCTCGCGCTTCCAGGTGTTCCAGGTTGAGTCGTGGACCGAAGACTCGCGTTGTCATGGTGTTAACTCTGTTTCGGAACTCGGTACTCGAATCCCCGGTGACGGCAGTAACCCGCACAAGCCTTCATCGTTCATGGCTCGGTGGGACGGGTCGAATAAGGATAATCGTATCGTCGCCTCCGGTGGCGAGTGATTGGCCGTCGGGCGAGAACTCCAGGGCGGTGATCATACCGCGGTGGCCGGTGGGAAGTATCGACGCTCGCAAATCCGGGGTCCGCAGGAGGCACAAGACCGGTCTATCATCGCGGGTCTTGCCCGAGACCGCGATCAGGCCACGGCGCGTGTTCGTTGCGGGTTGGGTGACAACTTCAATAAACGGAAGCGCCACCCGGTGGATTTTCATTCCGGTCTCCACGTCCCACACTACGGCCTCGATCCCATCGGGAGTTGACACCCAAGCGACGACGGTGCGGCCACTCGGCCCGGGAGTCATCCGACACCACGTCGTCAGGAGCCCGTCGATCGTTCCGTCCGCTAACTGGCGATCGGTGACCAAATCCCAGGCGGTGAGGCGGGTACTCACGCGCTGCCCGTTCATCTCCGGTGGGCCGGGTTGCTGGACGACCAACACCGTACCGTCCGGTGTAAAGGTGCACGACGCTGCGAACCGAACCGGAACCGGAATCTCCCGCCGCTTGCCGTTCGTGGCGTCTATCACCTGGAACGCGCTGGCCTTGCGCTCCGGGCCACTCCCGTACTCGCCGCCCATGGCCAACCACTTTCCGTCACCCGACCAGACGAGGCGACTGGGTTCGAGGTGTCGGCCATCTGTCTTGTACCGCTCGGCGCCGCCGGGCAGATCGAACACGGTCACGCCGTACTGGTCGGAGGAGGAAAAAGCGGTCGCGAGCCCCGTGCGGTCTGGAGAGAACGCCCTCTTCGCCCACCAGTTACCCTGTGGTGGTACTGGCCGGCGTCCGTTGGCGTGAGTCAGGTTCAGGAGTTCGGGGGGTGACTTGGTGTTGAGCGACCAGCGTTGGATTTCACTCCAATGGCTTGCGGAGTAAATGGACATACCTTCCCGTGTATACGCAAGCTCGGTAACCTCATCTCCCCGGCCACTTATCTCCTCCAGGAACACTCGCCGCTCGATGTCCCAAACAGCAAACATCTGCCCCCACATTGCTGTGCCGAGCAAACGCCCGGTGTTGTCGGCAGTCAACCGTGGAGCATAGATGCGGGTCGGCGTCGCCCCAGGTGGGAGTGCCGGCGCCGGGTACTCGCGCACCCGCTCCCCGGTTTCCACGTTCCAAACTCCGACTGTGCCCTGGTCGTCGATCCCGAATAGTTCCTTCTCGTCCGTCGAGAACCGCCAACAGCCGACATCGGCTCCAAGTGGTGGGTGCCGCGGTCCAGACACCCGCTCCCCGGTCGCCATGTCCCACACTTCGCACTTCGATAGTGTCAGTAGCCGTGTGCCGGTTGGGGAAAACAAACCACCCCTTGTATGACCTGCTGAGGTCCAGATGCGCCGGCGCTCACGTCCGGTCACGACATCCCACACCTGCACATACTCCGGCCCCGTATCGCGTTCGCCGATCTGGTACTTCGCATGTGCCCCGCCGGTCACCAGCGTACGCCCGTCGGGCGACAACACCGCCCACGTGTCCACATGCTGCAGGACCGTGAACTCCTTCACCTCGGGCTTCTCACCGAACGTCACCACCCACGCCCGGCCCGGCTCAGTGTCCTTGCTCACCTTGCTGTAGTGGCCGAACGCCACCCGCTTCCCGTCCGCACTCGCCGACAGGTGGCTACAGATGAACTCCTTGTGCCGGTCGAACGGCGCGCCGGTCCACTCACCGGCCAACCGGCCCGTAGCGGTGTCGTAGCGCCGCAGCGCCTGACCGGCGTCCACGGCGAGGAACCGACCGGCGACCGCAGGGAGTTTCGGGAAGTGGATGGCCTTGGAACGCGGGTACTCGCGGACAGGTAGACCGGTCTTCGCGTCGAGGTGAACAATCCGCCCGGTCGAGCCGACTAGGAACCCCGTGCCATCGGCCGTCTTGGCGCCAGAGAAGATGTCACCCGTCATCCGGAAGCGATCGCTCCCCAGGCGGATCACACTCGGGGTTGCGGGCGGTTGATCGACCTTGACCCGCGGCGGGGGCGCCGTCGGCAGTTGCGAACGGGCGTCGAGGCCGGTCAGCACCGGCAGAGCGAGCACGGCGATCAGCAACGAACCCCGGCGCATCACGGCTCCCCGGATCGGCTGGCGTGCGACGCGAAACCCCACCGTCACCCCACCGGCGATGGTCGCACCGTTGCGCGTGATAATGTTCCCCTGCCCCGCGGTCGGGCCGCCGATGACGACGCTGGACACCCCCTCTACCAAGATGCCGTTCCCGCTGAAGCTATCGACGGTCAGACCCGAGACTCGGCTTCCGCTCGCGTCCGTTTTGTCACCCGCGGTCAAGACGAGGCCGTTGAAGAACCCTCCGGCAGGTAAGTCACTACCGTCCAGGACGATCCGCTGATTGGGCTTGTCCTCCGGCCGGAACACGCCGTCCACGATCACCGCCTCACAATTGACGGAAGGGCGGCGTCTTTGACCAAGATCGTCCGTTCCGCGTTTGCGATGTCGAACCGGATCACGTCCGGTTGAGCGTTGACGTTCGGCGTTGCGTTCGCGTCGTTGATCGCCTTCCGCAGCGAGCCTGCGACCGGGTTGGCCGCGTTGTCCTCGACGGTCGTGACGGTGAAGGTGGCCGGGACGGTACGCGCTTCAAGGGTTTCCACCGTCGGAACGAACCGGTCACGGGCGGTACGGCGGGACTTGGGCGAGGACATGCGTGATCTCCGCGAACGGGGTGATGATCCTGTGGCGTCGGGCGTTGGTCCGAACAATCGGAACGACGACCCCTCATCGGACCGCTGACTCAGCGAGGTCCGAGGGCGGCGATTCGTTCTCGCGCCGCCGTGGCCCGCGCCGTCTCAGGGAAAGCTGCATCCCCCGCGGCAAGGATTCGCAACAATTCGACGGCCGCCGGGGTGCCCCAGTACTCCAGTAATTCGATCGCTCGGGCGTAGCGGAGGCGCTCCGGATTGGCCCGCGGGTCAAGAACTCTCAGCAATCGCCCGGCGCGAGCGACGACCTCGGGGTTGCTCGAATTCAGTGCGTGCTGTAGGAACGGATCGGCAGGCGGGCCTACCTTCGCCACCTCGGCCGACGCGCTCTCGCGGGTCCGAAAGCTCTCAGCACCGAGGTCTGCCAAGAGGCGCTCGACCCGGCCCCGCTCCGCCTGGTGGAGAGGCTTCAACCGCTCGGTGAACAGGCCCAGCGAGGGGCGGGGCGTTCGAGCGAGTACGACGGCTGCCCGGAACGCCACGGCGGCATCCGCCGACGAGAGTTGCTGCCAAGCTTCCTCGGGGGTGGCCGGGCCGGGCCACGACTCACCGAGCGCTGGCACCCTCCAGTCGTACCGCCGGACGGTGCCGGACTGGAGTCCTCCGACGAGTACGTGCCGCGAGTCGGCCGTGAACGTCAGGCGGATGCCCGGGGCCGGGGCGACGTGCCGAAGCCCCCAGGTCAGCGTCTCATACAAACGGATATTCCCGTCGTTGCTCGTTACGGCGACGGTCATTCCGTCGGGCGAGTGGGCCAGCGCCTCGATGCCGACCGGCACCCGCTTGGGGCGGAGTTCGTCCTCGTCGGGCATCGGATGGGACCACGCAAGCGACCGCTCGCCGCGGTCGGCGCGGAGCGAGAGAACCCGGATGGCCGAGGAGCCACGGTCGCCGATCAACAACTCGTCGCCCGATCGAGTCAGGCTCACCCCCCGGAGGGCCGGGCGAACGGGGCGTGTCGGAGAGCGATAGATTTCCGTCCCGTCGGCGGCTCGCAGGAGGCGGTAATCGCCGTCCTCGGCGACCGCCACCAGCTCGTTGTCCGCCGACAAGGCGACGGAGCACATCCGCGGGCGCTTCTCGACCTGCCATCGCCGCTTGAGCGTTCCGGGCTCCCATAGAGCCACGAATTCGGTATTCGCGGTCACGATCGGCCCACGGCCTTCTGCAACCGCCAGATGATGGAGCGCCTGCCGCTCTTCGAGCTTGATCTCCGCGGTTACACTCCCGGTTCGCGGGTCGACTAAGTTCACCAGCCCTACCGACCACGCCGTAGCAACGATCGTTTTTCCTCCGTCCGTGAAATGCACGGTCGAAGCGGTGCTGCCGCCGGCCGGCCAGTAGGAAAGTTGCTTCCGGGCCGCGACATCCCAGACCACCATTCCGGGCTTGGTTCCGATCGCCACGAGCCGACCATCTGGTGACGCAGCGATGGCCCATACTTCGGCCCGCTTGGTGTCGATCTCCTCGACTAATTTGAAGCCCACCGGCGACGCATCGGACGGTTGCGAACGGGCCTCACGGCCGGGCAGCACCGGCAGGACGAGTGCGGCGGTCAGCAACATGCCCAGGCGCATCACGGCTCCCGCAACGGACAGCGTGCGACGCGAAACCCCGTGGTCGCTGAAGTGACTCACTGGAACTACGAGGATGGTAATCGGCCGTTGGCGGTGCGCCAAGCGTTCTTGCAACTTTCCCGCAAGATTGTCGCAACCGCTACAACCAACAATGACTCGATCGTACCGACATCGATGCTTCCGAGACCCGGTGGGGGTGCGGCGGAAGAATCATTCCCGCCCCGCACGAACGCCCGTTCGCCCACCGCTCGCAAGGCCGTGGCCGCAACCCGTTACCGGGCCGCACGCTGCACCGATCGCCGCCTCCGCCGCGGGGTCGCACCCACGTCATTCTGAATCGGTGACATGTTTCCGCGACCCGGTGGGGGGCGCGGCGGAAACAATTATCCCGGCCCGAGCGTCGGCACCGGCACTAGAATGACGGGTATGGAACGCCTCAACAAATACCTGGCCCACGCCGGCGTCGGCTCGCGCCGCCACTGCGACGACCTCATCGCCGCCGGCCGCGTCAAGGTCAACGGCCGCAAGGTCGCCGACCTCGGACTCAAGATCGACCCCGCCGCACACGACGTGTCCGTCGACGACCACCCGGTCAAGACCGAGAAGCCGGTGTACTGGGCCGTCAACAAGCCCGTCGGCTACCTCTGCACCAACGACGACCCCGACGGCCGGCCGCGCGCCGTCGAGCTGCTGCCGCACGTCGAGCAGCGCGTCTACACCGTCGGCCGGCTCGACGAGGCCAGCGAAGGCCTCCTCATCATGACCAACGACGGCGAGCTGGCCCACGCCCTCACGCACCCGCGCTACAGCATCCCGAAGACGTACCTCGTGCTCGTCGCCGGCAAGCCCGGCCCGGCCGACCTGCAAAAGCTCCTCGACGGCGTGTGGCTGTCCGACGGCAAGGTGCGCGCGTCGGACGTGCGCCGCCTGAAGCCGCAGGGCGACAGCACGTGGCTGCGCATCGTGCTGACGGAGGGGAAGAACCGCGAGATCCGGCGGATGCTGGCGGACCAGGGGCACAAGGTGCTGAAGCTGCGCCGCGTGGCGATCGGCCCGGTGAAGCTGGACAAGCTGGCGAAGGGGAAGGCGCGGCGGGTGAGCGAGCCCGAGCTGGCCGAGCTGCGGCGGTGGGTGTCGCTGGCGACCGAACGGCTCGCCAAGCTGAAGGACAAGGCCGCCGGCAAGCCGGGGTCGGACGGCCCGAAGCCCGGCGCCGCGTTCAAACCCGCCGGCCCGCGGCCGGGTGCCGCACCCCACCCCGCCGGCCCGAAGGCGGCCGCCGCCTTTCGACCCACCAGCCCCAAACCGGGTGTCGCGTTCAAGCCCGCCGGCGCGAAGCCAGCCCCCGGGTTCAAGCCCGCCGGCCCGCGGCCCGGCCCGGCCCGTTCGCCGGCCCGCCCCAAGGGCTGGCAGCCGTTGCGGAAGTCGCGCTGACCGCCCCTTCCCCTTCGTGCCGCCGACCATGTTCCAGCGCACCGCCCGCGTTCTCGAACACGTCCGCCTCGCCGAGCGGACGTACCGCGTCCGCCTCCTCTGCCCCGACGTAGCGGCGGCGGTGCGGCCGGGGCAGTTCGTCATGCTGCGGCTGCCGCACACGTCCGACCCGCTCCTCGGAAGGCCGTTCGCGCTCTACGACCTGTCGCCCGACGGCGCCGCGCTCGACGTGGTGTACCTCGTCGTCGGCAAGATGACCGGTCGGCTGGCGGACGTGCGGCCGGCGGAGTTGGAGGTGTGGGGGCCGCTGGGGAAGCCGTTCCCGGAGGTCGGTGAGGTGGACGAGGTGCGGCTCGTCGCCGGCGGCATCGGCCAGACGCCGTTCCTGGCGTACGCGCGGGAGTTGCTGGGCGCACGCGGCTACGGCGGCGACGCGGCGCGGCGGCGGGCGCAGCGGGTGACGCTCTACTACGGCGTGCGCACCGCGGCGCTGGCGGCCGGCGTGGACGACTTCCGCGCCGCGGGCGTGACCGTGAGGCTCAGCAGCGACGACGGTTCGCTGGGAACGAAGGGGTACGTGACGGAGCGGCTCGCGGCCGACGGGCCGGGCGGGCCGGTGGTGGGCTGCGGCCCGGAGCCGATGCTACGCGCGCTGGCGAAGCTGACGGCCGGGTGGGGGGTGTCGTGTCACGTGTCGCTGGAGACGCCGATGGCATGCGGCGTCGGGGCGTGCTTCAGCTGCGTGACGAAGGTGACGACGGCCGACGGGAGCGACTACAAGCGCGTGTGCGTGGACGGCCCGGTGTTCGACGCCGCGGCGCTGGTGTGGGAGTAAGAAGGGGATCGTATCAGCATAAGAGCGGGGTCGCGTCAGCGCCCCGTGCGAACCCATGCCTGAAAGCGATGGGTTCGCACGGGGCGCTGACGCGACCCCGCTCGTCGCGTTGATAATTAGCCCCGCGTCGCCCGCAGCCGGGCGAAGTGCGGCCGCGGCGCCGACACCACGTCGCCGCGCCACGCCTCCGACGTGCCGACGACGCGGAGGAACGGGAGCAGGGGGCGGCCTTCCCTGGCCGCACGTGCGTCCTGCACACCCCTGTGGCTCCGCTGCGACTGCCGCGCCGCCTCGAACCGCACCCGGTTCCACAACCCCGCCACCGACGCGCACGCCGGCCGCAGGAACCGGGCCTTCTGCACCACCCGCCGCGCCGCCGTCGTGCGGCCGCCTTCGAGCAGCGCACCCACCACCAGCCGCAGCACCGTCAGGTCGCCCGCCGCCAGCTCGGCTGCGGCTTCCAGCTCCCGCGCGCCGGCGTTCACGATCCCCGCCCGCACCAGCGCCCGGCCGAACGCGGCCCGGTAGGTCGCGTTCGTCGGCTCCAACTCGGTCGCCCGGCGGAACCGCACCGCGGCGCGGCGGTCGTTGCCGTCCGGGTCGCGCTCGGACGACAGGCCGGCGAGGTAGAACGTCGCGGCGCAGCGCGGCTCCAGCCCGCGCGCGGCCCGCAGGTGCCGCCGGGCCGCGCCAAAGCGGTCGCCGTCGATCAGGAGTTCCGCCGCGAGTCGGTGCGCCTCGGCGGCCGTCGCCGGCGGCACGTCGGCCGTCGCGAGCAACTGCCGGAGCCGGGTCAGAGCCTCGGGCCGGCGGCCGCGGCGGGTGAGTTCCCGTGCGGCCGTCAACCCGCCGTGGACCAGGCTGAGCGTCCTGCTCATGCGGTGCCTCCGTGCGTCCGCCCCGCGGCGGTTCGTGTTGGTTGAGCGAAACTATACCGAGATGCAGGGCGGCGCCTAGAGAGAACTTGGGTGCCGTTCGCGCTTTAATTCCCCGGAAAAACCGGCCCGACCTGCGCATCACTGCGAGGTAACCACTTGCGCCTCAAGCCCCGCCCGCCGCGCCGCCGATACCCCACTGGGGTATCATTGCGGCCTCACTGCCCGTGCGAAAAAGGTGGCGACGTGGACTGGTCGCACTTCGGGTTGGCCCGCCGCCCGTTCCGCCCCGCGGCCGACCCGCTCGCGTACTTCGCCGCCCCCGGCCACGAGGCCGCTGCCGCCGAGCTCGACGCCGCCCTGTCGCGCCGCGAACCGTTCGTGCTGCTCGACGGGCTGCCCGGCACCGGCAAGACGCTCGTCGCCCGCCGCTGGCTCGGCCGGCTTCCCACGGCGGTCCCGCGCGCCGTCCTGCCGACGGTTCACGCCGCCCGCCCCGCCGACCTGCTGCAAGCCATCCTGTTCGACCTGAACCAGCCGTACCAGGGGCTCGCCGAACAGGAACTGCGCCTCGCCGTCACGGCGCAGCTGCTGGCCGCGGCCGAGAGCGGGCTGCCGACCGTGCTGCTCATCGACGAGGCCCAGCACCTCACGGCGGAGGCGCTGGAGGAACTGCGGCTGCTGGCGAATCTGGACACGCCGGCCGGCGCCGCGGCGGTGGCGGTGCTGGTGGCGCAGCCGGCGCTGCGCGAGGCGCTGGCGAAGCCGGCCTTCGCGGCGCTCGCCCAGCGCGTCGCGTCGCGGCCGCACCTCGAACCGTTGACCGCGGACCAGTCCGTGAAGTATCTGCGGCATCAGATCGAAGCGGCGGGCGGAAACCCGACCGAAGTGTTCGACGTCGAGGCGCTCGATCTACTGGCCCGCGCCTGCGGCGGGGTGCCGCGGGTGCTGAACCAGGCCGCGGCCGCCGCGGGCGAACTGGCCGCCGCGGTGGGGAGCGACACGGTGGACGTCGAGGCGGCGGTCGAGGCGCTGGGGCGGCTCGGCCTGGCGGTGCCGGACGAACCGGCGGAACCGGCGCCGGCGGCGCGGCGGGCGGGGGAAACGTTACGGGCGCGGCCGGCGGCCGGTGATGCCGGTTCGGCCCGCGGGACGAAGCAAAAGGCGGCACGGAAGCGGTCGGCCTGACGGCAGGGGGAGCCGGGGTCGGACCGGGCCGCACGGGGGCAGGGAATGAGCCGGATGTTCAGTGCGTGGAACGGCCCGTCCTCACGGGCGCCGGGCGACGCGGGGGGCGGCGCCCCGTCCGTCCCGTGGCCGCCGGCGCGCCCCGCGCCCGCCGACGACTTCATCCCCGCGACCGACGACGCGCCGTTCGTGGAGATCGGCGCCCCGGGCGGCGCCGTGTTCTCGCCCGGCCCCGCGGTCGTGAAGTTCCCGCCGCTTCCCGCCGCGGCGAAGGCCGAACCCGTTCCCGACGCGCGGCCGTTCCCCCGCCTCGCCTCGGATTCGCCGCGCTACCTGTCGGTGAGCTTCCACAACCTGTCGGGGCGCGTCCGCACGCCGGAGCACGCCGACGGCCCCGACCCGGTGCTGGTGGCGTTCCACCACCCGGACCACGCGGTCAGCGGCGAGTACCGGGTGCTGCGCGACGAGGTGAAGGCGCAGTTCGCGGAGCACGCCCCGCGGGTGCTGTTCTTCACCGCCGCAGCGGGGGAATCCGGCACCACCACGGTGGCGCTGAACCTCGCCGTCACGCTGGCGAAGGAGACGGCCGGCCGGGTGCTGATCGTTGACGCGAACGTGACGCGGCCGGGGGTGGCGCGGCTGATGGGGCTGAAGCCGGCGCCGGGGCTGGTGGAGGTGCTGGCGCACACGGTGCCGCTGGCGTGGGCGGCGCAGGCGACGGCGGTGCCGAACCTGCAGGTGCTGGCCGCGGGCGGCAACCCGGCGGCGCCGCCGCCCGGCATCGCCGACGACCTGCCGCGGCTCGCCGAGCAGCTGCG
>Ga0209181_10013141_pt1 | contig 10398 bp, 7 predicted proteins | sample MAT05_FD_187208 | JGI IMG/M metagenome (GOLD analysis project Ga0209181, IMG submission 187208) | Freshwater microbial communities from Lake Fryxell liftoff mats and glacier meltwater in Antarctica - MAT-05 (SPAdes) (version 2) | ecosystem: Environmental > Aquatic > Freshwater > Ice > Liftoff...
GGCGAAGCTGGCCGGCCCATGATCACGTGGTCCGGCACCGGCGGGTTGTGGATGCCGTGCGCGATCGGACCGTAGAACACGTTCAGGACCGCCTGGTTGCTGCCCGTGGCGCGGGCCGCGATGACGAGATCCTCGTGACCGTCTCCGTCGATATCGGGGTCGGTCGCGAGCGCGTTGTTGACGACCGCCATGCCGAAGTGCGCGCTGAGCGCCGGGTTGAGCATCAACGAGATGGTCACGCCGGGATCGTCGAGCGAGGCCGTGCCCGCGGTTCCGACAGTATCACCGTCGACGACGAAGACGCTGCCGCCGTCCGAGCGGTCCCGGAAATCGCCGAGCACCAGGTCGCGCGCGCCATCGCCGTTCTGATCTTCGATCGAGCCGACCGCGGCACCCCACTCGAGCTGGGTATCGACCGTGACGTACTTGAGGCGCACGTCGCGGCCGATCGTGAACGCCGAGCGCGTGACGCCGGGCGCGGCCGGGCGGCCCACCCCACGATAGACGATCACGGTCCCACCGGGCAGGCTGTCCTCGGCGTAGCCGACGACCAGGTCGCCGGTGACGTCGGTCGCGCCGCTGGTGGGTCCGACCGAGGTCAGGTAGTAGCCGAACAGCGAGCCGGTCGCGTCGGGATCCTCGTACATGCGGGCGACGGTGGTGCCGCTGCCGCTCGCGCTGAGGTCCGAGAGCCGGACGTTGCCGGCGGGCACGGTGCCGCCATAGAACACGACCGCCGCGCCCGATGCACCGCCCGAGCCGAAGACCGCGGTCGCGATCAGATCGTCGAGGCCGTCGCCGTCGTGGTCGGCCGCCGCGAGCTGCCAGCCCAGGGCGCTGCCGGTGAACCAGTTGACCGCCGTCGCGACCGTGATGCGGCGCTGGGACGTGCTGGCGGCGACGGTGCCGGTGGGCAGCGCGGCCCCGCCGTTGAACAGGTAGATCGCGCCGTTGAAGCCGTCGACGCCCGGGGCGCCGATCACCAGGTCGTAACGCGAGCTGCTCGACCAGCGGACCGCGGCCAGCGACGAGCCGAAGGTCGCGTCGGCCGCGCCGCCCTGGATGATCAGGCTCGGCGTGGTGGCCAGGCCGGTGGCCGAGCCGAGGTAGACGTAGACCTCGCCGGCCGACAGGAGCCCGCCGACGGTGGCGAACGGCGCCCCCACCGCGAGGTCGTCGAAGCCATCGTCGTTGAAGCGGCCGCGTACCATGGCGAGCCCGAACGACGCGGTGCCCGACGGGTTGGGCGCGCTGGTTACCGCGGCGCGGTCGAACTGGGGCGTGACCGGCCCGACGATCTGCGCAGCCGAGCGGTTGCCGCCGCTGTCGACCGACGCGATGGCGACCCAGTACGCGGTGCCGGTGCGCAGCGGCACCGCGCGCGCCTGTTGCGGCGTGCCGGCCGCGGCCGGCGTGGGCGCGGCGACGACGGTGCCGGTGCTGTCGAAGTTGGCGTCGGTGAGCGCGGCGGTCGCGAACTTCACGCGGTAGGCCGCCGCGCCGTCGGGCGCGGTGAAGTCCAGGCGGATCGACTGCCGGGTGTCGGCGATCGCGGTGAGCGCGGCCGGCGGGGCCGGCGCGATCAGGTCGACGGTGAGCGGCAAGGTGGCCGAGCCGATGCGGGCGCCGGCGATCGCGGTCGCGACGATGGCGTAGGGCGTGGCGCGGTCCGACAGCGTGAGGGTGCGCGAGAACGTCGTGCCGGTGACGGTCGCCGGCAGCGCCGGGCCACCATCGACGGTGACGTCGACGGTCGCGCCGGTGGCGCTCACCGTGCCGGTGACGATGAAGGTCAGGCTGCCCGACGACACCGAGCCGTCAGCGGCGCCGACGGTGCCATCGGCGGCCGAGCCGGTGAAGTTCACGGCGATGTCGGCCAGCGCGACCGTGCACGCGGCCGAGGCGCCGCGGTTGCCGACCGCATCGTCGGCGAGCCCGACGAAGGTGTTGGCGCCATTGGCGATGGTCACGAAGATCTCGCCGCCGGCGCCGACCACGGGCACGGTCGAGGTGCCGTCGACGTTGGTGAGGCGGAGCTGGCGGCCGGTCGCGTTGGGCGCGGTGACGCGCATGCGCAGCTGGGTGCCGCTGGTCGCGAGGTCGGCATCCACGGCGGGCGTGATGGTCGCGCCGCAGGCGATGCCGGCGGGCTCGGCGACCGAGACGCTGACGTTGGGGGCGAGGTTGTCGAAGGCCAGCGGCACGCCGACGGTGGTCTCGATGCCGTCGGCCGAGGTGACGCGCACGGTGCAAACTTCGGAGAGCTCACACGGCACGTCGGTGCACACCGTCGTGCGCAGGGTGACCAGGCCGCTGGCCGGGATCGGCGCCATGGGATCGTTGAGGCCGCAGTCGGACGTGAGGATCTGGCCGGCGCACCCGGCGTCGACGCTGAGCGCGAGGTCGAGCTGCGCGCCATTCATGGCCAGGCCGTCGACGTCCGTGGTGACGGTGCCGGTCGGCGCCACCACCGTGATCGGACAGCCGTCGAAGACGACCCGATACGGTTGGTCGACGCTGCACTCGTTGGCGGCGTGGTCGCGGGTGCGGAAGCGCACCATGTACTCGGCCGGCGTCGTGGCGGGATCGAGCGTGGCATCGGCGGTGCTGTCGCCGGCGGCGTCGAGCTCGGTGCCGACCAGCGCGGTGGTGTCGCCGTTGGGCGCGACCACCGTGAACGTCGCGGCCTCGCCCTCGGCGTCGTCGCCGGCCGCGTTGGCGACCAGCTCGAGCTGCACGCCGGCAGCGGTGCTGTCGGTGTCGAGCGCCGGCGTGATGCTGGTGCCGGGCACCGGGGCGGTGAGCGTGCATAGCGGGGCGACGGTGTCGACGAAGACCGACTCGACATCCGACGAGCGCGCGCCGATGCCGTCGGCCATGCCGCACTCGGCGCGCAGGTTGGCCTGCCCATCGGGCAAGCTGACCGCGAGGCGCAAGGTGCCGCTATCGCCGACGGTGCCGGCCGCGACCTCGAGCTCGGGCACGCCGGGTCCGCTGACCAGGAGCTTCACGCGCTCGCCCGGGAGCGCGGCGATGACCGCGTCGGTCTGGAGGCCCGCGGTCGTGAGGTCGCTGTCGCTCGAGACGTTGAACACCGGCAGCGGCGCGTAATGATCGTTGGCGAGGGGGTCGGTCGCGAACGACAGGCCGCACTGGCCGCCGCCGATGAGCGACACGCTCACCTCGTCCTGGTCCGAGCCGCACACGCCGGCGTCGCCGCTGACGCGGATCGACGCGCCGCGCTCGGGGATCGTCACGTCGGGGAACGTGGCGTTGCCGTCCTCGTCGGTCTTGAGGGTCGCCGTGCTGATCAGCTCGTCGTCGGCGCCGACCACGGTGAGCACCAAGGTCGCGTCTTTCGGGAAGGTGGTCTTCACGGCGACATCGGCCTGGATGCCGGCGGTGCTCGGGTCGCTGTCGGCGACCACCGGGCCTCGCGGGGATTGGATGATCACCAACGACTCCGACTGACAGATCGGGCCGTCGCCGCAGCCGGCGCCTCCGATGAGCGAGAGAGCGAGCGCAGAGGCCGCGACGATTCCACGCCCAGACGAGCGAAGTGACGAGGTCATGATGGTCCTTCGAGTGCCTACGAGAGCACGCGCAGCGCCGAGGACCGGCGCTTACCGTCGTGGTGTTGATGCTGACCGTCGGGATCGATGCGACTCCACGTTGGCGGCAGCGCGATGTCGGTCGCTGGGATCAACCCACGCTCGCGCAGCGAGTCGCGGACGATCACGGCGTGCCGGCACGCCTCGAGCGAAGGACCCTTGATCGCGCCATGCTCGACGAGGGCCATGCCGTGGCAGCGCTGGCAGTATGCCCGCAGCTCGCACACGTTGCACTCGGCGATCTTGGCCCAGGTGAGCGTCCGCATCTCGGCCAGCTCAGTCGAGCCGGTCCAGATCTCGGCGAAGCTCTGCGTGCGGAGGTCACCGCACGGCATCGGCAACGCGTTGCACGGCCACACCTCGCCGTTGGGGGAGATCGACAGCGACTGCTGACCGGCACGACAGGGCGTGTGGGTCACCGGGCGCAGCTCTTCTCCTTTGGCGGTCATCGATTCAGGTCCGACGAAGGTCGTCTCCAGGTAATCGGCCATCGTCGTCGAATAGAAAGCCTTGAGCGTGGTCTCCTTCATCCGCAGCGACAGCGGGGCCTTGTCGCCGGTCTCGATGGCGGTGATCTTTGGATCGAAGGTCCACTCCGCGCCCATCTCGCGGGCCAGCGCGCCCATGCTGGCGACGTCGGCGTGGTTGATCTCCATGACCGGTGCCTTCAGCAGCACCTGCATCTTGCGAGCGATGAGCCGGCGCGCCGCGGCCACGGTGCGGTCCCACGAGCCCGGCATGCGGGTGACCTCCTCGTGCTTCCCCTTCGAGCCCGAGTAGAGCGACAGGTCGAACTGGATCGGACGCAGGGTCGCCAGGAAGTCCGCGCGCTTGTCCCCGATGTGGTGGCCGGTGGTCAGGACCTTGAGCGCGAAGCCCTTGTCGTGGGCCGACTGCAAGATCTGATCGGCGTCGCGCCGCATGAAGAACTCGCCGCCCATGAAGGTGAGAAACAGGACCCCGGCCTCGGCCAGCTCGCCCAGGATGCGGTCGATCTCCGCGAAGGTCAGCTCGTCGGGGTGGGCGTCGTGCTCCTGATAGCAGTGGACGCACTCGTAGTTGCAGCGGTCGGTGACCTGGAAGGTGACCGTGACCGGGCGTCCCTCTCGCTTGGCGCGAGCGGCGAGCATGTCGGCGGCACCGCGCATGGGCTTCATGACAGGTACTCGACAGGATAGACGCCGCGTCGGGTCGCATCAACCAGCATGGGGAGCCGTCGGGGTAGATGCGATCTCGAGCACGTTGGCGACATGGGGGTCCTTCCGGAAGTGCAGGCGGTGAAACGGGACGTCGCGCGTGAGGGTCGCGCCGAGGCCGAGCACGTGCTCGGCGGTGCGGGCATCGACGACGTAGACCAGCACGTGACGCAGGAGCTCGCGCAGCGCGACCGTGGTGGCGATGGGCTCGCGGCGATCGTGGTCGGCCTGGACGAGGAAGTGCACCGCGGCGAGCGGCGCACGCGCGCCGTGGTCGATGCCGGCCGGGCCGAGGTACGGCGGCACCATCACGTGCCAGCCGTCGTCGGTCTGGCGCAGCACCAAGAGCTCGTCGGCGATCTTGGTGCAGCTGGGGTACGCGTCGGCGAGCAGCGACGAGATCGTCGACTTGCCGGCGCCCGACACGCCGGTGAACACCAGGGCGCGACCGGCGTGGACCACCGCCGACGAGTGCAGGATGAGCGCGCCGTCGCGCGGCAGCGCCAGCGACGCCGCGATGCGAAGGCAGGCCTCGAGGCTGTTGGCGCTGGGGCCGACGCGGAAGCTGGCGTGGAGCGGCAGGTCGCCAACCGAGACCTCGCCCTCGGCATCGAAGCGCTCGACGCGGAGGCGGCCGTCGGGGAGCGTGCTGCGCTGAAACGCTGGGTACTCGGCGGTGCGCTCGCGGTCGAAGCCGTCGACGCGGGCGATGTCGATCGTGAGCAGCGGGGCGCGATCGGTCGGAAAGCGCGCGTAGATGGGCGCCAGATCGTCGAGCGCGCCGGGCGTCGACGCCCGGACCTCGATGGGCAGGCCGGCGAGGTCGAAGCGAGCGGAGGACACGTCGGAGAGGTGAGTGTGCAAAGCGAGGTCGGATGTTCAGGTTGGGTCGCGGCGCAGCACGGCCACGACGTGGCTCCACAGCTGGACCGGGGCGCCCGCGTCGAGCGGCTGGGGAATAGTAAGTAGATACGGCCAGATACGGATGCTGCGGAGGCGGTGCAGGGCGGTGATCGTGAGGCGTGCGGCGCCGATGGTGGCACGCAGGGCGTCGGTGGAGGCGGGCTGCCACAGGCGCATGGGCGCGGCGGCGGCGGCGGCCACGGTTTCGGTTTCGGTCACGGTCACGGCTTCGGTCACGGTCACGGCTTCGGTCACGGTCACGGCTTCGGTCACGGCTTCGGTCACGGTCTCCGCTCGCATGACCTGGCGGGCCGCGCCGCGCGGCGACCAGGTCGCGCCGCCGTACAGGTGCAGGGCGATCACGCCGCCCGGGCGCACGACGCGCCGAGCCTCGGCGAGCGCGCGCTCGGGATCGAGGTAGCGCATCGAGCCCTTACCCGACACGATCGCGTCGAGGCTGGCGTCGGCGAAGGGCAGCGCGTGGCCGTCGGCGCGCACCACGGTGAGCCCGCGGCGGGCCGCGAGCGCGAGCATCTGGGCCGATACATCGACGCCGATCCGCACCGGCGCGTCGAGCTGCGCGAGGAGCCGCCCGGTGCCCACGCCGATCTCGAGGACGCGGCGGGCGCCCCGGGTCGCCCGGATGAGGAGCTGGTCGATCCGGCGGGTGCGGGTCCGAGTCGCCGCGCGGTCGTCATGGCGCGCGTCGTAGCCCGCCGCGCCGTCGTCGTAGGCGCGCGCGACCTCGCGCCAGTCGGGAGCGGAGCGGGGCGCGCGGCCCGTGCCCGCGCTCACGGCTCGACGAGCAAGATGCGTCGCGCGACCAGATCGTCGAAACACGCGCTGGCGTCGACCTGGGCGGTCTCGGCGTCGACCTCGAACTCCTTGCACAGGAGCACCGCGGCGTCGTCGATCGACGCGCCCTGCGCGGCCAGCGCCCACAGCATCGTCGCCGCGTCGTTGAGCGTGTGCAGCTTGTTGTCGTCGGGCGTCACGACGAAGGCCTGCCCGTCGATGATCCGCCCAGCGGTCTGCGGATTGCGACGGTAGCGAGCCATGCCGGTCACGCTACACGGTTTGCCGGCGCAGGCAAGGTGCCCAGCATCAGGCGCAAGGTCTCGCCGACCTCGCGCACTGGCGTCACCGAGCGGGCCACCTTGGCGAGCAGCAGCGCGCCCTCGATGGCGGCCAGCGCAAAGCTCGCGAAGCGGCGCGCCGACGCGGCGTCGAAGTTGGCCGTGACCAGGCGCGCGGCGATCGCGGCGATCCACCCGGTGTAGTGAGCGGCGACGGTCGCCCGCACCGCCTCGGAAGTCACGCTTGCCTCGAGGGCGACCGTGGCGAGCGGGCAGCCGCGCGCGAAGTCCGACGCCGCCAGCTCGATGGCGAGCTCGCCGCACACCGCGGTGATCGCCGCGCCCAGGTCGGGCTGCTGGTCGATGACGGCCTCGAGGCGAGCGCGCCACTCGTCGCCGGAGGCCTGGAGCGCGGCGCACGCCAGCTCTTCCTTGCCGCCCGGGAAGTAGAAATACAGCGAGCCGCGAGGCGCGCCCGAGGCCGCGACGATCTCGGCGAGGCCGGTGCCGTGATAGCCCTGCCGCTGCAGCAGCGTGGCCGTGGTCGCGGTGAGCTTGGCGCGCGTGCGCTCGCCTTTGGTCTCGGCCTTTTCGAGCTTGAGGTCGGTCATGCCGGCTGCTCCGTCACGCGTGGCGGCGCGGCCGAGCGGCGGCCGGCCGGCATCAGCGTGCTGCGCATGCCGCGCCACAGCGCACCCCAGCGGCTGAGCGCGAGGTCGGGATCATCGCCGCGCGCCATCCGGTGGAGCTGCTCTTGGAACCAGAACACCTGCAGCATGTCGTCGAACATCCGGATCTTGCTGCGCACGGTCACGGCCGGCGGTGCGACCGCGGTCCCGGCCAGGAGCTGCGCTGGCAGCTCGGGCGCGTAGCTGAGCGGCCGACCCAGGCCGATGACATCGACGGCGCCGGCGGCGAGCACCGCGTCCATCGTCGCGCGGGTGCGCAGCCCGCCGGTGAGCATGAGCGGCATGCGGGTGACCGCGCGGATCTGCTGGGCGTAGTGGAGGAAGTACGCCTCGCGCTCGCGCGAGCTGGCGCGCTGCTCCTGGCCGGCGCCCGCCATCGCCGGGCTCTCGTAGTTGCCGCCGCTGATCTCGAGCAGGTCGACGCCAGCGGCCTCGAGGGCGCGGGCGACCTCCATCGACTCCTCGATCGTGAAGCCGCCGCGCTGGAAGTCGGCCGAGTTCAGCTTCACGCCGATCGGAAAACTCGGACCGACCGCGTGACGGATCGCCTCGACGATCGCGAGCAGGAAGCGCCGGCGCCGAGGCGCATCGCCGCCCCAGTCGTCGTCGCGCTGGTTGGTGCGCGGCGACAGGAACTGGCTGATGAGATAGCCGTGGGCCGCGTGGACCTGCACGCCGTCGAAGCCAGCGGTCTTGGCCACCGCGGCCGCGGTCGCGAAGCTGTCGACCAGCCCGCGGATCTCGCGATCGTCGAGCGCTCGGGGCTTGGCGAACGCGCCCGCGAAGCCGCGCATCGCGACCGCCGACGGCGCGACCGGATGTTTGGTCATGCGGCGCGGCGCTTGCCGTCCGACGTGGTTGAGCTGCATCCAGACCTGGGCACCGCCCGCCTTGGAGGCCTGGGCCCAGCGACGCAACGCGTCGAGGTGGCGGTCGTCGGTGATGACCACGTTGCCCGGCTCGCCGCGGCCGCCGTGGTGCACGATCACGTGGCCCGTGATCAGCAGCCCGGAGCCGCCGTTGCCCCACCGGGTGTAGAGCCGGTTCAGCAGCTCGGTCGGCGCGCCGGTGTCGGGATCCCCGAGGACCTCGCTCATGGCTGCCTTGGCGAGTCGGTTGGGCAAGGTCACGCCGCACGGCAGCTCGAGCGGCGAGGCGATGGTGGAGGCCGGTGCACCGGCGGCTGGTGCACCGGCGGCTGGCGCACCGGCGGCTGGCGCACCGGCGGGGCGGACGGCCTGGAGAGCTGGATGCGTTGCCTCAGTCGGCTGGAAGGTCGGCTCTGGATTGCTCACGGAGAGTAAATTATGCCGAACGGTCAATTAACGCAAATATAAAGACTAGTCGATTACACAGGGTTAGTCGGTCGGCGATTACAGCGCGACGGCCGACTTTTGGATTAACCTCTCGCTTGGAACCGGACACCATGGCAGACAAGGTATCCACCTCCCGCGCACGCCGCCCCGCTCGCAGGACGCCTGCGTCCGCTTCGGTGCGGCCGTGGTCGACCGAAGGTCAGCTCCGTACCCGTCACGAGGATCCATGAGCATCCGCGATTTCGCCGAGCGCCTTCAGTGCCCCAAGCATTCGATTCCACTAGAAGTTCCCGCCGAGCTGCTCGACTCCGGAGTGCCGTGGCCGGGCGGAGAGCTGACTTGCCCGTCCGGCTGCGTGTTCCCGATCGTGGGCGGAATACCCCGCTTCACCCAACGCGAGCACTATGCGAACGCGTTCGGCCTTCAGTGGCGGCGCTATCAGCGTACGCAGCTGGATTCGTATACCGGTCATCCGATTTCGCGGGTGCGACTGGAGCGCTGCCTCGGGATGCCGCTGAGTGGCTTGTCCGACAAATCGGTTCTCGAGTGCGGCGCAGGTGCCGGGCGGTTCACGGAGTGGTTGGCCGACGCCGCCGGCACGCTGGTCTCGCTCGATCTGTCGGACGCGGTCGACGCCAACCTGAAGAACTGCGCGGGCAAGAAGCCGTACCTGTTGCTTCAGGCCGACATTCGCCACATGCCGGTGCCCAAGCGCGCCTTCGACGTCGTCATGTGTCTCGGCGTCCTGCAGCACACCCCATCTCCCGAGGAGTCGGTCGCCAGCCTCGCCGAGTATGTGAAGCCAGGCGGCACTCTCGTGATCGACCACTACGTGAAGCGGCCCGTGTTCAGCTCTGCCGGCCAGTACCTGTCGATGGGCTTTCCGGTCCGCGAGGTGCTCAAGCGCCTGGCGCCAGAGACCGGCCTGCGCGCCACGATCGCGCTCAGCGCCATCTGCGACCCGATCCGCAAGCGGACCAGCCGCATCCCAGCGCTCGATCTGCTCGTCTCGAGACTACTGCCAACTGCTTGTTATTACAAGGCTTTTCCCGAGTTGGCGGACGACATTGTGCGTGAGTGGAACGAGCTGGACACCCATGACGGACTGACCGACTGGTACAAGCACCGCCGCTCGCCGGCCGAGATCGACGCGATCGTCCGGTCGGTGGGTCTCGAGACGGTCTACTGTGCGCGCGGTGGCAACGGGGTCGAGGCGCGTGGGCGCCGTCCTGGAAGCGCCAGCGCTTCATCGGGGACCTGACACGCTGACTCCGAAGACTGAACAGGCGCTGCGCGCGCTGGTGGGCCGGTTGCTGCGGTCGGCCGCGACCCCTTCGACAGCGGCGCTGAACCAGGCCGCCAGCTGGAACGACCTCTCGCTTCAGCGAGTTCGGCGTCACTTGCTGGCGCCGCTCGCCTACCGGGCCGGCGTCGAGGAGCTGCGCAAGGACTTCGTGACCGCGGCACTGCAAGCCGAGCGGCGCGAGGTGCTGCTGGCGGAGGCGCTCGAGGTGCTGGGGCCAATCGAGGCTATCTTATTGAAAGGTATTGCTTATGTCGGGGCGATCTACCCCGAGCCGGCCGAGCGGCCGATGACCGACATCGAT
>Ga0209181_10013149_pt1 | contig 10395 bp, 9 predicted proteins | sample MAT05_FD_187208 | JGI IMG/M metagenome (GOLD analysis project Ga0209181, IMG submission 187208) | Freshwater microbial communities from Lake Fryxell liftoff mats and glacier meltwater in Antarctica - MAT-05 (SPAdes) (version 2) | ecosystem: Environmental > Aquatic > Freshwater > Ice > Liftoff...
GAAACGGCTGCGGAAGGCGAAAGCTGGAACAATCTCCCCGAAGCCCTCCGAAAATTCGGCAATCACCTCACCTCCGACCAACACTACGACGCTGTACAAAGCGTGCAGGAACTCTCGCCCACGGCCATTCGCTCTATGCGCGACCGGATGATGAATTACGCCAAAGAAGTAGAAGCAGAAATTGTTGCGGCTGGTGTGTCGGCCTGGGAGGCTATCACGCAGGCTGGCTTGTCGGAAGCGGACTTTAGTTATGGAAAAACGGGCGTTGGGGGCTACATTCAGGCTATTTCCAACGGTGATTGGCGTAAAGAAGGTGGAAAAAGAGTAGGCGACGCCATCGACGACGATGTTTGGTATGGGAAGAAGACCCCGCAGCTTGTTAAGGATTCGATTGACAGAATAGCCGACCATCTCCGAGCCTGTTTGGTGCAGATTGATGCCATTCGCGAGGAGCGGCTGAGCCAGGTGGTGCTGTTCGAGTGTCTGATGCCACACCTTCAGAAACTGGCGCTGCTGAAACAGATCCGGGTGGAGTTCGATGACCTGTTACGCAAAGATGGCCGCGTGCATATTTCGGAGTTTAACAAACGGATTCTGAGCATCGTAGCCACCGAACCCGTACCGTTTCTGTATGAACGACTAGGCACCAAATACCACCACATTCTGATCGACGAGTTTCAGGATACGTCCAAACTACAATTCGCTAACCTGCTGCCCCTGCTCGATAACGCCCTGGCAGCCGGGCATTTTAACCTTGCCGTGGGCGATGGCAAACAGGCTATTTACAGATTCCGGGGGGGCGACATGGACCAGATTGTGGCCCTGCACCGCAAAGACCTGCCTGCCCTGCAATTAGCGCACACCCGCATGACGGGCGACCCCGACTCGTTTACGGCTGAGCGAATAGGGATGCTGGCAGAGCACTTGCAAGACGAAGTGCTGGACACCAACTGGCGGAGCGCCGAACCTATCGTTTATTTTAACAACCAGTTTTTCGAGTTTGCCGCCCGCCGGTTTGAATCGACACATGGTAAGATTACAGACGTATTCGACACGACAAAGCAATTTCATCAGCAACCCTCGCCTAAAGCCCGGAAAGAAGGTCACGTACAAATCGACTTTGTCCGCAAACCCGACGGAGCCACCGACATCAGCGAAGATACTACCGACCTGACGGGGGTGATGCTCATGAAAACGATTGAGCATTTGGAACAGGCTATGGCCGATGGCTACCAGTACCGCGACATCGCTATTTTGTGCCGCAAAAAAGATCAGGCCAAAGCCCTTGCCAACGAATTGAACAGTCGAGGCATTCCACTTGTATCGGCCGACTCACTTTCCTTGCAGTATGCCGATTCGGTGCGACTTGTGGTGACACTCATGCAAGTGCTGATGCGCCCCGATCAGGTATTACTGCGTTACGAAATTCTGTACTTGTATAGCCGCGTGGTTCGGGGTCTGATGCCCGATGAAGCACTTACGGTGGAACTGCGCGAGGTGGCCGAGGCCAGCGATACAGATGCCATTTACGGCTATCTCCAAAGCTTCGGCCACGCGCTTGATCCGCACGCACTCCGGCAGTTGAACGCCTACGAATTGGGCGAAAAACTGATGTACCAGTTCGGCTTGTTTGACCGGGCCGACGATGCCCCGTTCCTGTACCGTTTTCTGGATGAAGTACTGACGTTCAGCCACAAACAGAGTGGACATTTAGCCGATTTTTTACTGTATTGGGTAAACGCTCAAAAGAAAGTGTCGGTGGGGGAAGCCGCCAATACCAACGCGGTGAGTATTCAGACAATCCACAAATCAAAGGGGCTGGAATATCCGGTGGTGATAATTCCGTTTGCCAACTGGGCCGTTACTCCCATGGGTGATTTGTGGCTCGATCTGGCACCGGTGGCCTCGGAGTTTTTTACTCACCAACTTGGTACGGGCGAGAAAATGCGGCTGAATCATGCCCCTGTTCGCATCAGCGGGAAGCTGGAAAACTTGCCTGATGGACTGCATCAGCAATATCAGGAGGAAATGACCCGCTCGTTTCTGGAAAACATGAACCTGATGTACGTGGCCTTCACCCGCCCTACTGATCGGCTCTATGTGATTGGACAACACATGGATTGGCACAAAAAGGATGCGCAGAAAACGGTCAGCTACTGGCTCTACGAATACCTCAACAGCGACGAAGCCCGCGCTACCGGCTGCGGCTGGCAGGCCGATCAGAGCAGTTATGTACTGGCCAACTGCCCCGACTCATTCGATCACGTCCCACGCAAACATTACACCGACGAAATTATTCTGGATGAAGTTGTCAGCGGGCACCGCAAGCAGGAACTGCAACTACGGCGGCAGGCCGAGCGCGTGTTCGATGTTCGCACGTTTGAGCGTACCCGCGACCGGGACCGGAAATTAGTAGCTGCCCTGAGCTTGATTAAAGGACCGGGCGATGTGGACAAAACCATCCGTCAGTTGGTGAGTGAGGGCTTACTTCGCCGGGCCGAAACAGATGATCTCCGCCAGCAACTCGCCCAGATTGTCATGCATCCCGACCTACTCGACGTGTTCAATCCCAAACTTCGTATCGACACCGACCGGAGCGTTTTGAGCCACCAACAACTGCACGGTGCCCCTCATCGCGTGGTTCACCGGGCCGGAACGCCGGACCGGCCCGGCGATCTGGTACTGGTGCAATATGCCAGCGTTCCAAGCCTCACCGACAAAGACACGGGCAGTCTTCGGTATTTTGTGGATTTGTATCACCAAATGGGCTACGGCACCGTTGAAGGGCGACTGGTGTATCTGGCAGAGCGGCCGTACGTGGTACTGGTCTGATTAAGCTGTTTCGAGAATAAAATTGCCATCGATGCCCAACTTCTCATGGAGCCGCTTGGCAATTTCCAATGATACTTTTCGCTTACCAGTAAGCAATTCTGAAACACGCGAAGCCTCGACACCCAACAGGTTAGCCAGGTCTTTCTGTTTCAGCTTCATTTCATACATCCTCAATTCAATCATCCCCGTGAGCGTAGTAGGCTTTGGAAAAGGCACAAAGGCTCGTTCGTAGGCCTGAATAGCTTCTGCTAGTTCACGAGCCTGAGTCTGCAATTCGGGCTTACCATCCATTTGCGCAACCAGTGAATCGAACTGGGCAAACGCATTTTTGTAATCAGTTTCGTTGAGGATAGTCATGGCTTGTAATCAATCGTTTTAGCGTCAATCTTGTCGTATTCAGCGTGAGTGCCAACAAATTTGATGTATATCGTTCGAATACCAAACAGAATCGATACGATCAGGCGGTATTTGTTGCCCCGTATATTAAACACAAATCGCTCATTGCCAACGTAACCGATGGAGTTGAATTGGGAGCGAACATCCGTAATATTACTCCAGTCAGCATCCGATACAGAATCGTACCATTCCATAAGCGCGACTAAAGCATCAGGGTGTTTTTCAGCAAATCGCGTTAAGGCAACTTTCGCAATAATGACCATAACGCGAGATTAAGTATAAAATTCCATAATCTGGAATTTTATACGCAAATATATACTTTTTACGACTGGTGTATCTGGCAGAGCGGCCGTATGTAGTAGTGGTCTGATTAAGCCTGCACTGAAATATACAAACAAGTATGTATGGAAAGTCGGGGTGCCAATGAGCCACCTTTGTCGTATAAATACGGCCAACGACTTTACCGCTATGACAACCTATCCGCTTCTGAATCAACCGGCCTGTCTGGTAGCAAACCCCGATACGATGTTTGTCTATTCGATGAGCCTCTCCATTGGCGACCGGGTTGTTCGCAGGAAAGCATTTGGCACCAGGCATCATGGCATCTACGCAGGTCTACACAATGGACAACCAGTCATTGCTGAAAATCAGCGGGGGTTTGGCGTACGCTACGTAACACTGTCAGAATTTCTGCTGAACGATTACTCAACACTAAGCCATATTGAACCCCTTACGGAACCAAGAAGGGCCGATGTTCTGCCAGTCATAGAGCAGTTTCTGGGAACTCCTTATAATTTAGTAACTTTCAACTGTGAGCATTTTGCCCATCTGGTTCAATATGGCCGGGCGCGAAGTGTACAAGCCCAAATAGCGTGGGGAGCCTTCCTTTTGTCTATTAGCAGCCTGCTTTCAATCGTAAACTAAACCCCACGGTAGTATGTCCTCATTGGCAGCCAAACGACAGTTCATCCAGCTTCTTCAGGCAACCCTCGACGAACCAATCGGCTTTCGCGAAGGAGATCATTATCAGGCAGTTGGCCCGCCGGGTATCCCTACTGCACAACTAAATGTTCTGAACCCAGATCTATACGGTCGTGTGCTGGCCTACGGTAATCTGGGGCTGGGCGAGGGGTATATGGACAACTGGTTTGACCTTGACAATGGAAGCCTGGAAGATTTACTTGGGACGCTGCTGAAAAGTCGTCTGGACAAGAAGATTCGCGGAAACTGGGCTTTGCTGGCTCGTGTAGCCGAATATCGACTAAGGCACTGGCAGCGAGGACAGTGGCGAAACGTGCAACATCATTATGATGTGGGCGACGATATTTTTGCGGCCTTTCTGGATTCAGCGCTGACCTATTCGTGTGGCTATGCACACACACCCGACGATGATCTGGAACAGCTTCAGCAACAAAAGTTTGACCGGATTTGCCGCAAACTGGCGTTGCAACCTGACGAAACGCTTTTGGATATCGGCTGTGGGTACGGAGGTTTAGTACTGTATGCGGCTACTCATTTTGGCGTAAAGGCCACGGGAATTACCAACAGCCGCCACCATTGCCAGATTGCCCAGGAACGTATTCGACAGGCGGGGCTGGAACAACACGTAACTGTTCGGCTCGATGATTTCAAAAACGTTCAGGAATCGTTCGACAAAATCGTTAGCGTAGGGATGCTCGAACACGTGCCACCAGCTCAATACGGGGCTTACTTCAGCACCATCAAAAAGAATTTGAATCCGCAGGGCCGGGGGCTAGTCCACTTTATCGGAGCCAATGCGCCCGTAAATACCCACGATCCATTCATTCAACGCTATATTTTCCCCGATTCGCACCAGCCGCGCCTATCGGTAGTCTTGAATCAATTAGAACGAAACGACCTGATTATTCAGGATGTCGAGAATATGATCCGGCATTACGGACATACATCGAGGGCCTGGTTAAAACGGTTTCGGGCTAACCGTGAAGCGCTTAAAGAAGGATACCCAGACTCTTTTTTACGGATGTGGGAATACTATCTTGCCTGTTGTGTAGCCGGGTCCGACTACAGCGATGGTGCCTTGTATCAGGTTCTTTTCATGAATGATTACCGTATGAGTTTCCCACTTAAGCGAGTCTGATGGAGATAGAAACGCCCCAAACACTGACATTTCAGGAGGAAATGTCCTGGTTGAAAAAGGAAATCAAGCGCCGGGGTTATTACCGCAAGCAACCCGGCCGGATGGTGGCCGAACGGCTGTCGTTCTTCCTTGTTCAGCTGCTTGGCATTGGAGGGTACTGGCTCACCGATCATCTGAGCGTTAAAGTGGTAGCAGTGCTGCTACTGACGGCAGGCGTTTTGGGTGGAGCAGCCCACACGCACACTGCCTCACATCAAGGGTTATTTCGTAGTCGCTGGCTAAATAATCTGACCGTATTTCTGGGGTATCCGTTTCAGATTGGCCTGTCGGCCACACACTGGTGGAACAAACATATCGTAATTCACCACCCCAACCCCAATATTCACGGTGTCGATGAGGATATTGACTTCATGCCTTATTTTGCGTTAACCCAGGAAGACCTAAAAAAGGTGTCGGGGATTCGTCGGGTATGGTATCAGTGGCAATGGCTTATTTTTCCGGCATCATTGTCGCTAACATTTGCCAATATGCAATTGGCTGGCTGGAAGCATTTACTTCCCGTTTTGTTTGATAAGCAGCACCGAAAGCCAATTCACTGGCTCGACCTGGCCAGTTTGGTAGGTCATTATACCTGTTTCATCATCTTACCTTCGCTGTTTCTTCCGGTTTTCGATGTCTTGCTCTTCTATGTAATCTGGCTTTTACTTACTGGTTTTGGGGCGTATGGGCTGCTGGCTCCGGGGCATTTTCCGGCCGAAGCTTCGGTATTCACCGCCGAGGCCGTAGAAGATAATGTGTATCTACAGCAACTGGCTACAACGGTCAATTTCAGAGCGGGTTGGCTAGGTAACTGGTTCTGTTGCGGACTGAATTACCAGATCGAGCATCATCTTTTCCCGGGGGTGAGCCACCAGTTTTATCCCGCCATCAATAAGCTACTACGGCCACTATGCCAGCACCACGGCTATCCCCACCAAACACTAGGCTGGGGCGAAGCCCTCTGGAAATCATACCTGGCTATTGTTCGCCCCAAGCCCGTTTATACTGATTTGAAAGCCGCCCTACCTTAATAGAACAGAGCGAATCACTACTTGATCCGTTCAACTTCAAACCGCATTTCTTCGACTAATTGCCGCAACCGGTCGAGGTTGGGTGCTGGTTCGGGGAGTTGCTGACTGAAAAAGGCACTTACTTCCCACATTTCGCGCACGTCTTTGAGCGGCACTTCGCGGCTTGGTACGCTTGGCCGGTCGGCAGTCAGGAGCAGTGTACCCTTGATTTTCACCTGGTTAAACACCCGCCGGCATACCAATCCCTGGTTCAACATCAGTACGTACAGTTTCCCATCGGCAATGTCGAACCAGTTGCGCACAAACTGCCCGACCAGCAAAGCCCCCGGCATCGGAAAATCCGGATCAGCTTCAAAAGCCCGATAATGCCCCACGGGTAAGGTTGGCAAGCGGAGCGACGGAAGCCGGTTGATATATTCGTGTTGCTGATGCCGTTGAGCATATTCGTTGAACTGGTATTGCATCACCAACGGAATCGACGGTAAGCTGCTTTCTTCGCGGGACGGTATAGCTGCCGGGGCCTGTTCAAACGCATTATTAAACGTGAGCGATTCAGCGGAGGAAGCTGGTTTGGGGCTAGGGGCCGGAGCTGAAACAGGTGGAGCAATTGGTGCCACCGGACGCACCTCGAACGGGGCACGATCGGCTGCCGGATTTTGACTAGGGCTACCAGTCTGCGGCTGTCCTCTTTCTGATTCGTTGTTGCGATCCGGGCGTATGGGATCAATAATCACCGGCGGCTCAAAGCGCATATCAGACCGTGACGACGGACCGTCCTGTTGTGGACCAGCTGGTGGTGGTGTAGCCGAGGCCCCCCGGTAATATTTTTCTAACACGGATGCCAGCGGCATTGGCACATCTGACAAATCAAGACGAGACTGATTAGGCGAACTATTGGGCAGGGGTTCATCCGAGAAAAGCTGGTCATCGGAGACATCCGTGTCCCGTTCGCGGAAAATTGACCGCGATGGAATACCGTTACCGCTGCTACCATCGGAAAACCGATCTATCGTACTCCGGCCTGACTCGCCGGTATCCGCTGATCGCCGGTCGAACGACAAATTGGGAGTTTCGCGAAGTTTACGTAAATCGTGCCGTTGCAAATTCTCAACCGACACATTGAACGCTTTCGCAATAGAAATCATGTTGTTTGGATTCGGATTCGCGCGCGCTTCCTCATAGGCACCTACCAACGAACGTTTGATACCTAATCGGCGGGCAAATTGTTCTTGTGTTAGTCCGTTGAGTTTGCGTAAATACCGGATATTCTCGCTCACAAGGCTCATAAAGGGCGATTGCTAAAAACTTTTAGTAAACATACGACTTTTGCTAAAACATAAAAATTGAATTTGAACGATACTTTTTTGTATTTTTAAGGATAGGAACGTCGATTTAACAAACAACATGACAACAGCATCACCCGAAATAGCCCAACAAGATGATATTCAGCTGGTCTTTGCCGCCCAACGTCGGCACGCTCCTCAAATGGCCCTGACCACCGCCAGAGAGCGAATCGAGCGCATTCAACGAATCCATCAGTGGATTCAGGACAATGAGGAGACTCTCACAGCAGCGATGTATGCCGATTTTCGCAAGCCAGCCTCAGAGGTCTTATTGGGTGATCTGGGAGCTTTGTACTATGAAATAAAGCATACCATTAAAAACCTGAAGGACTGGATGAAGCCCAAACGGGTTCCAACACCCCTTCCGATGATAGGCACGCGCGCTTACGTAAACCACGAACCCAAGGGCAATATTCTGATTATTTCGCCCTGGAATTATCCCTTTGGGCTAGCCATAAAGCCCCTGGTTACGGCCATTGCCACGGGCAACGTGGTTATGCTGAAACCATCTGAAATGACTCCAAATGTATCAAAAGCAATCAAAGGCATGGTACGTGAGTTATTTCCGATTGAGGAAGTAGCAGTATTCGAGGGAGATTCCACCACGGCTACGCGCTTGCTGGAATTACCTTTCAACCACATTTTCTTTACGGGCAGCCCGGCGGTGGGCAAAATCGTGATGACCGCTGCCGCCAAACATTTGGCCTCGGTTACGCTCGAACTCGGTGGCAAGTCGCCGGTTATTGTCGACGAGACGGCCAACATCAAAACAGCCGCCGAACAGATAGCCTGGGGCAAGTATTTCAATAATGGTCAAACCTGCATCGCCCCCGATTATCTGCTGGTACATGAGTCGATCAAAGAGCCGTTTATGCAGGCGTTTCGCGATTCGGTGAAGAAAATGTACAATGCCGACGGACAAGACATTGAACAATCAGATAACTACTGCCGCATTGTGAACAACCACCATTTTCAGCGGGTGCGCAACCTGATCGACGATGCCGTGCAGAAGGGAGCAACCGTAACGCTGGGGGGTCAAATGAACAGCGACGCAAACTTCATTGCCCCAACGGTAGTCGAGGGTGTGTCGGACAATATGGCGATCATGCAGGAAGAAATCTTTGGGCCTGTATTACCTGTTGTCTCCTACCGCGACCGCGACGAAGCTCTCCGCACTATCAACAGCCGCGAGAAGCCTCTGGCCTTGTATATTCAGAGCAAGAGTCGCCAGAACATCGACTATTTCATGGCGCGTACCACAGCGGGCGATACGGTGATCAACGACCTGATGTGGCAGTTCGGGCACATGGAAATTCCGTTTGGGGGGGTCAACAACAGCGGCATTGGCAAAGCCAACGGGTATTTTGGCTTTCAGGAGCTATCGAATATGCGGGGTGTTATCAAACGCGATTTTGGCACGTCCCGCTTTATTTACCCGCCCTACACCGACAAGATTCAGAAGCTAATTAGTTTTCTGGTGAAGAAACTTTGAGCAACGGACAGCCAACAATAATCACGGTATTATTTTCTTTGATAAAGCGTTCGGTAAGGCTCAGGCCAATCCCCGAGGAACCTCCGGTAATCAGAATTTTATTGTTGCTGAGATTCATGAGGTTCAAATTAACATTGATGCCACAAAGATGTGAACAAAAATGGGCTTTATATTAACAAAAAAGAATAATTCCGGTTGAGAGAGAATTATTCTACTGAATTGATTCCGTAGAGACACCATTGACGTTTGTGCCTTCTTGCAGGAAATTAGTTCATATACCAAACGCTCTAATCACTTTTTGACATAGTGGTCTGATAAACCTAAACACTATGAAACCAATACTGGCCATGATTAGAATGAAAACTGTCGGAATTAAGGCTCCGAATGTATAGGTCATTCCAAGAACGAATCCAAGAATGAATTCAGAGTAGAAGATTGGGGCAATCAGGCTAAGAATTAAAAGAATATAGAGGACATTGTCTAAAAATGGCTTGTAGTCCTGCATGAACGAAACTGCCAGGATAATGCCAAAAACTAACCCAACACCGAAGAGTATTAGAACATTGCCCGTTTCTGGTTTATCCTGTTTCGTTGGTGTAGCTTGTTTTTCAATCCTGTTTATAATTTTCCCTACTAGAATCCAGGTAAGAATCGGAAGAAATAGTCCACTCCACCAGTTAGAAATTTCTGGCATGTCTTTTTGATGGAGGATATGATGGCTGGGAACACCGTCATGAACATGTTCCCAGAGAAGCAATCCAAGAATTAAAATCGTGACAATTCCTGTGATAAGTATTCTCATGCTGCTATCGTTCGGGCTTTCTATTTCCCAGTTTAGCTTATGGTTGGCATTTTGCGTTTAGCGTTGTCTCGCCTGATCAACAACGTCCTAATTTATTCGTTTCCAGTATAAATACTCAGTATTTTGTGATACTGTGGTTACAGAGCTAGTGGAACGGTTGTATCTGTTAGCTGAAAGGTAGATTTGCCCTCTGCCAACGCAGGAGCTTTCATACTCCTACCTCGATGGGCTGTGAGCGTTGACTTCGCGGCCTGATTCCCATCGCCTGGGCAACTGCAACAAAAACTAACTTGTCGGAGCGTTTGCCTTATCGCCGAGACGCTACATTTTTATGCTTGAAG
>Ga0209181_10013155_pt1 | contig 10393 bp, 7 predicted proteins | sample MAT05_FD_187208 | JGI IMG/M metagenome (GOLD analysis project Ga0209181, IMG submission 187208) | Freshwater microbial communities from Lake Fryxell liftoff mats and glacier meltwater in Antarctica - MAT-05 (SPAdes) (version 2) | ecosystem: Environmental > Aquatic > Freshwater > Ice > Liftoff...
GAGATCCGACCCGAGTAGCTGACATGGGTGTGGGAACCAGGCGACCACCGACCACTGCCAGTTGATGTACCGGGCTGGCGGCAATGCCTCAGACCGCGGGGGGAGAGGTTCCGCGAGTTCATCGATCATTGTCGCTACTCCCGTCGGCTCATCGAACCGGTAAGTAGTGCCACGGCAGCATCACTCCAGTGGGGTTAAACGTGATCGGGGTTGCGGGCGTGTGCCACAAGAAGGCCGGCGTTCGGCTCACGTCACTGAGGAGACCGGCACCGAACGCAATCTGCCGACGCACTTGGGCGTCGTTGCCGATCGATGGTTCCTGCGCGCGGCAGTAGGCGCGAATCGACTCGATTAGTATTCCGAGTACGGGAGTCAGGAAATCGTCACGCGCGGTTCTCATCCGCATACGAGCCGCCGCCTTAGCCATGGAGCGACCAGCAGGAACGCCAGAAACAGCGGCAGCGCCAACACCATTCGCACCCAGTGGAGGCCGGACCGGAGCCCCGGGCGGGTGTGGGTCAGCGCCCACCACACCCACCCGCGCCCGAAGTCCGGCTCGACCCCCGATTCCGGCCTCCACACGTCCTCGGGGCAGTGGTAGTCCCGCTGCCGAATACGCGCCAGGAGCGGGGCCGGGAGGCGGACCCCCTGACGGACGTAATACCCGAGGGACGCCGGGAACATCCACTCGCCGTCGAACCGGGTAGACTCGTCGAGCCGGGCGGCCGAGTCACCGAGTTGCGGCCGGGAAATTCTGTCCCCGGGATAGCTGGATCCGATCGGCGGGGCGCCCTCAAGATACCGGGCGACACGGTCGGCCTCGTCCGGGGAAAGGTCCGACCCGAGGAGTTGGCACGGGTGTGGGAACCAGAAAATGTGCGAAGGCCACCACGCGATGTCTCGCGCGAGCCGCGGCTTGATGTCCTCGGTAGGACAGCACACGTCTAGGATCGCCACGATTTTTCCCTCCCCGCCTCACCACATCAGCGGCGAGTAAGTTGGCAACCCGAGTCCCGATGAGAAGAAGGTGGTCGGGGTGGCGGGGGTATGCCACCAGAACGCGGGACGATACTCCCCCTGGAGCACGCGGAAGAATCGAAGGATCGGAACCCACCCGTCCGCCACCCCATCATAGTAGGCGACGGTGGTGACGCCGTTCATGGTTCGGAATCGCGGGTAGATGGGCAGCCGGTACGCTGTCACGGGAACGCCGATGAGCTCGGCCACCTGCTGAGCGTAGCTCGCCGCCGGCATCGTGCGACCCGCGAAGCGGATCGTGTTGAACGACGACGCCAGGGAGCACGCGATGAGCTCGATCGAACTCGGGGTGGCGCCGGCCAGCCTGATTGCTTCTGCGAGTCTGGCTGCACTCATGCGCTGGCCGCCCACGACGAGTTGGCCCGTCAACGTGTGACCGTGCCCGATGACGACCAGCCGCTCCCCCGGATTTAGCGACCGAAGCGCGGCCACCAGCGATGTGAACGCGTCCCCGGTCTGCCAAACGACGGGGATCACCCGGTCGCCCCGGACGATGGCCAGAGCCCCGGCCTCCACCACGGACCGGAGGTCACCTCCCACGATCCCCAGCATCGGCCCCGTCCGCGACCCCATCCGCGCCAGCGAAGTGCCCCAACCAAGACCGAGACTCGCGACGGCCGGGGCCAGGAACGCGGCCGTCTCGGACCCGGTCACGTCGTACACGAGGCTCTCCAGGAACGAGAACCCCGGCCCGACCTTCCCCTTGCGGATGTTCCACACCCCGGTGATGATCTGGTCCAGCCCGACCGCCGTCAGCCCGAAGCCGATTACGACGCCCACCGGGCCGCCTCCCACCATGAGCCCGACCCCGTACCCCACGTCCACGAACCCGAACGCGATTCGACCCAGGTCGCCGGCGTTGGTTCGCAGCCACGCCTTCGCATCCACCGGCACCGCCTCGGCGGCGAGCGTCCATATCGGGAACAGCAGCCCGCCCACGTCCTCCCACCCCGGCTGCATTGGCCACTGCGTCACCCGCTCCTCACCACTCCCCACCGGGCTCTCCATCGACATCGAGGTCCGCTCGCCCGTGGGCTTGGGCTGCTGCCACCAGGAGAACTTGTACGAGCCGCCGTCCTTCACCCGCCGCGTCCCGGCCGACGGCGAGCCCTCCGCGCTGTACTCGTGGCTCGTCCGCGACTCCGTCCGGGACCAGCCGTCGAGGGTGGGGCTGCGAGTGTCGCGGGTGGCGATGGTCCACGACGATGTCCGGTTCTCGTACTTGAACGACGTGATCAGCTCCGCCAGCCCCACCAGGTCGCCGATGATGCTCCGCCGGTCGAAGTACGTGGTGCCCGTCTCGGACGTGCTGTCCGCCGACTCGCCCGTCGCCGCGTTCGTGAACGCCGTCTTGAGCGTCACCGCCCGCCGCGACTCGTACTCGTGCCCGCGGTGGAACGAGCCGGACACCGCCGTCCCGTCCGCGCGGGAGAACTCCATCCTCCGCCCCCACGCCTCCACTTCTCGGGTCTGGGAACCCAGCCCCGCCGGGTCCGTCCGCTTGACGTAGTACGACTCGCCCTGCCGCGTCGTGTGGGACAGGTTGAACTCCCGGCTCGTCTCCCGCCACTCCCCGGCGGAGAACGCGGAGCCCGAGGTCACCCGGTCATTGGTCGTGTCCTGCGCGGTCGTGATGACCTTCTCCTTCCCCTTGCTCCCGTCCCGGTCCCACTCGTCGTAGGTCAGGTATTTGGAGGTCACGTCGTGCTGCTCGCGCCACTCAGACGACAGGTTGCCGGCCGCCAGCACCCCGTTGCCGCGGGTGGTGCTGGCGATGAGGAACCCCGACGAGCTCCCCGACCCCTCCTCGATCCACACCCGGCGTGGCAACTCACCCGTCTCCGGGGTCCGCTCCCAGTTCGCCGTCAGCGGGACGGGCGGCGGCGGCGGGACGTAGATCATCGGCTGGGAGGCGGGCGGCGCCTGGCGGGTTTCCAGGTGAACCCCCCAGTTCACGTCGAACCCGCCGAAGTACTTGTCCCGCACCTCGCCGGTCGAGGTAGTTCCGGCCGGCGTGAAGACGGTGGTCTCCTCGCGGTGGCCCTCGGTCACGTCGGTCCACTGGTGGAACTTCCCAGTCCCCGTACCGTAACGGATGTCGGGTGTCATGAAATACCCGTCGTCGAGCGTCTTCGCCGTCCGGTCCGTGCGCCCCGTCCGGTCGTTCGCCACGCGGACCGTGCCCGACACCGGCACCTCGCCGGACAACCGAAGGTCCGTCGCCGTCACCTCGCCCCGGTCCAGCCGGACGACGAGCACGGTCTCGTCGAGCACGTCAGGCGCGGCGGCGTCGGTCGTCGTCCGGGCGGTTCGGTCGCGGCCGGTGAGGGTGTACCGGTCGGTCGAGTTCAGCAGCGTGACGGTCGGCTGGGCGGGCGCCGCCGTGACCGTCCACCCGGCGTCGCGGAAGACCGTCCCCGTCCGCTCCGTCGCGTCTTCCACCCGTACCCCGGTCCACCGCGGGAACGGGTCGGTGGCCGGCGTCTGGTCCGTCCGGTCGGCTAGCGCCTTGGAACCGACGGTGCCGAACCAGAAGTCACGGCCGGTCGTCACCTCCACGCCGCTGAGGTGGTTCGTCTCCACCCGCCGGCCGGAGTCGTACATCCCGTCGCTCGTGTCGGTGAGTTCGACGAGCGTGTCGGCCTGCCGGGTTTAGGCCACCGGGCTGATAGTGCCGTACAGCGACGAGTCGGCCACGCGGACTTCGTGCCGGTTGGTCGCCACCCCGGACGCCGACGACCACACCGCCTCCTCGTCGGAGGTCGGGTCCGAGTTCAGCCAGGTCGTGTCGCGCGACCACCCGTTCACGTAGATCACGCCCGTCAGCCGGTCGAGGGAGTACCCGCGGCCCGAGGCGCCGACGTCGATCACCCCCGGCGTCGCCGCGTCCGGCCGGGTGCGGACGTACTGGTGCTCGGACTCCGCGGACGACTCGGTAATGGTTCCGCCGCGGGTGGTCCGGTCGGAGATGGTTTCGGTGACACGAGCCCACTCGTTGAAGCCGTTGGGGACGTATGCGGCGGTGCCGGAGCCGCGGCGGAGGAGTGTCCCGGACTCGTTGTGGGAGGTCCGGTCCCAGCCCCACGCCCGGTTCGGGTCCGACCCGTCGGCCCAGCCGTACGAGCGGTAGGAACTCGAAATGTTCCAGAACCTGCCGTCCGCCAACCAGTTGGAGACGGTGGAGGCGGTCGCCGGGCTTTCCGACGTCGGCGCTGTGATGGTGTCGGTCCGGGTGTTCGTGTACGTGCCGGACTCGCCGGCGTTCAGGTCGTAGGTTCCGACCGGGTTGGGCATGTACCAGGTCGGCCGGAAGGTCCGCGTCTCGTCCTCCCACGTCCCACCATCGGTCGTCACGATCACCTGCGTCGCCGGGTTCGGGTTCGTGCGGGTCGTCGTCGAGTTCGAGGTCCGGCTCGCGCCGGACCTGAACGAGTAGGCGTCGGTCCCGTTCACGTACCCGAGCGTGTAGGCGACGTAGCTGTCCGACTCGGACCACTGGCCCCAGTCGGGGTTCTGCGTGGTGAGGGTCCAGAGGCCGTCGGCGCCGGGCGGGAGTGCGCCGCCGAGCACGGACGTCAACCCGCCCGCGTCGATGGACTGCCCCGCCGGGCCGTCGAGGTACAGGCCGGTCGAGGTGGTCGGGTCGAGTTGGCCGTTCACCCACGTCTCGGACCGGAAGGTGACGGAGCCGACCACGGAGGAGCGAACCTCCGCCCCGCTCGCGTCCAGGGTCGATCGCCAGCGGTTCGTGGCCTGAACGGTAAAGGTGTGGCGGTTCGCGCCGACGGTGAGCGACTGCTCGTAGTCGCGGCGGATGACGGTGTCGGCGAGGTATGCGGGCGGGGCGTCGTTGTACGACGGGTAGGCCGCGTCCGTCGGCCACAGGAAGGCGGGGAGTTCACGGGCCTCCAACGGCTCCAGCATGAGGGAGAGTGGCCGGTGGCGTGCCGGAAGCAGACCACGGGTCGAGCGGACGAACAGTCGGGCGACGGTCTTCATCTGGGACCACGGGGCTCGTGGTGAGTTATGGTGGATTGGGTCGTTCGGACTCAATCCCGCACCGAGTCTAACGGTTGTAACGGTCGCAGCAAGCGACGTTGGCAGGATTCCTCGCGTTTTTCGTGACGAACGCGATGACCTGCGTCCCTCAAGCCGCGTGACATGTTTCCGCGACCCGGTGGGGGGCGCGGCGGAAACATTAATCCGCGCCCGAATGACCCGCGCGGCCGGTTCCGGTCGGGCGGCGGGGGCGTAAGACAGACGGCTGTCGTCTCCTCTGCCGGTCGGGGTGCGCCGTGGGGCTCGTGGTTCAGAAGTTCGGCGGGTCCAGCCTCAAGGACGCCGAAAACGTCATGGAGGCCGCCCGCAAGGCCGTCCGCGCCAAACACGCCGGCGATCAGGTCATCGTCGTCGTGTCTGCCCAGGGGAGCACCACCGACGATTTGATCGCCAAAGCCGCCGAGATCAGCGCCGCGCCCGACGCCCGCGAGATGGACGTGCTCCTCGCCACCGGCGAGCAGATCAGCATCGCCCTGACGGCGATGGCGATCCAGGAGCTGGGCGAGAAGGCGGTCAGCCTCACGGGGCCGCAGATCGGCGTGGTTACGGACCGCACCCACCGCAAGGCCCGCATCCGCAGCATCGACACCCGCCGCCTCAAGGACGCCCTCGACGGCGGCAGCATCGTCGTCGTCGCCGGCTTCCAGGGGCACGACGAACTCGGCGACATCAGCACACTGGGCCGCGGCGGCAGCGACACCACGGCCGTTGCGGTGGCCGCGGCGCTGAAGCTCGCCGGGCTGGAGGTGGAGTGCGAGATTTACACGGACGTGGACGGCGTGTACACGACCGACCCGCGGCTCGTCCCCGACGCCCGCAAGATGGACGCGATCAGTTATGACGAGATGCTCGAGATGGCGAGCATGGGCGCCGGCGTGATGCACTCGCGGAGCATCGAGTTCGCCAAGAAGTACGACGTGCCGCTGATGGTGCGCAACAGCCGGTCCGACGCCGTGGGGACGTGGATCGTGCCCGAGGCCGAGTGGATGCGCGAGTTCCCCGCGTGCGGCGTGGCGCTGGCGACGGACGAGGCGCGGGTGGTGCTGGACGGCGTGCCGGACGTGCCGGGGGTGAGTCACCGCGTGTTCGCGGCGCTGGCGGGGGCGAACCTGGCCGTGGACATGATCGCCCAGAGCGCCGGAGGCGGCGGCAAGGCGACGATCGGGTTCACCGTGCCCGGCGTGGAGCTGGACCGGACGCGGCGCGTGCTGCAACCGCTGGCGACGGAGCTGGGGGCGACGTTCCGCGAGACGGGGAAGGTGAGCAAGGTGTCGGTGGTGGGGGCGGGGATGCGGACGGTGGCGGGCGTGGCCGAGCGAATGTTCGCGGCGCTGGCGGCCGAGGGGGTGAACATGAAGATGATCACCACCGGCGACATCAAGATCAGCGTGCTGATCGAGGAGGACGCGGTCGTCGAGCCGCCGCCGGAGCTGGTGCCGGGGGAGAAGATCAAGCAGTCGCACCTCGACGCCCGCAAGGCGGTGCTGGGGCGGAAGGCGCTGCGGGCGGTGCACAAGGCGTTCAACCTGGCCGACGCCCGCAAGGGGGCCGGGGTGCCGGCCGCGGGCGAATTCCGCAGCAAGCCGTCGCCGGCGGTCGTGCCCGGCGAGAAGGACCGCGAGGCGGCCGTGGCCCGGCTCGGCGGCATGGAAGACGTGCTGGTCAGCAGCGTCCACCTGAACACCGAGCAGAGCCGCATCACGATCTCGGATCTCCCGGACCTGCCGGGGAACTGCTCGCGGCTGTTCAGCGCCGTGGCCACCGGCGGCGTGCTGGTGGACATGATCGTGCAGAACCAGACGGCGCACGGCCGGGCCGAACTGTCGTTCACCGTCCCCGCCGCGGACCTGACGCGGGCGCTGAAGCGGACGCAGGACGTGGTGCGCGGCATCGACCCGGCGTGCCGGGTGGTGGGCGACGCGGACGTGGCGGTGCTGTTCGTGCTGGGCGTGGGGATGCGGACGCACACGGGGGTGGCCCGGACGATGTTCGGGGCGCTGGCCGAGCGCGGCATCAACATCAGCATGATCAACACGAGCGAGGTGTGCGTGAGCGTGGTGGTCGAGCGGAGCCGCGGCGAGGAGGCGCTGGCCTGCCTCCGCGAGGCGTTCCGCATCGGGTAAGTACTGGAGTTCCCATGCCACTGGACGCGATCAACGCCCACCTCCGCCGCGAGCTCGACGGGCTCCGCGCCGCCGGGCTGTACAAGGCCGAGCGCCGCATCGAGACGCCGCAGCGAACCGGCATCGCCGTCGGCGGCCGCGACGTGGTGAACTTCTGCGCCAACAACTACCTCGGCCTCGCCAACCACCCCGACGTCGTCGCGGCCGCGTTCGACGGCTTGAAAACGTGGGGCTACGGCCTGTCCAGCGTGCGGTTCATCTGCGGCACGCAGGACATCCACAAGCAGGCCGAGCGGCAGATCGCCGACTTCTTCGGCAAGGGCGACACCATCCTGTACATCTCGGCGTTCGACGCGAACGGCGGCCTGTTCGAGCCGCTGCTCGGCGAGGCCGACGCGGTGCTGTCCGACGAGCTGAACCACGCCTCCGTCATCGACGGCGTCCGGCTCTGCAAGGCGAAGCGGTTCCGGTACAAGCACAACGACATGGCCGACCTCCGCGCCAAGCTCGATGAGGCGAAGGGGTGCCGGTTCAAGCTGATCTTCACCGACAGCGTGTTCAGCATGGACGGCGACTTGGCGAAGCTGCCGGACATCTGCGCGCTCGCCGACGAGTACGGGGCCACGGTCGGCATCGACGACTGCCACGCCACGGGTCACCTGGGGGCGACCGGCCGCGGCGGCGCCGAGGAGCTGGGCGTACTCGATCGCATCGACATCATCACCGGCACACTCGGCAAGACGCTCGGCGGGGCGAGCGGTGGGTTCACGGTGTCGTCGGCCGAGGTCGTGGACTGGCTGCGGAACCGGAGCCGGCCGTACCTGTTCTCGAACTCGGTGCCGCCGGCGCTCGTGGCCGCGGGGATGAAGGCGTTCGAGCTGGCGGCGTCGGCGACGGAGCTGCGTGCGACGCTGAAGGCGAACACGGCCCGGCTGCGCGGCGGGCTGGAGGCGGCGGGGTTCACTGTGAAGCCGGGGCCGACGCCGATCCTGCCGGTGATGCTCGGCGACGCGGCGGTCGCAACGCGCATGGCCGACGAACTATTGAAGCGCGGCATCTACGTGATCGGGTTCAGCTACCCGGTGGTGCCGCAGGGGCAGGCGCGGATTCGGATGCAGGTGTCGGCGGCGCACACGACGGAGCAGATCGACCGGGCGCTGGCTGCCTTCATGGAAGTGGGGCGGCTGGTAGGGGCAATTCGGTAAGCCGAGTTGCCGCTTGCGGCTTCGCGCTGCCCAGCGCGAAGCCGCAAGCGGCGGAAGATGTGTACTACACTTCGGCGCCCGCCCCCACCGGAGCGCCATGCCCGCCCGCTACCGCACCCTCGACGCCTGGCGCGGGCTGGCCTGCCTCATGGTCGTGGTCAGCCACGCCGCCGTGTTCGCCAGTCACGACCCGAACGTCACCGAGCAGGGCGTCTGGGGCGGGCTCGTCGCCGCGTGCGGGTGGATGGTCGTCGGCGTGCCGCTGTTCTTCGTCATCAGCGGCTACTGCATCGCCGCCACCGCCGACGCCACGATCCAGCGCGGCGGCAGCGTCCGCGGCTACTTCGCGCGGCGGTTCCGCCGCATCTTCCCGCCGTACCTCGCGGCCGTGGCGCTGGTCGCCGTGTTCGCGCTCGTCGTGGAGCGGATCGCCGCGCCGGGGTTGGTCGGTGCCGAGTTCGGGCCGATCGCGCCGGTGCCGGACCCGCCCACGCTGTCGCCGCTCCAGTGGCTGACGAACCTGACGCTGACCGAGAGCTGGCGGCCGCTCCTCGACCCGGCCCGACCCAACCGCTACCAGATCGGCCCGGCGTGGACGCTCTGCTACGAGGAGCAGTTCTACGCCGTCACCGGCGTCGTGCTGCTGCTGGCCCGGCGGTGGTTCTTCGCCGGCTGCTTGGCCGTCACCGCGGTCGTGGCCGCCGGCGTGCAGACGCGATGGAACGGACTCGACCTCACGGGCACGTTCCTCGACGGTCGGTGGCTCATGTTCGCCGCGGGCGTCGGTGTCTACTGGGCGGTCACGCGAGGCGGGAGGGTGCGAAATGGACTCGTGGTCGTGGGCTTGCTCGCGGGGCTCTGGTACGCGCTGCGCGACCCCACGACGTTCGCCGACACGCGATTCTACGACCCCATCGCCGAGCCGCGCGAGCAGGCGCCGGCATTCGCCTTCGCGCTGCTGCTGCTGGCGCTGAAGCGGTGGGACGGCGGCATGGCCGCGAGCGGCGTGGGGCGGCGGCTCGGGGCGGTGGGTGCGTACAGCTACAGCCTGTACCTGTTGCACTACCCGGTGTGCATCGCGGTCGGGCACCTGGCGCTGCGGGCCGGCGTCACCGACCCGCGGGCGGTGCTGTTCGGCGTCGTGCCGGTGTGCGTGGGGCTGTCGGTGGTGCTGGCGAAGTGGTTCTACGCGCGGGTGGAGTCGCGGTACTTGAACAACGCGAAAAGCCCGGGGACGGCCGTCCCCGGGCTTTCGGTTGCGTCTGCGGTCGGCGTCAGTTCGAGCCGAACTCGCCCTTCCGCTTGTGCAGGTGGGCCTGGAGCCGCTGCACGATGCTCGAGTGCATCTGGCTCACCCGGCTCTCGCTGAGGTTCAGCGTCGCCCCGATCTCCTTCATCGTCATCTCCTCGTAGTAGTAGAGGATGACGATGAGCCGCTCGTTCCGGTTCAGGCCGCGGGTCACGAGCCGCATCAGGTCGCGGTTCTGGAGGCGGTGCGTCGGATCCTCCGCCTTCTTGTCCTCCAGGATGTCGATCTCGCGCACGTCCTTGTAGCTGTCCGTCTCGTACCACTTCTTGTTCAGCGACACCAGGTTCACCGCCGTCGCGTCGCCCATGTGGGCGTCGAGCTGGTCCAGCGAGATGCCGAGCCGCGCGGCCATCTCCTCCGGCCCCGGCGGCCGACCCAGCGTGGCCTCCAGCTCCTTGCGGGCGGCTTCCGTCTTGCTCGCCTTGCTGCGCACGAGCCGCGGCACCCAGTCCATCGTGCGCAGCTCGTCGAGCATGGCGCCGCGGATGCGGGGGACGCAGTACGTCTCGAACTTGACGCCGCGGGTGAGGTCGAAGGCGTCGATGGCGTCCATGAGGCCGAACACGCCGGCCGAGATGAGGTCATCGAGCTCGACGCCGTCCGGCAGCCGCGCCCAGATGCGCTCGGCGTTGTACTTGACCAGTGACAGGTAGCGCTCG